>JAESFG010000382.1_pt1 | contig 53275 bp, 42 predicted proteins | sample 9269371 | NCBI WGS metagenome assembly JAESFG01 (sample SAMN14506227, study PRJNA617093) | algae metagenome | isolation source: Aetokthonos hydrillicola CCALA 1050 (B3-Florida) and co-occurring... | place: USA: South Carolina | collected 2013-01-01 | reverse complement strand
TGGCATTGAAGACAACATCAGTAGCAGCATTGGGAGCAGTTACAGAAGGGATGTTGATGGTTGGACTGGTTGACCAGTTGCCTGGCACTGACCAGTTATTATTGATACTCCCTCGCCAGTATAATTGGGCTAGAGATTGCTGACTTAACAAGAGTACTGAAATAAAAATAAAAAAGCTTACTCTGAGGGTAATTCTTTTCATAATCTGTTTTTTTGATTAACTATGAATACATTTCACGGCACTTTTGGAAAAGTATCCACTTATAAATAATTGCAAGAAATTTGAGTAATTTTAAAAAAAATATATAAAGTGTATAACTGTTATACTTTAAATTACATTACTTATAAAGTCAGAGTAGTATAAAATAGTTAATTAACTAACTCTCAATTATAAATATTCCCGCTAATGTAATAGCTAAATCTTAATTCAAAAAAAATAATTTCTCAGACTTTGCCAATACAAAAACAGGAGACTAACAAAGTTTTCCGAGGCTTAAAACTAAGATACAAATATCAAACCTGAATAACTCTTGATAAAAATGTAATTTTTTTGTTAATCTTTAAAAAATATTAAAAACTGACAAAAAAATTACATCGGCATTTTTTTTAAAAAATCTCGTAACTTGCCCATCTCAACCAAATACATAGTAACTATGAAAAAAACTATTAATCTGTTTATTTTTTTGATCTGTATTTTCTTTCTGTTTGCTCATCTGAGTTCTGCCCAAATTATCCCCAAACCATCTATAGATAAGATTAAAATCCCGGGCAAAAAGGACAAAGATAAATCGGATGCTGATGGTAATAAAAAGAAAATCGGAGATGTAACGAAAGGTGTAGGCGATATTGGAAAAAATGTACTCAGCAACCGTCTTGGCATTAATGTACGTAAATGGGGTATTGAGCCAAGTTTACTGGGAAATGCTTTGGCAGAAGTAAGCCAAAAATTTGATGCTACCAGTTTTAATTACTCAATGTCGTTGTCTGACAATTCAGGCCTTTATGAGAATCAAAACCTCGGTAAAGAAGCTTTTCAGAAAGGGAATGCATTTATTCAAAAAACAAATACGACCCAAGAGAGTCCATTGCAACAAGCCTCAGGTCAAAATCAATTTGGCGAAATGCAATTTGCAGGTTATCGTTTTGAGTCTGCCGAGAAAAGCTACAACTCATCTCTTTCTCTTCTCGAAGGAAACAGCCTTATCGAAAAACCACTTTACTCTCTGGTATTGAGTAACATGGGGCTTTTGTACGAAACAACAGGAAGGTATCAATTAGCAGAAGAATTTACAAAGAAAGCTATTAATATTCGTAAACAAAGTGCCGATACTATTCCTGAAGCCTATGCTGCTTCTTTGAATAATTTGTCTGTCTTATATAAAAATATGGGACGGTATGATGAGTCTGAAACTACTATTGAAGATGCACTCAAATATCAGGCAAAAGTAAAAGATGGTACATCTTCTCTGCCTTATGCCCTGATGCTGAATAACAAGGCTGTATTATTACAAATGCTGGGGCGATATAATGAAGCCGAACCTGTTATGTTGCAGGCTATTGATGTAGCTGATAAGAAAACCAGTGATAAATCATCTGTTTTTCAACGTTACCAAACCAATCTGGCTTTTTTATATAAAGAGATGGGTAAATATGAAAAAGCCGCTGAGATTTATGAAAAAGCTCTGAAAATTGTTGGTAATCGTCTTGGTAAAGACCACCCTGATTATGCTACTTTGCTTAATAATACAGCTGCTTTATATATGCTAACCGGTAAACTTGACAAAGTAGAAAAATATCTGAATGATGCAGCTGCTATTTATAAAAAGAAATTTACAGAGAATCATCCGGCTTATGCTCAGACTATTTTTAATCTTGGTAGTTATTATCGTTCACAAGGTAAACTTTCCAATGCCGAAACTCTCTTAAAACAAGCCCTTGATATACGAAAAAATACTTTAGGTGATACTCATCCTGACTACCTTAATTCTACGGAGAGTATGGCTTTGCTCAAATGGCAGCAAAATCAACCTGATGAGGCAGCTTTGTTCTTTAAAGAAACATTAGACAAAGAACTGGATATAAAAAACAGCTTTTTCCCTTCGATGAGTGAAGTAGAAAAAGGGAAATTCTGGGACAGAATCTCCCCTAAGTTTCATAAATTTAATGCTTTTGCGGTTCAGGCAGGAGCCAAAAAACCAGAAGTTCTGGGATGGATGTATAATTATCAGCTTGCAACCAAAGCCCTGCTTTTGTCTAATGCCAATCGTATCAGAGACAAAATATTGAATGGCAATGATGCTACCCTTAAAAAACAATATATAAACTGGATTGATGGCAAAAAAATTCTTGCCAATGTTTATACGCTTAGTAAAGATGAACGGAAAGAGCAAAATATTAATCGCGATTCTCTGGAGAAAGCTCTTAATACTCTTGAAAAACAGATTTCTGCAAAAGTAAAATTTAGTGAACCATCTTATTCTTATAAAGATATACAAGCCAAACTCACCGCAGATGCTGCTGCTATTGAAATAATTCGTTTTCAGAAGTTTTATATAACTTCCAGAGATTCTGTATTTTATGCAGCATTGGTATTGACGAAGGATAAAACACAACCTCAACTGGTACTAATGGAAAATGGCAAAGAAATGGAAAGTAAACTATTTGCTTATTATAAAAATGCCCTTACCAAACAACTATCGGATAAATCTTCATATAAGCAATTCTTTGAAAAAACTGATGTGTTGCTTGGCAACAAAAAAACAATCTATCTTTCATTAGATGGTATCTATAATCAGATTAATATCAGCACTTTACTTAAACCAAATGGCAAATATCTTTTTGATGAAAAGAATTTTATTATTCTTACCAATACCAAAGACCTGGTAACCAATAAAGTAACTGCATCTGGCAAGCCGGATGCTACACTAGTAGGAGATCCTGCATATGGCACAGAAGGTACTATAGCTTCTCTGCCTGATACAAAAAAGGAAATTGACGGAACCAAGAAAATTCTTCAAGCTAAGGGTTATACTACTCGAGAGTTTATGGGGACAAAGGCTTCTGAAAATAATATAAAGACTATAGCAAATCCTAAAATTCTTCATTTTGCTACTCATGGTTACTTTTTAAAAGATGTTGATGAAGATGCCGATGATAAGATATTTGGCGTAGAGCCAGAAAAAGCCAAAGAAATGCCGTTGTTACGGTCAGGGTTGTTTTTAGCAAATTCAGAAGCTACTCTCAGTAAGATGGACACCAAACAGCCCAGCAGTAAAGAAGATGGATTACTGAATGCTTATGAAGTAATGAATATGCCTCTTGAGCAAACAGATATTGTGGTAATGAGTGCCTGCGAAACAGGTTTGGGCGATATTAAAAATGGCGAAGGAGTTTATGGATTACAGAGAGCCTTTCAGGTTGCCGGAGCAAAATCACTTTTGATGAGTCTATGGAAAGTAAACAGTGAAGCTACTCAGGAACTGATGCGTAATTTCTTTACTAATCTGAATCCACAAGGCACTAACAAAGTGCAGGCATTTAAAATGGCTCAAACTCAACTTAAAGCCAAGTTTCCTAATCCTTATTATTGGGGAGCGTTTGTGATGGTAGGAAATTGATATATCTTGTAATAACACTAAAACAAAAAGGTCAGCAAATAAACTGCTGACCTTTTTGTTACATAATCAAGCGATAGACCGACGGTATAAACGCAGGAAAAATAAAGGGAAAAAAACCAGACTCAGGAGTACCATCCCACATAAAATCTGTAAATCTGCTCCAGGCATGTGCATTATTTTAAAAATAAATCCGCTGCTAAGCAAAAAAGTGGACACTATACCTACCCACATCCGAAAATGGTCGCCTACTGAAAGTAATACTTTATTTTTCAATGTCAGGTAAATCCATACAGGTGCAACTAACAATATAAAAGATGCAGCACTAATCAAAAATAATTCTTCTGCTCCGGGCCAATGCAAAATCCGGAATAAAAAACCAAAATTAAATGAGGATGCCGCAATAAAGCCTCCTGAATACAATACTTTTTTCATGGTGATGTGTTGGTTAAATGTTAAAACAAAAAATAGCTCTTCTTCTATTTCTTTTGTGCCATTGGGAGTAATTTGCTGATAAGCATTTTTATAAGCTTCTTCAAACGAATAGCCTTGCTGCATTACATCTTCGATACAGCAGGCATAATGGTCGAGCAACTCACTGATGAGTGTTTCATTGACTATGCCACCTTTCATAATTTCGAGTCTGATAATATCTATCTGCTCCTCATTAAGTACTATCATAAGGCAAATCCAGGTTTGGGAGTTATCATTTGCTGTATTGTATCAATAAAGTTTTGTAATTCTGTAAGTTGTGCCAATGCTTGCTGAGAACCCTTTTCGTTGAGCTGGTAATATCGCCGAATGCGTTTTCCGATAAATACATCTTCTACTATTACAAATCCATCTGTTTCCAGTTTGTGCAATGCCGGATATAGTGAGCCTTCTTTTACCAGAATTTTACCATCCGACATTTCTTTGATACGACTGGTAATTTCATAGCCATACATCTTTCCATTTTCTGCCAATAACCTTAGAATAATGGTTGTGAGTGTTCCTTTTAATAATTCTTTTGAATACATATTTTCTGACCTGATTTTATATGAAAGAAGTTTTTTACAAAAATATATAGATATATGATATATCAAAATAAAATATATCAAAAAATGATATATTCTGAATATTATAATAAAAAAGCCCTCAAAAAGATTTTGAGGGCTTTGTGGTACACTATTATATTTATTTTGTTTTCAAGTCTGTTCCTGCTATATCTTCCCATCGATAAAACTGAAACGTTTTATTATCAGACATAGCCACAAATAAGCCTTTGGGGAAGTTTTTTCCTAAGGCTTTGCTTGTTGTTTCTGAGCCGTCACTTTCATGCGTAGAAACATTTACTGTTTTGATAAACTTATTATCACCCTCTCTTTCAAAAATATGAAAACGATTAGCCTGCTGGTCTGAAACCAGAATATAACCCATTTTATTACCTAAATCATACATAGAAATACCTTCATGGTCTTGTGCAAAACCTTGTGTAGCAAAAAGAGCCAGTTCCTGGTTACCTTTTGTCGGATCTGCATAATATTTTCTTACACCCACTGTTTCATCGGAATAATATACAAAGCCCAGCTCATCATCTACAAAAATAGATTCTATCTCTTTTTTACCTGAATATTTTCCAAACTTCCTGACAAGGGTAGCTTTTACCTTATCTTTTCCATTATCTGAAAGTTCATATTGCCAGAGATAGCCCTCAGCCGGACCCGATTTTCTGCCGACAATGGCATAGATTTTACCAGTTTCAGCATTTTTATACAAAGCAATTCCCATCAAATCTCTGTATTCTTTGTCTTCCGGCTCACCGGCAAATACTTCAATGCCACCATTGTCTATAACTTTCATATCAGGCAGACTGAAAATCCTGAGTTTGTGAGTCATGCGTTCGGTAACGACTGCAATATCAGTACGATTGTCATCCAGAATTAATCCGTATTCAATATCTACATTATTAGGACGCTTTAGATTTCTGACTACTTTATCAGCAATAATTTTTCCCTGTAAATCAAATACATACAAAGCCCCATCTTCATTTTTATCTGTTCCTATTATCAGGCTTTTTTCCGGGTCTTTCGGATTAATCCAGATAGCTGGGTCGTCGGTATCGTGGCGGGTGGTATCTGTAATGATAAGAGGCTTAACAGTGGATTTATTTACTTGAACAGCAGGTATTGCCGAAGAGGTTTCGGATTGCTTTTTTGATTCACACGCTTCAAATAATATTGCAAGCGTAAAAAAAAATACAAGATTAGTTTTCATACAAGTCAGATGAGACTTACCAGATCTTGAAGACCTGGCAAGTCTGTAATATATGTAAAAAAGTAGTATTATTTTGTCCCAAAAGCTCCGGCATAAGTGGCTGGAGCCGGAGAACTATACGTTTTTCCGTTCAGGGTAAGACCGCTGGCAAAATGTCTGGTAAAATTAGTAATACCTTTTCCAAGGGCAGGAGAACCAGCTTGCAAACTAAAATCCCATGCAGTATTATACTCGGCAGTAAGTTTATCAGTATTTAAAGGAAAATTAACAAATTTCGGATCGTTGTCTCCGGCAGTTTTGCTGATTACATCGTTAGTTCCGGTAAGAATTTCTTTAGACGGCTGAAACTGGTCAACACCATCCTGATAATATCCATAATAATAAGTGTTGCTGACAATAGACTTGGTATCTTCAGGTTTTTTGGTATCTCTTTTAATACCAAAACGAGAGTTGGCAATCAGGTTGTTATAAGATTCCATACGAACGCTTGATTCTACCCATATCGAGCCACCTTTGATGCTTGGTCTTCTCCAGCCATTGTTTACCAGCGTATTGTTATAGGCAATAACATAAGCCTGAGGGGTACGTTCACCTACATTAGAAAGTTTCAGACCATTGGTATTGATGCTATACAATAAATTAAATGCTACATCTGCCTTTACACCAGATTTGATGTTGATACCATCACCACCGTTAGCACCTGTAGAATAAAAAGTATTATACATAAAAATAATGTTTCCACCTTCCAGATAAGTAGCGTCGTCTTTCCAGAAGCGAACAGTAGAATTTTTCATTACTACTTTGCCATCTACATTAGAAACCCATAGTGCAGGGTCAAACTCACCAGCGGCAGCTTTATAAAGACCTAATTTTACAGAGGTAGAGGCTTCAGTTGTTACAGCCCCGCCATATTCCATAATTACATTATCCAGAAGTAATTCAGCACACGTTTTAGAAGCCAGTATGCCACCCCACAATCCACCGTATTGGTATTTCGGACGGATACGGGCTGCTTCAGGTACTGTAATTTTTACTGGATTAGTACTGGTTCCTGTTACATACAGGTTTCCGTTTACAATAAATTCAGGTTTTACGGTAGTATCCATAATTACAGTTACACCTTCTTCAATGGTCAGGCTTTTTCCCACAGGAATGATAATATCAGATTTTACCTGAATCACAGAACCTTTTGCCCATGTTCCGGACACTTCACCGTTTACAGTTTGCTCAGGAGTAGTATCGTCTTTGGTTTTACAGCCTGAAATGGCAGTAGCCAGCATCAATATGCCTACTACAATTTTTGAGATTTTCATGGTTTGTCGATTTGTTAAATAAATTATTTGAATAAGTGAAAAAGATTGTCAGCCTTATAGTTTAAACCGGACACCGAGCAGGTAGCTTTGCTGATAATAATCCTGCCGGATAAGGGTTTTGCTATTTCCTGTATTTTGTTCGGGGATATTGCCATTTTCAGGGTTAGTCCCCTTAATAAAAACTTTCATTGGCGTATTGAGCAGGTTATTTGCTTTCGCAAAAACAACCCAGTGTTCATTTAATTTTTTTTCCAGCGAAGCATCTACCTGAATAAAAGGACTCTGCCAAAGGTCATTATCTAAAAACTGAGAGACCGTATTGATGCGTTCGCCGGTATAAGAGCCTGCTAACTGCCCATCCCAGCCATTTTTAGTATCTTTGTATAAGAATGAAAGATTGGCTACATGGTCGGCTTGTCCATATAATGGTCGGGTTTGATCAACGGAGATCGTTTTCAAATTGCCACCATCATCCCGAATACGGATATTCTTTTTAGTAGTAATCGAAGATTTGGTATAGGTATAATTGGCTTTGATACCGAAATTCCGGAAGTATTTGATAAAGTCCAGCTCCAAGCCATAATTGGTAGCATTGCCGAAATTACCCGGCGTATAAAATACATCCTGACCACGGGTTTCATCAAGTTGCAAAGTATATTCTATCGGATTCTGAATGTATTTGTAGAAAACCCCCGCCATAAACTGGTCAGTAGCAGTCGGAAATAATTCGTAACGCAGGTCAAAATTATCGGCTACTGCATGTTTTAAATTGGCATTTCCTCTTTCCTGGTATTCTTCGTTCACTACTTTACCTGGCACAATTTCAAAAAAGCCCGGACGATTAACAGCCCAATAATAAGAAGCCCGCAGGTTGGTATTAGTTTGGGGGCTATATTTCACATTCAAACTTGGCAAAAAATCTGTATAATTCTGACTACCAGAAGGATTTAGCTCTCCTAACGGAAACTTCATCTGATAGCCCTGATTGGTATGTTCTGCTCTTACTCCACCAATGATTTGCAACGTAGCAGAATTAAATTTTCCCATCAGATAGCCTGCCCCAATTTTTTCGGAAGCATCATAAGTCAATGCTGATGCCACAGAGCCCCTTGGATTGGCAACTGAATAGGCTATTTCATTGTAATTGTTAAAATCTTGTCCGTAAACGGCAAACGAATTGACAGGCTGGAGTGTATAGTTATTATAAAAATTCACTCTTTGCTTGTCTCTGTACAAACCTCCTGTGCTGATTTCTAAAGTATTATCAAGAAATGTAACCGGATAAGTGAAGTTTACATAACCTGCTATATCTCTATCGTTATTATGCTCCCAACGTCGGCTGCTTTGCTGAGGGTACAACTTTGTTTCTATAAAATTTTCTCTCTTGCCTAGTAGGTTTATGGTTGCATTATCGGGAATCTGGTTGCTTGCTATAGAATAAACAGCCGACCAGTTAAACCGGAGTTTCTCCAGAATAGTATGAAAGCCCTGTAAGGTACTGTTAAAAATTTGCTGGAGGGTCAGCCGGGAACGGGTAGAAAATGTCAAGCCGGCATTGCCTTTTTCGGGGTCATAGCCTCCGGAAGAAAAGTCAGTAGTTTTGGTATCACGCAACTGCTCATTAGTCAGATTCATAAAAGCGTTGTACCACTGCAATTTGCTTTTTTCACTCAACCGATAATCTACTTTGGCATGAAGCCCAAGCCGTTTTTGCTCCTCAGAATATTGTCTCTGGGCAAGGCTGGTCACCCTCGAAGTTCTTTCAGTATCATATACTGTGGACTGAAAAAAATCACTATTACTACCTCTATAAGTATCCTGAAAACTACCTGCCACAATTACTCCCAGTTTGTTATCGAGAATGCGATTCCCAAGAGCAATACCTCCTATAATATTGGGAATGGGAGCGTGGCTTTTGTAAGTAATTGTTCCTTTCGGAAAATCGTTAATAGTAGCATTATAAGTATTGCCATTGAGTTCATAAGGTGATTTTTTATTCACTGAACCAGCATCAAAACTTACAAAATCGCGGTTAAGGAAAAGCTGATTATATCCGCCTGCCAGGTTGGCTTTCAGCATTTTTTCTGCTGGAGCATCTTTCATTATTATGTTCACCACACCGCCTACGGCATCACCCTCCATATCTGGTGTTAAAGACTTTGACACCTCAAGTCTGCCTATCAAATCTGAGGGAAACAAATCAAGTGGAACATAACGGTATTTATTATCAGGACTTGGGATTTTGATACCATTTACCAACGTATAATTATAACGCTTGTCCATGCCTCTGAGAATGGCATACTGTCCGTCACCATTGCTATTTCGTTCTATAGAAACACCAGAAACTCTCTGAATGATATTGGCAACTGTTAAATCCGGAGATATTTCAATGGTTCGGGCAGAAACTATATTTATTACCTGATTAGAAGTTTGCTCTAATTTACGGACATTGGCATCACTTTCTGTATTAAGTGTTCCGGTTATTACAATCTCAGACAACTCGTTTTTCTTTTCCTGTAGATTCAGGTTTAATGTAACAAGTGGTTCGCCGGACACCGTCAGGGTTTGCTCTAGTGTAGTATAGCCAATATACTGGGAAGTGAGTTTATAAGAACCTGCCGGAATATTCTTGATTACATAACTGCCATCCAAACCTGCGACTGCATTGTAGGATGTTCCATTGAGAAAAATAACAGCTCCGATGAGGGGTTCACTGGTTTTTGCATCTTTAACAAAACCTTTGAGGGTAGTTTGAGCTGAAACCGAAAAACCGACTATAATAAATAGAAATGAGAAAAAGTGTTTCATACGTTTTGCATCGGAATCTTTACTTTCGGATGACAATGCAAAACTGTGGGATTGGGCAAAAACAACCTACTTTATTACATTAACAAAAAAGCAACAAATTGTGTTTTTAAAGCAACAAAGAAGCAACAAACAAACACAAACAGCTAATTATCAATATTTTACAAAATATTATAAAATTGTGAAGGCTATGTTAAGAAATAAAGAACTAGTATTATTTAAAGAATTTATTACACCGACATTAAGAAAGTGGCAAGATTAGTTCGCTCTTCAAGTTGTAATTTTTTGCGTAGTCGGTAGCGTGCAATTCTCAGGCTATCCTGTGAAATATCGAGCAAAGTAGCCATATCTGCCGAATTGAGATTAAGCTTAAGTAAAGCACAAAGCCGTAAATCATTGGCATTTAAATCCGGATATTTATTTTGCAGTTTATGGAAAAAATCCTGGTGTACCTGTTCAAAAACTTTTTTAAAATCATCCCAGTCTCTGTCTGTTTTAAAGCTGTAATCAATTGACTGAATCAAATCTTTAAGCCGCTTTCCTTTATCTTTCTCACTTTTACGAATATCATTGAGCTTTACTTTTAACTCTTCCAGAAATCTGTTTTTCTGTATAATCTGCAATGTATGTGAAGTCAGTTCTTTGTTTCTGATTTCAAGTTCTTGCTGCATCTGAAGAGCTTTCAGTTCTTTATTTTCCAGTTCGGTTTTAAGTTTTTGCTCATTGAGTTGGGCATTTTCGAGCTCCGTAGCCAATAATTTACGATTTTGTTCGGCAAGTTCTGTTTCTTTTTTTGCCTGCAACCTCTGCAACCGGAAAAAAATAATACCAAATGCCAGTAAAAAAGCCGTCCCTCCTACCAGCAAAGTAATCCAAAGCCTGCTAATACTTTTTTCACGTTCAAGCAGTTTAATTTCAGCATCTTTTAAAGCTAGTTCTTTTATATTTTTTTCTGTCTCGTAGATGGTTTGCATTCTGGCGATTTGTCTGGCAGATTCGTCGTCGTAAATAGTCTGGTAAAGTGTATAAGAAGAATCTAAATAGGCATGGGCTTTCCTGAAATCTCCGAGAAAGGCGTAAGTTTTAGATAAATCTTTAAGTGCAGACCTTAGCATATAGGTTTGATGCAGTCTCTTTGCAAGCTGGCAGGCTTCCTGTGTATATTGCAGTGCCTGACTATACTGGCTTTGCTTACGATATGTATCTCCCAGATTATTGAGATTATTGATAACATTTATGAGATTGTCTGTTTCTTTATTAAGATTAAGTGCTTTTGTAAAATACTCACGAGCTTGACTGAGATTTTCAAGATCTTCATAAATACTACCTAAATTTTCAAGAATTTTAGCAATCCCGGATTTATTGTGCAACTTTTCATAAAGTTGTAATGCCTTTTCCTGATATGTGAGAGCTGTTTTATAATCTTGTTTTTTTTCATACAAAGTACCCAGATAACCAAAAGTCTCAGCTTTTCCCTGTTCATCAGGGTACTCTTCATAAATTTTGAGAGCTTCCTGATGGCTTTTCATTGAAACTTCTATTTCTAAACCATAGTAATATGCAATTCCCAGATGATTGTAGGTTTCAGCCACTCCTTTCTTGTCACCCAATTCTTTATAATACCCTATTGATTGTAAGAAATATGCCACAGCCTGTTTAAAAATACCCTGATTATAAAATATCCATCCCAGGTTTTCATAGCCATGTGCCAGACCTTTTACATAGTTAGATTTTTCGGAGAGACTGAGTGCTTTTTTGGCAAATACAAAAGCAGTATCAGGATGAGAGTTAAGGTTTTGTTCAGAAGTTTTATTCAACTGATTTATAAAAACTGTATCTTCCTGAACAGTATTGGATATAACTTGGGCAGCAACGGATAAATGCAAAAAAAAGAGAAGCAGAAAAATAAACTCTTTTTTCATAAGTAAGCCTGTATAAAATACAAATATCCGAAACCCTCTGCCAAAATAGATTAAGGAATTGTTAATTTCTGATATAATAGCTCTAAATTATATTGGAAGATAAAGCAGTATTTATGGCAATAATGCCAACAGATTCATTACTTTCTCCATTTTCTCCTGCAAAATTTCAGGCTGCATTTCATAGTCGTTGGCAATCATCGAAAATGTATATAATTCACCTGACTGAGAACGAAAATAGCCTGTATAACTTTTTACCCGTTCAATGCTACCTGTTTTGGCACGCAGGTTGCCGGCAGCAGCCGTACCCCGTGCAATAGGAGTCATGGTGCCGGTAGCTCCGGCAACAGGCAGAGAGTTATAAAAGGTACTGAAAAAAGGTTGTTTGCTGCAATAAAGCATAATATCTGTCAGTTGAGAAACTGTTGTAGCATTGCTTCTGGAAAGTCCACTTCCATCACGCATAAAAAAGCCTGCATTTTTAATACCCTTCTGAAACCAGTGATTTCGGATAGCATTTACACCACTGTAGGTGCTCCCATCATCATAAATTTTTTTCCCAGCCATTTTTGCCATCGTTTCAGCATACAGGTTCATACTGTAAAGGTTGGTAATAGACACTATATCTCTCAGCAATGGCGACTCATGCGAATATATAGTACGACGTATGGTATTTACAGGCTGCTTGTTTTGTCGTATCAGGCGGGTAGTAGTAGCTCCTCCCACTATCACAATACGACGGCTTGTCAGATAATCTTTTATCGTTTCGGCACAGGTTTTAGGCGGGTCAGGAATAGCTCCTCTAATCGAAAATTCTGTTACACCAGCCGGAATTGTACCTTCTATAAACTGATGATTGCCATAAATAGAACCATAGATATAGGCATTGTCTCCCGAATTAGGCTTGCCCGTTTTTACCATACTACTTACTACCAGTTCAGGAATACGAGGCTCAATACGCAGAACCTGTGTAGGCAATCCTTCTTCTTTAGCCGAACGAAAGGTAAGCCTGTACATATTATCATTAAAGTTGAGTCCAAAAGTTGCTGCTCCAAAATAATTACCCATATCCGACCATGTCCAGCCGGGTGGCACAGCATTCTCTTCAAAAAAATCAGCATCCGCAACAACAGACCCATTTATCTTTTTTACACCAAAATTTCGGATTTTCTGAAAAAAGAGACTCATCAGCTCTTCTGCCGAAAGTGAGCCTCTCACCCGACTTGAACCTAAGGTAGGATCGCCTCCACCTGTAATATATAAATTGCCAGTAAGCGTGCCATCAGCCATAATTTCACCATCATACTCAAGCTTAGTTTTGAAAGTAAAATCTTCGCCAAGAATATCCAAAGCAGCAGCCGTGGTAACTACTTTCATATTGGAGGCTATTACCACACTCTTGTCAGCATTGTGATTGATAATGGTTTCCTGATTTTTGATTTGTTTGAGAGAAAAAGCAAAAAAACCGTTTCGCATCCCTCTTTCTTCATCAATATCTTTAAGAGCTTCTAAAACATCATTAATAGAAGATACTTTTTTGGGCTGGGTTTGCGAACACGAAACCATTCCGATAAAACATGCAATCATATACCTGCCAATATGGCTTGTAAGATATTTCTTCGGGTTCATAGGTCTATCTTTTCTTCAAAATTCGTTAATTTTTTGAAATAAACAGAAAAAAGAGAAATACTCATTTTAGATAAACTTATTCTCTATTTCCTGCTTTCTTTGAAACTTTCTTCGTGATTATGAGTTTAAGGTTACAAATTGTAATTTTGCGGTCTTTAACCTTAAAAAAATCGTTGTTCTTAAAAAGGGCATTTTTAACGATACATATTTAACAATGGAAAATAAAACTAATATCAAGCAAGCCTTATTTGAAGCGTGTATAAAAGCTCAGGAGAAAATTATTGCCAACGCCAAAGAAGTAATTGAAGAGGCTTCCGAAAGTGCTAATGATTATACCGATACAGAAGAAGAAGCATTTGATGCATATCGTGAACAATTGCAGCAACGCAAGGATATGTATACGACTCAGATTCTGGCAGCACGCAATGATTTGGACTACCTGAGAGGCATTAACTTTGACATGAAAGATGTAATTGAAGAAGGGGCTGTGATAGTTACCAATACACAGAATTTTTTCATAGCTATCAGCCTTGGCAAACTCGAAGCTGAAGGCAAAAACTTTTTTGCTATTTCTATTTCAGCACCTATTTATCAGGTAATGGCAGGACTAAAAGCCGGTGACAGTTTTCATTTTCGTGACCGGGATTATAAGATTGTAGAAATATTTTAAGAGAATCTGTACTTTCGTCTATGAATGTCTTTGCAGAAAAGATAAATAAATTTCTTTTTATCTTTTCTGCTTATTTTTTACTCTCTTTTCCTCAAACGAAAGTATTACCATGAATCTCATTCAAAAAGCTTTTGAGATTGCTGTTTCCGCCCATCGCAATCAGATTGACAAATCAGGACAGCCATATATACTTCATCTGACACGTGTCATGCTAAAAGGACGAACTGAAGAAGAGCAGGTTTGTGGCTTATTGCATGACCTTGTAGAAGATACAGACTGGACTTTTGAACAACTCGAAAAATCAGGCTTCCCACTGCCTATTCTCTATGCCCTGCGTTGCCTGACCCACCGTGATAACGAACCCTACGAAAGCTACATTGAACGGGTAAAAACTAGCAAACTGGCTATCAATGTAAAAATCAACGATTTAGAAGACAATATGGACGTAAAACGTCTCTCAGAAATAACAGACAAAGATGCCAAACGTCTTGCCAAATACCTGCGGGTGTATCAGGAATTACTGCTGCTAAGAAGTTAAATTTTTGCAGTATTTTATATTAACACTTTTGAATTTTTATTTTCTTCATAACAAAAAAACGGGCAAATTCTTAATTTTTGCCCGTTTTTTTGTTAAATCTATTTGGTTATAATCTTCAAATCGGTGATGGTTCGGGGTAGCCATACGTTCATTTCTCCTGCTCCCCGGTGTGCCCAGGCATAATAAGGAATCATGGTAAATTTTTGCTTACGGCTGTTAATCGTTTGGTTTTCCTTATCCAGAAGTATGGCTGTAGCTTCGCCAGTAATGGTTACCACACCATTCAATAAATCTTTGTTAAAGGCAGCCGACAGACTGGCATTGTCTGCTAAAATCAAATTGCTGGTTTTGCCATCATTATCTGCCCATTCTGCACAATACACAATCGGTCCACGTTCAATAGCTACTTTGCCTTTGCCATCTTCAATTTTTGTATTGGCATTTACCCGGCGTATGTTCATAGGCAAGATTAACTCTATTTTATCACCTTTTTTCCATTCCCTTTCCAGTATGGCATAGCCTTTATCAACGGTATATTGCAGAGGTTTGCCATTGAGAGTAACTACAGGAGGCTTCTCAGATTTCTCAGCATAGGTATATAAATCACTTGGAAAAGGATTGTCAGTAGCCCATCCCGGAATCCGGACAGCTACCGTAAATTTCCCTTTTTTCTCAGGATTTACATGGATAGTTACATTGCCTTCCCAGGGATAATTGCTGCTCTGGCTAATATTTACTTTTTGTTTATTATTTAAAACAACACTTGCTTCGCTGCTGATAAAAAGATTGACATACAGTTTGTCATCTTTTTTGGCATATACATAACCTGGTACAGAAGGCATCAGGCGGGTCATGTTGGTTGGACAACAAGAACAGCCAAACCACTCTGAACGACTGGTTTCCATATCAGCATGTTTAAAATTGCCAGAGATTTCAAGAGCATTTGTATAAAAAAAGTGAGTCCCATCTAAAGCGATTCCAGAAAGTAAACCATTATACAATGTTCTTTCCATGATGTCAATGTATTTAGCATCTCCATGCAACATAAACATCCGATGATTCCAGAAAACATTTCCAATTGCAGCACAGGTTTCGCCGTAAGCAGTGGCATTAGGCAATTCGTAGTTTTCGCCAAAACGCTCTCCGTCTCCGGCTGCCCCAATAGCCCCTGTGAGATACATTTTTTTGCCAACTACATTTTCCCAAACCTTGTCAATCGCTTCCATATAAGCCTGATTGCCTATAATAGCTGCAATATCAGCCATACCCGAGTACATATAAACTGCTCTTACTGCATGCCCCACTGCTTCGGTTTGCTCAGTTACGGGTTTATTATCCTGCCAGTAAGCTCCGGTTTCATACACATTTTTCCCTTGTGGATTGTACTTAAATCTACCTCTTTCGTCCAGAAAATATTTTGCCAGATTCAGGTATTTTTCGTTTCCTGTTACTCTGTAAAGTTTTACCAATCCCATTTCTATAACCTGATGCCCTGGAGCTACATGTTTTTTATTTTCTCCAAAAGTACTTTCTACCAAATCAGCATTTCTGATAGCTATATTAAGTAAACTACGTTTGCCCGTTGCTAAGTAATGAGCTGTAGCAGCCTCATACAAATGACCTGAATTATACAATTCGTGGCTGTGTTCTCTTTCTTTTTCCCAACGTTCTTTTCCCATCCATTTGTGTCCGGCTACCGGGTCAATCGTACGAGCTGTATAGAGATAACCATCTGGCTCCTGAGCTTTGCTAATAAGTGTAATCAAACTGTCAATATATTTATCTAAAACAGGGTCGGGGTGCATACTCAATGTATAAGATGCCCCTTCAATAGTTTTATAAATATCTGTATCATCAAAAGGGTAAATTGTACAAAATTTACCAGTTTCCAGTTTGGCAGCTATCGCAAAATTTTTGAGTCTGCCTGTTTTAGCACACTGACGAAAAGAAGCAGGAATAGTGGCTGTTCGGTTAGTTTCCAGGCGGTTTTGCCAGAAACCATCCGTAAACTTTACCTGAGTAAAGGGAATATTCTGGATTGGATAATCTTTTTGAGATTGGATTTGAGTATAGCCTGATAAATAAATACAGGCAGTCACAATGACTAAGCTTAGTTTTTTAATCAACATAAGTAAAAAAATAAACAGAATCAGCTTCTGTAAGGTTAAGAAAAAGTAAACCGACTTAGGTTATCAGAAAAGTTGATAATTGAGCCGGTTAAAATTACAAAAAAATACTATGGATTGATATGACTGCCCTACAACATCCTTTCAAAAAATTTATTGAGGAATATGTTTTACTTACCGATACAGAATGGATAGAAATACAAAAGTGTATTGAGCCAAAATGGGTAAGAAAAGGTGAGCTAATATTAAAAGAAGGTACAATTTGTAAACATCTTTATTTTTTGGAAAAAGGATTGCTTCGTTTTTTTACCTGGAAAGACGGCAATGATATTACCAAGTATTTTACAGAAGAATGTTACCTCTTCACTTCACAGAAGAGTTTTACTAAACAGCAGCCTTCCAGCGAAAACATCGAAACTCTTGAGGATTCTTTAATCTGGCAGATGACCTATGACCATGCTCATGCACTTCTTAGCTTGCCAGGCTGGAACACTTTCATCAGAAAATTGATTCAGGAAGTACAAAGCTATACTGAAGAGATACTGGAAGATTTACAAACCAGAACAGCTGAAGACCGTTACAAAATTATGCTTGACAATTCTTCTTCATTAATTCAACGGGTTTCACTTCGACATCTGGCATCGTATCTGGGTATTGCTCCACAATCTCTAAGCCGAATACGCAAAAATATGTTACACAAAAACAGAAGTTAACATAGGTGAAGTGCAGCCGACAATGTGATAATGATATTTGCATTAAACTTTAACATTGTTTTATGCGAACCATTTTATCTATAAGCTCAATACTTTTTACGATGCAGATGTATGCCCAGCAACAGTCATCCAGTCACTTTTGGAATACTCTGGAAACAACAGCATCTACCGAAAAAATCTGGCACATCTGGACGGATGTTAATAATTGGCATACCTGGGATACTGGTCTAAAGAAAGCCGAAATACAAGGTTCTTTCACAATGGGTATAACAGGCACCATTACTTCTCTGGAAGGCAGAAAATCAAATTTTAAGGTTGTGGAATTTATATTCAGACAATCATATACTTTTAAAACCAAACTCCCCTTAGGCAGTCTGTACGTAAAAAGGTATATGGACATTAAAGATGGAAAAGTATATTTTACACATGAAGTTTGGTTTAGTGGGTTAACAGGTCGAGTTTTTGCCAGAAAATTTGGAAGCAGATTCCGGGAAATGCTCCCTGAGGTGATGAATAACATAAAAAAACTGGCTGAAACACATGACTAATTTGGCACTATATGTGGTTTACATATCCAATATTATTGTAGCTGGTTATATTGGCATTTTATCTCTTTTCAGTCCTCAAAAAGCTACAGTAAGTATTTTTTCAAACACTTATCAGTCAACTGAAATAATAAGACTGGTAGGGTGTTTGTGGCTGGCAATAGCCATTTTATCAGTTTTGGGGTTATGGAAACCTATCACCTTTTCACCTGTATTGTTACTTCAGGTTATTTATAAAGGCTGTTGGCTATTAGTGGTAGCATTGCCGGCTATTCAAGATAGTAAGCCCTATCCTGCCGGAATGGCTATTTTTTTCATGATTTGGGTATTATTATTGCCATTTGTCATCCCCTGGGCTGCGTGGTATAATTTGGAAGCAAAATAGAAGTTTTATACCTCTCTCAGTTAAGTACCGGATTAAGTACCGAAGCAGCAGGTTGTCCGGGTAAAATGCCTTTTAGCCAGCGTTGTCGGTCAGCTTCCTGATTAGCATTTGCCGGCTCTGCTACAAGTGCCCCATCAGCAAAAAAGATAATAGTCATCACTTCGCGGGTCATGCTGGTGTTATTACCCGGAGCGGTGTGTAATGTCCATCCCGTATGAAATGTAGCATCTCCTGCATTCATAAACTCGGGACATATTACCGGAAATCCGTTTTCAGTAACATACTGTTGTAATAATTCTTCTGATTTATCGGATATAGGTATGTTTTCTACAAACCCATTCTTTTGCGAACCAGAGGCAAAAGTAAGCATACCCATTTCTCTGGATATATCAATCAACGGCATCCACATGGTTACTGTTTTAGATGTATCAAGTGGCCAATAATATTGGTCTTGATGCCAGGGTGTAAAACCACCATAAGGTTCTTTGTAAAGAGCCTGGTCATGATAAAGCCGTACTTTTTCTACTCCCAGCAGACTGGCTGCTATGTGAGCAAATCGTCTCGAAAATACAAATTTTCTTACTTCCTCATCTCTTTCCCAAAGGTTCATAATTTGCAAAAAAGCTTTTCCGTAAGTATCCCGTTCTTCTATTTTGCGTTTTTCGGTATTATACTTATAAGCAGCTTCATTGATAACAGGACGAAAGGAGGTGATTTCTTCAGTGGTGGCTACATTTCTGAGCAAAATATGTCCGTTTCGTTCAAATTCGGTAATTTGTTCAGGACTAACCGGATAGGTTTCAGTTAAGGAAGGAAGTGTGTTCAGAGTTTTCATAATTTCGGGGATAAATGTTGGTAATTATATACTTAACTGACCTAAAAATATAATCATCTGATTGATAGCTATTCCGAAAGAACAATTTATACCTTTATGTGGATGAGAAATTAGAATACCGACTATTGAATTTGTTCAGTTATGCCCGTTCATTACTTAATCACAATGCCAAACTTTTCTTTCAGATGCCTTTTTAAATTATCGTCGTCCTGAATTAGTGTTTCAAATCTTGATTCTCCATTTTTCTCAATAAGTTTATTGTTAAAAATTGTCGTTCGTCCGGTTTGTGTCGGCTTAGTGCAAACTACATTCTTAACAAAATAAGAATTGGGATTGGTTTGTTTGTCAAGGCAAATACTGTTAAAATCCTCCTCCTTAACAACGTTTAAGCTGAATATATACCGTTTTTTATAATTAAGCCCGTCAGGGGACATTGAAAGTAAATACTCATGGTCATTCAGTCTGTCAATTTGAAAGTAATTCCATCCATCCCACTGTATGCCAATCTTAATCTCAATCGGAGAAACAAATAAGTCACCATAACCTACATCAACCAAAAATTCTTTTTTAGTTTTCACATACACAGCCATGTGGTCAAATTTTGGTCCTGGTGTACCCTGCTCATTGAAAATACGGGCAGCAATTATACGACTAAAAAAACCAACCTCTTTCAAAAGCCAGTTAAACAGCAGATTCAATTCGTAACAAAACCCACCACGTTCGTTAGTAATTATTTTTTGGTAGATACTTGCCAAGTCTAAGTTGAAAATTCTTTTGTAATAAACGTCTAAATTTTCAAACGGAATTTGATAAACATGCTGCTTATGAAGACCAATCAAAACATCATCCGCAACCTCAATAAAGCCTGTGTATTTGATTCGTTCAAGATACTTTTTCTTGTCCATAAGTGATGGCTGCCAGCCAGCTTGTAAATATGTGAAATTTTTATTAAAATATTTAAACTTTTTCAATATTAAATACTATTTTTTGCATAGTGACTTTGTGTCTGCCACCCTATAAACTAACAAAAGTTTTCAAGTCTGTAGAGGTATTTACTTAAAATAAAAAATCCCTGTGACAAGTTCACAGGGATTTTTTATCATACAGAATTTAATCAGCGTTTATTTGCCACCGTTTTGAGGAGTGCCTTGCTCTTTTTTCTGTTGTTGCATAGGATTTTCACCAAAACTTTGTCCACGGGCATTACCTCTCTGTTGTTTGAAAATTTCAAATTTAGAAGGCAGGGCTTTGCGAGGGAAATAGTTGTTTTCAATATCAATATCGGCTGTTTCCAGATTCGGGTCGAGCACTACTTGTTTGATAGCTTTATCAAACATGAATACTTTGCTTACTTTCTCATTATTCATCCTCCAGATTTCAGCAGGGATATATTGTTTGTCTTTTGAACCATCTTCAAACTCAAACTCCAGAATAACAGGCATTACCAGACCACCTTTGTTAGTAAAATCAAGTTGATAAAAATATTTTTTGTTATCAATCAGTGCTTTTTCTTTAGGGTCAAGGGAATTGTAATACTTTTTGAAAGCTTCACGGTCAGCAGCAGTAACAGCATTAGGATCGTAGCTATTATAAAAATCATTCAAATCTTTATTGCGTTCGTTGGCTACAGTTGGCAGGTCTTTTTTATTATTGATGTAAGTAACATCTTTTTCCAGATCAGCTTTTGTTTTAGAAGAAGCGACAGGTTTTTCCAGATCAGGATTTTTAGTATCAAGTTTAAATTCGGTAACTTCATCTAAAGAAATATCTACATTATCAGTAGTATAAAACCAGCCTCTCCAGAACCAATCCAAATCTACACCTGAAGCATCTTCCATTGTCCGGAAGAAGTCGGCAGGTGTAGGATGTTTGAAAGCCCAGCGTTTGGCATAGGTTTTAAAGGAAAAATCAAAAAGCTCACGACCCATAATAGTTTCCCGAAGAATATTGAGAGCCGTAGCAGGTTTGGCATACGCATTAGGTCCAAACTGAATGATAGATTCTGAGTTGGTCATTATCGGATTTTGTACATCCCGGTCGGCTTTCATATAAGAGACAATATTTTTTGCAGGACCTCTGCCAGATGGATAATCACGTTGCCACTCCTGCTCTGCCAAAAACTGACAAAAAGTATTTAAACCTTCATCCATCCATGACCACTGTCTTTCGTCAGAGTTTACAATCATCGGAAAGAAATTATGACCTACTTCATGAAAAACCACACCCAACATGCCATATTTTACTCTGTCAGAATATGTTCCATCTTTCTCAGGACGACCATAGTTAAAGCAAATCATCGGATATTCCATACCATTGGATGCCTCAACTGAGATAGCTACCGGATAAGGATATGCTACTGTATGTTTGGAATAAACTCTTAAAGTATGAGCAACCGCTTCCGTTGAGAACTGACCGTATAATGGATTGGCTTCTTTGGGATAATAAGACATTGCCATAGTCAAGGGTTGATTGCTACCATCAATTTTTACACCCATTGCATCCCAGATAAATTTACGAGAGCTGCCAAATGCAAAATCACGAACATTTTCTGCCTGATAAACCCAGGTTTTTTTGTCTTTGGCTTTGGTTTTTTCTTTAGCAGTGGCTTCATCCTGTGTTACGATTACTACAGGTTTTGAGGAAGTCTTAGCTTGAGCAAAACGGCGTTGCTGCTCGGCAGTCAGTACCTGTGCAGGGTTTTGCAACACCCCAGTAGCAGCTATAATATGATCGGAAGGAACTGTAATAGCTACTTTATAATTACCAAAAGCCAGTGTAAACTCACCTCTTCCCAAAAATTGTTTGTGTTGCCATCCATTATAATCATCATACACAGCCATTCTCGGAAACCACTGGGTAATGGTATAAAGATAGTTGCCATCTTCGGGGAAAAATTCATATCCGCCACGTCCGTCAGCCGAAAGGGTCGGGTTTTGACGGTCATTGATATTGTAATACCATTTAACAGAGAATGTAACTTTTGCTTTGGGTGCCAGTGGTGTTGGTAAATCAACACGCATCATGGTTTTATTAATCACAAAATGCAGGTTATTACCAGATGCATCTTTTACATATTCAATCTTATGACCTCCGTCAAATGATCTATCTGTCATTGTATTGAGTTGACTAAGAGTCATTTTCTCAGAGAATTGCCCGGTTTGGGTTTTATAGGTATCCGAATTTTTATCTACCACGTTCTGATCAAGCTGAAGCCACAGATAAGCCAGAGCGTGAGGAGAATTATTAAAATAGGTAATAGTCTCTGCTCCACGAATTTGTTGCTTGTCATCATCAAGTTCTACCTTGATGTCATAGTCAGCTCTTTGTTGCCAATAAGCCTCACCTGGAGCACCCGAAGCAGTTCGGTAGCTATTAGGTGTTGGTAATTCTGTACCAAGTTGTCTAAACTTGGAATCATCAGTATTGGGGCGGGGGCTTTTTTCCTGAGCAAATGTTATGATACTACATGCCAGGGAAAATACCAGAATAAAGTCGAACTTCTTCATTTTCTGCGAAAGGAGTTATTGTAAGTAAAATCAAGTTTCTAAATTAGTGAGTCGCTTTAAAAAATCAAATTTTGCCTGTCAAATCAGGTGTTTTTTTCGACAGTTTGTATTTTTAGTTCAATCTTTTTTCGAAGATTGTAATTTCAGGCATATTTTATTTTTTTTAGCCTTCTGCCAAAACTCTTTAAAACAACCAATTTTTTTGAACAATTGTAAGAGCTACCCCGGCTACTATTCCGGAAATTACCAATACCCAATCTCGTTGTTTTATCCGAAATATATTTGAACCCACCATACCAACTAACAATATTGTAAGTACAATGAGTAATTGCCCTATTTCTAATCCAATGTTAAAAGCCAGCAAGGGCATAAAAATATTTGGGGATTTGCCTAATATACTTCTTAAAAAATTAGAAAATCCTAATCCGTGAATCAAACCAAAACAAGCAGCAATAATATAACGTTGGTATGAAGTTTGTACCTTTGACTCCGATTTGAAACCAAAATTAAAAATACAGGTAAGTAAAATAGTAATAGGAATAAGAAATTCTACCACATCGCTCTTAATTACAAGGATATGTAATGTGGCTAGTGCCAAGGTAATGCTGTGCCCAAGTGTAAAAGCTGTAACAAGCCAGGCTACTTTTTTCCATTGCCAGAAGGTATAAATGGAACATAAAGCAATTATAAACAAAATGTGGTCATAACCATTAGGGTCTAGAATATGCTGTAACCCCAACTGAAGGTAAAACAAAAAATCAGACACGGCTTTTAATGAATAGAGATAGACTTAAAAAATATTAAAAAATGCCGGATTTGAAATGTTACTACTGCAATTTTGTACTTTTCCTGCATAAAACCAATTAATTTGTTATCAATGGTATATTCATTTGTTATTTTCTGGGTTAGTACCTTTTTTCATCCCATTCATGTAGCTATTACGGAAATGGAATATAAACCCTCTGCCAAATCATTACAAATAACTCATAAGATTTTTACGGATGACTTGGAAAAACATATAGAATTATTGCAAAAAAAAGCCGGAAAAAATATTCGCTTACAAATAGGAACCCCCAAAGAAGCCAGCCAAACAGATGCTTTACTTGAGCAATATATTGCTCTGAATTTTGTCGTAATAATAGATGGCAAACCTATTACTCCGAAATTGCTGGGAAAAGAGCAGGAAACTGATGCTACCTGGATATATATGGAAGTAGAGAATCTGAATTTTCCACGAAAAGTGGAGATTACGGATACTTTTTTACTGGATTTACATGAGGATCAGCAAAACTATGTACATTGTAAAGTAGCCGACAAGAAAAAAAGTTTACGCTTTACCAAAGGCGAAAAACATAATGAATGGCTATCACAATAAAGACATGCCTCATAAGTTATCTAGAAATTGAAATTAACACAAACTCAAGACAACACTTACTTACAAACTCCTGTCTATCAAACATATAACACTCTTATTCTAATTGATTAATAACTTTTGCTCTTTCAAAAAAGCAGTATTTATACTGATTTAAAAAATAGAATGTGTAAAAGACTTGGTAAGTCTTGGGAAACAATTTCAATTCATACAATTTCTCTCAAGACATGCCAAGTCTCAACTTTTAAAGCAGTATTTAATTATGAGTTATGAATGATAAAAGAAAAAATCATCTCATAGCTCATCGTTCATAGTTATTTTCAGGTTAGCCCACATGGTTGTTATCGTTTTTTACATGAATATCCGAATATTTTTGCATAGATATATTATTACCAATACGGTATATTTGTTGCCTGTTTTGAAGCCAAGATTCACTCATGAAGAAAATTATCAGTTTTGTTATACGTTACGTTCCACGCAAGTACTTACAATTATTCAGTCATCTGGCAGCCCGGATAGCATCTGTTTTTTATATCGGAAATAAAGTTGAATGTCCGGTTTGTAGCAGCCATTACCATCAATTTTTGCCCTATGGGCGGGTAGGCAGAGATAATGCTCTCTGTCCTAATTGCCTTGCTCTGGAGCGTCACCGACTGATGTGGTTATATTTAAAAGAAAAAACAGATTTTTTCAAAGCACCTCACAAACTCCTGCATGTAGCTCCGGAATATTGCTTTATCAACCGATTTGAAGCGATGAAAAACCTTGATTATATCACCGCTGATATAGAATCACCACTGGCAAAAGTAAAAATGGACATTCATCAGATTCCATTTGAAGCCAATACATTTGATGTAACATTTTGCAATCATGTGATGGAGCATGTAACAGATGATATAAAGGCAATGAGTGAGTTGTATCGGGTGCTCAAGCCGGGTGGCTGGGCAATTATTCAGTCACCGTTAGACCCTCGCCGAGAAACTACGCTCGAAGATCCTACCATTACCTCTCCGGCAGACCGTCTGAAACACTACTGGCAGGAAGACCACCTCCGTTTATATGGTTTAGATTATAAACAACGTCTGGAAAAAGCAGGATTTACAGTAACTGAAGACCGATTTGCAGCAGAGCTGCCTGTTGAAATATCTAAAAAATATGCCCTGCCTGTAGGTGAAGTAATTTATTTTTGTAAGAAAACCTTAGTGTAAATTCTTTTTAGAAGAATATATAAAAAAGTCCGGCTTTTCAGTCGGACTTTTTTATGAGTAGAGAACATTTAAGCGATTTCCTCTTTTAGGTCTGTAAATACATCGAGATATACTTTTTTTATATCTTCGAGTTGGTTTTTAAAAACGGCAAAGTCTACACTTAGCTCTTCATCAGCACAAGTATTTTCAATCTCTCTTAGAGGCTCAAAGATATGCTTGATATGAAAAAACTTTACATTGCCCTTTAGCTTATGAGCTATTTTAGCAGCAAGTGATCTATCCTGAGCATTAAGGGCATTCTCAAGATCGGCTATTTCATTTGGTGTATTTATCAGGAATTTTCCAATGAGGTCTTTTAGCCCATCAATGTCATCGCCGGCTATGCTCTTCAAGAAGGTTAAATCATACAATTTTTCTTTCACGTCCATATTTTTTGAGTAGTACACAAATCTAATTCTTTATCCGTTTCGGAGAAAAATTGTAAACATTTTTTTCAGAAAAATTAGTTTTTTCTACAAAAAAGATAATATTCTCTCTTGAAAAAGTCATATAATATCGCTTAATGACATTAGGCTGTTGGCATCTTATCAAGCACATCCATTACTTCTCTCACTTTAGAGCGGGAAACTTCAAGCAGGGCTTTTTCTTCGTCGTTTAACTGAAGCTCAATAATTTTTTCTACACCATTTTTACCTAATACTACCGGAACACCTAAGTAACAATCTTTAATTCCATACTCACCTTCCAGACTCACACAAACAGGTACAATCTTACGCTGGTCTTTTACAATGGCTTCTACCATCTGAGCAGCTGCCGACCCCGGAGCATACCATGCAGATGTTCCCATCAGTTTTACCAGTTCACCACCACCGTTGATAGTACGAGTAACTATAGCATCCAGTTTGTCTTTTGATACCAATTCGGTAACCGGAATACCGGAAACAGTAGTATAACGAGGCAATGGCACCATTGTGTCCCCGTGACCACCCAGCAACATTGCCTGAATGTCTTTGGGAGAACAATTAATTTCGTCTGCCAAAAAAGCTCTGTAACGAGCTGTGTCCAGAATACCCGCCATACCTAATACCTTATTGCGTGGCAACTTAGAAGTAATATGACAGCAATAAGTCATTACATCTAATGGATTAGAAACAACAACAATAATAGCATTAGGCGAATATTGTACTACACTTTCAGTTACAGATTTTACAATACCAGCATTTATAGAAATTAAGTCATCACGAGTCATTCCGGGCTTCCGGGGCAAACCCGATGTGATAACTACTACATCGGAGTTAGCAGTACGAGTATAATCATTGGTTACACCTACAGTACGGGTGTCATAGAGGTCGATAGGGGCTTTTTGCCATATATCCAAAGCTTTTCCTTCGGCAATACCCTCTTTAATATCTAATAAAACTACTTCATTGGCAACTTCGCGGTATGCCAGCACATCGGCACAGGTTGCTCCAACGTTTCCGGCTCCTACAACAGTTATTTTCATATTATTTTTAGTTTTTAAGGTTTTATGATACGTTTTTGTAAAAATAGACGCATTTTCCGGAAAAGTACAATAATTTCTCGGTGAATTAATGATATTTTTTTATGGCACAATGGTTGTTTATTTGCTCACGATACTCTCAAAATCTTTCATTGTAATTGCCTCAAAAACACTGACAGCCGATCCCTCTGCAAATACCTTGTAATCAGGTTCTTTTTTATTTAGAAAAGCCCATTTACTTCCATAAACTTTTCCAAAATCTATATTAATTTTAAAATTCTCAAAAGGATAAATCTGCCATACCGGATGCTCTACCCGATAGCACATGGTTTTACCGGAGTGATTTTTACCAAAGCCCCATTCATGTTCTTTAAAATAATGTTCAATGGAGGTATCTGAAGGAAGAAGTAGTTTATTGACAGCAGAAGCTGTTATCTGAAAAGTGTTACCTGATATTTTAAATTGGTGTTGAGTTTGTATTTTTTGTCCAGCATCTGGAAAAGAGATTACTGACTGCATTGGGATACATTTGTAAGGCTCATTATAAATCCGGTTAGCCACCTCTGCAATCCAGAACCGGGGTACATATTCACGAATAAAAACTACCCCGACGTGTCCCTGGTATCGGACATAAAATCGCAGATTTATTTCAGGAAAATTAACATGAAAGGGTATTTTGATTCCTTTTACACGGGTATTAGTAAAATCAAAAGCTACCAGACTAACGTGAGCTTTTCCATTAAGAGTCGTATCGATTGTCAACCCATCGGGCAGGTATTCTTCTAATAAAGCAGCATCTACTTCATAAGTAAGGTTTACCAATTTCCGCCACTCGGCTGTTAGAAAAGTTTTCATGAATAAAGCTACAAAAACTGGATAGTTATTGGAAAAATCAATGCCAAAGACAAGATACATTAATAAATACCAATATAGAAAAGATTATTTCATAAATAATAAAAAATCCTTTCTCTTATGAAAGGATTTGAAGGACTCATGTTTAATATTTCTAAACTACAAACTCATAAAGGGACATTTACATGACGTTCTGCATGGTAGGAAGAACGCACCAACGGTCCGGATTCCACATATTTCAAACCTCTTTTTAAACCTTCTTCTCTATAAAAATCGAACATTTCAGGTGTAATATATTCTTCAACTGCCAGGTGCATTTTAGTAGGTTGCAGGTATTGCCCCAAAGTAAGCACATCAAGTCCGTGAGCAACCAAATCATCCATTGCTTCAAATACCTCATCCGGCGTTTCACCCAAACCAAGCATGATACCCGATTTTGTGCGTTTACCATAATCTTTGGTACGACGAATCTGTTCCAGACTACGTTCATATTTTGCCTGTGGACGTACCTTGCGGTAGAGACTTTTCACAGTTTCCATGTTATGAGAAACCACTTCCTGCCCTGCTGAAATCATAGTTTCAAGAGCTTCCCAGTTAGCTTTTACATCCGGAATCAGGGTTTCTATGGTCGTTTTTGGAGAAAGTTCTTTTACAAGTTTTACAGTATCATGCCAAATGGCAGCCCCACGATCTTTAAGTTCATCCCGATTTACAGAAGTAATCACTGCATGTTTCACACGCATCAGTTTAATGGCTTCTGCAACACGCCGGGGTTCGTCGGCATCATACTCAGTAGGTCTGCCAGTAGCTACCGCACAAAAGTTACAAGCACGTGTACACACATTTCCTAGAATCATAAATGTAGCTGTACCCTCTCCCCAACACTCGCCCATATTAGGACAGTTACCACTTTGGCAAATGGTATGAAGCTTATTCTCAGCAACAATTTGACTAACATTTTTATAGTTTTCTCCAACTGGCAGCTTTACACGAAGCCAACTAGGCTTTTTTCCAGTATTTTTTTCAGAAACTATTACAGGTAATTCTATCATAATCTTAAAAATCTCTCCTTTAAAGAAGCATTGTTCTTCTCAATCAGAAAATAAAAGTTAATAATCGGGAAAAGAGTTTATACTTGGTTTTGTGAGAAATCACTTTCGGGAACCAAAGAATAAAGTAAAATAGGCAGAAGTAAAAACACTTCGGTTTTCAGGACGAGCCAGTATTGGAATTGTTTTTGGATAAGCATCTACCATAAATCCAATATCAAAACCTGTAACACTGCTTCGAAATGCTCCAAATTCAAAGCTTAATCCAGCTTTAATATTGGCTCCGGGACGAACAGTTATTTCATTTACACCGTACCAAAATCCTGCACTGCCTACAATATACTGCTGACTATGCTTCTGATAATCATATCTTTCTATTACAACATTGCTATTTCCATAATCATATTGAATATAATAAGGCTTTAATAAGCCGATAGATAATCCACCTGCAAGCATCACATCAATCTGAACACCTTCATCAGGAGCTTTTCGAAATAAAATATACTCCCTGCCATATTGTGGTCTGATGACGTAGAAATTATTTATTTTATCATACACATAAGTAGAACCTGTAAAATTAGTGTTAGCAACAGGACGAAACTCTTTAGGATGCTTTACATTCACTATCTCCAGAAAGAAATTATGATACCAGCGGTCTTTGATAAATACTGCTTTCTTAAAAATAAAACCTCCCGGCAAGCCTGCATTGGTATTAAGACTGACTCCATAGGTAAATTCTGAAGTATATGTATCGTCAGCATCAGGCTGTGCTTGTGCCAAAAATACGACACTAAGCAATATAAGAATCGTAGCAGCTATTTTATACATATCACTAATTATGTGTTTCAATTATGAGATAATATCTTGCCAGCTTCGTTTACAATTTCATTATAATCAATATCAAGATGACTGGCATCGTATAAACTTTGACCTTTATAAATGAGTAAAGCCTGAGGTGATTCATGCTCGATACCAAATATTTCGGCTATTTTGTTTGAAATATCCCGATACTTAAGCAAATCTAGAAAGTAAGGCTTTAATTCCTGATTTTGCCACTTTCTTTCCAGTCGGCTCAGTGCAGTGGCACTAATACTGCACCGGGTACTGTGTTTAAAAATAAGAACAGGTTTTTCTGCCGATTCTTCAATTATTTGTTCAAGTTGATTATTATTATTTAAAGTTATCCAGTTCACGTTTATTAAATTTTTTTTGTATACCTATAACAACAGTAATAAAGGTGAAGTTCAGTTTTTAGGCATTAACAAGAGTCAAATATTTCTTAATTTTTTTCTTTATTGTCTTCCTTTGGCGTTTCTTCTTTAACAGGCTCTTTCTCCTCTGATTTTACTTTTGACTTGGTTGATTTATCTTTCTTTTTAAACGGATTCAGACTAAACTTCTTTTTATATTTTACTTCACGTATTGAGCCATCTATATTACGTGGTTTTGACCAGATTTCATTTTCATGGCTGTCATATTGTGGTATGTTATCTTTATCAATTTTACGTTCAGAAGGTGGTATTTGCTTTTTCTTATTTCTATTAATTTTCTTGAGCATTCTTTTTCTAAAGCGTTCCTTTTGTTCAAAAGATGTCTTCTTTTTAGCTTTCAGATATACAATAGTGGGATAGGCATTCTTTATTTTTTGTATTCGTATCCGCTCCCCTTTAAACCGACTCATTTGCATACTCTTCATTTCATAGTTGGCTCGCTGGGCTGCCGGAGACAATACCTTGACCGGACCTACAAACCGGCTCTGACGAGCTGAAGCCAATTCTGACATAGATTTTCGGGCTTGTGGTGAGAGTACTTGTACCGGACCTACAAATCTGCTTTGTTTCATAGCAGCCATTTCATAAGCTTGCTTACGATTTGCCAGTGCTACCGGATAATTACCTCTATAACGAGACATCTGCAACTGATTCAATTCCTTTTGACTGGCACTTTGAACAGGCATAGTACCTCTGTATCGTGATATCCGAAGCTGATTAAGATCTTTCTGACTCTGACTTTGTATAGGAATGGCATTGCCTTTAAACCGTGACATTCGTTGCTGTACAATTTCTTTGTTTTTTGCAATGAATGGCTGTTCTCCTTTAAACTGTGAAGCCTGCTGTTGCTGACGATTTTTATCTGGACTAACATGAGGTTCGTTGGTACGAAAGTCTGAAGCAACTCTTGATTGTCCGGCTCTGACAGCTTCTTTTTTTCGCTGATAGGCTGTACTTTTTTTACGGGATTTCCGGAAAGAGGTATATTTTTTTTTATCTCTGCCTTCTGCTCTTGGATTTTGTGAAGTACCTTCTGTACGTGGAAAAGCCTGTGAATGAGCTTCATTTATCCCAAGCAGAAGAAATGCCAAAAATAGAAGAATTAAATTTTTAGAAAAAATCATTGCCTCATCAATTAATTGTGTTTCTCCGGATCTAAAGGTTTACGTTTAGGTTTATAACCTGCCCTTGGGTCAGGATTTTTGCGGGGTTGTCTAGGTTTTTTCTTATCAACCAATCCATTTTGGGTTCTGGGTACATATACCATTTGAAAAGCCACCGAATCTCCATTGGCAGTAACTACTGTACCAGCTTTGGGGTCTATGTTGGCATTTTTCTTCTTCTTCTTTTTACCTTTTTTATCCTGCTCTGCATTCCAGGCACTAAAATAAGCAGGACAATTTACTTTCTTCTTGTTCTCGAATAATACTTCAACAAACATACATCCGTTGAGAAAAAAAATTAAGGTCAGGAAAAATAGTAGTTTAACGTACAATCTGGTCTTGTTCATTTTTTAATAAGGTTGACAGACGTTTACGGGCAAAATAGGAATATACTAGTCTGGCTATCAAAATTTTAAACTCTTAAAAGCCAGAAGATACCTGTTTAGCAATATAAAATTTCGCCTAAAAATAGTGCAATTTGTATGAATGTACAAACAAATACTTCACAGTCAGCAGAAATGAAAAATTTCAAATAAAATATTGGCAATATTTTATTTGCCTATCAGAATAAAAGCAGCCCAAAAATAAGGTCTGCAGTAATCTTTGTTTTGTAACATCATGAGTTTTGCCTGCCGAATAGCAACGCTGAAATCAGGTGAATTCGTATTTTCCAGTAGGTTTTTATAAAAATCTACTGTAAGCTGAGCAGTAGATTTATCTGAAACACTCCACAACGAAACAAGCAGATTTTTAGCTCCGGCATAAACCAGTGCCCTGCACAAACCTATTATTCCCTCCCCTCTTGCTACTTTCCCTAAACCAGTCTGACAAGCCGACAAAGCCACTAGTTCGGCATTGAATGTACAGTTATAAATTTCGCCTGCATACAATGAGCCATCCTGTCCAGCGTCTTTTACGAAAAAAATCTGTGAAAGTTCGGGGGTCTCACTGTTTACTATACCGTGTGTGGCAAAATGTAGGAAAGTATATTTTTTTGTACTACCTGATTTTACCAAGGCTTCGGTTGCATCATGATGAATATAGGCAGAAGATTTGTAACCTTTCTGCCGGAATAGTTCAGCAATGGCATTTACTTCACTCTCGGAGCCAGGTAAATCGTTGGCTGTCTCACCAAATTCAACCGGAGCAACCAGCATTATTTGTGGCTTTTCTGTTAGAGGCTTGCTTTGTTTTGACTGATAATATAATGTAGCCGAATAATCATAGCTTACAGCAAATTTCTTTATCAGGTAAGACAGATTTTGGTAATTAATGTTGCCAGATTTTTCTTTTTTTGAAAGCAAAGCTTCAAAAGGTAAAGCACCAAGCTTTCCATCTGGAATAATAATGAGTTTTTTGACAAAGGCTGGCAGTTGTTTAGGAAAGAGAGATTTATAAAGCTCAAAAGATGTTTTAGCAAAAAGCTGAGGAGCATTATTTCGAATAGCATTCCGAAAGGCAATCAGTTTTTTATCAGCATTTTCATTTCTTGGCATATCAAAAATATGGAATGCTTTTTTGGTAATGTAAAAAACATATAGCCGATGATTTTGGTCAGCCATAAAATAACTGATTAAGGCAGTATTTTCGTCAATTGTTGTCTGAAGTTGAGATACGGTAACTGAAGCAAGATTAAATTTTAAATTATAATATTCAGGGAAGTTTTGCTCAAGGTTTTTGGTAAATGTTTCATACGCTCTGTTGAGTGTAAACAACTTGCTTCGAAAAAGAGCCTCTTGTTGAATATCCGCTTTTTCTGCTATTTTTTGTTCATAAAAAGTAATATCTGCTTTTAGTTGCTTCTCCCGTTGAAGCAATGTATCAGGAATATTTGCAAAACTTTTTGCCTGAGAGTCGGCAATTGACTCCAGTAATACGGCTGTTTTGCTTTTTTCTGAAAAATAGAATGCCTGTTCTCTGTAATCTTTTTTATTCAAAACAATCTCTGCCAGTGAAAGGCTTATACGAATAGCATCTTCGTACACTTCAGAAGCTATTACACCCAGAGCCAGTTTGTCACTTTTGCTGCTACGAAGCTGGCGAATATTATCTATCAGCTTATCGCAACTTTGAAGGGTAGAAAGACTCAAGTCGAGGTCACTTTTTTTAAGGGATTGCTGTATATATAAGTCTTCAAGTGTCTTGGCTTTGGCAAGCAAAGAATTAAGCAATACCATTGGATTATAATAAGACGTAACCGAAGGATTTTGAATAAGACTACCAGAATCAAAATCTGAACTATTTTCAATCAGTGCCTGCTGATAGTTCTGTAAAGCTTGTTTATAGTTTTGCTGTTTCCTGTAAATATTACCAATCAGGTTGTAGGTATTGGCTATTTCATAATGTTTTTTTGTGTAATTCTTTCTGTAAATATCAAGTGCCAGCTTCTGAAATGACAAAGCTTTGACATAATCTTCCTGTGCTTCAAAAACCTGACCGATACTGCTGTAGACAAATGCGAGATTAGGATGACTATCATTGTAGAGATTCTGAAAAATTTGTTCTGCCTTTCGGTAATTTTTTAAAGCACTATCATAGTCTTTCTCCTGAAAATAGACAATCGCTGTATTATTATACACACGAGCAGTCTTGGGATGATTTTCGCTATATATTTTCTGATAAACTGCCAGAGCTTTATCATAGAAATCCAGTGATTTTTCTTTATCACTTTCTACAAATGCCAATCCCAAGTTATTATAGGCATCTGCTACTTCTTCATGATTTTCGCCATAAAGTTGTTGCCGGATAGTAAGTGATTTTTGTAGAAATTCAGCAGCCAGTTCATGATTTCCGGTACTATTATAAAGCAATCCGAAGTTGCTATAGCAAGTAGCCAATTTGCTATGTTTCTCAGGATAAAATTGCTGGTAAAGTTTTAATGCTATATTAAAATTATCTAATGCCAAATCATTTCTGCCTTTATTAAGCTGTACAAAACCAAGTATATTAGCAAGGTCTGCTTTTTCTGGAATATCTTTCTTTAGCTTCTCTGAGGCAACTTGCAAGCCATTTTCGGCAGTCTGCTGTGCCTGTTCAAATTTACCTTGTTGTATATAATTAGCCGTGATTTTTTCCTGACAGGCAAGGAACATCCGCCAATTTTCTTTTTTCTGGTAAATAACTGAAGCTTTATTAAGTTCTTCCAGCGAAGCTATATATTCTGCTTTTTTATAAAGATTATCAGCATTGGTAAAATATTTACGGGCAAGCACCGTATCTGACTGTGCTAAAATATTTTGTGTAATAACCAATACCAAAATCTGCCATAAAAAGAATGTATTCTTCATAAAGTAAGTAGAGAGACCTCATTAATAAATAGAAAAGCCTAATCCTGCATGGCAATCTATGCTCAAATAGTAAACCCTTGCAGGGATTTAGTAATTATTAATTTTGATGTACGTTTATCCGAAAAAATTTGACTTTATTATCTAGAACCGGAATTCATAACCAACTGTAGAAACAAAATCTCTCGAGAGCCCGTCAGCGTTACGTTCCCGCTCGTGTATTTTTATGCCTATTACAAGTTTTATACCTGTTCTTGCTGAAAATTGGTATCCTCCACCTGTCAGCAAGTTCCAGGTCATACCTTGCGTTTGTGAAAAAGCAAATCTCCCTCCTGAAGTATCTTCATAAATATCTGCATTAAACCGATAAATTGCCAGTACACCCAAGTGTGCATTAAACTGAGAAAAACGCAGATTACGTTCTATTCGAAACATACCATCTGTCCCACGGGCTATATTTTTGGAATTAGGATAATCACGAGCTCTTTCTGCATAGGGTGTATTATCCCAAGAAGTTTTGAGAAACTGATTTTTATTGGCATTTAGGGGTTGCTGATATCCAACAGCAAATAACCAGTTACGACTTATCAATGAAAGTCCGGCAACTACATCATAACTTCCCAGACTTGTCTGATAATACATAGTATAAGGCAATCCATCTTTAGAAGCCTGATTAGAAGCATTTGTGGGTATTTTACCTCCAATTGTGGCATTTAGCTGATATTTTTCAGATAACCGAAAACCTCTTGTAAGACTGAGTGAAATATCGGCAAATCCCTGATTTTGTGGTAATCTTCCCCATATAAATGAATAAGGCAGCTTAAATTGTATAGTAGTTTTTTCGTTGATTCCGATATTGGCATCCAGAATAGTTGACAGGAAATTATCGCTAAATTTACTTCTGGCAAAATATTGTGTAACCTCTATAGAACGTAGTTTAAGTGCTATTTTTTTACTAAAATGTTGATTAGGACGCATAGCTCCCATTGTACAAAAACCTGCATCTGAACAACCTTGTGCCTTGCAATCGAATATACACCATACAGATATTAACCAACAGAGACATATTGGAAACAGTCTGTAAAAAATAAAAGAGAGCTTTTTTTTCTGCAGATATTTAGTCTGATTGAGCGTCATAAACACAGATTTTTCGGGGAAAGTTACAATTTTTCTGCATTGTAAGGCTTTTCTTTCTAAGAAATCCCTTTCCTAAGTTCTTAAAATCGTTTATTTTAGCACAAATTCCCCAATTTAGTTTGCTTATGAAGTATTTCTTACCCCTTACCACCAACTTTAGTTTGAAACCCCAATTCATAGCGGTAATATTTTTTCTGCTGTTTTTTCTTTCATCTTTCAACGTAGGAAGTGATAAAATCATGCTTACAGAAAGACAATTACATACCATCAAACAAGAATATTGGGTAGATAGCGTTTTCAAAGCTCTTACTCCAGATGAAAGATTAGGGCAGCTTTTTATGGTGGCAGCCTACTCCAATCGAGATGAAAGCCATTATAAATCTATCGAAAAGCTTATCGAAAACCAGCATATAGGAGGGATAATATTTTTTCAGGGAGGAGCTGTAAGACAAGCTAATTTATATAATCGTTATCAAAAACTATCAAAAGTGCCCCTGTGGGTAGGCATGGATTTAGAGTGGGGTTTGGGTATGAGACTTGACAGCACTATCAGCTATCCACGACAAATGGGTTTAGGAGCCATTCAGGATGATAAATGGATTTATAAAATGGGACTGGAAGTTGCCAGACAATGCAAAAGGATAGGGGTTCATGTGAACTTTGCTCCAGTTATAGATGTGAACAATAATCCTGCAAACCCAGTTATTGGCTCACGTTCTTTTGGTGAAAATCGTGAAAATGTAGCCCGAAAAGGCTCTACCTATATGAAAGGGATGCAAGATGGGGGTATTTATACCACAGCCAAACATTTTCCCGGGCACGGTGATACAGATGTAGATTCTCACTATGGTTTACCGGTAATTTCCAAAACTAAAGAACAACTGATAGAAAATGAATTATATCCTTTTCGGAAACTGATAGCAGATAGTGTTTCAGGAATCATGGTTTCGCACTTGCAGGTTCCTGCTTTTGAAAAAAAGCAAAATCATCCGGCGACTATCTCAAAATCTATCTTGACAGACCTGCTTCGTAAAGAAATGAAATTTGACGGATTAGTATTTACTGATGCACTTAATATGAAAGGCATAGCACAGTTTTATAAACCTGGAGAGATAGATGAGCTGGCTCTGGCTGCCGGAAATGATGTGTTGCTTTTTTCGGTAAACGTTCCGGATGGTTTGCTTCAGATTAAACAGGCAATCAAATCAAAAAAAATCAAACAGTCTGAAGTAGATCTGAAAGTCAAAAAAATTCTTCGGGCTAAGTATAATTTAGGGTTAAGTCATTTTGTACCTGTCGAAACCAGCCACCTGATTGAAGATCTCAATTCACCTGAAGCCAAATTGCTCAAATATCAGCTATCTGAACAAATGATAACTGTGGCAAAAAACAAAAACAATCTGATTCCATTCCAGCATCTTGATACAACTTCCTTTGCTTCAATCTCAATAGGTCTTCCTAAAGGCAATGAATTTCAGGAAATGCTTTCCAATTATGCTCCTTTCGAGCATTTTTCGATAGGAAAAACAGAAGCCGACGCAGCTACCTTTGAGAGTGTTTATCAGAAAGCAAGTAAGTACGAAACTGTGGTAGTATGTCTGCATGGAGTGAGTCAATATCCCGCCAAAGGTTTTGGGATAAGCCAGCAGGTAAAGGATTTTGTAGCGAAACTCGATAAAAAAACCAAAGTAGTTTTGATAATACCGGGCAATGCCTATAGTCTCAAGTATTTTGAAAGCCTGGATTATCTTATTTGCTCCTACGAAGACACACCCGACACCAGAAAAATAGTACCTCAGGTTCTTTTTGGAGGTATTACCGCCACAGGAAAATTGCCTGTAAGTGCAGGAAATATCAAATCAGGAATAGGTCTGAACACTGAATATCTAAACAGATTTCGATTTTCTTATCCTGAAAGTGTAGGCATGAATTCGGAATTTTTGAATGAAATCGAATATCTGGTTTCCAAATCTATCAAAGATTCTGTGTTTCCGGGCTGTCAGATTGTAGTTGCAAAAAATGGGGCAGTTGTCTACCGGAAGTCATTTGGCTTTCATTCCTACGACTCTACCCAAAAGGTAACTAACCATACAATTTACGATTTGGCTTCGGTTACAAAAGTAGCAGCCACTTTGCAGGCAACTATGTTTTTGTATGAAAGACAGGTGCTTGATGTAAATGAACGTCTTGCTAAATACTTAGTTGAGGTAAAGGGCACCAATAAAGAAAATATACTGGTAAGAGATGTCTTAATGCATCAGGGAGGTATGATTCCATACATGGAGCATTGGCGAAAAACGGTAAATTTGAGAGAGTCTAACGGGCACTATCTGAAAAATGAATATTATAGTCCGGTAAGAACTTCAGAATTTTCATTACAAGTTGCTCAGAATATTTATGCCAGACCTTCTCTCCGGGATTCATTATGGAAATGGACAGTTGCTTCTGAAATGGATAATAAGCATAAAAATAAGGACGGAACCTACGATTATGTCTATTCTGATCTTGATTTTTATACCATGAAATCTATCTGCGAACGATTGACTAATCAGGAAATTGACAAGTTTATGACTCAGAATTTTTATCAGCCTCTGGGTCTCAAAACTATGATGTTTAACCCTTTAGATAAATTTCCTGCCGATAGTATTGCTCCCACTGAACGTGAAAAAGTATTCCGACGGCAATTGATAAGAGGAACTGTGCATGACCCTGGAGCTGCTATGATGGGTGGGGTAAGTGGGCATGCTGGGCTATTTAGTAATGCCATGGATTTAGCTATTTTAATGCAAATGAATCTGCAAAATGGTGCCTATGGAGGAAGACATTATTTTCAGGAACCAACAGTACCTGTTTTTGTAAAAAATTATAATAAAGGCAACCGACGTGGATTGGGCTGGGATAAGCCGGAGCCCGCTGGAAGTGCTAATCGTAATGGGAATGCCAGTTATGTTTCTGATTTTGCTTCTCGTAATAGTTTTGGTCACTCTGGTTTTACAGGTACAGTAGTATGGGCAGATCCTGATGAAAAAGTAGTTTTTGTTCTTCTTTCCAATCGTGTAAATCCTATGGGTGGCGAAAATGTAAAAATTACGAAACAGGCAGTTCGTCGACAAATACAGGATTTAGTATATAAGTCTATTATCAATTACAAAGAAGCTCGACACCAATAATTAGATAACGTGAGCTCGGGATTAGATTTATTCGTAAGTCATTGTTTATCAAAAACTGAGTAGGGTTTATTTGCAAGTGATTACAAATATTTACTCATTCAGAGACTTTCTTACTTTTTTATGGCTAAAAGGCAGCATCAGAAAAACCCTAAATCTTAGTTCTCTTATCATTCTCTCAATAATTTAGGGTTAGTTAATGCTGCTGTGTTACATCTCTACACTCTTTTTTAATCCTGAACTCATGTTAAAATTAGTATAATTTGCTTAAAGAGTATGTTAGCTTTGATTCACTTTATTACACTCTTTCCTGTTTTATAATGTCAAATAATTATCGTCATTATGCCTGCACTATTTCAGGCTCTGATATTTAGTACCATATACCTTTAGCAAATAACGGGTTTGTAGCTCTGATGATCTGGTTGCAGGATTCAAAAAAGCAGGTGTAAGTGTAGAAATGTGAAAGTGTTCAAATGTTTTAGTAACTTCTACTGGATATCCCCATCCTTCTATTTCTTTTTTCCCTTCTTCTGTCGTATACACCAGGTATTGCGTTTTCTCCAGTGTGAGTTTTTCTCTGGTCAGATAAGGTAATACCCTGAAACTGTAAAAATCGATAGATGGCTCGTGTTCTTTATACCAGTGAAACCTATCTTGCTCAGCTTTAGGAAGTGATAGAACATAACGGGCTGCTACCAGTTCAGATTCATATCGAAACAATGATGGGTATATATGTGTATTAAGCAGAAAATTGACACCAGTTATAGCAATGAAAGAGGGTAATATAATCTTTTTATAGCTATCCTGAGTTTTTTGAAGCAGAAGAAACAAGCTCCCTGCCAGAAATACCAAGGCTATACCCCAAATGAGAATATTTGCCAGTGGAAAAGAAAAAGCAGCAAGTGTAATTCCCAAAAGCCATAGTACAAAAATTACAAAAGCCTGCACGTACAGCCATGCTTTGCCATATCTGGCTTCTGATGACAAAATATTTTTTTCGGTATAATCGGCAGCAATAATGGCTGCCAGTGGGAAAAGCACATAGATATAATGATTGAGCTGGTATTTTGAGGCTGATAATATAATATAGGGCAAAACAAAACCTGCCAGCGTAATATACTCAGGTTTGGTAGGATGATTGTATTTCGTAAAGAGATTTCTGAGTCTGACAAAAAGACCTACTCCAAAAATGAGACTCCAGGGAAGAAAACTCCATAAAAAGGTATGTACAAAAAAGAAAGCGTCTGCATCATTTTTCCAAACATTTTCACCAGTTATTCTGCCAAAACTTTGTATCCAGAAGTAAAATCTTAGTCCATAAGTGCCATGTTGCTCATACAGTCCAATACACATGGGCAATAAAACCAGAGCAATAATAGCTGTACCCAATAACCACTCCCATCTCAAAAACTGCTTCCAGTCTTTTGTAATAATAAAATGAATTGCAAAAGCCAATCCTGGTACCATTAATCCAACTATACCTTTTGCAAGCATAGCCATGCCAACACAAACAAATCCTAAAATCAGATTTGTTAATTTTGGACTTTTAAGATAAAGAGAAATTTGCCAGATGGCTGTAATCACAAAATTAGTAAGCAAAGTATCTGTTCGGACATCGTGGTTAAAGAGAAAATAGGCTTGACATGATGCTATCATCAATGCTGAAACATAGGCAGTTCTTTCATTATAAAACAGCCTTGCAAGTTTATAAGTAGCATAGATTCCCAGAATTGTAGAAAGAAATGAGGGCAGACGGTAAGCAAAATCAGAAACACCAAAAATTTTGAACGACAAAACTGCCAGCCAGAACACCAGAGGGGGTTTATCGAGATAATTTTCTTCACCATAATATACTTTAAGATAACTGCCTGAAGATTCCATTTGCATGGACATAGCAGCATATTGAGCTGCATCTACATCCATCAGGTTTAAAAAAAGTCCTGTTACATAAGGAATGGCAACTATTAAAAAAGGGATAGCAAAGTATAAGTTGTAACTATTGCTTTTTGTATTTATCATAATGTTGGAAGTACATTCAATGGTTTGGCTCTTATCAGCACCTAAAAATATGCTGAATTTTGTTGCAAAATACTGTTTCTTCAGTAAAGAAAACGTATTGATATAGCTAATTACTTATGGAATCTGGAAATTGGGTTTCTTTAACAAGACTTACCAAGTCTAAAAAGAGGTAGTATTTTTAATTTTGTATGATTTGCAGATTAAGTATTGGTTTTTATAATGAAGCCATAATAAATAAAACCCCATAAGTACAAAGCCTTATGGGGTGAAACAGCGAAAAACATCATATATAATATTTTTATCGGCTCAGGTACACATTTCTTTCATTATAGACTTGCAGAAAATAATCATCCTGCAAATCATCAATAAAGTAGATTGCCTCACCTGTTGATTTCATTTCAGGTCCGAGTTCTTTGTTTACTCCTGGAAACTTGTTGAAAGAAAATACCGGAATTTTGATAGCATAGCCATGCTTTTTCGGATTAAATGCAAAGTCTTTTACCTTCTTATAACCTAACATTACTTTGGTAGCATAGTTTACATAAGGTTCTTCATAGGCTTTGCAAATAAACGGAACTGTACGAGATGCTCTCGGATTAGCTTCAATTACATATACAACTTCATTTTTTACTGCGAATTGTATGTTTATCAGCCCTTTTACCTGCATAGCAATGGCTATCTTTTTTGTAATTTCTTCAATCTGTTTAATTACATTTTCGCTCAAATCAAAAGGAGGCAATACTGCCGAACTGTCACCAGAGTGAATACCTGCCGGCTCAATATGTTCCATTATGCCAATAATATATACATCTTCTCCATCACAGATGGCATCTGCTTCGGCTTCGATGGCATTTTCCAGAAAATGGTCAACTAAAATCTGATTTTCAGGAATATCATGTAAAATTTTTACAACCTGTTCTTCCAATTCCTGCTCATTGATTACAATTCTCATGCTTTGTCCACCTAATACATAACTCGGACGAACCAGCAACGGGAAGCCAAGCTGACGAGCTATTTCTACAGCTTCATCAGCATCTTCAATTACACCAAATTTAGGATAAGGAATGTCAAGATTTTTGAGTAAAGTCGAAAAACGTCCTCTGTCTTCTGCCAAATCAAGGCTTTCAAAACTGGTTCCGATAATCGGAATGCCATACCGACTCAGTTTCTCGGCAAGTTTGAGGGCAGTTTGACCACCTAATTGCACAATTACCCCAATAGGTTTCTCATGCTGAATGATGTCATAGATATGTTCCCAAAATACCGGCTCAAAATAAAGTTTGTCTGCAATATCAAAATCTGTAGAAACTGTTTCAGGGTTGCAATTAATCATGATGGTTTCATAGCCAGCTTCTTTGGCTGCTAATACACCATGTACACAGGAATAGTCAAATTCTATACCTTGTCCGATACGATTAGGTCCAGAGCCCAGTACTACTACTTTAGGTCTTTTGGTAATTACAGACTCATTAATTTCTGAAGGAACGATTGGATGTTCTACACTAAACAATGGAGCATCTGACTGATAATTGCTCTCAAAAGTAAAAGTAGAGTAATAGTAAGGCGTTTGGGCTTCAAATTCGGCAGCACAGGTATCCACACATTTATAAACCCGCTTGATACCCAGTTCATTTCGTTTGTTATGTACTTCACTTTCATAGCAATCCAGCAAATGTGCTATCTGACGATCAGCATATCCTTTTTGTTTGGCTGCATAGAGTAGTTCTGCCGGAATGGTATCCACTTCATATTTTTCGATTTCGTCTTCCAGATATACTAATTCTTCTATCTGATGTAAAAACCAGGGGTCAATTTTAGTGAGTTTCTGGATGGTTTTGAAAGAAACCCCCATTTTGAAGGCATCATACACGTGGAATAACCGATTCCAGCTTGGATTTTTTAAACTTTCAAGTATTACATTCTGGTCTGTTTGTTCTTTGCCATCTGCTCCTAATCCATTCCGGCGAATTTCAAGTGACTGACATGCTTTTTGTAAGGCTTCCTGAAAATTACGCCCGATACCCATTACTTCTCCTACGGATTTCATTTGTAATCCCAGATGTATGTCAGCACCCCTGAATTTATCAAAGTTGAATCTTGGTATTTTTACAATAACATAATCCAAAGCTGGCTCAAAATAGGCAGACGTAGTTTTTGTAATCTGATTCGGTAATTCGTCAAGGTTGTAGCCGATAGCCAGTTTGGCGGCAATTTTGGCAATAGGGTATCCTGTAGCTTTGCTTGCCAGGGCAGACGAACGACTTACCCGTGGATTGATTTCTATCACAATCATTTCTTCTGTTTCCGGATGAACAGAAAACTGAATATTACAGCCACCTGCAAACATACCTATACCATTCATGGCTTTAATAGCCTGGTCACGCATCTTCTGATAGGTCGTATCAGAAAGTGTCATAGCCGGGGCTACCGTTACTGAATCACCGGTATGAATACCCATCGGGTCAAAGTTTTCGATAGAGCAAATGATAATTACGTTGCCATTGCTGTCCCGCAAAAGCTCCAGTTCGTACTCTTTCCAACCCATAATGCTTTGCTCTACCAGCACTTCGTGAATAGGAGAGGCTGTGAGTCCACGTGTAAGAGCTTCGTCAAACTTAGCAGGGTCTTCTACAAAACCACCACCTGTACCACCTAAGGTGAAGGATGGGCGAATAACCAAAGGAAATCCTATTTTTTGAGCTATTTCTTTGCCTTCGAGATAAGACTTGGCAGTAGAACCCTGGCATACTCCTAAATCCAGCTCTAACATTCGCAACCTGAATTTTTCACGATCTTCTGTAGTTTGGATGGCATCAATATCCACACCAATAATTTGTACATTATATTTTTTCCAGAGACCCGCTTTATCGCAATCAATTGCCAGGTTCAGGGCAGTTTGTCCACCCATAGTCGGCAATACAGCATCTACTTTGTGTTTTTCCAGAATCTCACGAATGTATTTCTTCTCCAGAGGCTTCAGATAAACATGGTCAGCCACTACCGGATCTGTCATAATTGTTGCAGGGTTGGAGTTGATAAGAATGACCTCTATGCCTTCTTCTCGTAAAGAACGGGCAGCCTGAGAGCCAGAGTAATCAAACTCGCAAGCCTGACCGATAATAATAGGACCAGAACCGATAATGAGTACAGATTTAATAGCGGGATTTTTGGGCATACGGCAGAGAGTTTGACACGATAAGACCTCCGCTGTTTTTCTGAAAAATGGCGGAGGTCTTATCGTTGGTTAAAAATTGTGCAAAGATACGAGAAAAATAAATATGTAATATGTTTTTTAATTATTTTTTTGCTTTGGGTAAAAAGTAGTTGTCATAAAAATAGTTAAGAAAGTGTAGCTCTTTTACACACTTTTTACTCATAAAATCAGGCATTTGACCTGTTTCTGTAAGCCTGACTGTTTTCTTTAAATCCAGAAATCTGATTTCCTTACTCTTCTTCAAGTTTTTACTTCCCCAGTTATAAATTGGCAGTACTTCGATTGAGGTTAAAATAGTACGAAGTTTACCGTCTATTTCCCCTTTTTCTATATGAAGTTTCAGTAAAGGAATTAATCTGTCTAAAATAAATATATCATACGCTACAAAATCAGGCAAAGAATAAATAGCAAACCCATGTTTTTTATAATTTTCAAAAGGACAAACAAACTCAAACTTTTCCATCGGCTGTGGGTTATGGGGATGCCCTCCTAAAATTGCATCTACTCCGGTTTCTCTGAATATCCGGTGAAACATTTTTACAGTATGCTCTGAAGGAAAAACCTGATAAGCATTGCCAGAGTGCAGAGAAAGTATTACAAAGTCAGCTCCACGTTTTTTTGCGAGTTTTACATCTTCTGTTAAAGGTGTAATATCAGTTTGCAAATGATTGGTACGAAGGTGATTTACCAGATATTCTTTTCCTGACACAGGCAAAAACTTATTGAGTGAATAAGTATAAGCCAGAAAAGCCACTTTTATTCCATTGCGTTCAATTATTGGAAAGTTTTCACGGTCTGTCTGACTGAGAGCCGTGCCTGTATAGGCTATATGGTTGCTTTTTAGAAATTCAATGGTTGCTTTTATGCCATCTTCGCCCATATCCAGACTATGATTATTAGCTGTGCTAAGTACATCATAGCCTTTGTATTTCCTGTTGCCATTAAAAATTTCAAACATTTCTTCATCAGCATTAAAGAGCATATCATGCAGCATTACTTCCGGCACTAAAGAAGGGGGTAGAGAAGGGATAAGCGGGGTTTCGAGATTAGCAAAAACAATATCTGAGCTAAAAAAGAAATCACCTGCTTCGTCCCATAATTTTTCACAATACACTTTCCGAATCCGGTCATAGGGCATTAAATCGCCCCCTGCTGAGATTGTGATTTTTGTATGAGAAATAAAATCTGAAGATGGAGTAAAGTCTAAATGCTGGTTTCGGAAATGGTTGACAATTTTCTCAGGATAACGAAAAGGAATCCGGAAGTAGTATTTATAACCCAAATATAAAACTTCATTGGGCTTTGTATAGGCAGGATTTTCTTCAAAATCGGTAATGGGTTGTGACCATTTGCCACCATTGATAATGGTTATTATACGATATAAAAATCGCAGGATACAGATTAAAATGTTCCCTTTTAAAGAAGAAGCCTGAACCGGAGAAAAGTTTTTTATTTCCTGAAAATGAAAAAAGTTTTTCTGAAGCGATTGGGGAGATTCTTGCATAAGCTAAACTACCAGTACTTTGTTACAGCTTCCCAGAGCAATACACCCCCTAATACAAAAAGGGCGATACCAGTTACACGATTTACGAGAATTAATATACTGGCGGTGATATATTTTTTTACATTATGTGAAAAATAGGCAATGCCATTTTCCATCAGAAAAATCATACCAAGGCAAGCTGTAAAAAAAATAAACAATTCGGAAGATGTGTAGGCAGCCGTACGAAGATTAAAAACAATACCTGCCCAAATAAGAAAGTTGACAGGATTAAGTGTATTGAGAAGAAAACCTTTTCCGAAAAAATAAAGAATATGCCCAAACTGAGTTTTAGGATAGATAAGTTTTGTATTTTTTTTTACCAACGACATTCCTCCCAGCAAACACAACAGCACACCACCTGCCAGACTGGCATAAAATTGTAAATGGTCTATGTGAGGTATAAAACTGGTTCCAAAGAGAGCTATAAGTACAAACATTGTATCGGAGGTAATTACCCCTGATGCAAAATAAAAGCCAGTACGATAACCATTATCGATGCTAATTTGTAGTAAAGTAAAAAATACTGTTCCCAGCATCAATCCTGATACAAAGCCGGTACTGAGTCCATACAATAGAGCACTAATCATATATTAATTGATCCGAAAGAAATCAGTTGTGGGTTAATATTTAACCTTATCAGGTCAGTTGTTCATTTTTTTTAATAAAATCTTCAAATTCCTGAAACACGTTTTTCTTCAATACCCTTGGAAATTTATGCTGACCTCCGATTTTACCTTTGGTTTTCATCCAGTCATAAAAAGTCTGTACCGGCAAAACTTTTACATATACATCTTTAAGAGCTGCTGTTCTTTCCGTAGCATAGTCATCATTAAGTACTTTCAGGGCATTGTCTATTTTTTCTGCAAGCAAATTGGCATCTATTTTAGTATCTGTACCAATATACCACTGGTGAGCAAACAAAGACCCATGAGGAATACCAGCCACCGCAAACTCTTTTATTGTGATATTAAACTCTTCTGATACTTGTTCAATTGCTTGATTCATATTTTCCACAGAAAGATGTTCTCCGGTAAGACTTATGTAATGTTTAGTTCTGCCTGTAATCACAATTTCAGCCAGCGACTTGTCTGTAAATTTAATTACATCACCTATCAGATACCGCCATGCTCCGGCACAGGTAGACATCAGCAAGGCATATTCTTCTCCTTCAATTACCTGGTCAATAGTCAGGGTTTCAGGATTCTCAGTAAGATTGCCTTCCGAATCAAAATTTTCTTCAGTAAAGGGAATAAATTCAAAGAAAATACCATTATCCAATACCATCTTCATGCCACGGGTATCAGGGCGGTTTTGGTAAGCAATAAATCCTTCAGATGCCAGATAGGTATCAATAAAATGCACCGGACGACCCATCAGTTTCTCAAAACTTCTTCGATAAGGCTCTATAGAAACGCCTCCATGCCCTATTACCAGCAAATTCTTCCAGATTTCATGGATGTGAGGTACTTTATAGTATTCTACAATTTTTTCTACAAGAATCAGTAACCACACAGGTGAGCCCACAATAAAACCAATATCCCAGTTGGGAGCTTCCAGTACTATTTCCTGTATTTTTTTTTCCCAGTCTGTATGGCGGGCAATTTTTTTACCTGGTTTGTAAAAATGTTGAAACCAAAAAGGTAGTTGTTTGGCAGAAATGCCACTTAAATCACCTTCATAGTAGGATGTCATGCGACGAAGATTGGTACTACCTCCCAGCATAAGCATACCCGCCTGAAAAAGTTCGGGTGGTAAATCATGAAAGTGTGCCAAAGAAATTATCTGACTAATACTGGCTTTCTGAATAGCCTTGCTCATGTTTTTGGTAATCGGAATGTACTTGCTTGCCGACTCTGAGGTACCGGAACTAAGAGCAAAAAACTTTACTTTGCCGGGCCAACATACATCTGCTTCTCCGGTTTTGGTTCTGTGCCACCATTCTTTATATATCTTGTCATAAGTAAAAATGGGTACATGTTCCTTAAATAACTTATAATAATCTTTTCCCTTACCCAGATGAAAATTATTTAATATTTCTGTAAAGTGGTAGGTTTGCCCAAAAGAAGTAAACTGAGCTTTGGTGATTAACTTGGAAAAAGTTTTTTTTTGCATTAAGTAAGGACTTCTGGGTCTAATAATCCGGGCAGTCCTTTCTGCTGTTTTGTCTATCGTCTGAATGGCTTTCTGCAAAATCGTTCCGAATACAGGCATTCTTATAATCAGGTTAAATGAGTTAAAATAATTATTTTTATTAACGTTCAATTTGCCTAACTAATAAAGCAAAAATGTTACCATGTCCTATATTTTGTTTGCAAAGATGCAATCTATTGAATATTTGAGTGTGTGTTGTATAAAAAGTTGGCAAAAATAAGAAAAAAACCATTCCATGCTGAGAATTTTATTTACAGGTTAGGGGTTTTTTATATTTTTAAGGTGTAATTTCTTCTCTTTATTTACATATGTCAAAAAAAATAACAGTAATGGGAGCCGGACTGGTAGGGGCTATGGTAGCTGTCATTCTTGCCAGAAAAGGACATCGGGTTACGGTATACGAAAAACGACCTGACCTGCGAAAAGTAAAATGGGACGATGGCAGAACTATTAATCTGGCATTGAGTGAGCGTGGCTGGAATGCATTGAGAATGATAGGTTTGGAAGATGAAGTAAGACAGATGGCTATTCCAATGCCCGGACGTATGATGCATGATTTGCAGGGTCAGCTTACTTTTCAGCCTTATGGTATGGCTACTGAAGCTATTTATTCGGTCTCACGCAAGGAGATGAATGAAACTATTATGAATCTGGCAGAAAAAGAAGGTGTAAAGTTTGTATTTGAACAGAAATGCCAGCACGTGAATTTAGAACATGGTATTGTTTATTTACAGGACATTGATTCTGGAGAGGAAAAGTCAATTCAGTCAGATTTAATTGTAGGCTCAGATGGAGCTTTTTCGATAGTCAGAACGATGATGCAACGTACTAATCGTTTTAATTATGAGCAGCATTATATAGAGCACGGCTACAAAGAGCTTACCATTCCGGCAGATGCTGTGGGAGGATTTAAGATTGAGAAAAATGCCCTTCATATTTGGCCACGTGGCAGTTTTATGTTGATTGCATTGCCTAATCCTGATGGCAGCTTTACAGGAACACTTTTTTTCCCTTTTGAGGGAGAGCTTTCTTTTGAAAGTCTGAAAACAGAAAAAGACGTTTTAAGTTTTTTTGAGACTTATTTTCCAGATGTATTGCCTTTGGCTCCTGATATTGTCAAAGAATTTTTCCGAAATCCTACTTCTTCTCTTGTCAATATCCGGTGTTATCCGTGGATATATGGAAATAATATATTGTTGATAGGAGATGCTGCTCATGGAATTGTACCTTTTTACGGGCAAGGAATGAATGCAGGTTTTGAAGATTGTTTTGTATTAAATGAATTACTTGGAAAATATCCAGACGACTGGACAACTGTTCTCAAGGAATATCAGGTTTTACGTAAGCCGAATGCAGATGCAATTGCTCAACTAGCTTTAGAGAATTTTATTGAAATGAGAGATAAAGTGGCTGATGAAAAATTTTTATTACGTAAGAAAATAGAAGCTTATCTGCACAAGACATACCCTGATAAATGGATACCACTTTATACCATGATTTCCTTTCATTCCGACATTTCTTATAAAGAAGCCCAACGCATTGGTAAACAACATGATGAAATTATGAATCGCATTATGGAAATTGAAGGCATTGAAGACAAATGGCAAATTATTGATTTTCAGCATTTTTTGACATAGATGCGTTTATTCTTTTAATATTTTCTTTAAAAAGATTTGCAAAATTGAAATTTAGCCGTACCTTTGCCGAACCTTTTAGGAAAGTACCACAAACGGAGTGGTAGTTCAGCTGGTTAGAACGCCTGCCTGTCACGCAGGAGGTCGCGGGTTCGAGTCCCGTCCATTCCGCAAGTAAAAGTCAAATTCATTCAAAACCCTTTAAATCATATGATTTAAAGGGTTTTTTTATTTTCAGCCCCTCTAAATCTTTCATAAAATAGCAGATTTTAAGTGGCCTAATTGGTGAACCAAAGTGATGTAGGTCTTGAGTTTACAAATTGAGCATAATAGATTGATTATCAATAATTTGATATTTGTATTGTAGCTTCTTCTAATTGTACCTTAAGGAATTGAAACAAGCAATCATTGCTTTGTAAATACGTTCCCAGTCAACTTCTAATTGTACTTTAGGGAGCTGTTTTTCTTTATCTCTGACTAACATTGAAAATCATTATAATTATCTATTTCATAATTACCAACATTTACCTTTTAAATAAAGACTTCAATAGTTTTGGGGAATAGTGAGCGTTGGATAATCAAGCCCATATTCTATTTATTGACTGTATGAATGTTTGAGTAATGCATTATTAGTGTTGAATACAAAAAAAGAAGTAATATGTCTTTATTGAGATGAAATTTCTCTGCATAGACAGACTACTTAAGTAGAGTTGTAACCATTCGATAGACCTTCCGGTCTAATGATTGTTTAATTCGCAACCAACAGTTTAGTAACAAAAATTCACCATGAAGACACTTCGACTCATCACTAGTATTCTTTTCATTCTGACCATTACCGGGCAGACGAACGGACAATCGACCCACAAGAAAATTAAAACAATAAGTGATCGGAAAGTAAAAGTTAAAGAGTTAGACAACTTGATAAAAAAGACAATGGACAGTCTGGAGATACCCGGATTATCGATAGCTATCATCAATGATGCTGAACTGGTATATCATCGCGTCTTTGGTGTCAAAAATAGGGAGACAAGCGAACCCGTTGATGAAGAAACAACCTTTGAAGCAGCCTCACTTTCCAAGCCTGTGTTTGCCTATTTCTGTATGAAAATGGTAGACAAAGGAATCGTAAATTTGGATGAGCCCTTGTACAAACTACTTCCGGATGCCCCCATAAAAGACAATGATGAACGATATAAGTTGATTACACCACGAATGGTGCTTTCACACAGCACCGGATTTCCAAACTGGTCTAATAATAAGCCCATTGAAATAGGATTTTTGCCCGGGACAGGATTCTCTTATTCCGGTGAAGCACATCAATTTCTGACTGCCTATCTGGCTGTAGCCAATAAGACCAATTTTAAAAAAGGACTAGACTCGATTTTCCAAAAAGAAGTGGCTGAACCGTTAGGCATGAACCATAGCTATTTTGTGGGTAATAACTATTTTAAAACCCACAAAGCTACCGGGTATGTAGCCGGTAAACCGAAGGAGTTATGGCTACCCAAATCGTTTGGGGCAGCTCATACGTTACATTCGGAAGCACTCGACTTTACAAAATTCCTGCAAGCGATGATCAAAGGTGATGGACTCTCGAAGAAATCGTATGAGGAAATGCTAAAAGAACAGAACCATTTTAAAGAAGACAATGAACTTCGCCATACTGGACAAACAGGTTGGGCTTTAGGGTTTTCGATGAAGCCTACACCCTACGGTATGAGATATCTGCACACGGGTAACAACACGGGGTTTACATCTTATTGTTGCTTTTACAAAGAGAAGAAATATGGGCTGGTTCTGTTTACCAACTGCGAAAAAATCTCTGAACTTTATGAAAAAATCGGAAAATATCTGGATGACAAATTTTAAACCTTATCTAACCAATTGACCTATGGAATGCATTGAAAACATTGTACTCGCTATTTCAGTATTTGGTTCCGGTGTGTTAGCAATATTTATACTTGCCAAGTATAATTACTTACTCAAACGGACCCTGGCAGAGAAGGGAATAACTCCAGCCACAATGAAAATCAATTATTCGGAAATTGCCTGTATTGTGATGGGGATTGGGTTTGGACTAGGCATGTCTTCCATCGTTACCGTTATGAATCTCTCACAAGATACGATGGATTTATTGGCATGGGCTATCATACTGATGGGGGGTGGCTTGGGCTTATTCGCAGCACACTTTATTCGCCAAAAGAGTGAAAGTGGAAAGCAGAGATAACGATTCCCTATTAGTTGAACGAATCAAGCAGGGAGACACTTTAGCATTTCGAACAATCGTTGAGAAATATAAAGATAAGTCACTTTCTCTGGCATGCTCGATTTTAAAAGAGGAAGAAGCCGCAGAAGACGCCCTACAGGATGCTTTTCTGAAAGTCTTGAAGAGTATAGATAAATTTCGTTTCGACTCTTTATTTTCAACATGGCTATACCGGATCGTTGTCAACACGTGTTTGAATGTAAAAGAAAAACGAAAGGATTATCTTCATACTGAAATTTCGCAGGACAACCTGAATGAAGTTCAGCAAAGGAGTGGGCTGGAGACCCTTTTAGAAAATGAAAGAAAGGACTATATTGCAAAAGCGTTGAATCAAATGAAATCAGAAGAGGCACTAGTACTTAGATTGTATTATTTATGCGATTTAAGCATTGGAGACATAAAGGAAATAACCGAATTCAGTGAATCAAATATCAAAATTCTACTGCACAGAGGAAGAAAAAGCATGTTTGAGATATTGGATAAGCTTACCGGAAACGATTTAAAAAGTTTGTTATGACCGATCAAGAAGTCAGAAAGTTAGTTCAGAAGAGCATCGTAAAGACTTCCGATAAATTTACGGACGAGCTGATGCACAAAGTGAAATTACAAAAGAATGCCGAAAAGAAAATTAAAACTAAGTTCTTACTAGCCTGTTCCATCTGTGTTGTTTTGTTGCTATTCATTTTCAAGCTGTCGGTAATAGGTAACTTTCTTAGTGTACAAGTAAACCTATCGCCAATGCTTATTCGGGTTTTAGGCTCTCTATTCGTTTTTCTGCTATTAAACAGGATGATAGTTTTGAGGAGTAAACTACTACTACTTAACTACCAACCGTAAAGCTATCACTACCAGAGCCAGCAGAGGCTTGTGCCAGATTGGGAGGGCAAAGTCTTAAAGAGCATATTACAGTACATAAACCAAAAACGGTAATAGTAATTGCTTTCATTTTCTCATATTTTATGTTGTCTTATTAATTACTCAATGCGACGGCTTTTCCTTCTTATTCTGCTACACTTCAGGAGTTTGCCAGACAATTTTATCAAAAATATGAATGGGAAACTGTCTCACTTACAGAAGCACTTGACCCGGAAACTGGTATCCGTTTTGGAAATACAAAAACAGAATATTCTATTACTCCTTTACTTGATGGGCTTATTTTTGGTAAAAGAAAAGAAGAAGATAATATACATCACCCATCTATCAAACCGGAATGGCAATCTTTCCTGCTAAGCAAGTACATTGAATGCCTTAAAAATGGACAGTCAACACTGGAGATTTCAGAAGAAGAAGCCAATTCTTTTTCAAAAGAATACCCTTTGCATACTATTTCGGCATTTCCTTATCTGGTACCCGTTTCACGATATTTAAAATCCAACCCTTAACGCCTGCGGGGGTTTTATAGGTTAACGTGAACTATGGATTAGAGTAATTGATAATGAGGGAGTTAAAATAGCAAAAGGGCGAAAATTTGAGTTAGTTTGTGATTCCCACATCGTAAACCCCTAAAATTTAAGCCCCATGCTGCAAGATAAAGAAAATAAGCTCATTGCCCTCTTTTGTGAGATGGATGATTTCTGTCTGGCTCTCCAA
>JAESFG010000225.1_pt1 | contig 54231 bp, 50 predicted proteins | sample 9269371 | NCBI WGS metagenome assembly JAESFG01 (sample SAMN14506227, study PRJNA617093) | algae metagenome | isolation source: Aetokthonos hydrillicola CCALA 1050 (B3-Florida) and co-occurring... | place: USA: South Carolina | collected 2013-01-01 | reverse complement strand
AGCCCGACAGCGTCACGCCGGGAGGCAGCGCGCCGACATTGGCGACCGACAGCGCGGCGCCGTCGTCGACGTCGCTGGCGCCGGACAGCAGGTTCAGGGTGAACGGCGCATCGTCCTCGTTCCTCGCTGCCGTCAGCGCCGCCGCCACCGTCGGCGCGTCGTTGGCGCCGACGACCGTGATCGTCACGGTCGCTGTGGCGCTATCGCCGTCCGCGTCGGTCACGCGGTAGGTGAAGGTCTCCGTCGTCGTCTGGCCCGCCGCGAGATGGTCGAAGGCCGCGCCCGGATCGAAGCGGAAGGTCTTGTCCGCCTGCAGCGTCAGCGTTCCGCGGGCCGGCGGCGTGACCAGCGCCACGGAAGCGACGCCGTCCGGCGCGGAATCATTCGCGAGCACGTTGATCGTGACCACGGCGTTCTCGCCCGTCGAGACCGCGTCGGCCTCCGCCGTGACGGGGTTGTCGGCGACGCTGCCGACGAGCCTGCCGTCGACATAGATCTCCAGCTTCTCGAAGCCGCCGGCGCGCAGCCCGAGGCTCGCGAAGGTGAAGAGCGCGTCGTTCGCCTGGCCGCTCCGGGCGTTCACGTGGCTCGCGAGGAAGGCGAGATAGGCGGCCATATCGGCCTGCACGCCGTTGCGCGCCCATTCGGCCGAGGTGAGCAGGATGCGCAGCGTATCGACGCCGGCGCCGCCCATGTAGAGGTCGCCTGCTCCGAGGCTGTCGGCCGCCACGAAGACCGCGATGTCGTCGCCGGAGCCGCCGTCGACGGTGTCCGCACCTGCGCCCCCGTCGAGCATGTCATTGCCCGAGCCGCCGTCGAGGTCGTCGCGGCCGGTGCCGCCGTAGAGCGTGTCATCGCCCGAGCCGCCTTGCAGCGTATCGTTGTCGGCCCCGCCGTCGAGGATGTCGTTGCCCGAGCCGCCGTCCAGGAAATCCCGGCCGGTCCCGCCCGAGAGCTGGTCGCGGCCGGTGCCGCCGGAGAGATAGTCGTTGCCTTCGTCGCCGAAGATCGTGTCGTCGCCGGCGCCGCCGAACAGCCAGTCGTTGCCGCGCCCGCCCCTGATGACGTCCTTGCCGCCGAGGCCGATGATCAGGTCGGCGCGGCTCGCGCCGAGGATCGTGTCGTCCCGCCTGGTGCCGATGATGAAGCGCATGACCTCAACCGGACCGCAGCAGCAGTCCGCTCCCCCGTTCGGAGCGGGAAGAGATCAGAGAGGCCGTGATCCCACCGTGACGAAAGCGTGACGTCGGGGAATTCGTGGATTTTTCGTTAACGCACGCCGGCCTTGGCGAGGCCTTCGAGGAACGTCTCGGCATGGGCATAGCCCTTGACCGCCGTGGCGGCGTTGCCCAGCTGCAGGACGCGCCCGAGCGCCTTCTCGCGGCGCGACAGCCAGCGGCGGGCCTCCTCGAGGTAACCCAGATGGCCGCAGCAGCTGACCAGCATGTTGCAATGGCCCCAGTAGTCGGTCACCGGCGTCACGGCGGCGCGCAGATGCGGCAGCGCCTCGTCGAAGCGGTGCGCGGCCAGGAGAGCGAGGCCATGCGCCGCGCTGTAGACGGAGCCGAACTGGTCGGATGGTCTGAGCTGGAGGGCATAGCCCGTTTCGGCTATGGCTTCCTCGAACTGGCCGGCCCGCACCATGGCCCAACCGCGCAGCATGCGGGCCAGCGCGAAGTTCGGGTTGAGATCGACGGCGGTGTTGAGCGCGTCGAGCGCGCGGCCGTGATGGCTCAGGTTGCTCCGCGCGAAGCCCAGGACCATATGGCTCCAGGGCTCGGCCGGATCGAGGCGCAGCGCGATCTCCGCATGATCGAGCGAGGATTGGTAGGCCTTCTCGCGATCCCTGATCCAGTAGAGGTCGCGCGCCCAGCATTCCGCCCAGCTCAGCACGGCATGGGCGCGCGCGTATTGCGGCTCCAGAGCGATCGCCCGCTCCAGCAGCGCCCGCGCCTGGTCGTTCGGCTGCCGTTCGAAACGATGGATCAGGTCGATCGCCTGGACCACGAGCCCCCAGGCATCGAGGCTCTCGGGCGGGATCGAGGCGGCGCGCCGGCCCTCGGCCGCATAAAGGTTGGGTTCGATGAGGGCGAGCACCCGGTCGGTGATCTCGTCCTGGACCGCGAAGACGTCGGTGAGCAATCTGTCGTAGCGTTGCGTCCACAGCTGCTGCCCGGTCACCGCGTCGATCAGGGCGACCGTCACGCGCAGGCGATCGCCCGCCACGCGCATGCTGCCGGAGAGGACGTAGGTCACGCCGAGCTCGCGGCCGAGCAGCGCCGGATCGGCCTGCTGGCCGCCGTAGCGCTGGGCGGCGTTGCGCGACAGGACGAACAGCCACTTCAGGCGGGAGAGGCCGGTGGTGATGTCCTCAGCAAGACCATCGGCCAGATATTCCTGCGAGGCGGCCATGCCGCTCTTGTCGAAGGGCAGCACGACGACCGACGGCAGCGCCGAGCGAGGCTTGACGGCCGCCTCCCGGACCGGGGCGCCGGTCCGCCTGATGTCGGCCAGGAGCTTGAGCGTGCGCTGGTCGAGCCCGCAGCCCAGCTCCTTGCGCATCGTCTCGGCGATCGACTCGCCGCGGCTGAGGGCGGCCTGAGGGCCCTTCGCGACGGCGAGCGCTCCGATCAGCAGCCGCTGCACCTCCTCGTTCAGCGGGTCCTGCACCAGCAGGCGCTCGTAAAGCTCGACCGCCCCCATTCCGTCGCCTGAGCCGTGCCTCCAGTCGGCGAGTTCGCGCATGGCCTGATGCGCCATGCGCTCGATCCGGGTCCGCTCCCCGCGCAGCCAGTCGTCGAAGGCGTCGCGGCCGGTCTGCAGCCCTTCGAGGAACCCACCCCGGTAGGCGCCGAGCGCTGCGGCCAGAAGCTTCGGATCGGCGCTTTCCGCGCCCGCGAGGAACGTCAGCAGATCGGTCCGCACCAAGCTTTCGTCGAGCCTCACGGCCTTGTCGTCGAGGATGAGCGCGTCGACGCCCAAGCCGGCGAGATCGCGCTTCAGCCTGAGCAGGGCCTGCCTCAGGTTCTGTCTCGCCTGCGGATCGGGCACGTCGCTCCACAGAAGCCAGGCGAGGTGCTCGCGCGACACGATCCAGTTCGGCTGCGCGGCGATGTAGCCGACGATCGCCTGCGCCACGCGGGGCAGGGCCACCCGCCGCGTCCCGCCCCGTCCGGCGATCTGGACGATGACCGGCCCGAGAAGCCGCAGCGCCATCGTCGCCGCCCCTTCGCCCGGAGCGCCGGAGGCCGTGACCTCGAGCTCAGCCGGATTTCTGCCGTCAACCAACGTTTGCTCCGCCCCCAGCAGGCCAACGCCTTTCAGACTCCAGCATCGCGACAGCCTTGGCAACATCTTTTGGACATTTCAGAGGTTTCCGTCCCGCCTGCCGGTCTCCCGGATCGAATGTCGCGCCCGTCTTGAAAGGCCCTGGCCGCATCGTGATCTTTCGGCGATGACTGGCCTGCGCGTCCGCGTGATCGATCTGGAGACGGCCGGAAACGGCGCGCAGGACGTCTGCGAGATCGGCTGGCAGGATGTCGTGCGGGGACCGGACGGGCGCTGGCGCCTGGACGACGAGCGCGGCGCGCGGCTGGTCGGCCCCGGCCGGCCGATCTCGCCGGAGACGATGGCCATCCATCACATCCGCGACGCAGACGTCGTCGGCGCTCCGTTCTGGCGGGAGGTTGCGCCGGCGATCCTGCGCCCGGCGCTTACGATCGGCGCACTCGCGGCGCACCGAGCCGCCTTCGAGCAGCGCTATTGCACGCCGGCGCTCAGCGGCGGGGCGCCTTGGATCTGCACCTGGAAATGCGCCCTTCGCCTCTGGCCGGAGCTGCCGCGCTTCTCCAACCAGCTGCTGCGCTATCAGCGCCATCCCGAAGGGCTCATCCACAAGATCGGCTTGCCGGCCCATCGCGCCCTGCCGGACGCCTATGTCACGGCGCATCACCTGCGTGACCAGCTCAACGAGGCGTCGCTTGAGCAGCTCCTCGCCTGGAGCCGCGAACCGGGCCTGCTGCCGCGCGTCCCGGCCGGGCCCGACCGCGGCAAGGGCTTCGACCGCATCGGCCTGCCGGCGCTGCAGGCGCTCGCCAGGGACAGGGACGCCGACATCCGCTTCACCGCCGAGACCGAGCTGAGGCGGCGCGGTGAGCTGCCCGAGGCGGCGCCCGTGACGGCTGCGCAGCCGCGGCTGCTGTGAGCGCGGCCGGCTATCCAGGCGCGATCAAGCGACGGCGGGCGGGGCAATGAGGCTCGCCCCGATCGGCTCGTGATCGGACAGGACGATCCCGTCCGGCGACAGCGCCGGCGCGATCCAAGGTTCGCTGCCCGCGAAGCCGCGCGCGAACAGCCAGTCGATCTTCAGCAGGGGCCTGTCCGGAGACTGCCAGGGATGACGGCGCGTCGTCGCTCCGGCGGCATTGGTCTCCCGCCAGGCGAAGCCCGCGCGCCGCATGACGGCGAAGAAGGGCTCCGCGATCTCGGGCCTCTCCATCATCGTTTCGTGGTCGAGGCCCTGCCGCGACAGCTCGAAGCAATTGAAGTCCCCGCCGATGACGATCGGCGCGTCGCCAGCCAACGGCAGCAGTACCGCCAGCAGGCGCTCGGCGGCGCCGGCCCGCTCCGCCGGATCCGATTCGCTCTCGAAATGGGCCGCCACCGCAAAGAAGCTCCCCTGCGGCGCCAGGACCTCGGCGGCGACCGCGTTCCGCCCGCCGATGCGCCTCTGCCCCTGCTTCAAATCGTTGACATACCAGAGGCCGCCGTCGTCGAGCGGCAGGGTCGCCGTCCGGCCGATGGGAAAGCGCGACAGGACCGCGTTGCCATGGAGGCCGTGCAGGTTCGTCTCGCCGGCATGGCTCTCCGTCTCCCGCGCATCGCCCAGCGCCAGTTCCACGAATTCGGTGGCGAAGGCGTAGCCATGGCCGAGGAGCGCGGCGAGCTCCCGCGTGGTATGCCGCTGTCCCGACCGGGCGCAGCCCCAGTCGATCTCCGTGGCGAGCACGACATCGGCGTTGCGCGCGGCGAGGACCTCGGCGCTCGCCTCGACATGTTTGCAGCGCTCCAGGTTCCATGCGGCCACGGAGATGGCGGGACCGGCATCGGGAGCCGTGCCGGGAGGCTGGACGACCTCCAGCGCGTTCATCGCCTCCCAGGCCTGCATCCACCGGGCGTTCTCCTCGGCCGTCGATGGCCCGGCATCGGCCAGCCGACGGTCCTCCTGCGTGGGCGGCGCGAGAGCGGGAACGCTGCGCGTGATGACTTTTCTCATGGCCTGCCGAAATCTTGGTCCTGCGCCGATCGCGCCGCGGGAGCATGGATTGATGACGCAGGCGTGACCGTGACGGCGGCGGTCAGCGGATCGCCAGCGCCGCCAGCCACAGGCCGAGTCCGAAGACGACATGGCCGAGGATGTTGAGGAGTCGGATGCGGCCGGCCTCCGGCTTGCGCGAGGCGGCGATGCCGGCGCCGAGCGCGGGCTGCAGGATGAACCAGCCGCAGCCCACCGTGACGATGCCGACCGTGAGCGGCAGAAGGAGGGTCGGGCTCGCGGCCCAGCCCGCGCCGCCGAGCATGAGCGTCGTCATGGCGAAGACGATCCCCACCGCGTAGTGGAAGACCCAGCCGATAGCGGGCTCGCCCGACACCGGCGACGCCTTGCCGATATCCTCGTGCATCAGCCGCCCCGAGGGCAGATGCGCGAGCCAGCGGCCGACGAAGCCCCAGTTCGGCAGACCGAAGCCGAAGAGCCGGTCGAGCAGCATCGCCCAGACGTCGAGCAGGACGGTCGCGAAGACGCCCATCACGAGCGAGCGGTAGAGGAAATCGGTCAGGGACATGATCTTTTCTCGTATCCGGCTGCAGGCGCCTGCGCGTCAGGCGAAGGCCGCCTCCATTTCGCGGCGCACGCGGACGGCGGTGTCGTCCGGATCGTAGGCGACATCGGCCCAGGTCAGGCGCTGACCCTGCTTGATGTCGTTCTTCAGCCGCACCTGATGCGCAACACCGAGCGGCAGGTAGCCGTGCCTGAGCGAATCCTTGGCCGGCGTCTGCTTGCCCCAGACGCAGAAGCCGCCCTCCCCGTCCAACATCTCGCCGGCCTTGAGGTCGCGCTTCGCCGTGGCGACGACGTCGGAGTTGAAGCAGACCGGCTGTCCGGTCGCCTCCCTGCGCAGCGCCACGCTGGCGACCGAGACGCCGAGCTCCAGCCCGATCATATGCGTGGGACGGTAGAGCGCGGCATATCTGCCGGAGCTGTCAGGCAGGGCGTTGTACTCGCGGATGCACCGGCGCGAGTAGGCGCTGTCGCTCTCGAACACGACATAGACGCCCATGGCGAGGTGATGCGGCACATCCGCGCCGTCGCGGTAGACCGACGACGTCACCTCGGTGACGCCCTTGGCCCAGAGCTGGCCGCCATCCTCCCTGGGCTTGCAGACCTCGGCATGCTCGAAGCGCGTCGCCGGCGGGAAAGAGAGCCCGTCCGGTTGGGAGTGCAGCCCGGTGGCGTTGCAGACCGCCGTCATCTCGATGCCTGACTTGGTGCCGTCGACGAAGGAATTGAACATCTTCGGGTTGATCGACCGGCGGTCGTCGATCTTCAGGTACCTGTCGAGGATGTCCCAGACCGTCTCCGGCGTCGACTGGTGGTAGGTCGGGTGATAGCGCGTGCCCTTCCCAGCCGACACGACGGTGAAGCCGTTGGCGCGGGCCCAATCGACCTGCTCGCAGATCATCGCCGGCTGGTCGCCCCAGGCCAGCGAATAGACGACGCCGGCCTCCCGCGCCTGCCTGGCGAGGAGCGGCCCGGCGAGCGCATCGGCCTCCACATTGACCATGACGATGTGCTTGCCGTTCCGGATGGCGAGCTGCGCGAGGCGGATGCCGGTGCGCGGGTCGCCCGTCGCCTCGACGATGACCTCGATGGCGGGATGCCGGATCATCGCCTCGGCATCGACGGTCAGCAGCGTCCTGCCGGTCTTCAGCGCGTCGTCGCAGGAGGAGGCGGCGCAGCGCTCGGCCGGCCAGCACGCCAAGGCGAGCTGCGACCGCGCCCGCTCGATGTCGAGATCGGCCACCGCCACCACATGCACCCCGGCGGTCAGCCTGGCCTGCGACAGGTACATCGTGCCGAACTTGCCTGCGCCGACGATGCCGACCGTGACCGGCCGGCCGGCGGCCTGGCGCTCGAGAAGCAGCTTATGGAGATTCATCGCCCTTCGTTTCCCCGCGGCCGCCTCGTTGCGGCGGGCGGCCCTTGCGTGCGCGATGCTATGGGAGAACGTCCCGGCTGGTAAACGGCAATTTCGGGCGCGACGGCTCTGCCTTGGCTGTTGACTTGACGGTCAACAATCCAATACTCGCTCGTGATCGGAGACGCGCCCTTGGCCTCAACCGGACGCAGCCCAGGACTCCAGCCGGCTAAGGCTCCGCCCCGCCGCCGCAAGGAGGCGCGCCCGTCGGAGATCATCGCGGCGGCCCTGCAGGAATTCGCCCTGAACGGCTACGCCGGCACGCGGCTCGACGACGTGGCGCGCCGGGCCGGCGTCGCCAAGGGACTGATCTACCGCTACTTCGAGGACAAGGAAGCGCTGTTCCTGGCCGCCATGCGCTCCTTCATGCGGCCGGTCTTCGAGGACCTGACGCGCCTCGTCGACAGGCATGCCGGAGGCACCGAGGAGATCCTGCGCCTCGTCTTCACCGCTGCGCACCGCCTGCTCGCGACGTCCGACGTCGTCGTCGTCCTGCGCATCATCATCGCCGAGGGGCGGACCTTTCCGTCGCTGCCCGAGCTCTATTACGCCGAGAGCGTCGGCAAGGCCCGCGCGCTGCTCGACCGCATCGTCGAGCGCGGACTGGCGCGCGGCGACCTCCGCCCGGGCGCCGCCGCGGAGCTGCCGATGGCGCTGGCTGCGCCGATGGTGATGGCGGCGGTCTGGCGCATGACCTTCCAGCCGATCGCCCCGGTGGATCCCGAAGCCTTCCTGCGAGCCCATCTCGATCTCGTCCTGCACGGCATCCTGAACCGAACGCCCTGAGTGCGTTTCCGGTTCAGGGCTCCTGCTGACGCCGCCACTCGCCCGGCGCTGCGCCGACGACGCGCCGGAACGCCGCGCCGAAGGCCGTCTGGCTGGAGTAGCCTACGCAGAGCGCCACATCGATCAGCGGCATCGGCGGCCGGACGGTCATCAGCTCCCGCGCCCGCTGCATGCGCAATTCCGTCAGCCAGACATGCGGCGACCTGCCGATGGTTCGCCTGAAAGCCCTGGCGAAGTGGTAGGGCGAGAGATCGGCGATCGCAGCCAGGTCGCCAAGCGTGAGATCGGCGGCGAGGTTGGCCTCGCAGTATTCGCGCACACGCCGCAACTGGGACGGCGACAGGCCTCCTCTCGCCTGCGGCGGCGCCTGCGCGGCGAGCTGCAGGAGCCGCGCGACCAGCATCGGGGCGGCGCTGTCCGCGAAGAGACCATGCTCTGGGCTGCCTTCGCCGCCAGCCTCCCACAGGCGCTCGACGACGCCGAGCAGGAATGGATCGTGGAAGGGTCCATCCTGCAGCCACCCGAAATCGGCCGCCTCGCGTCCCGCCTCGGCGAGGGCGCTGCGCACAGCTGCGTGGGGGAGGACCAAAGCGCGGATCACACGGCTAGAGCCGAAACGGATCGTCCCGGGCGAACCCTGCACCAGAAGATGCACCGCTTCAGGCGCGACGTCGATCGCGGCATGTCGGCGTCCGGGATCGGTGCGGCTCTTCGCGCACGGCCTGCCGACGATCAGCACGAGGTCGTTCAGGGCCGGATAGGACAAGACGCCGCCGGTACGCCATGCCTCGCTGACCAGGACACCCTGCGCCCCGGCTGTTCGGAAAGCCAATGGGTAGGTGGCGAGACGGCCCTGCTCCAGCCATTCCCTCGCGCTGCCGAAGCGTTGCGGCTCAACGCTCATGGCGGCAGATCTTGCCAGGTCGAGAGCTGCATACGGTCCGGAATGGGGAAGCGCGGCCGCGTCTGCTCGCCATCGACAGCGATGCAAGCCCCGTTGCGGCAAGCTGGTCCGTCGCCGAACGACATGCCGGTCCGATCCGGCAGCGGCGGGAGCAGAGCGGGCCCCATAGGACTGCGGCTCCGCCACGCGGACCCTTTCGTCCAAGACTTTTCCATCTTCGTCCAGTTGTGAGCCAGTCCCGACCCGCCCCTGGTCGATATCGGCGTCGGGAACCTGGAACGACCGGTCCAATCTGTAAAGGCGCGCGCCGCTCAACAAATCGTCAGCGCGCCGCGAGCAGCCTGCGGCCCGGCGGATGTCCGCTGCCGCGGTTCGATGGTCGAGAATGCCGCCGCGGCGGAAGCGGGAAGAGCGCCGCTCAGAGAGCCGGCGGGCGGGGGCGCGAGACCCTGCGCCTCAGGATCTGCATCAGCCCGAGGCCGAGAAAGATCGCAGCGAACGATACGATGCTGGTGACGGTGCCGAGCGCGTAGATGTCGGGCTTGGTGACCGTGGTCGTCAGGCCCTGCAGCTCCAAGGGCAGCGTGTTGACGGAGCCGATCACCTGGCTGGAGCGGGCGATCTCGTCCCAGGAGAGCGTGAAGCCGAAGAGCGCGATGCCGATCACCGCTGGCAGGATGATCGGCAGCGTCACGTGGCGGAAGCATTGCCATGGCGTGGCGCCGAGGTCGCGCGCGGCCTCTTCCAGCCGCCGGTCGAAGCGGTTGAAGACCGCGAACATGATCAGCAGGCCGAAGGGCAGCGTCCAGGTGAGATGCGCGCCGAGCCCGGAGGTGAAGAGCCCCATGCCCGTGGTCCAGGTCTCGGCGAGGGCCCCGAGCCCCCAATCCGCGCCGTGCTTGAGGATCCAGTCGTCGAGGAGCCGGAACAGCAGCGCGATGCCGAGCGAGGTGATGATCGAGGGCACGATCAGGCTGGCGATCGCCGTGTAGAAGAGGAGGCCTGCGCCGGCGAAGGGCTTGCGGAAGGCCATGCCGGCCGCGACCGAGAGCAGGACGGTGAGCAGCGTCACGACGAGCCCCAGCGCCAGCGAGCGGCGGAAGGCCGCGCCGATGTCGACGACGCCGCCGCCCGCGAAGAGCTTCTCGAACCAGTGCAGCGAGAGGCCGTTCATCGGGAAGGTCAGACCGCCCTCCGGCCCCTGGAAGGACAGCACGTAGATCGCGATCATCGGCCCGTAGAGGAACAGCACATAGGCCGCGAAAAAAGTCGCCAGCAGATAGAAGGCCAGACCCCTGCGCTCGCCCATCGTCAGAGCTCCTTGCGGATGTCGACGAGGCGCGAGAGCGCCGCGATGATGACGAAGGTGACCGCGAGCAGGATCACGGCGTTGGCCGCCGCTGCGGGGAATTGCAGCGCGTTCAACCTCACCTCGATGATCTTGCCGGCGGCGGCGATCTGCTGCCCGCCCATCACGCCGATGGTGATGTAGTCGCCCATCACGATGGTGATGACGAAGATCGAGCCGATGACGATGCCGGGCTTGGCGAGCGGGATCACCACGTTCCAGAGCGTCTGCCAGCCGCTGGCGCCGGCATCGTAGGCCGCCTCGATCAGGCGCCGGTCGATGCGGACCATCGAGTTGAAGATCGGCGCCACCATGAAGAATGTGAAGAGGTGCACCAGCGCCAGCACCACGGCGAATTCCGAGAACAACAGCCATTCCAGCGGCTGCTCGACGATCCCCGCCCTGGTCAGCGCGCCGTTGACGAGGCCGTTGCGCCCGAGCAGCGGGATCCAGGCGATCATGCGGATGACGTTCGAGGTCCAGAAGGGGATGGTGCAGATCAGCATCAGCGCCATCTGCCAGGCTTTGGAGCGGACGTGGAAGGCGAGGAAATAGGCGATCGAGAAGCCGATCAGCAGCGTCATCGCCCAGACGATGGCGCAGAGCTTCAGCGTCTTCAGGTAGGTCTTGAGGATCGTGCAGAGCTCGGGCAGACCGGCGATGCAGCCCTCGAAGGTGTCGGAATAGCCGCGCCCGCTGAGTTCCGGCAGCAGCTCGAACTCGTTGTAGTTCCAGAAGCTGACGATGACGACGAGCATCAGCGGCAGCAGGAAGAAGACGGCGAAGACGAGCATCATCGGCCCGGCCTGCAGCCAGGCCGTAAGGCCGGCGAAGCGGGAGCGCGCGCCTTCGGCCGTCTTCTGCCGCTTCGGGACCGGCGCCGCCGCGGCGGCGCCGGCGATGTCGAGGTTCATCGTCACGCGGCGATGAACTCATTCCACTTGCGGACCATGTAGTCGTTCTCGTCCATGACCGCGTTCCAGCAAGCGACCTTGCCCATGCGGTCGTCGTAGGAGCCGCCGTCGCGCACCGCGCCCGCCTTCTCGAGCAGCGAGCCGTCCGGCGCCTTGATGTCCTGCGCGGCGGGCTTGCCCTCCATCCAGTAATCCCATTCGAAAGCGGCCATGTTGGCCTTCGCGGTGGGCAGAACGGCGGAATAGTAGCCCTGGCGGTTGAGATAGGCGCCGGCCCAGCCGGAGAGGAACCAGTTGACGAACTCATAGGCGAGATCGAGCTTGCGGCCGTTCGTGACCTTCGAGACGCAGAAGCCCGAGGCCCAGGAGCGGTAGCCTTCCTTCAGCGGCTGGAACACGCAGGGGATGCCCTGGCTGCGCACTTTGGTGACGGCCGGCGACCACATCGACTGGATCACCGTCTCGCCCGAGGCCATCAGGTTGACGCTCTCGTTGAAGTCCTTCCAGAAGGCGCGGAACTGGCCGGCCTTCTTGGCCTCGGTCAGCGCCTTCATGGTCAGGTCGATCTCGGCGCGGGTCATGTTGCCCTTGTCGCCATATTTGTGGAGGCCGGCCGCCTCGACCACCATCGCGGCGTCCATGATGCCGATCGACGGGATGTTGAGGATCGAGGCCTTGCCCTTGAACTCGGGGTTGAGCAATTCGGCCCAGGAGTTGATCGGCCGCTTGATCAGGTCCGGCCGGATGCCGAGCGTGTCGGCATTGTAGACGGTCGGGATCAGCGTCACGAAATCGGTGGGCGAGGTGGCGAACTTGGTCGAGTTGGCGCCTTCCAGATACATCACCTTCCACGGCGCGGTGCCCTGTCCGCCGATCTTCTGGCCGTTCGGCAGCTGGCCCTTGGTGAAGACCGGCGTGATGTTGTCGAACTGCTTGATCTTCTTGGCTTCCAGCGGGCGGATATTGCCCGACGGGATCAGCTTCTTCAGCGAGAAATACTCGGTGTCGAGCACGTCGAAGGAGTTCGGCTGCGTCACCACGCGCTTGGTCACGTCGTCGGTGGTGACGGTGATGTACTCGATCTTGATGCCGGTGTCGGCCAGACACTTCTTCGAGATGTCGTCGCCGGCGTTCACCGCCGTGCCGAGGTAGCGCAGCACCTTCGGCTCCTGCGCGTGGATCGCCGGCATGCCGATGGTGAAGCCGGCGCCGGCGGCCGCCGCGCCCTTGAGCAGGCCGCGGCGGTTCAGTTCGATCTTCTTCTGGCTCATGGTGCTAAAGTCCCCTTCTGCACGCTTCGCGCTCCGTCCTGCCGGGCCTCAGCCCTCGAGCCCATGGGCGTGGAGCGCCGCCCATGAGACCGTCACCCGCTCGCCCGCCTCGACGGCGGCGGCCGCGAATTCCTCATCCGTCACGTCCGCGATGATCTCCGCGCCGGCGTCGTCGCGCAGCGAGAGGCGGTAGCCGACGCCCGTGAACTCGACGCCCGTCACCGTCGCAAGCCGGCCCTGGCCAACCTCGCCGCGTTTCACCTTGGTGCGGTCCGTCCTGACCGCGATCGACGAGCCGCCGAGATCGAAGACATTGTGGCCGCCGATGAAGCGCGCGACGAAGGCGTTGCGCGGCCTCGCGAAGACATCGGAGGGCGTGCCCTGCTGCTCGATGCGGCCGTCGCGCATCAGCACCACGTGATCGGCGAGCGCCAGCGCCTCGTCCTGGCTGTGCGTGACATGCACGAAGCTGATGCCGAGCTGCTTCTGCAGGCGCTTGAGCTCGGCCCTGACGCGGCCGCGCAGGAAGGGATCGAGCGCCGACAGCGGCTCGTCGAGCAGCAGAACGGCGGGGTTGGTCACGAGCGCCCTGGCCAGCGCCACGCGCTGCTGCTGCCCGCCCGACAGCGCCGCCGGCAGGCGGTTCTCGTAGGCGGCCATGTCGACCAGCGCCAGGAACTCGCGCGCCTTGGCATGCCGCTCGGCGCGGGGGACGCCCTTCATCTTCAGCGAGAAGGCGACGTTGTCGAGCGCGGTCAGGTGCGGGAACAGCGCGTAGCTCTGGAACATCATCGCCGTGCCGCGGCGCGCCGGCGGCAAGTCCGTGACGTTCTGGTTATCGAGCAGGATGTCGCCCGAGCTCGGGACCTCGTGGCCCGCCAGCATGCGCAGCGTCGTCGTCTTGCCGCAGCCAGAGGGCCCGAGCAGGCAGCAGTAGCTGCCGGCGGCGATGCGCAGATTCAAGGCATCGACGGCGGCGGTCTGCCCAAAGAACTTGCTGGCTGCGATGAATTCGACAGCGCCCAGACGTGGAATTGAACTCTGCATCGGCTTCCCGGAGGCTGGGAAGCGGGTTGCAAGCGACATGCCATGGCCGGAGGCCCGATCGAGGTCCGCCGGCCTGGGGCGGTCACCAGAGTCCGGCGCCGAAGTTCAGCCGCTCGTCCATCTCCGGCGCCTTCCGGCCGGCGGGCTCGGCCGCCGCTCCGCCGTTGCGCGGCAGGAAGCGGCCGGAGCCTGCTGCGGCCCAGAGACGCCCCTCCTCCACCACCACGTCGCCGCGCCTGAGCACGGTCTCCGGCCAGCCCGCCACCTTGCGCCCGGCGAAGGGCGTGTATCCGGTGCGGTCATGCATCATCGCATCCGACAGCGTCACCTCGGCCTTCGGATTCCAGATCGCGATGTCGGCATCCCGGCCGATGGCGATCGAGCCCTTGCCCGGCAGGTTGTAGATCTGGGCCGGCTCGGTGGCGGCGAGCGAGACGAAGCGCTGGAGGCCGAGGCGTCCGCCCGCAACCATCGCGTCGAAGAGGATGGGCAGGCGCGTCTCCAATCCCGGCAGGCCGTTGGCGATCTGCTTGAAGGTGGCGCCTTCGCCGGCGCTGAGCTTGCCGGAGGCGTCGAAGCGGTAGGGCGCATGGTCCGACGAGACGGTCTGCAGGTCACCGAGCGCCAGCGCCCGCCAGAGCGCCTCCTGGTCGGCGGCGTCGCGGGGGGGCGGCGAGCACATCCATTTGCCGCCTTCGAGGCCGGGCTTATCCAGATCGGCAGCGGTCAGGAATAGGTATTGCGGGCAGGTCTCGCCATAGACCTTCTGCCCCTCGCCCCGCGCCCTGCGGATCACGGCCGCGCCTTCGGCGGTGGAGACATGGAAGACCATCACCGGCTGGTCGACCAGCGCGGCGAGGCGCACCAGCCGCTCGATCGCCTCGACCTCGGCGAGGCGCGGGTGGCTGACCGCGTGGTACTTCGGCGCGACATAACCGCGCTCCAGAAGCCGCTTGCCCATCCAGGCGATCATGCCGTGGTTCTCGGCATGGACGCAGACCAGCGCCCTGTGGTCGCGCGCCGTCATCAGCACGTCGAGCGCCTGCTCGTCCTGCACGCGCAGCCGATCGTAGGTCATGAACAGCTTCACCGACGCGTGCCCCGCCTTGAGCGCCGCCGGCAGGTCGGTCTTCACCAGCCGCTCCGTCGCGTCGGCCACGATCAGGTGGAAGCAATAGTCCGCGACCGCGCCCCGTTTCGCCAGCGCCGCGTAATCCTCGATCACCTTCGGCAATTCCATGCCGACATGCTGCGCCGCGAAGGCGATCACCGTGGTGGTGCCGCCGAACAATGCGGACGTGGTGGCGCTCTCCCAGGTATCGGCATTCACCAGGCCGTTGGCGGAGAGCTGCTCGATATGGCAGTGGCCGTCGACGCCGCCCGGCAGCACCAGGCGGCCGCGGGCGTCGATCTCGCGCCGGCCCGGCCCGAGGCCGCGGCCGAGCGCCGCGACATGCGCGCCGCTGACGCCGACATCCGCTTCGAAGACATCCGTCGCGGTGGCCACCGTGCCGCCGCGGATTACTATGTCATAGGCGGGCTCTGTCATCTCTTCTCTGTCCTGCTTCAGGTTGCCACCGCCTCGGCGTTGGCCCAGTCTCGGCCCACACCTTCCCCTCCCCCGGGCCTCCCCGCAAGAGGCGCCCGCAGAGACCGACAGAATGGCCAGGCCGCGCATCCACGTGATCAACCCGAATTCCAACCAGGCCGTCACCGACGGCCTCGCCGAGGCGCTCAAGCCGCTGGCTTTCGCGGAAGGGCCGGAGATCCATTGCACGACGCTGGCGGAGGGGCCCTATGGCGTCGAGAGCCAGTTGCACGTCGAGCAGGTCAAGGTGCCGCTCCGCCGCCTTGTCGAGAGCGACAACCGCTCCGCCGCCTTCGTCATCGCCTGCTATTCCGATCCTGGCCTGCATGTCTGCCGCGAGGGCACGGCGCGGCCCGTGTTCGGCATCGCTGAATCGGGCGTGCTGACGGCGCTGGCGAGAGGCGACCGCTTCGGCGTCATCGCCATCTCCGCCCGCTCGATCCGCCGGCACATGCGCTACCTGCGCGAGATGGGCCTGATGGACAGGCTCGCCGGCGAGCGGCCGCTGGAGATGAGCGTGGCCGAGACGGCGTCCGGCGAAGGGACCCTCGCCAGGATGATCGCCGTGGGGCGGGAGCTGAAGGAGAAGGACGGCGCGGACGCCATCGTCATGGGCTGCGCCGGCATGGCGCGGCACCGCAAGCCGCTGGAGGACGCACTGGGAATCCCGGTGATCGACCCCACGCAGGCCGCGGTGGCGATGGCGCTCGGGGCGGTGGCGTTCGGGTGACGTCCTTCTCCCGCAAGCGGGAGAAGGTTTAACCCCGCCCCTTCACCCAATTCGCGTAGCTCTCCCGCTTCAGCTCGAAGCGGTCGTTCTGCCTCGCGTAATCGTCGGCGAAGAGGCGTCCCACCGGCTTGTAGGCGGTGACGCTGACCCTCAGCGTCGCCTCGTCGACGAGGCCCTCGCGGGCGTGGATACGCAACACCTCGCCGATCACCAGCTCCCGCGTCGGGCTGAAGGCCATGGTGGTGTGGCGGCGGCATTCGAAGGCGAAGGGCGCCTCGGCGATGCGCGGCACGGGAACGGTCACGCCGGGTTTCAGCGTCAGGCCTGCCGCGTCGATCTCGCTGACTTCAGGGGGAAAGTCGATTGCGGTGACATTCATCGCCTCGGCGAGCGCCTCGTCGACCATGTTGACGACGAATTGCCCGGCCAGCGCGATGTTGCGGCTGGTGTCCTTCGGCACGCGGCCGACGGCGGTCGGCCGATGCTGCAGGCCGAGCACGATCAGCGCCGGATCCTCTGAGAAGACGTTGAAGAACGAGAACGGCGCGGCGTTGACCACGCCCGCTTCCGAGACGCAGGTCACCAGAGCGATCGGCCGCGGGCAGATCGCGGCGCAGAGCAGCTTGTAGCGCGCATGGGGATCGAGATCGGCGAAGGCGGCGGAGTAGTCGGTCATGTCCGTCCTTGGTTAGGTTGCGGCGGCGTGGTGCGTGCTTCGAGACGCCGCCTGCGGCGGCTCCTCAGCATGAGGAGGTTTGTGGTTGGGAGCTCCCAACGCTCCTCATGCTGAGGAGGCGCGTCAGCGCCGTCTCGAAGCACGCACCACGCCAATTCACTCCGGCTCCACCACGCCGACCTGCGCGGTGATGCGGCCGTAATGCTCGGGCCGGCGATGGCGCTTGAAGTCGAAGATCGTCTGCTTGCCGAAGCGCGTGGCGTCGAGGTCGCAAGCGTGGACCAGCACGCCGTCCTCCTCGCCAGGCAGCTCCGCGACGACGCGGCCGTCGGGATCGACGATCATCGTGCCGCCCATGAGATGGTGGCCGTCCTCGGTCCCAGCCTTGGCCACCGCCACGACCCAGCACGAGTTCTGGTAAGCGCCGGCCTGCAGGGAGAGCTTGTGATGGAACATACGCTCCTCCAGGCCCTCCGCCGCCTTCTGGCTGTTGACCGAGGGCGTGTTGAAGCCGAGCGTCACCATCTCGACGCCCTGCAGCCCCATGACGCGGTAGACCTCGGGCCAGCGCCGGTCGTTGCAGATGCACATGCCGAAGAGGCCTCCCAGCGTCCGCCAGACCGGGAAGCCGAGGTCGCCCGGCTCGAAATAGCGCTTCTCCAGATGCTGGTGGGTGCGCTGCGGATCGAATTCGACATGGCCGGGCAGATGCACCTTGCGGTAGAGCCCGACGGTCTTCCCCTCGCGATCCACGAGGATCGAGCTGTTGAAATGCCGTCCCTCCGGCGTCAGCTCGGCGTAGCCGAAGCTCATCGCCATGCCATGCGCCTTCGCCCGTTCGAACAAGGGCTGCACCGCCGGATTGGGCATCGCCGCCTCGAACCAATGGTCGAACTCCGCGCGGTCCTCCGCATGCCAGCGCGGGAAGAAGGTGGTGAGCGCGAGCTCCGGATAGACGATGAAGTCGGCGCCCCGCCGCTTCGCCTCCTCCATCAGGTCGAGCATGCGGGCGACGACGCTCTGGCGGCCGTCCGCCTTCTGGATGGGCCCGAGCTGCGCGGCTGCGACGGTGACGATCCTGGACATGCTTGCCTTCCCTATTGCGCGATCCTGTGCTCGAGCCGGCTCATCAATCTCACGAAGGGCCAGAGCAGCAGGAGATAGAGGCCGGCGGCGGCGACGACGGGCGACGAATTGTAGGTGACGGAGCGCGCCATCTCGGCGGAATGCAGGAGCTCCGGCAGGGCCACGACCGACGCGAGCGAGGTGAGCTTCACGACCTCGATCGTGTTGGAGACGAGATCGGGAAGGACGTTCCTGACCGCCTGCGGCAGGATCACATGGGCCATCGCCTGCGCCGGCCGAAGCCCCGTGGAGCGCGCCGCCTCCCATTGGCCGCGGCCGACCGACTCGATGCCGGCCCTGAAGATCTCGCCGTAGAAGCTCGCGTTGTTGAGCAGGAAGGCGAGGCAGACCGCGGTGAAGGGCGAGAGCCTGACGCCGGCGAAGGGCAGGCCGGCGTAGATCAGGATCAGCAGCACCAGCGGCGGCAAGGCGCGGAACAGCGTGACCGCAGCCGCGACGCCGCCGCGCAGCCAGGCGTTGCCGGCCCGCGAGGCGAGCGCGACGAGCAGCCCTCCGGCGAGGCCGAGCGGGATCACCGCTGCGCAGATCAGGAGCGTCATCGTCAGGCCCCGCATCAGCAGCGGCCAAGCCTGCCGAATGATGTCGAGGTTGAAGAACTGGTGGGCGATCAGGTCCATCGATCGGACGACCTCCCGGTGTCGTTCCCGGCGGCCCGGAGGGCCGGGAAGGGAATCCAGAAAAACGCCTCCGTTGGCGCCAGCGCCGAAGGGCTGGATTCCCTTCCCCTCCGCGGCTCCGCCGCTCCGGCCGGGAATGACAGCGGCGGCATCACGCCCTCTTCCATGCGAAACGGCGCTCCACCCAGCCGCCGAGCAGCACGACCGGAATGAAGATGATCAGATAGGCCGCCGCGCCCACCATCAGCGGCGTGGCGTTGCCGGAGAAGGACACCGCCGTCGTCGCCTGGTTGAGGATCTCGCCGACGCCGATCACCGTGCCGAGCGCCGTGTTCTTGGTGATCGCGATCGTGCGGTTGGTGAGCGGCGGGATCGTCAGCCGCACGGCCTGCGGCAGGATCACATGGGTCATCGTGGCCAGGAAGCCGAGGCCGGTCGAGCGGGCGGCGTCCCATTGGCCCTTGCGGATCGACAGGATGCCGGCCCAGACGATCTCCTCGACGAAGGCCGCAAGCACGAGGCTGAGCACCAGCCAGAGCACCGTGAAGCTCGGCAAGCTGATGCCGAGGCCCGGCAGTCCGAAATAGACGAGCAGGATCGGGACGAGCGGCGGCAGGGCGCGCAGCACGTCGACGAAGACGACGATCAGGGCATTGGCGACCCGCCAGCGCCGCGCCCTGAGGACCGCCAGCGCGAGGCCGAGCGCGAAGCCCGCGGCCACCACGGCCAGCGCGAGCTCGATGGTGATGAGCATGCCCTTGCCGATCAGCGGCAGCGAGGAGCGGATGAGATCCGGCCGGAAGAACGTATCGAGGAAGGCTGCGAGATTCATGGCTCAGGCTGCCCGGACGTTCGGCGGGTTTGCCTGAGGCGGTGGCCCCTCGTCTGTCTTCTCCCCGCCATTTGCGGGGAGAAGAACGCTCACGACGCTTCGCGCCTGCGATTGAGAGCGTTCCTCTCCCCGGTCTTGTGGCCGGGGAGAGGACAGGTGAGGGGCCACCCTCTCCAGGCCAGCCGCCAGCCTCACCGCACCAGCTCCCCGACGAAGGCCCGCGTCCGCTCCTCGCGCGGGCTGGCGAAGATCGCGGCCGGCGGTCCTTCCTCGACGATCAGTCCCTTGTCCATGAAGATCACGCGGTCCGCCGCCTCGCGGGCGAAGCGCATCTCGTGGCTGACCACCACCATGGTCATTCCCGCCGCCTTGAGATCGCGCATCACCGCGAGCACCGAGCCCACGAGCTCGGGATCGAGCGCGGAGGTCGGCTCGTCGAAGAGCACGATCTTCGGCTCCAGCGCGAGGCTGCGGGCGATGGCGACGCGCTGCTGCTGGCCGCCGGAGAGCTCGGCCGGATAGGCGGCGGCCTTGTCGGCGAGGCCGACGCGGGCGAGCGCGGCGCGCCCCTGCTCCTCGGCTGCGGCCTTGGAGAGCTTCAGCACCTTGCGGAGCGCCAGCGTCACGTTGCCCAGCGCGCTCATGTGCGGATAGAGGTTGAAGGACTGGAAGACCATGCCGATCCGGAGCCGCATGGCGGCGAGATCGGTCGAACGGGAGAGCATGTCGACGCCGTCGACCATGATCGTCCCGGAATCGGGCTCCTCCAGCCGGTTGCAGCACCGGAGCAGCGTCGACTTGCCGGAGCCCGACGGGCCGATGACGAAGACGAGCTCGGATGGCGCGACCTTGAGGTCCACGCCCTTCAGAACGGGCAGCGCGCCATAGCTCTTCACCAGACGCCCGACGTCGAGGATGGGAGCGGTCATGGTTCAACCGTCATGCCCGGCCTTGAGCCGGGCATCCACGTCTTCACGGAGATTGGGCGAAAACGTGGGTGGCCGGGTCAAGCCCGGCCATGACGTGCGATGAGGCATCCCGCCTTCAACCGCAGCTCGGCGTCCGCGGCGTGGCGTCGTAGCCGGGCAGGTCGGGCACGCCGGCGCCGGGATAGACCGTGACCGCGGCCGAGCCCGGCGCGGGCGCCGAGCCGAACCATTTCTCGTGCAGCTTGGCGACGGTGCCGTCCTGCTTGAGGCATTCGAGCGTGTTCTCCAGCAGCGCCCGCATCGGCTCGTTGCCCTTGCGGATGGCCATCGCCCAGACGAGGCCGGTCGAGTGGACGTAGGTCGTCTTGAGCGCCGGGTTCTGCTTGGCCGCCCAGGCCCCGACCGTGTTGCCGGTGATATTGGCGGCGGCGCGGCCGGCGAGGACGGCCTGCACGGCGTCGGTCTGCGTGCCGAAGCTCTCGACCGTCCAGCCCACCTGCGCTTCGAGGCCGCGCGCCCAGGAATCATAGGCCGAGCCCTTGTTGACCGTGACGACCTTGCCCTTGAACTCCTGCAGCGACTTCGCGCCGGCGGCCCCGCGCGGCTCGACGAAGATGAAGTCGGTGTTGAGGTAGCCCTCCGTGAAGAGCATGCTCTCGGCGCGCTCCTTCGTGGCGGTCACGGGGGCCACGATGAAATCGTAGGTGCCGGCCTGCATCGCCGGCAGCAGGCCCGAAAACTGGGCGGAATCGATCTTCAGCGGCCGCTTCAGCTTCTCGCCGATCGCCTTGGCGAGGTCGACGTTGAAGCCCTGCACGCCGCCGGTCGCGAGATCGGGGAAGGCATGGGGCGCGAAGGTTCCGTCGACCGCCGTCTTCAGCTCCTGCGCCAGCGCCGGACTCGCGGCCAGGCAAGCCGTCAGCGCGATCCAAAGTCCCGTCTTCCGCCCGTTCATGCCCGTCTCCCCATGCGTCGGTCAGCTTTGGCAAGCAACCCTTGGAAAGCAAAGGCTAGGCCAGCCTCGTCGGCATTGGCAAGGCCGTTGCTGGAGGATGCGCCGCGTCGCGAGGCGAGCCTCACGAGGACCGAGATGGTGGCGCGGGGAAGCAGGGAGCGGCGCGACCGCAGGACGCTTCATGGAGCCCCACCCATCGACCTTTTGGCCCCCGCCCCTGCGGGATGGGATCAAGGACGCCGCATACGATGACCCTGAGGCGCCGGGATTAATCGAAGAACCCGGTGTCCTCCTCGCTGAGATGGGGCTTCGCCGCCTTCGCGTCGATGTCGAGGCCGAGGCCGGGACCCGGCAGAAGGTCGACCATGGAATCCGTCACGATGCGTCCCTCGGGCAGTCCCGTGACGATGTCGCGCCACCACGGGTCCGACGCGGTCGGATACTCGAAGGCGATGTAATTCGCCGGCAAAGCGGCGCAGACGTTGATCAGCGCGCCGAGCCCCAGGAGGCCGTTGGCGGTGCCGTGCGGCGCCATCAGGATCGAGTGCATGTAGGCATGCTCGGCGATCCACTTGAGCTCGGCGATGCCGCCCACGTCCGCCGGATCGGGCCCCACGATGCGCACGGCCTGCGTCTGGATCAGCTCCTTGAAATTGTGCCGGAGGTAGATCTGCTCGCCGGTGTGGATCGGCGTCGAGGTCGACAGCGTCAATTCGCGATAGGCCTGCGGGTTGACCCAGGGCACGTAGTCGCCCGTCAGCATGTCCTCCAGCCAGGCGATGTCGTATTTCTCGACCGCGCGGGCGAAGCGGATGGCGTCGGGCAGCATCCAGCCCGGCCCGCAATCCAGCGCCAGGCTGACCTTGTCGCCCAGCACCTCCTTCATGGCGATCACGCATTCGACCATGTGGTTGAAGCCGTGCTCGCTGATGGGCCCCTGCTCCATGGCGCCGTGGTAGCCGTCGCGGCGCATCCGCACGCCGTAGTGGAAGTTCTCGACCGAGTCCTTCATGTTGGAATGGAAGCTGATGCCCTGCTTCACCATGAAGAACTTCTCGGGCAGCTCCATCATCCATTTCACGTCGGCGGCGTAATCCTCGGGCCGGTCGCCGGTGCGCTTCCTGCGCATGTTGCCGTTGTAGACGCGCACCTTGTCGCGCACCTTGCCGCCGAGCAGCTTGTAGGCCGGCACGTTCGCCGCCTTGCCGGCGATGTCCCAGAGCGCATGCTCGATGACGCTGACCGCCGCGCCATAGGGCTTGAAAGAGCCGCGCTGGCGCAGCTTCAGCATGACGCGCTCGACGTCGGTGGGGTCCTCGCCGATCAGCGCCTCGCGGAAATGCAGCACGAACGGCTTGATGTAGCCCTTGGTGTATTCGACCTCGCCGAGGCCGTGGATGCCCTCATCCGTGGTGATGCGGACGATGGGGTGCTTGCCGATGACGGCGCAGCGCAGGTCGGTGATCTTCATGGCGTCAGCTCCAGCTCAGCTCCAGGTCCGGTCCCAGGAATATTCGTCGTCCCAGCTTTCGGTCGGCTGCCAGAGGCCGGCGGCGCCCTCCTGCAGATGCCCGGCGATGACCTCGTCCACGATGTCGTCGATGCCGAGCCCCGGCTTGTCGGGCACCTCGATGAAGCCGTCCTTGACCAGGGGCTTCGGCAGGCCCGTGACGATGTCATCCCACCAGTCGACGTCGACGGAATGGTATTCGAGCGCCATGAAGTTCTCGGTCGCGACGGCGACATGGGCGGCGGCCATGGCGGCGATAGGGCTCTCGGCCATGTGGATCGCCATGGCGACGCCGTGGTCCTGCGCCATGTCGCCGATCTTCTTGGTCTCCAGGATGCCGCCCGTGGTCAGCAGGTCCGGGTGGATGACGGAGATGCCGGCCTTGAGCAGCGGCTCGAAGTTCTCCTTGAGGTAGATGTCCTCGCCCGTGCAGATCGGCACCGAGGTCGCCTGCTGGAGCTGCCGGTACTGCTCGGTGTATTGCCAGGGGATGACGTCCTCCAGCCAGGCCGGCACGTATTTCTCGATGCGTTTCGCCAGCCGGATGCCGTTCTGCAGCGAGATATGGCCGACATGGTCGATCGCCAGCGGCACCTCCATGCCGATGACCTCGCGCACCTCGGCGATGTATTGCTCCAGATAGTCGAGGCCCCTGTCGGTGAAATGCAGCCCGGTGAAGGGATGGGCGACGTTATGCACGTCATAGATGGCGTTGCGCCGCCGGCGCTCGTCGAGCGAGCCCATTCGGCCGCGCGGGGGCCGCAGGCGGTAGCCCTCCAGAGCGCCGGCCGGCGCGACCACGGCGCCGCGCAGGTCGGCGATCTGCATCAGGCCGAGGTCCATCTTGAGGAAGGTGAAGCCGCGCTCCATCCGCTCCTTGAGGCGTTCGCCGGTGGCGCGGCCGCTCGGCTTCTCGGCGTCGGTGTCGCAATAGGCCCTGACCTTGTCGCGGAAGCGGCCGCCGAGCATCTGGTAGATCGGCACGCCATAAGCCTTGCCCGCGAGGTCCCAGAGCGCGATCTCGACCGCCGAGACGCCGCCGCCCTGCCGGCCATGGCCGCCGAACTGCTTGATGCGCCTGAAGAGCCGGTCGATGTCGCAGGGATTCTCGCCGAGCAGCCGGCTCTTGAGCATCAGCGCATAGGTCGCGCTGGCGCCGTCCCGCACCTCGCCGAAGCCGACGAGGCCCTGATTGGTGTGGATCTTGATGAGCACCGAATCGAACGGCGCGCCGGTGATCTCGGCGACGCGCATGTCCGTGATGCGCAGCTCCGAGGGCCTTGAATGGGTGTTGACTCGATCGAGCGCCTGTTCGGCGCCTGCCATCGTCGGCATGCGTGCTTTCTCCCTGTCGCGGGTCTGTCGCCCGCATGATTGTCGCGCCGCCCGTCGGGCAGGCGGCGGCCACCGCTAATCGACGACGTTGGCCTCGAGATAGGGGCGGTTCATCTCAATGCCGAGGCCGGGCGCCGGATTGAGCTTGAGGCTGCCGTTGGAGTTATCCAGCGGCTTATCGATGAGGTGGTCGTATTTCGAGAGGTTCCATTCCGACGTCTCGAGCTTGTAGAAGTTCGGCACCGTCATCATCACCTGGGCGCCCGCCACCACGTTGATCGGGCCGGCCGCGTCATGCGGCGAGACCGGGATGTAATAGGCCTCGCAGAGCGCCGAGATCTTCTTGAGTTCGGTGATGCCGCCGGTCCAGGTGACGTCGGGCATGATGTAGTCGGCGAGCTTCTGTTCCAGCACGGGCACGAAGTCCCATTTGGTGTGGCCCCGCTCGCCCCAGGAGATCGGCGCCGAAATCTTCTCACGCACCTGCTTGAGGGCGTTGATGCTCTCGGGCGGGCAAGGCTCCTCGAACCAGTCGATCTGGCCCGCTTCTTCGAGCGAGCGGCAGAGGCGGATCGCGGTCGGCACGTCGAAGCGGCCATGCGCGTCGATCAGCACCTCGATGTTGGGCCCGACGGTCTCGCGGATCAGCGCGGTCAGTTCGGCCGCTTCCTGCTCGTCCTTGCGCGACATGCCGCCGTCGAGATAGCCGTCGCGCTGCTCGCGCGCCTGCGCGTCCATGACGGCCCGGCCCTGGTAGGGGAAGGGGTCGAACTTGAGCGCGGTATGGCCCGATTTCACGATATCCGTGACCTCGGCGATGACGCCTTCCTTGCTCGTGAACTTGCGCTGGTCCGGATGGGTGTAGAGCGCGATCTCGTCCCGCACCGGCCCGCCGAGCAGCTCGTAGATCGGCTTGCCGAGCGCCTTGCCGCGGATGTCCCAGAGCGCGATGTCGATGGCGCTGACGCATTCCACGGCGGCGCCGCGGCTCCCCATGTAGGTGAAGCTGCGGAACAGCTTGTGCCACAGCCGCTCGATCTGCGAGGCGTCCTCGCCGACTATCATCTTGCTGATCTGCCGGAGCATCGCAGTGAGCGCGCGGTTGGCGATCTTGGTGGTGGTGGTGATCTCGCCCCAGCCAGTGATCCCCTCGTCCGTGGTGAGCTCCACGAACAGGAATTCGCCCCAGTAGGAGGCCTTGGAGTGGATGAGCCAAGGTGTGACGCCGGTGATCTTCATGGGGATCGCTTTCCTGTGGGAACGATGATGAGCGCCGTTCAGCCGGCGCGCGCGGCGGCCATCGCGCGCATGTGCTCGAGGATGTGAAGGCCCGAGCCCTCGACGTGGCGCGCCACCAGATCGGCGGCCTTGTCGGCTTCGCCGGCCTTGATGTGCGCGATCAGCTCGCGGTGGTCGCTGATCACCTGCGCACGCCTCGCCAATGTGAAGTTGAAGCGCCGGCTCACGGCGCGCAGCACCTCGCGGTGCTTCCACCACAGCTCCGAGGCGTGGCGGTTGTAGTGCCGCTGGTAGATCAGCGTGTGGAACCTGGTGTCGAGGTCGCTGTGCCTGATCGGGTCGGCGAAATTGTTGGCCTCGATCTGGCTCTGGATCCATTCGAGCTGGGCGATGTCGGACTCGGTGGCCATGCCGACGAACCAGCGCGTCAGCGCCGGCTCGATCAGGACGCCGATCTCGTAGATGTCGCGGATGAAATCCCGGTCGATCGGCCTGACGCGCGCGCCGCGGTTGCGGTGGAAGATCACGAAGCCCTCGCCGCGCAGGAGCTGCAGCACTTCCCTGACCGGCGTCGTCGAGCTGCCCTGCTGCTTGGCGAGATCGGCGACGACGAGGCGCTGGTTCGGCTTCAGGCGGCCGGAGACGATGTCCTCGCGGATCGCCTTGTAAAGCTGCGCGGCGGACTCGGTGGAGGCGCCGATCGGGTCGATCCCCTCCGGCGGCTCCGCCTGATAGTCCCTGACCTCGTCCAAGCGAGCCTCCCCGGCGCGACCGTGCACGGATCGCGAAAAATAATATACGATCCATCTCGATTGACATGCAAGATCGGTTCTGCGAGCGTCTTGCGAACCGCGCATCGTATCAAAAGCGCGGATGTGGGCGGCATCGCATAAGGCCAGCGCCAGGCGGCGGCGGTCAGGACCGGAGGGAAACCATGTCGAATAGCAATGTCGGCCGCGCCATTCTGCGCGGCGTCTCACTGGCGGCGGTGGCGGCCTCGCTCGCCTGGTCATCCGCCTCGGCGCAGGCGCCGGTCGATCTCAGCAAGTGGTCGCCGGAATACGTGCGTTCGATCGCCGGCACCAAGGAATTCGACACCGCAGCCGATTGCGGCAAGGTCACGCCGCTCGACTACAAGGGCCGCGTGACCTTCTGGTACCAGGGCGCCTTCGAGGGCGACCCGGATATCCTGCGCCAGTATTACAAGGACTTCTTCGTCGCCTTCCGCAAGACCTATCCCAACATCCAGCTCGAAGAGCAGGCGCTCACCTACAACGACCTGCTCGACAAGTTCCGCACCGCGCTGCTCGGCAACGCCGGCCCGATGGTCGTCCGGCTGCAGATCCTCGGCGGCGTCGAATTCGCCTCCAAGGGCTACATCCAGGAGCTGAAGCCGGAGGACGTCGGCTACTCGACCCAGGATTTCTGGCCGGGCGCCATGAAGTCCAACATGTGGAAGGGCAAGGTCTACGGCATCCCGACCAACAACGAGACGATGGCGCTGATCTGGAACGCCGACATCTTCAAGCGGGCCGGCCTCGACCCCGAGAAGCCGCCGGCGACCTGGGATGACGTCGTCCGCTACTCCAAGCAGATCAAGGAGAAGGTCGGCGTTTCCGGCTACGGGCTCGTGGCGCGCAAGAACGCGGGCAACACGCCCTACCGCTTCCTGCCCCAGCTCTGGGGCTACGGCGGCGGCGTCTTCGACGAGGCCACGGCGACGCCCAACTACTCGCAGGTCCAGATCAACACCGCCGCCAGCAAGAAGGCGCTCCAGGCCTCCTATGACATGTACGTGCGGGACAAGTCCGTGCCGGTCTCGGCGCTAACCAACCAGCAGGCCGACAACCAGCCGCTGTTCCTGGCCGGCCAGCTCGGCATGATGATCTCGCACCCCTCCGACTACGACGTGATGCTCGACCTCAAGAAGAAGGTGACGGGCTCCGACGTCGAGAAGGCGCAGAACGTCATCGACAACATGCGCTACGGCCTGATCCCGACCGGTCCTGACGGCAAGCGCGCCGTCGTCTTCGGCGGCTCGAACATGCACATCCTGAAGCCGCAATACGTCGATGGCGGCAAGGTCGACCAGCCCGCCGCCAAGGCGCTCGTCTGCTTCTGGACGAGCCCGGAATGGTCGCTGAAGATGGCCTATGCCGGCTCCAACCCGGGCAACCTCAACGGCTTCAAGACGAAGTGGATGAAGGAGCGGCTCGAGAAGATCAGGTTCCTCGACGTCACGACCTCGATGCTGCCCTACGGCATCCCCTTCCCCACGATCCCGGAAACGCCCGAGATCATGAACATCGTGGTGCCGGACATGCTGCAGAACGCGCTCACCGGCGCGATGACGGTCGACCAGGCCGCCGAGGATGCGGCCAAGAAGATCAAGAACATCATGAGCGGCGGCAAGCTCTAGCCGCCACCCTGGCCGGCGGCGGGCGATTCGCCGCCGGTCCCTTCCGCGACAAGAGAAGGCAGGCCCGATGACCATGGCGACACGCCTGGCTGAGGCACCCGTGTCATCGAGAACCGAGCGCAGCGGCCTGCTGTGGCGGACGTGGAGCCACCGCGCCGACTATCTCTACGTGCTGCCGGCGATCGTGGTGATGCTCGTCGTCATCGCCTATCCCGTCTATTACACGGTCGAGCTGTCGTTCTTCAACACGCCGCCGAGCCTGCAGCTCTCCGACAAGGAATTCACGGGCTTCGACAATTACGCGCTGATCCTGCAGAGCGAGGTGTTCTGGCAGGTCACGCTCAACACCTTCATCTGGACGATCGTCTCGACGGGCGTCGCCTACGTGCTCGGCCTCGGCTGCGCGCTGGCGCTCAACCGCGACTTCGCCGGCCGCGCCATCCTGCGCGCCATCCTGATCATCCCCTGGGTGATCAGCGCGGTGGCTGCCTCCTATATCTGGAAGTGGATCTACCATTCCAATTTCGGCGTCATCGGCGCCGTCGCGGTGGCTCTCGGCCTCGCCGACCGGCCGCCGAACTTCATCGACAACGTCAACACCGTCCTGCCCTCGCTGATCGTCGTCAACATCTGGCGTGAGTTCCCCTTCGCCATGATCATGCTGACGGCGGGACTTCAGACCGTTCCGGACCAGCTCCTGCGCGCGGCCAAGGTCGATGGGGCCAACGCCTGGCAGCGCTTCTGGCACGTGACGTTTCCGCATATCCGCGGCGTCTCGATCGCCACGATCCTCTTGCTCGCGGTGGCGAACTTCAATTCCTTCATCATCCCCTGGATCATGACCGGCGGCGGCCCCTCCAACGCCTCGCATATCTGGATCACCCATATCTACGAGCTCGCCTTCGGGCGGCAGCGCTGGGGCATCGCTGCGGCCTATTCGGTCATCCTGTTCCTGATCGTGATGACGCTCGGCTACTTCTACGTCCGCGCCCTCAGCGGCAACGAGAAGGAGCGCACGGCATGAGCGCGGCCACGGCATCCGGAACGCGCAGGCGCGTCGACGGCTGGCGCTGGGCCGGCCGCGGCTTCCTTGCGGTGATGCTGCTGTACACCGCCCTGCCGATGGTCTGGATGCTGCTGACCTCGATCAAATCCGGCTTCGCCGCGATGCAGATGCCGCCGCAATGGTGGCCGAACGAGCCGACGCTCGCGAGCTACAAGAAGCTGCTCGACCCGACCAACAGCGTCGGCAAGGACTTCCTGCGCTTCTTCTGGAACAGCCTCTTCGTCTCGGCCGCCTCGACGATCCTCGCGGTCATCGTCGCGGTGCCGGCGGCCTACGCCTTCTCGCGCTTCGATTTCCCGGGGCGGAAGTTCCTGTTCTTCGCGGTGCTCCTGCGCAACATGTTCCCGGCGGTGATCTTCCTGGTGCCGCTGTTCATCCTGATGCGGCTCCTCGGCCTGGTGAACACCCATGGCTCGCTGGTGCTCACCTACCTCACCTTCGGGCTCCCGCTGGCGATCTGGCTGCTCAAGGGCTTCTACGACAACATCCCGTATCAGCTCGAGCAGGCGGCGCGCATCGACGGCGCAACGCGCTTCCAGGCCTTCCTGCTGATCGTCATGCCGCTATCGACGCCGGGCATCATCGCCACGGCGATCTATTCCTTCATCGGCGCCTGGAACGAGTACATCTTCGCCTACACCTTCATCAACCGGAACGACCAGCTGACGCTGCCCATCGGCATCCAGCGCTTCTTCTCGGAAAACACGTCGGACTTCCCCGGCCTCATGGCGGCGAGCTTCATGATGAGCGTGCCGGTCGTCGTGCTCTTCCTCATGCTCCAGCGATACTTCGTGCGCGCCCTCACCGAAGGCGCGGTGAAACACTAGGAAAGCGGCTGCATGGCGCACGTGGTGCTCAGAAACCTGGTCAAGACGTATGGCGCCTACAAGGCGGTCAACGACGTCTCGCTGAAGGTCGAGGATGGCGAGTTCGTCGCGCTGGTCGGCCCCTCGGGCTGCGGCAAGACGACGACGCTCAACCTGGTCGCAGGCCTGATCGACGTCACCTCGGGCGAGATCGCCATCGGCGACCGCGTGGTCAACGACGTCGACCCGAAGGACCGCGACATCGCCATGGTCTTCCAGAACTACGCGCTCTATCCGCAGAAGACGGTCTACAAGAACCTCGCCTTCCCGCTGCAGATGCGCCGGCTGCCCAAGGACGAGATCGACCGCAAGGTGAAGGAGGCGGCGCGCATGCTCGACATGACGCATCTCCTCGAGCGGCGGCCGCGCGAGCTCTCCGGAGGGCAGCAGCAGCGCGTGGCGCTCGGCCGGGCGCTGGTGCGCGACCCCGCCGTCTTCCTGATGGACGAGCCGCTCTCCAACCTCGACGCCAAGCTCCGCGTGCAGATGCGCTCCGAGATCAAGCGCTTCCACCAGGACCTCGACGCCACCATCATCTACGTCACGCACGACCAGCTCGAGGCCGTCACCATGGCCGACAAGATGGCGGTGATGAACGGCGGCTTCCTGCAGCAGTACGATTCCCCGGCCGAGGTCTTCGCCAACCCCGTCAACATGTTCGTGGCGAGCTTCATCGGCAGCCCGGCGATGAGCCTGATTCCGCTGGAGGCCTCGACCGCGGGCGGGCAGGCCGTACTGACCGGCGCCGAAGGCTGGACTCTGCCGCTCTCGCCGGCCAGCGCCCGCAAGGTCGAGCGCGCCACCACGAAGAAGATCGTGCTGGGCGCGCGCCATTCGACCATCCGGCTCTCGACCGAGGCGGCGGCGGGCGCCATCCCCGCCAAGGCCTATACGGTGGAGCCCACCGGCGACGTCACCTTCGTGCAGGCGCTGCTCTCCGGCGCGATCGTCAACATCAGCGTGCCGCCGAGCGTCGCGGTGCAGCCCGACCAGCCGATCTGGCTGACCTTCGACCAGGAGCGCGTCCACCTCTTCGACGGCGCCACCGAGATGGCGCTCAAGGCCGAATGAGATCTGACGGGCGCAGGCGGCGCGAGGGGCAGGCATGACCACGAAGCTCAGGATCACCGCGATCAAGCCCTATCCCGTCTGGGTGGGCATCCGGAACCAGATGCTGGTCAAGGTCGAGACCAACCAGGGCATCTACGGCTGGGGCGAGAGCGGCCTCTCCGGCCGCGAGAAGGCGGTCGCCGGCGCGGTCGAGCATTTCCGCGAGTTCCTGATCGGCCAGGATGCGATGCGGATCGGCCGCATCTGGCAGGAGACCTACCGCAGCCAGTATTTCGAGGGCGGCCGGGTGCTGCAGGCCGCCATCTCCGCCATCGACATCGCGCTGCACGACATCAAGGGCAAGGCGCTGGGCGTTCCGGTCTACGACCTGCTCGGCGGCAAGCAGCGCGACCGCATCCCCACCTTCGCCTCCACCGGCGACGAGGCGGAGGGCGAGGCCGCGATCGAGCGGGCGCGCCAGCTTGCGGCGCAGGGCTGGAAGGCGATCCGCTTCTTCCCCGTGGGACAGAAAGCGAAGGACATCTTCGAGCCGCGCGAGTCGATCGCCCCCACGGCGCGGATGCTCAACCAGGCGCGCGAGGCGCTCGGCGACGAGCTGGTGCTCGGCATCGACTACCACCACCGCCTCTCCGTCGCGGAAGCCGCGAGCTTCTGCGCCAGGCTCGGCCGCGGCGTGCTCGACTTCCTGGAGGAGCCGATCCGCGACGAGACGCCGGAGGCCTACGAGTCGCTCCGCACGATGACGGAGATCCCCTTCGCGATCGGCGAGGAATTCGCCAGCAAGTGGCAGTTCCTGCCCTACATCGAGCGCGGCATCCACCAGTTCAACCGGGTCGACGTCTGCAATGTCGGCGGCATCACCGAGGCGATGAAAATCGCCGGCTGGAGCGAGGCGCATTACGTCGACCTCATGCCGCATAATCCGCTGGGCCCGGTCTGCACGGCGGCCACCATCCACCTCGGCGCGGCCGTGCCCAATTTCGCCTGGCTGGAGACGCGCGTTCCGGAGTCCAAGGGCTTCGACAGCGCCGAGTACTTCCCCGTGCAGCCGCGGCTCGACGGCGCCGACTATCCCGTCAGCGGCCTGCCCGGCCTCGGCGTCGAGGTCAACGAGGCGGCGATCCAGGCCGAGAGCTACCGCTTCTGGGAGGCGCCGCATCTCAGGCGCCGCGATGGCTCCGTCACCAACTGGTAATTCCGAACAGAGAAGGCCGAAATGACCATCAACACGAACGTCGTCCGCCCGCCGAAGGAACTGATCGAGGGCCTGCGCGGCATCGGCGCGGCCACGGTCGCCGGCACCCTTGGCCACATGGGCTTCAAGAGCCCGCATATGGTGGGGCCGGTGGCTCAGAACCACGGCAAATCCATCGTCGGCTCGGCGCTCACCCTGCAGTTTCTGCCGCAGCGGCCGGACCTCTTCAACGAGGGAGAATACGCCGACCCCGAGACGCAGCTGCACCGCCACGTCATGTACCAGGCCGAGGAAGGCGACGTGATCGTCGTCGATGCGCGCGGCGACATGAGCTCCGGCGTCTTCGGCGACATGATGTCGACCTATTTCAAGGGCCGTGGCGGCGCCGGCATCGTCATCGACGGCTGCATGCGGGACAAGCCCAACGTCGAGAAGCTGGACCTGCCGCTCTGGCTGCGCGGCTGGACGCCGAACTACCATGTGCAGACCAGCATCTATCCGAACGCCGTCAACGTGCCGATAGCCTGCGGCGGCGTGACGGTGACGCCGGGCGACATCATCGTGGCCGACGACGACGGCGTGGTCGTGGTGCCGGTGTCCATGGCGAAGGCCGTGATCGAGGACGCGAAGAAGCACGCGGAATGGGAGGTCTTCTCCCGCGAGAAGCTCATGCAGGGCGCGCCGCTGCAGCGCTACTATCCGCTGCATCCCGACGCCAACGACGAGTACCTGGCCTGGCGGGCGGCGCAGGCGAAATCGTGAAATTCTCCCTGCGGTCCTCATGCTGAGGAGCCGCCGCAGGCGGCGTCTCGAAGCACGCACGACCGTTCTGCGTCCTTTGAGACGCCCGCTCTCGCGGGCTCCTCAGGATGAGGGGAATTGAGCACTGCACGACAGACCGGCCGAAAGCGCGAGCGCCGCGGAGAACGACATGAAGATCACCGACATCAAGACGGCCGTCGTCGCCTATCACGGCAAGGCGACGCTGATCCGCATCGATACCGACGCCGGGATCATCGGCTTCGGCGAGGCCAACCCCGACGCCGGCGCGGCCGCCATCGTCGGGCTGATCTCGGAGCTGAAATCCGAGCTGATCGGCGAGGACCCGCGCAACGTCGAGGCGCTGTGGGAGAAGATCAGGCGCAAGCATGTCTTCTCCGGCGCGCAATCCGGCATCTTCCTGATCGCCCTCACTGGCCTGGAGATGGCGCTCTGGGACCTCGCCGCCAAGGCGGCGGGCCAACCGCTCTACCGCATGTTCGGCGGCAAGTTCCGCGACCGCATCAGGCTCTACGCCGATTGCGGCGACGGCGATGATCCCTCCGGCTCGCCCGAGGGCTGCGCCGCGCGCGCGAAGCGGATGGTCGCCGAAGGCTTCACCGCCCTCAAGTTCGACATCGACAACCTGCAGCATCCCGCCAAGTTCGATGCCTTCAACCACACGATCAACGGCGCGGAGCTGCGCTCGATGGTCGAGCGCGTCGCGGCGGCGCGCGAGGCCGTGGGTCCCGACATCGACCTCTGCATCGATCTCCACGCCCGCTACGACGTGCCGAGCGCCTGCCGCATCGCCTCGGAGATGGAGCGCTTCAACCTGCTCTGGCTGGAGGAGCCGTTGCCGGCGGAGAACGTCGAGGCGCTGCAGCAGGTGCGCCTGCGCAGCCGCACGCCGATCTGCGTGGGCGAGAACCTCTATCTCCGCTGGGGCTTCCGCGAGCTGTTCCAGCAGCAGGGCGCCGATGTGGTGATGCCCGACGTGCCGAAATGCGGCGGCCTCTCGGAAAGCCGCAAGATCGCGCATCTCGCCGAGATCTACTACATCCCCTTCGCGCCGCATCTCGTCTCGACGCCGCTCGGCACCATGGCGACCTGCCATGTCTGCGCCTCGGTGCCGAACTTCCTCGTGCTCGAATGGCATGCGCTGGAGGAGCGCGAGGCCTGGGACAGCTACGTCCATGTGCCGGGCGGCGGCAAGTCCATCGTCCAGGACGGCCATATCGCCCTGCCCGATGCGCCGGGCATCGGCGTCGAGCTGAATATGGAGGGCATCCGCAAGCACGCCGTCCCCGGCTACGGCCTCTTCGCATGAGCGGCCGTCTCTCCTTCGGCGTCCTCGGCGCCGCGAAGATCGCCCGGGAGAAAGTGATCCCCGGCATGCGCGGCTGCCGCCACGCCACCGTCGCCGCCATCGCCTCCCGCGATGGCGCGAAGGCGGCCGAAACCGCAGCGGCGCTGGGCGTCCCCCGCTCCTACGGCAGCTATGAGGAGTTGCTGGCGGATCCGGCGGTCGACGCCATCTACATTCCGCTGCCGAACCATCTCCACGCCTCCTGGGCCATCCGGGCGCTGGAGGCGGGCAAGCATGTGCTCTGCGAGAAGCCGGTGGCGCTCACAGCCGCTGAGGCCGAGGGCATCGCCGCCGCCGCGGCGCGCACGGGCAAGCATGCCGCCGAAGCCTTCATGATCCGCCACCATCCGCAATGGCTGCGGGCCCGCGAGATCGGGCGCTCCGGCGAGATCGGGACGCTCCGCTCCATCCAGACCGCCTTCGCCTATCACAACGTCGACCCGGCGAATGTCCGCAACCGGGCCGACATCGGCGGCGGCGCGCTCTACGACATCGGCTGCTACGGCATCGCCGGGCCGCGCTTCCTGTTCGAGGCCGAGCCGGAGCGCGTGGTCGCCGCCTTCGACCGCGATCCGGCGATGGCGATCGACCGGCTGGCCAGCGCCATCATGGCCTTCCCCGAGGGCCGGCACGCGACCATCGTCTGCTCGACGCAATCCTCGCTCAACCAGCGCGTCACCGCGACCGGGACGAAGGGGCGGATCGAGATCCTGGTGCCCTTCAATCCGCCAGCGCATCTGCCGACCCGGATCATCGTCGACGACGGCCGCGACCTCTACGGCGGCGGCGCCAGGGAGGAGACCTTCGCGCCCTGCGACCAATACGGGCTGCAGGCCGACGCCTTCGCCGAGGCGATCCTGGCCGGCCGCCCACCGCCCTACCCGATCGCCGACGCGGTCGCGGCCATGCGCATCATCGATGCGCTGTTCAGGAGCGAAGGCAGCGGCGGCTGGGAGAAGCCCTGAGGCGCTCCCTTCGTTGACAGGTGACTTGTCTGCATTACCATACATCCTGGGTGGCGAGGCCCCGGAGTCGCGATGCAGGCGGAGCCCGCCATCAAGCTGACCGGTATCGAGAAATGGTACGGCGCGCGCGCCAGCGCGGTGCATGCCCTCTCGGCCACCGACCTTTCCATCGCCGAAGGCGAGTTCGTGGTGCTGCTCGGCCCATCCGGCTGCGGCAAGACCACGCTGCTCCGGATGATCGGCGGGCTCGCCGCGCCCACGTCCGGCGAGCTCCTGATCGAGGGCCGCGCGCTCTGGACCGCCGCCGGCGAGCGCTCCGACGCCGCCTCGGACCTCGGCATGGTGTTCCAGGACGCCAACCTCTTTCCGTGGCTGACGATCGAGGACAACATCGCGCTGCCGCTCGAACTGAAGGGGCTCGGCCAGAGGGATCGGCGCGACAGGGCCGGCGCGCTCTGCCGGCTGACCGGCATCGCGGGCTTCGAGAAGCGCTGGCCCCGCGAGCTCTCCGGCGGCATGCGCCAGCGCGCGGCGATCGCCCGCGCGCTTTCCTACGATCCGCGCATCCTCCTGATGGACGAGCCCTTCGGCGCGCTCGATGCCATGACGCGCGAAGCCATGAACCTCGAATTGCAGCGCATCTGGCTGGAGACCGGCAAGACCATCGTGCTCGTCACCCATTCGATCTCCGAGGCCGTCTTCCTGGCCGACAGGATCGTGCTGCTCTCGCCCCGCCCCGGCCGCATCGACATGATCCTCGACGTGCCCATGGCGCGGCCACGCGCCAGCGAACTGCAGACCGCGCCGGAGTTCCAGGCGATCGTCCGGCGGCTGCGCCAGCGCCTCGCGGAGATCGCGTGATGAGCGAGGGCGCCCTCCCGCCCGCTCCGGCCGCGCGCTCGCGCAGCCATCTGCTGCCCTGGATCACCACGCCGCTGCTCGTCGGCCTGCTCGTCCTCGTCTGGCATCTCTACGTCCGGACCTCCGGCATCTCGAAATTCATCCTGCCGGCGCCGGCCGATGTCGGCGCGGAATGGCTCGACGCCATGCGCAACCCGCGCCTCTGGTCGCATACGGGCTGGACGCTCTACGCCACGCTGGCCGGATTCTTCTGGGCGACCGTCATCGGCATCGCGCTCGGCGTGCTGATCGCCCGCATCCGCTGGCTGGAATTGACGCTGAACCCCTTCATCGTGGCGACGCAGGTGATCCCGAAGGTCGCTCTGGTGCCGCTCTTCGTGGTCTGGTTCGGCTTCGGCGTCACCTCGAAGGTGATCGTCGCGGCCGTGCTCGCCTTCTTCCCGATCCTCACCAACACGGTGCTCGGCGTGAAGTCGATCGACGAGGGCCACCGCGACGTGATGCTGTCGCTGAACGCCACGCGCTGGCAGGTCTTCCGCCGGCTGGAGCTGCCCTCCGCGCTGCCTTACATCATCACCGGCCTCGAGGTCGGCATCGTGCTGGCGATCATCGGCGCTATCGTCGGCGAATACCTGGGCGGCAACCAGGGGCTCGGCCGCATGCTGATCGAGCGCATGAACGCCTTCGAGACGGCGGAGATGTTCGCGATCCTCATTCATATGTCGCTGATCGGGTTCCTGCTCTATTTCGCGGTCGGGGCGCTGCGCCGGCTTTTGATCCCCTGGCACGCGAGCATGCGCCTCTGATGCCGGCCGGCGCGAAGGATCCCGGAGGGAAGGAGCGGCGGGCGGGCCGCGCCGCGCGGCTGCTGCCGCTCTACCACCAGGTCTATATCGACCTGCGCGACCGGCTGGCCGAGCGCCGCGAGCCCGACGATGTCCCCCTTCCCTCGGAGCCGGACCTCGCCAGGCGCTACGGCGTCAGCCGCGTCACCATCCGCACCACCTTGGCGCGGCTTGAGCGCGACGGCCTCGTCAGGCGCGTGCGCGGGGTCGGCACCTTCCCGGCCCCGCGGCCGCCCGCGGACGGGCCGGCGGACATCAGGGGACAGCTCGAGAACCTGATGTCCTTCGAGGAGCGCACGATCCTCGCCAACCTCGACTGGACGCATGGCGCCCTGCCCGCCGGCGCGGCAGCGCTGGCGCTGGGTGAAGGCCCGTGCCTGCGCATCGTGCGCGTGCGCAGTTTCCAAGGGCGGCCCGCCTCCTTCACCACCATCCACGTGCCGGAGCCCCATGCGCGGCTGCTGCCGGAGCCACCGCCCAGCAACACGCCGGTGATCGCGCTCCTGGAGCGGCACGGCCTCGTGGCCGTGGCGGCGGAGCAGGCGCTGACCGCCGTCGCCGCGCCTGACGAAGCCGCGCGTCATCTCGACGTCGCGGAGGGCGCGCCGCTCATCGCCATGCGCCGCCTGATGCTCGACGCCGAGCAGCGGCCTCTCCTGCACCAGGAGAGCCTCTACGTGCCGGAGCGCTTCGAATACCGCATGCGCCTCAGCCGCACGGTCGTCGGCCCCTCGGCGAAATGGACGCCGGTGGGGTGAGGTAGGGTTGAACGCACCCAAGGTCGGTGCTCGAAGCACCGTATTCCCTGCGGCTTTTGGACAAAAACGGGCGGTCCATACCAGACCGCGCGCGCGCCCGGCGATAGCGTCCGCCCGAACCGAGGTGGACCATGACCCAGCCAACAGCGCGGAACCCAGCGACGATGTCCTTCGCCGGCAAAAGACGGCAGCGTACGCGTCAGGGCCTGAAGCCCCTGGCTCGCGCCATCGGCCTGGCTGCAATGGTCGCGCTGGGCGCGGCAGCTTCCGCTGCGCCAGCCATCGCGCAGCATCATGCGATCTCCCCAGCGCCCATCGCCTACCGCACGGTCAAGATCGACGGGCTCGATATCTTCTACCGCGAGGCAGGGCCGGCGAACGCACCCGTGATCCTGCTGCTGCACGGCTTCCCGTCGTCCAGCCACATGTTCCGCGACCTCATTCCCCTGCTCGCGGACCGCTTCCGGGTGATCGCGCCGGACTATCCGGGATTCGGCTATTCGTCGCAGCCCGACCGCGCCAATTTCGCCTATACCTTCGACAACCTGCATGCCGTCGTCGACAAGTTCACGAGGGCGGTCGGGGCCGAGCGCTTCGCCCTCTATGTCCAGGATTACGGCGCGCCGGTCGGCCTGCGCTTCGTGATCCGCCAGCCGGAGCGCGTCACCGCCCTGATCGTCCAGAACGGCAACGCCTACGACGAGGGCTTCTCGCCGCTCTGGCAGGACATCAAGGCCTATTGGGCCGAGGACGCGCCGGCGCGGCGCGACAAGCTGCGCGGCTTCCTGGCCGAGCCAACCACGATCTTCCAGTACAGCGAGGGCGTGCCGGCGGAGCGCCGCAACCCGGACGCCTGGCGGCACGACCAGGCGACGCTCGAACGGCCGGGCAATGCCGAGATCCAGCTCGATCTCTTCCGCGACTACCGCACGAATGTCGCGGCGTATCCCGCCATCCACGCGAGCTTCAAGCAACATGCCTTTCCCACGCTGATCGCCTGGGGGAAGAACGACCCGATCTTCACGCAGGCGGGCGCTGAAGCGTTCAAGCGCGATTTGCCCAGGGCGGAGCTGCATCTGCTCGATGCCGGCCATTTCGCCCTGGAGACGCATGCCGGCGAAATCGCGTCTCTGATCCGCGAATTCCTGCCGCGCGCGCTCTCCGCGAAGCAGCATTGAGCGGCGAGGCGAGAGAATGTGCATCCATTGCTTCCCATCCCTCGGGATGCGCCGGAGTCGGCAGAATGACGGCTTCCACCCGGAGCGGCGTGCGGCGCTCGCGGGAATCGCCGGTCTCGGCCTCGCCGCGCTTGCTGGCGAGGCCAGGAGCCAAATCGTCGTCTCCCCCCGCACCGACGTGGCGCCGATCGGCCTGACCCGGACGATGCTGGAGAGCCATGTGAACGAGGACGGCAGCGAGTTCGCCATGATCCTCGACATCTTCCCGCCGGGCATCGTGGTGCCGGCGCATCGCCATTCCGCCGTCGGCTTCAGCTATGTGGTCTCGGGCGAAGGCGAGTCGCAATACGAGGGCCAGCCGCTGATCCGCTTCGGGCCGGGGGACACCTTCCAGGACATGCCGGGGCCACGGCACCTGCTGTTCCGCAACCTGAGCCATACCAAGCCGCTCATCGTGGTGCTGGCCTATACCATGCCGAAGGGCAGGCCGTTCTTTCTGGCGGAGTGAAGCGGGGCCGCCTCACCCCTTCAGCGCCTCCTCGATGAAACGGTTCGTCCAGATGTCGCCCGGCTTGGCGATGGTGGCGATCCCGGCTTCGCCAAGGAGCTTGATGCCGGAGTCCCAGAGGTCGGGCAGGTTGCGCAACAGGTTCTCGCGGCCGCGCGACAGCCAGAGCTTCGAGCGGGACTCGTCCGAGACCGCCACGGTGGTGGCGAGGTCCTTGATGCCGGGGATCTCGTAATCCTTGGCGGCGCGCTCGAAGATCGAGGCGGTCGGCGCCGCCAGCATCTCGGTCATCGAGTCGCGGATGCCGCGCAGGAAGCGGATCACGACCTCCGGCTTCTTCTCCACCATGTCGCGCGTGGTGATGTAGCACTGGCTCGGCATCGGCGCGTAGCGGTCGGTGGACCAGATCTCGATCGGCTCGTTCTGCCGCTGGAGCACCACGGGCACGACGATCGAAGCCATGAAGCAATCGACGCGGCCCTGGCGGATGAACTGCAGCGCGCCGGGCGAATTGCCGGTGACCTCGCGCTTGATGTCGTCGGGCTTGAGCCCGACGCGGGAGAGGATCAGGTTCAGGTAGATGTCGGTCGTGCCGGCGACGGAGACGATGCCGACCGTCTTGCCCTTCATGTCCTCGGCCTTGGCGATCGGCTTGTCCTTCAGGCTGATCATGTGGAAGGTCGAGCCCTGGTGGCTGGTCGCGATGGCGACGAGCGGCGCGCCCTGCGAGACGGCACGGATCATGTCGATCGAAGCCGAGCGGATGAAGGACACCTGGCCCGCGACCAGTTGCTGGATCGCCTGCGCCGTGCCGTTGGCGCCGAGCAGAACCGGCTGGAAGCCGTGCTTCGCCAGATGCCCGCCCGAGACCGCGTTCATCATCTCGATGAAATCGGGGATGAAGCCGAAGGGCGTCATGAAGGTGAGCGGCTCGCGCGCCTGCGCAAGGATCGCGGGTGCGGCGAGCGGTACCGCCAGGCTGGCGGCTCCGGCGGCGAGAAGGCGGCGGCGATCGATCGGCATTCTGGGTCTCCCTCTCCAGTTCAGCGAAGGCTTGCGGGCGGCAGCGCGAAGCGGCTTGGGTTCAAGCCTTCCTCGTCATGGGTTCCTTTCCGGGAGGTCCTTCCCACGATCCCGGCTGGACAAGCGGAGAGGATGTCCTACAAATAAGACAAGTCAAGGGGAATGAGCGGATGGCGGCGGCCCGCGCGGGTGGCTACGACGCGGAGGTGCTGATCGCCGGCGGCGGGCCGGTCGGGCTCTGCCTCGCCTTCCTGCTGGCCTCCCGCGGCATGACCGTCATCCTGCTGGAAAAGGAGCCCGAGCTGTCGCGGGATCTCCGCGCCTCGACCTTCCATCCGCCGACGCTCGACATGCTGGAGCCCTTCGGCATCGCGGCCGAGCTCGTCGGGCGCGGCCTCCCCTGCCCGACCTGGCAGATCCGCATGCATCCCTCGGGCGAGCGCGCGGTCTTCGACATGGGCGTCCTCGCGTCCGACACGCGCTTCCCCTTCCGCCTGCAATGCGAGCAGTGGAAGCTGTCCGAAGCCTTGCTGTCGCGGCTCACGGCGCTGCCCCACGCGACGATCCGCTTCGACGCCTCGCTCGAGCGCTTCAGCCAGGACGAGGACGGCGTCGCGGCGGTTGTGACCGAGCCCGGTGGGGCGCGGCTGCTGCGGACGCGCTTTCTGGTGGGCTGCGACGGCGCACGCTCCGTCGTCAGGCAGGGCCTCGGCCTCGCCTTCGAGGGCGAGACCTATCCCGAGACGACGCTGCTCGTGACCACGCGCTTCCCCTTCGAGGCGCATCTGGAGGGGCTGTCCAACGTCACCTATTGCTGGAAGGCGGGCGGCAATTTCTCGCTGCTCAAGGTGCCCGCGCGCTGGCGGGTCTCGATCTACCCGCGCGAGGATCTGTCGATCGAGGAGCAATTGTCCGAGGAAAGCATCGAGGCGGCGCTGCAGGAGATCGTGCCGCGCTCCGAGGCCTACGAGGTGATCGAGAAGCGGCCCTACCGCGTGCATCAGCGCATCGTGCCCACCTATGTCGGCGGCCGCGCGGCGCTCGCCGGCGATGCGGCGCATCTCAACTCGCCCGCCGGCGGCATGGGCCTCAACGGCGGCATCCACGACGCCTTCGCGCTGGCGGAGGCGCTGGACGATGTTCTGGCCAGGGGCGCGGACCATGAGCGCCGCCTCGCGCTCTACGACCGCCGACGGCGGCCGATCGCCGCCGAGCAGATCCTGGCGCAGGCCGACCGCAACCGCGCCAGGATGCGCGAGAAGGATCCGGCCAAGCGCCTGGAGACGCTCGCGCAGATGCAGGCGATCACCGCGGATCGCGAGCGGATGCGGACGCATCTGTTGCGCTCCTCGATGATCGAGGGGCTGCGGCAGGCGGAGCGGGTGGCCTAGCGGCAAGGGAGCGCATGCGGAGAAGCCTGATGCCGGTCGAATATGCGCCGAAGGGGCTGATCGGCCTGTTCACGCCGCAGGCCAACACCACCGTCGAGCCCGAGATGGCGATCCTCACGCCGCCGGGCTACGCTTGGCTGAACGCGCGCATGACGTCGAGCCGCGGCACGATCGCCGAGCGGCTGGTCGACTACATGGACCAGTTCCCGGGGCTGCTCGGCCAGTTCGCCAATGCGCCGGTCGACGTCTTCGCCATCGCCTGCACCGGGGCCTCCTACCTGATCGGCATGGAGCGCGAGGATGCGCTGCTCGCCGACATCGCGGCGCGGACCGGCGCGCCGGCGCTCACGGGGGCCAGCGCCTCGGTCGATGCGCTGCGCCTGCTCGGCGCCAGGCGCATCGGCCTCGTCTCGCCCTATGATTCGGTCCTCGACGCCGAGAGCGCCGGCTACTGGACGGCGCGCGGCTTCGAGGTCGTCGCCGAAGCGAGCGCCTATCGCGAGAGCGCCGCCTTCCATCCGATCTACAGCCTCTCAGCCGATGCGGCGCTGAAGGCGCTCTCCGCCTTCGAGACGCTGGATGTCGACGCGGTGCTGATGCTCGGCACCGGCATGCCGACGCTCCGCGCCCTGTCGCTGCGGCCCCGCATCGGCAAGGCGCCGGTTCTCTCCTGCATGCTCTGCCTGGCGTGGCGGGCGGTGGCCCATCGCGACGCTTCGCTGGCGACGCGGGCCGGCCTAGAGGCCTGGCTGACGGATCAGCCCTGGGCGGCGAACCTCGACCGCTTCGCTGCGGGCTAGGAGGCGGCGCCGCGCTCGACGATCAGACGCGCCGCATCGTTGACCGCGGCGGCGATCTCGGCGGAGAGCGCCTCGTCCTTGACCGCGCGCGCCATCGACACGCCGCCGATCAGGACGGCGAGCATGGCGCTCGCCCGCCGGCGCCGCTCCTCCTCCGTGCCGCCCTCGATGCCGGCAGCCGTGGCCTCGATGATTTCGCGCAGCTCGCGCTCGTAGGTCTCGCGCGCCTCCTGATCGGCGCGTGCGACCTCCCCGGTCAGACTCTGCAGCGCGCAGCTGTGGCCGAGATCGACGGTGCGGCGGTCGCTCGTGTAGAAATCGATGAAGCGGTGCAGCCAGGCCGGGCCGCCGCCCTCCCGCATCTGCAGGATGCCCTGCCGCAGATCGGCCATGCCGACGGCGACGACCTCGCGGAACGCCGCCGCCTTGGACCGGAAATTGGCATAGAACGCGCCCGAGGTGACACCGGCCTCCTTGGCCAGCGCATCGACGCCGATCCCGCCGTAGCCGCTGCTGCGGAAGCCGCGGCCGGCGCTGGCGATGATCCTCTCGCGTGTCTGTTCGCGCTTTCCGACGGCCTGGGACATGGTCCGCTCCTGAAGAAGCAACGCAGCGGTTGTTGACCGCCGCTGCGTTGCGATCGTTATATAATGATCGTTCAGGCCATCGCAACAACTGGGCCGTCTTTCGCCTCAGGCCGGTGGGCTCAGCGCGACGCCCCGAGATCGGTCGCCACCGGCTGTCCGCTGCGCCAGGATTCCGTCGCGGCGTCCGCCAGGATCTGCGCCTTGAGCCCATCCATGCCGGACGGCGACGGCGGGCGTCCCGACCTGCAGGCCTCGATGAAGGCGTCGAGCTCGGCGCGATAGGCGGCGGCGTAGCGCTCGAGGAAGAAGGCCTGCACCGGATCGGCGCGGAAGCCGGCAGCGTCGGCGATCTCGACCGTCGTCTCGTGGATGTTGCCGGCGCGCAGCATGCCCTTCGAGCCATGCACCTCGATGCGCTGGTCGTAGCCGTAGGCGGCGCGGCGCGAGTTGGAGATCTGTGCGAGTTTGCCGCTGGCGGTGCGCAGGATGACGAGCGCCGTGTCGACGTCGCCTGCCTCGCCGATCCCCTTGTCGACCAGCGCCGAGCCCCGCGCCACCACCTCGACCGGATCCTCGGCCAGCAGGAAGCGCGCCATGTCGAGATCATGGATCATCATGTCGCGGAACAGGCCGCCGGAGCGCCTCACGTAATCAACCGGCGGCGGCGCGGGATCGCGCGAGATGACCGTGACGATCTCGATCTCGCCCGCCTCGCTGGCGCGCAGCCGCCTCTCCAGCGCGGCGAAACTGGGGTCGAAGCGGCGGTTGAAGCCGATCATCAGCGGCTTGCCGCTCCGCTCGACCCTGTCCAGGCAGAGCCGGATGCGCTCGGCCGAGAGGTCCACCGGCTTCTCGCAGAAGACCGCCTTGCCGGCCTCGACCGAGGCCTCGATAAGGTCGGCATGGGTATCGGTCGGGCTGCAGATCAGGATGGCGTCGATCGATGGATCTGCGAGGATCGCGGCCGCATCGGCGACCCTGGCGCCGCAATCGCTGGCCAGCGCCGCTGCGGCCGGCTCGGAGGCATCGGCGATCGCGACGAGCTCGGCGGAGCGATGCGCCGCCACGTTGAGGCCATGGATGCGGCCGATCCGCCCTGCCCCCAGCAATCCCATGCGCATCGCGTCGTCACCCGTTCGTCTGTGCCCGAGCGCTCAATCGTGCGCGCCGAGGATCGTCTGGTCGAAATCGATGTTGGCGCCGGTCATCAGCCCCGATGCGCCGCTGGCGAGATAGGCGACCGCCTTCGCGACCTCCCGAGGGTCCACCAGCCGCCCGAAGGGCTGCTTCGCTGACGCCTCGTCAAGCCAGCCGTCCGTCGCGCCATGGTGGCGGCGCATGATCGCATCCTCGCCCGGCGTCGCCATCCAGCCGATGTTGAGGCCATTCACCCTGATCCGGTGCTTGAGCAGCGCATAGGCGGCGTTGCGCGTCAGCGTCGCCAGCGCGCCCTTCGAGATGCTGTAGGCGGCGAGAAACGGCTGGCCGCCATGCGCCGACATCGACTGGATGTTGACGATCGCTCCGGCGATGTTTGCCGCCTGCATGGCGCGCACCGCGTCCTGCATCAGGAAGAACGGCGCCCGGATATTGACCGCCATGATCCGGTCGTAGAGTTCGGGGCTGGTCTCGATCAGCGAGCCACGGTCCGTGTCGCCGGCGGCGTTCACCAAGATGTCGACCCGGCCGAAAGCCTCCAACGCCGCAGGCACGATCGACCGGACCGCAGCGATATCGGCGAGATCGGCCGCGAGGAAGCGCGCAGGCACTGAAAGCGACCGGGCGACGGCCTCGCAGCGCTCGCTGCTCCTGCCGGTCAGCAATAGGCCGGCGGCGCCGCTGGCCGCGAATTCCTGCGCGATCGCCTCGCCGAGGCCCTGGCTGGCCCCGGTGACGACGGCGACCTTGCCGTTCAACCCGCCATCGAGATCGAGTTCGGCCACAGCGTCGGCTCTCCCCAACCGATTGAGTATGGATGTTTTGTTTCGCTTGACTAATGGAACGAATTTTCCATCGTGCGGTTCAGCTCGTCAAGCGAGCCGCCCGACTTTCCCGCACATGACCCTCAGCAAATCCGACCCGCCCAGCGCCGCTTTCGACGGCTTCGTCGCGCTCTTGCGCGAGCGGGGCCCGCGGTTGCCCAAACGCCTGCGCCAGGTCGCCGACCATGTGATGGTCCATCCCGAGGAGATGGCGCTGAGCACCGCCGCCCAGATCGCCGAAAAGGCGGGCGTTCAGGCCTCGACGCTGGTGCGCTTCGCGCAGGCGCTCGACTATTCCGGCTTCAGCGAGTTGCAGCAGGTGTTCCGCGAGCGGCTGCGCCGGCAATCGCCGGAATACCGGGCGCGGCTGGAGGCGCTTCGCCGCGACGGCGCTGTCGGCCATGACATGGGCCGGGTGCTGCTCGACGGCTTCATCGCTGCAGGTGAGGCCTCCCTCAAGCGCCTCGGCGACGCGGTGACGCCGGGCGATCTCGAAGCGGCGGCGGATCTGCTGGCGCAGGCCGACACGATTGTCCTCGTCGGCGCCCGCCGGATGTTCCCCGTCGTCTCCTATCTCGCCTATGCCTTCGGCAAGCTCGGCCTGCGCGCCATCCTCGTCGACAACGTCGGCGGGCTCGGCGAGGAGCAGGCGGCCATGGCGCGGCCGGGCGACGTCGTCATCGCCGTGAGCTGCGCGCCCTATACGCCGCTGACGGTGAAGGCGGCCGAGCAGGCGCATCAGGCCGGCATCCCCGTCATCACGCTGACCGACAACCCGCTGAGCCCGCTGGCCCGACATTGCCGCCTTGCCTTCACGATCACGGAAGCCGATTTCGGCGCCTTCCGCTCGCTGTCCGCCAGCATGACGCTGGCCATGGCGCTGGCGGTGGCGACGGCGGAGAAGGCCGGCCGGTCGCCGCCGGCGAACCCGTCCTGAGCGGGCCGGCGATGCGGCCCCAAGGTCTTCGCCATGTCTGACGCGTCGCTCGACGTCATCGCGATCGGCCGCTCCTCGGTCGACCTTTACGGCCAACAGATCGGCGGTCGGCTGGAGGATGTCGCCAGCTTCTCGAAGGCGGTCGGCGGCTGCCCCGCCAATATCGCGATTGGCACGGCGCGGCTGGGGCTCCGGTCGGCGCTGATCACCCGCGTCGGCGACGAGCAGATGGGCCGCTTCATCGTCGAACAGTTGCGGCGCGAGGGCGTCGAGACGAAGGGCGTCGTCACGGACCCGAAACGGCTGACCGCGCTGGTGCTGCTCGGCGTGCGCGACGAGACGACCTTTCCGCTGATCTTCTACCGCATGGACTGCGCCGATGCCGCTCTCTGCGAGGAGGACATCGACGAGGCTTTCATCGCCTCGGCCAGGGCGGTGGTCGTCACCGGCACGCATTTCTCGATTCCTAACGCGGCGGCGGCGCAGAAGAAGGCCATCCGGCTCGCGCGGAAGCATGGCCGTAATGTCGTGTTCGACATCGACTACCGCCCCAACCTCTGGGGCCTCGCAGGCCATGCGGCGGGCGAGGAGCGCTACATCCGCTCCGACACGGTGACCCAGCATCTTCAGGCGATCCTGCCCGATTGCGACCTGATCGTCGGTACGGAGGAGGAGCTGCATATCGCTGGCGGCGACGAGGATACGCTGGGCGCGATCCGCGCCATCCGCGCGCTCAGCGGCGCGACGATCGTGTGCAAGCGGGGGCCGATGGGCTGCGTCGTCTTCCCGGGCGCCATCCCGGATTCGATCGAGGATGGCATCGAGGGGCCGGGCTTCCCGGTCGAGGTCCATAACGTGCTGGGCGCCGGCGACGCCTTCCTGTCAGGCTTCCTGCGCAGCTGGCTGCGGGGCGAGCCGATCGAGCGCGCCTGCGCCTACGCCAACGCCTGCGGCGCCTTCGCGGTGTCGCGCCTGCTCTGCTCGCCCGAGAGCCCCACCTTCGCGGAGCTCACGCATTTCCTGGAGCATGGCTCGCCGCATCGCGCGCTCCGTTTCGACCCCGCGATCAACCACATCCATTGGGCGACCACGCGCCGGCGGGTGGAGACGCCGCTGCTAGCGCTCGCCATCGACCACCGCAGCCAGCTGGAGGCGATGGCCGACGAGGCGGGCGCGCCGCACGAGCGGATCGGCGCATTCAAGCGCCTCGCCGTCGTCGCCGCCGCGAAGGTCGCCGCAGGGCGGCCGGGCTACGGCATGCTGCTCGACTCCCGCCATGGCCGCGAGGCGCTGTTCCGGGCCGAGGACCACAGCTTCTGGGTGGCCCGCCCGCTGGAGGTCTCCGGCTCGCGGCCGCTGCGGCTGGAGATCGACGGCGCAGGCTCGCTCGGCGCCGCGCTCGCCAAATGGCCGGCGGCGCATGTGGCCAAGGTGCTCTGCCTCTGCCACCCCGACGATCCCGACGATCTCAAGGAGCGGCAGGAGCAGGTGCTGACGCGCGTGGCTCTCGCCTGCCGGCAGGTCGGGCGGGAGCTGCTGGTCGAGATCGTCGCCTCCCGCCATGGCCCGCTCGGCGATGATACGACCGCGGCGCTCATGCAGCGGCTCTACGCCCGCGGCATCAAGCCGGACTGGTGGAAGCTGGAGCCGCAGCCGAGCGCCGCCGCCTGGACGGCGATCGACGGCGTCATCGAGCGCGAGGACCCCCATTGCCGCGGCGTCCTGCTGCTCGGTCGCGACGCCCCTGAGGACGAGCTGCTGGCGGCCTTCGAACTCGCCAGGACGGCGCGGAGCGTCAAGGGCTTCGCCATCGGCCGCACCATTTTCGGCGAGGCGGCGCGGCTGTGGCTCGCCGGGAGGATCGGCGACGAGGCCGCCACCGACCTGATGGCCGAGCGCTTCGGGCGGCTCGCCGTTGATTGGAGAGGGTAAAGCGATGGGAGGCACGATCCGGCTCACCATGGCGCAGGCGCTGGTCCGCATCCTCGCCGCGCAGAAGACCGTGATCGGCGGCCAGACCATGCCGCTCTTCGGCGGGGTCTGGGCGATCTTCGGCCACGGCAATGTCGCCGGCATCGGCGAGGCGCTCTACGGCGTCCGCGACCTCCTACCGACCTACCGCGCCCATAACGAACAGGCGATGGCCCATGCGGCGATCGCCTTCGCCAAGGCCTCGCGCCGCCGCCGCATGATGGCGGTCACGAGCTCGATCGGCCCCGGCGCCACCAACATGGTGACCGCCGCAGCGGTGGCGCATGTCAACCGCCTGCCGCTGCTGCTCCTGCCCGGCGACGTCTTCGCCGGCAGGCGGCCGGACCCCGTTCTGCAGCAGATCGAGGATTTCGGCGACGGCACGATCTCGGCCAACGACTGCTTCCGCCCGGTGTCGCGCTATTTCGACCGGCTGACGCGCCCCGAGCAGCTGATCCCAGCCATCGAGCGGGCGCTTTCGGTGCTGACCGACCCCGCCGATTGCGGCCCCGTCACGCTCGCCCTCTGCCAGGATGCACAGACCGAGGCCTGCGACTATCCCTCGCATCTCTTCGAGGAGCGGCTTTGGACGCCGCGCCGGCCGCGGCCAGACTTGGCGGAGTTGCAGGCCGCAGCCCAGCTTCTCAAGGCGGCCAAGCGGCCGCTCGTGGTGGCGGGCGGCGGCGTGCTTTACAGCGATGCCGAGGCGGTGCTCGCCAAATTCTGCGCCGCGCATGGCCTGCCCGCGGGCGAGACGCAGGCGGGCAAGAGCAGCCTCCGCGCCGACGATCCGCTGAACATGGGAGCCATCGGCGTCACCGGGACGGAGGCGGCCAACGCGCTCGCCCGCGAGGCCGATGTCGTGCTCGCGATCGGCACGCGGCTCCAGGACTTCACCACGGGATCGCGCAGCCTCTTCGCCGACCCCGACCGCCGCATCATCGGCCTCAACCTCCAGACCTTCGATGCGGCCAAGCACGGCGCGCAGCCCCTGCTCTGCGACGCCCGCGCCGGCATCGAGGAGCTGGGCGCCGCGCTCGAGGGCCACAGGGCGCCGGCGGACTGGACGGCGCGCGCGCAGACGGCGAGGAACGCCTGGCTGTACACGGCTTCGCGCTACACTGCGCCCGGCAACGCCCCCCTGCCCAGCGACGCGCAGGTGATCGGTGCGGTCAACCGCTGGAGCGAGCCCCGTGACGTGGTGCTCTGCGCTGCCGGCGGCCTGCCGGGCGAATTGCACAAGCTCTGGCAGGCGGGAGCGCCGGGCGGCTACCACCTTGAATACGGCTTCTCCTGCATGGGCTATGAGATCGCCGGCGGGCTCGGCGTCAAGATGGCGGACCCGTCGCGCGAGGTCGTCGTGATGGTCGGCGACGGCTCTTATCTGATGATGAATTCCGAGATCGCGACCTCGGTGATGCTCGGCCGCAAGCTCGTCATCGTCGTCCTGGACAATCGGGGCTTCGGCTGCATCAACCGCCTGCAGATGGCGACCGGCGGCGCAAGCTTCAACAACCTGCTCGCCGACGCGCGGCACGATACGCTGCCTGAGATCGATTTCGCCGCCCATGCGGCTTCACTGGGCGCCATCGCCCGCAAGGTCGGGAGCCTCGCCGAGCTGGCGGAGGCTCTGGCCGAAAGCCGCGAGCATCCGCGCACCAGCGTCATCGTCATCGACACCGACCCCCTCGCCTCCACTGACGCCGGCGGCCACTGGTGGGACGTGGCGGTGCCGGAGGTTTCGGAGCGCGCCGAGGTCCGCGCCGCGCATGAACGCTACCAGGCCGCGCTCGCCGGGCGCGACGGCAGGAAGGGTTGAGAGGTCCGCCATGACCATCCGCATCGGCGCCAATCCCATCGGCTGGTCGAACGACGACCTGCAGGAGATCGGCGGTTCGACCTCGCTCGAAACCTGCCTCGCCGAGGCGCGGGAAGCCGGCTTCGAGGGTATGGAGCTCGGCCACAAGTTCCCGCGCGAGGCGAAGAAGCTGCAGGCGGCGCTCGCGCCGTTCGGCATGGCCTGCGTCTCGGGCTGGTATTCGGCCTCGCTGCTCGAACGCGACGCGGAGGCGGAGCTGCTGGCGCTGCGGCCGCATCTCGATCTCCTTAAGGCGATGGATTCCACCGTGCTCGTCTTCGCCGAGACCTCGAACGCCATCCATGGCGACCGCGGCCGGCCGCTGTCCCACCGGCCGGTGCTCGCCGGCGGCGACTGGGCGCGCTTCGGCGAGCGGATGACGGCGCTGGCCGAGCGGACGCTGAGCGAGGGCGTACGGCTCGTCTACCACCATCACATGGGGACGGTGGTGCAGAGCGCGGAGGATATCGACGCTCTGATGCGCCAGACGGGCGAAGCCGTGCATCTGCTGCTCGACACCGGCCACGCGACCTGGGGCGGCGCCGATCCGGCGGCGCTGGCCGGCCGCTACCATGACCGCATCAGCCACGTCCATGCCAAGGACGTGCGCGCCGCGGTGATGCGGCAGGCGATCGACGAGGACTGGAGCTTCCTCGACGCCGTCCTCGGCAAGGGACAGGACCTCGGCGTCTACACCGTGCCCGGCGACGGCATGGTCGATTACGCGGCGGTACTGCGGGCCCTGCCCGGCTATTCCGGCTGGATCGTCGTCGAGGCGGAGCAGGACCCGGAGAAGGCCCATCCGCTGACCTATGCGAGGAAGGGCGTCGCCCATCTGAAGCAGAGCCTGGCCGCGGCCGGGCTCTCCTGAGAGGCGGGACAGGCATGCCGAAGCTCCTAATCAAGCCGCAGCCCCCCGGCGCAGACGGACAGATCCACGCGGTGACGCCCGCCTCGGCGGGCTGGCGCTACGTCGGCTTCGCGGTGCATCGGCTGGACAGCGGCCAGACCCTGGCCAGGGCGGGCGACGACCGCGAGCTCTGCCTCGTCATGCTCTCAGGGACGGCGCGCGTCGGCGCCGGCGGCAGGGATTTCGGCCGCATCGGCGGGCGGGCTTCGCCCTTCGAGCCGGAGGTCTGGTCCTTCTACGTGCCGGCGGGCATGGACTGGACCGTGGCGGCCGAGAGCGCCTGCGAGATCGCGCTCTGCTCGGCGCCCGGCAAGCCGGGCCTGCCGGCGCGGGTGATTTCCCCACAACAGGTCGAGCGCCTGACGCGCGGCGCGGGCAGCAATGTCCGGCATGTCCGCAACATCCTGCCGGAGACCGAGCCGGCGGAGAGCCTGCTGGTGGTCGAGGTGGTGACGCCCGGCGGCAACTGGTCGAGCTACCCCTCCCACAAGCACGCCCGAGACGCGCTGCCCGAGGAGTCGGAGCTCGAAGAGACCTACTACCACCGCTTCTCGCCGCCGCAGGGCTTCGGCTTCCAGCGCGTCTATACAGACGACCGCAGCCTCGACGAAGCCATGGCGATCGAGGACCGCGACGTCGTCCTGGTGCCGAGGGGATACCACCCCGTGGCCGCGCCGCATGGCTACGACCTCTATTATCTCAACGTCATGGCCGGCCCCCGGCGGGTCTGGCGCTTCCGCAACGAGCCCGCCCACGAATGGCTGGTGGAAGCCGCGGCGCCACAATGAAGCATGAGCCGATCCCGATCATGAGCAAGACGCTGGCGCGCTCTCTCGCGAAGCCCAAGGCGCAGGTCGGCGCCTTGCCGTTCCGCGTCGGCTCGGACGAGACCCTTGAGGTCCTGCTCGTCACGACCCGCACCACCGGGCGCTGGACCATCCCCAAGGGTTGGCCGATGAAGGGCCGCAAGGGCCATGAGGCCGCCGCGATCGAGGCCTGGGAGGAGGCCGGCGTGCGCGGCAAGCCCGGCAAGCGGCCGCTCGGCCGCTACCTCTACTGGAAGCGGACCGACACGCATTTCATGCTCTGCCGGATCAAGCTCTACGCCCTGCCCGTGGCGAGGCTCGAAGAGGAGTGGCCCGAGCAGAGCGAGCGCCAGCGCGCCTGGTTCCCGGCCGCCGCAGCCGCGCTCCTGGTCGAGGAGCCCGGCCTCAAGCTGATCATCGAGCAGATGGCGCGTAGGCGGCAGGACTGACCATCCGCCTCCCCCCCCCTCCGCGGCCATCGACGCTTGGCCGACGCGCGTCCGGGCTCAGGCGCAGGCCATCGGCTGACGGCTGACGGCTCAGCCTGCTGACATAATCATAGTCTAAATATCTGATACACTGCATTGTTCAGCGGCCTATCCGCACTGTCATGCTATCTTCTTGGTTCACGCAGACGTCGCGATGATCGCCTTCTTATTTTCGATACTGACGTAGTATCAATAGTTATGTCGCCTAGGTCTCTGTCACCCAGAAACCTAGGCGCCGGAGGGCCTGTCAGTCGGCGGCCGCTGCTGCGAGCACCTTGCGCCCGTGCGCCGGAGCGACTAACTTGCCCCTTACAAGGAACAGGTTATCAGCCGTGCCTCACGCCCCTACCCTCACGCCACGGGAAGTCGCCGCGCTCGCCGGCGTGCCCCGGCGCGCCATTGAGAAGGCGATCGAGGAAAAGGCGCTCACGGTGAGTGTTTCGGATGGATTTCCGCAGCGCTCGCGCCGGCCTGCGGGAGGTCGCCGCGTCCTGGGGCCCGACAGCGTGGCCTACGCCGTCTTCATGAACCGGATTGGCAAGAATGTATCGCTCACCCTGCACGCAAAACGGGAGCTGGCGAGGAAGCTTCGCCATTGCGATTTCAAGGCCCTCAAGGCATCGCGGGTCGAGATCGCGCCTGCTTTGACCGCAGAAGTGGGCGTCATCGCCGGAGCAGAGCTCGATCATACGGAACGCTACATCGCTGCCCGCGACCGCTGGATCGAGAGCGTCGACGGGATCAAGGGCGGTCTGCCCGTTATCCGCGGCACACGCATCACGGTTTACTCCATCGCGGCTCGCATCAAGGGCGGCGATACACTCGAAGAGATCGGACGCGAGAACCCGGACATCCCTCTGGAAGCGTTCGAGATCGCGGCCCTGTTCGCACGCTCTCACCCTCTGGCCGGACGTCCGGTGGGCCTGCGTCGCAAGCCGTGAAGCGGGATGCGCCTGTTCATCGACGAGTGCCTCTCCCCTGACTTCGCCATCAGGCTGAGCGCCGATGGACCGGATGGTCAATGCCTGCCTTGCGTTTGGCGCTGATGGCCAGCCGACCCTGACGCCCCTTCCCTGAGCAGGCTGATCGCTATCTGGACCGGGTGAGAACGCGCTTCTGGAATGCATCATGCCCGAGACGAACGTGCTTGAGTTCTCCGCGCCTTCAACCTCTGCCCGATGAGCGCCATCAGCACCGGACCGAGCGCAAACTCCCCTGCCCTCCCCTTTTCCGTCAAGGCTCGCAGATAGCCGCCGGCGGAGCGGATCGCGGGTGAGCCGTTGACGAGGATGCGAGCAGGCCCCCCGCCCTCCCCGCGCAAGGTTTCCGCTTCGGACGAGAATTCCGAGCGCTGAAGGATGGCCGCCACGGCCACGTGAGCGTCGCGATGACCCAGCGCCTCCTGGGCCTCGCGCCAGGCATCAGGGCTGATGCCAATCATCTGCCGGATCGCTGCAGCAGCCGCAAGGAAGTCGCTCCAGGTCCTGACGCGGCCCTCAGGCGCGTACTCCTTCACGTCCGGGCACGCCTCCATGACCATGCCGAGCGGGAAAGCGGAGTTGCCCGCGTCGTCAGGGGAACGCGTGTCAGCTGCCGAATGAGGCGCAGCCTTGCCCCCTGATTCTTTGGAAGAAGGTTCGAAATCGTAATGCTCGTTGGTATTTGAATTAGATTGATGCGCGCCATTGTTGCGGTCATTGCCCGCCGGATTCTCGACATTGAGGCCTGTTTTCAGCGCCTTGGCGATCTCCGCCTTCAATGCGGCGAGATCAGCCTCGAGCGTGGTCAGGGCGCTGTCCTCCCGGATGCGGCGAAGCGGCGTCATGAGGGCCATCGCACGGCGCCCAAGGGCCTCCCAGTCGCCCGCCACGCCTTCGTCCAACCCAAGGCCGATGAGCTTGGACACGTCCCGCCGGAGCAGGGAGATGCGTTCCTTCCTGAGGTGCCGCTGACGCGCCAGAGCCTTGGCCTCTTCCGCCAGGCTCTCGAATTCCCCTGCCCTCGCCACCAACGGCGTCAAGTCGAAGCCAAAGGCGTGGCTGAAGCGATCCTGACCCGAGGCGTCTTTCCGCGCGTAGCGCTTGCCGTTGGGGCTGTCGCGCCGGATGATCAAGCCGGCTGCGACGAGATCCGTCAGGTGTCGCAGCAGCGTCCGATCAGCCATCCCATGTGCGCGCTGGCAGAGAGCCTTGTTCGACGGGAAGACGACGAGGTCGCACGCCAGGTCGCCGGGTTCATCGGAGGCTCCGTCCGCTCCCGCGCGAGCTTTCGGCAGCGTCAGCGCTGTTTCTGGATGGAAGGAGAGCAGCGCATTCAGGACACTCAAGCTCCGGTCCGAGACGCCCAACCGCTCGCGGATCTGCGTCAGCGTTCGATAGAGTGCCCACTTGTTGATCGCAGCGGGAGCGTTGGAGCCTGGTAGGGCGGCTTCGTCGATGGCTCGCTTGACCTTCAGCTGTGCGGCGATCTGACCAAGCGTCGTCGGCCGCCGTCCGAAGGACGTCGTCAGGTCGTGTCGTTCCATGTGCCTACATC
>JAESFG010000381.1_pt1 | contig 54316 bp, 41 predicted proteins | sample 9269371 | NCBI WGS metagenome assembly JAESFG01 (sample SAMN14506227, study PRJNA617093) | algae metagenome | isolation source: Aetokthonos hydrillicola CCALA 1050 (B3-Florida) and co-occurring... | place: USA: South Carolina | collected 2013-01-01 | reverse complement strand
CGCCGCCTTCGCGCTGGGTGATGAGCATGCCGGGCCTCCTCGCCGTGGCAATCATCCCACATCACCGTCGATCGCGCAACCCGACCGTGCGCCGTACGCGCACGAGAATCAGCGGGGATCCGTATCATTCGTCCGGCGCTTCTCGCTTCGACACGGTGCACCCTGAGCTCGCGCTCAGGGCTCGTTCGATCGCCTCGGCTTTATCCAGCGTCTCCTGCCATTCGCTCGCCGGGGTGCTTTCCGCGACGATCCCCGCGCCCACCGGCAGGTCGATTGTGGCGTCGTTGAACTGGTGGCCGCCGACGCCGGGCTGCTCGATCGTGGCCGTGCGGATCGCCACGTTGAACGCGGCGTTGCCGCAGGCGCTGACGAACCCCACGCACCCACAGTAGACCCCGCGGGGCCGGGCCTCGAGTTCGTCGATGATCTGCATGGCCCGGACCTTGGGCGCGCCGGTGACGGATCCGGGCGGGAACGTCGCGGCCAGGAGCGTGTCGAGCCCGGCGTCCTCGCGGAGCGTGCCCGACACGGTGGCGACGCCGTGGTCGAGCGTCCCGGCGTGCCGCTCGATGGCGCGGGGGTCGTCGACGCGGATGGATCCCACGCGGCACGCGCGGCCAAGGTCGTTGCGCATGAGGTCGATAATCATCGCCAGCTCGGCGTGGTCCTTGGCGCTCGCGCCCAGGTCAGCGGTCGAGCGCGGGCCGGCCCGGCGCGTGCCCTTGATCGGGCGCGTCACCACGCGCCGGGTCACGCCGTCGAGCTCCAGGAACAGCTCGGGGCTGAGCGAGAGCACGGCTCGGCGCCGGCCCAGGGCGTCGGCGGGCAGTTCGACATAGGCCCCGTACCACGGCCGCACCGTGCTCGTCGTCGCGATGAACGCGGCCCGGCTCGACCCGCTGAAGCGGCCCACGAGGTGGTGGGCGAGGTTGACCTGGAAGCAGTCGCCCGCGTGGATGTACTCGACGGCCCGGGCCACGGCCCGTTCGAAGTCGGCGCGCCCGGTGGTGCTCGCGATCGCTTCGACGTGGAAACCCGGCCCGCTCCGCCCCTCCGACTGGGCGAGCTCCGGCCCGGTCCCCACGCCGTCACACCACGGCAGCCCGGTCGCTCGTGCGCGATCGCCCACAAACCACCAAGCACCGGTGGCCGCGTCGTGGACATAGGCCGCGGGGCACTCGAGCCACTCGGCCAGCGGGGGATCGGCCGGCCGGTTGGGCGTCCCGGGTGGCCACGTCGCGGCCGGTTCGAGTGCCCGACCCGCCTCGTAGCGAACGACCCCGATCCATCCACCAAGAAAGGGGGGGACGTCTGGGACGGCAGGATGCGAGGTCCGGGCAGCGGTCAGCGCGGGCGGTGCCAGGGCGAGCGACGATGGGGACGCGCCGGCGGGTGGCCGAACGCAGCCGACCGGGGCGGCGAGGATGCGCCAGCGGGACCGGGGTGACGCCGAAGCACCCCCCGACCACAGGGCCGCGAGGGGGCTGGCGGCGGGCCAGGCGCTCAGGGCGGCCTCGGCCGAGCAGGTCCAGGGGAGGCGGAGTGCGACGGGGGTGATCGACCGGCTGGACATGGAGGCGGGGGGAAGCGTGCACGCCACGGCGGGCGATGGTACGGGCCGGGAGAAGCGTGAAGTGGCCGGTTTCGCCGCGGAAATCGGGGTTGGGACCGGTGAACTCGTCCACGGAACGCGGCGGTTCTATCATTCTGCCCGGCGCACGGCGTCCGGAAAGGGCGGCGAGGGTAGGCCGGCACGGCCCGCCCGCGACCGCCGCACGCGATCGATTTCAGCCCCATGGCCATCCCGAGGAAGGCACGCATGCCGAGCAAGACCCCTGCGAAGACCCCCAGCAAGTCCTCCGGCCCCCTGTCCGGGACGAACGGGACGAACGGGACCCACTCCGCCAAGGCGAACGTGGTTGTCGCCGCGGGCGGGACGGGCCCGGTGATGCGTCGCAAGCCCGGGAAGATGGTGTACTACTTCGGGGGAGAGCGGACCGAGGGCGACGGCTCGCCGGACATGAAGCAGCTGCTGGGCGGCAAGGGCGCGAACCTGGCGGAGATGACGTCGATCGGGCTGCCGGTGCCCCCGGGCTTCACGATCACGACCGACACGTGCGCGGCGTACTACAAGGCGGGCATGCGGCTGCCGCACGGCCTCATGAACGAGTGCCACAAGAACATCAACCTGCTCGAGAAGGAGACCGGCAAGGTCTTCGGGAACAACCAGAACCCGCTGCTGGTGTCGGTGCGGTCGGGCGCGGCCGTGAGCATGCCGGGCATGATGGACACGATCCTGAACCTTGGCCTGACGGACACGTCGGTCGAGGGGCTGGCGAACGTGACGGGGAACCGGCGCTTCGCGTACGACGCGTACCGGCGGCTCATCAACATGTTCGGCGACGTCGTCATGGGCGTCGATCACGAGAAGTTCGAGCACGAGTTCGACGTGCTCAAGAAGAAGTACAAGGCCACCGACGACACCGAGGTGCCCGAGGACGGCATCGTCGAGCTCGCCAGGATCTACAAGGACACGTACCGCAAGTTCGTGGGGGATGAGTTCCCGCAGAACCCGTTCAAGCAGCTCGAGCTGGCCATCGAGGCCGTCTTCAAGAGCTGGAATTCCGACCGGGCCCAGACCTACCGGCGGCTGAGCAACATCAGCGGGCTCAACGGCACGGCCGTGAACGTCCAGACGATGGTGTTCGGCAACATGGGCGAGGACTCGGGCACGGGCGTCGCGTTCACGCGGAACCCGAGCACGGGCGAGAACAAGTTCTACGGCGAGTTCCTGGTGAACGCGCAGGGCGAGGATGTGGTCGCGGGCATCCGCACCCCCAAGCCCGTCGCCGAGATGCCCAAGTGGAACAAGAAGGTCTACGACCAGCTCCTGCAGATCAAGACCAAGCTCGAGAAGCACTACAAGGAGATGCAGGACATCGAGTTCACGATCGAGCAGGGCAAGCTGTACATGCTGCAGACGCGCACGGGCAAGCGGACAGGGTTCGCGGCCGTGACGATCGCCTGCGACATGGTGCGCGAGAAGCTCATCGAGGAGACCCAGGCGGTCCTGCGGATCCCCGCGGGCGACCTCACGCAGCTGCTGCTGCCGAGCTTCGACCCGGTGGCCAAGAAGGTGGCGCGGGTGCTGGCCCGCGGCCTGCCCGCGTCGCCGGGCGCGGCGGTCGGCAAGCCGGCCTTCACCGCCGAGGAGGCCGTGCGCCGGGCCCGTGACGGCGAGAAGATCATCCTGGTCCGCAAGGAGACCAGCCCCGAGGACGTCGAGGGCATGCACATGGCGGCGGGCATCCTCACGAGCACGGGCGGCATGACCAGCCACGCGGCGGTCGTGGCCCGCGGCTGGGGCAAGTGCTGCGTGGTGGGCGCGGGCGACCTGCACATCGACGCGAAGGCGGGGCAGTTCACCGTCAAGACGGACACCGGGACGCGGACCTTCACCAAGCAGGACGTGATCTCGATCGACGGCTCGACGGGCGAGGTGATCCAGGGTCCGGTGCCGACCGTGGAGCCGAAGCTCTCGGGCGATTTCTCGACCGTGATGCGCTGGGCCGACAAGTATCGCCAGATCGGCGTGCGCACGAACGCGGACACGCCCAACGACGCGAAGAAGGCGCGGGAGCTGGGGGCCGAAGGCATTGGCCTGTGCCGCACCGAGCACATGTTCTTCGAGGGCAAGCGCATCAAGAGCATGCGCAAGATGATCCTCGCCGAAACCGTCGGCGAGCGCGAGAAGGCCCTCAACGAGCTGCTGCCCTACCAGCGGGACGACTTCGTGGGCATCTTCACGGCGATGAAGGGCTTCCCGGTCACGATCCGCCTGATCGACCCCCCGCTGCACGAGTTCCTGCCGCACGACGAGAAGAGCCAGGCCGAGATGGCCAAGGAACTGAACGTGAGCGCGGAGAAGATCCGCCAGCGCGTGAGCCAGCTGCACGAGATGAACCCGATGCTCGGGCACCGCGGCTGCCGCCTGTGCGTGACCTATCCCGAGATCCTCGTGATGCAGGTGAAGGCGATCACGCAGGCGACGATCGAGTGCGTGCGGTCCAACATCAAGGTGGCGCCCGAGATCATGATCCCGCTCGTGGGCACCCGCAAGGAGCTCGAGTACCTGCGGGCCCTGACCGAGGAGACGATCGCCAAGGTGCGGGCCGAGGAGGAGTTCCCCAAGCGGCTGGACATCAAGATCGGCACGATGATCGAGGTGCCGCGGGCCGCGGTCACGGCCGACGAGATTGCCCAGTGCGCCGACTTCTTCAGCTTCGGCACCAACGACCTCACGCAGATGACCTTCGGCTTCAGCCGCGACGACATCAACACGTTCCTGCCCGACTACCTGAACAAGGAGCTGCTACCGATCGACCCGTTCGCGTCGCTCGATACCGGCGGCGTCGGGCAGCTCGTCAAGATGGGCGTCGAACGTGGCCGGGCGACCAACCCGGGCCTCAAGGTCGGCGTCTGCGGCGAGCACGGCGGCGACCCCAAGAGCGTGCACTTCTTCGCGAAGGTCGGTCTCGACTACGTCAGTTGCTCGCCCTTCCGCGTGCCGATCGCACGGCTCGCGGCGGCGCAGGCGGCGTTGATGAAGTAAGGGCGGTCCTGACGCCGGATCTCTGTCTTCGAAGGTCAGGATTGTGGAGTTGCGCAGCATCCGCACCTTCGCAAAGTCGTCGGTTCGGCGTGCGAAGAGATCTTCGACGGGCCCGGGTCAGTGCGACCCGGGCCCGCTTTCTTTCTGCGCCGCTCGGGCGAGTCGCCGATCGGGGATGAACCACATGAGCGCGACACCCGCGTAGAACACGCCGGCCGCCCACGAGTTGATGAACGCCAGGCCGATGCCGATCGCGTAAAGCACAGGGGAGATCTTGCCCTTGACGTCGCGTCCGATCTCGCGGGCTACCGGCGCATCGGGTTCGGCGAGGCGCAGGATGGAACGCTGCAGGATCACGTAGGCCCCGCCGCAGCACAAGAGCACGACGCCGTAGAGCGCGGTGGGGGTGTGGGCGAAGTTGTTCTCCCCCATCCACCCGGTGACGAACGGGATGAGCGAGAGCCAGAACAGCAAGTGCAGATTCGCCCACAGCACGCGGGCGTCGATGCGCCTCGCGGCGTGCAGCAGGTGATGGTGGTTGTTCCAGTAGATCCCGACGTAGACGAAGCTGAGCACGTAGCTGAGGAAGACCGGCATCAGCGGGCGTAGCCCGGCGAGATCGGCGTGCTCGTGAGGCACCTTCATCTCGAGGACCATGATCGTGATGATGATGGCGATGACGCCGTCGCTGAAGGCTTCCAGGCGGCCCTTGGTGAACGTCGCGTGCATGGCGAAAGGCTAGTGAGGGGTGGCACGCGCAACGGGCCTAGCCGCTCGAGCGTGCCGCCCACGGGCCAACTGCCAAAGAACAAGGCCCGGGCGGTGCTCGCCCGGGCCTTGCGTGGCACGTACGAAACGTTGATGCGGCTTACTTCTTGGCCGACTCGAGGGCCCGGGTCACCGAGGCGTTCACGCGGGCGGCGAGGAGTTCCTCGCCGGGGAAACCCTGGATGAAGTCGACGATCTTGCCGTCGGCGCCGATGATCACGAAGGTCGGGTACCCCTTGACCTGATACGCCGCGGGCGTGCCCTCGTCGCCGATCACGGTCGGGAAGGTCATCTTGTCGGCGGTCCAGCGGTCGGCGGCGGCCTTGGGATCGCTCTCGCGGCAGGCGATGCCGAGCATCTTGACCGGCTTGCCGGCGAAGCTCGTGTTGAGCTTTTCGACCGTCGGGGCGGCCTTCTTCCAGGTGCCGTTCCAGGTGCCCCAGAAGGTGAGGACCGAAACGTTGCCCTTCATCGACGCGAGCGAAGTCTCCTCACCCTTGACGTTCTTGAGGCTGAAGGCCGGGGCCTCGGTGCCGACCGGCAGGCCGATGACCGCGTCCGCGGCCGGGGTGGCGTCGCTCGGGGTCGGCGGGGACTTGGGGGCCGACTGCACGTCGCGGGTGAAGCCGTCCGGGGTGGCCATGGCCAGGTCGGCGGGCTTAAGGCCCGGGTTGGCCTTGACGTCGGTCATCTCGACGATGAGGGACAGGGGCTTGTCGTTGGTCGCGCCCTTGGCGGGGTTGCCGCGCCACTCGGCCTTGCGGGGCAGGTGGTCCTTGGCGCTGATGTGGATGTAGATCTCGCGGGCGCCGCTGTTGAACGACGCCTTGACGACCTCGCACACCTCGCCGGAAATGGCCTCGGTGCCCTCGACGGTGACCTTGTGGTCGGAGGTATTGGTGATCAGGACCTGCTTGTACGGCTCGTTGCCGAACAGGAAGTCCATGAGCAGCTGCTCGGCGATGCTCCGCTCGCTGGAGCCCTCGCCCTTGGGGGCGACGGTGCGCTCGAAGATCTTCTTGGACTGCGTGTCCATCCAGGTGATCGTGCCGTTGCTCACGAGCACGTCGAAGTCGCGCATCCCGCGCCCGGCTTCCTTGGTCTTGCCGGTCATCCGCAGCGAGGTGTTCGCACGCTCCGGGCCGTTGCGGATCATCTTCACCGTGCCCTGGGTGTTGAGCAGGTCCTCGAGCGGGCCGGTCGCGTAGCGACGGGCGCTGAAGGTCGCGGACTCGAGCTTCCCGATGGCCGCGGCCGACTCGTTCAGGACGCGCCGGGCGTCCTCGGACACCTGGGCCTGCGCGACGTGCGCGCACACAATGGCCGCGACGACGGTCGGGGCGAACATTCGGAACGTTCCCATGGTCAGGCTTCTCCGTGAAGGATGGTCAAGGGTGAGGGGACGGGGGTTGCTTGGGGGGGCGCGGCGGTCGGACCGCCGAGGATGACGGGCGGGGAGCAGGATTCGTTCGCGGGTCGGTTCTCGGACGGTGCTGGGGCGGCGTGCGCGCGGATGGTACTCCGGCCGCGCTCGCTCCCGGGACGAACACAGTGGAGTTGCCCCCAGGGGTGCGGGCGCTCGGTGTATCGGGCGTTGGGGCCGCGACTCCGGCTCGGCCGGGCCGGGGATCAGACAGGACGTCCGAGAAGTCCCTTCAGTGCCGCCCCCGGATCGGGTTGGCGCATCAGATGCTCGCCGACGAGCACGATGCGAACACCCTGCGAACGAAGGCGGTCGATGTCGGCCCGGGTCGAGATTCCCGACTCACTCACCAGAATGGAGGGGTCCTCGACCAGGTCGAGCAGCCGCAGTGTGTGGGAGAGGTCGACCTTCATGGTCGAAAGGTCGCGGTTGTTGATCCCCAGCAGGGCGTACGCGCGGTGCGGGAAGCCCACGTGCGGGCGGACCCGCAGCAGGCTGTCCATGCTGTGCACCTCGAGCAGGGTCGTGAGCTGGAGTTGCTGGGCAAGGATGAGCATGTCGACCAGCTCGCCCTCGTTCAGGCATTCGGCGATGAGCAGCACCGCGTCGGCCCCTGCCGCCCGGCTCTCCCAAAGTTGCCACGGGTCGATCAGGAAGTCCTTGCGGAGCACCGGGAGCGGCACGGCGTCCTTGATCCGATCGATGTAGGACAGTTCGCCGGCGAAGAACTCGCGGTCGGTGAGGCAGCTGATCGCGGCGGCCCCGGCGGCGTGATACCGTCGGGCGATCGCCGCGGGGTCGAAGGGGGCCGGGCTCCCGTCGGCGGACGGCCGGTATTCCGGCCGGATCCACCCCGCTGAGGGGCTTTTGCGCTTGATCTCCGCGATGACGCTGACGTGGTCGGGACCGGGGTGGTGGGTGACGGCCGCGAAGAAGTTCCGCGGGGGTTCCGCCTGCGCGACCATGGCCTCCAGCTCGGCGAAGGTGGCCGCTTCCTTGGCGCGGGCGACCTCGGCGCGCTTGTGCTCGACGATCTGGGCGAGGGTGACGGTCACGGCGGGCATTGTTGCCGCCGGCTCGGGCGCGGCGCTGGGCCAGGGCGGGGGCGACCTGAAGGTGGTCCCGGTAGGGCCCGAACCGGGGGTGGTCGAGCGGGCGGTGGCCCTTTCGTGGGACCAGTGGCTCATTGTCGCGAGCTTCGTCGCGGCCCCGCTGGTGCTGGTGATCCTGTGGCTCGCGGACGTCATCCGCCCCGGATCGCTTTCGCGGATGAACGCCCGGGACACCAAGGGTCAGCCGGTGGCGATCTGGCTGTTCGCCGCGGCCATCACGTTTTTCGTTTCGATCACGGGCGTGATGACCGTGGCGTCGATGGGGGCCCTGGGCGTCGGCGGCGCCGGGTCGAGCGCCGTGCGGGACGCGGCGCTGATGGGCTTAGGCGGGCACATTTTCGGCGGGGCCGCGGGGATCGCGCTGGCGTGGCTGATCACGTCCACGCCCGGGGGGGCGCGGGCGGGGCTGACGGCGCGGTGGAAGGACGTGCCGGTCGGGCTGGGGGCCATGCTGGTGCTCACGCCGGTGATCGTCGCGCTGCTGGCTCTTGCGCCGCAGGTGGTTCACTGGATCACGGGCGGGCACCCCGACCGCGTCGCCCACGAGGGGCTCAAGCTCATCGCCGAGCGTGACAGCGGCCCATGGCGGATCGTGCTGATCGTCGGGGCGGTCGTGCTGGCCCCGATCGTTGAGGAGATCGTGTACCGCGGGTTCCTCCAGTCGGCCCTGGTGCGGGCGTGCGACTCGGCGGGGCTCAGCCGATGGTTCGCGGTCGCGGCGACGTCCGGCGCGTTCGCCGCGGTGCACGCCAACACCGTGCCGGTGCACGGGCTGGCGGTCCTGTTCGTGCTGAGCCTCGCGTTCGGCGTGGCGTTCGAGCGCACCGGTCGGCTGGGGGTGCCGATCGTGATGCACGCGGCGTTCAACGCGGCGAACATCGTCGTGGCCACGCAGGTCATGTGATCAGCGGGCGAGCGCGCGTGCCTCGAGCAGGCGCTGGGCGATCAGGTTGATCTGGGCCGTGCGCTGGGTGACCTGGTCGCGGTCGCTGCGGAGTTGGGCCCGCGAGAGTTCGAGCGCATGCCAGCAGAGCAGGGCCAGGTCCGTCCGATGCTCCGCCAGCCACGCTCCCGGCACGGGGTTTGCGCTCAACTCCAGCGCGGGATCCACGGTCACGAGGTCGAACGCCGCGGCGTCGACTTCGAGCGCCGTCACGAGTCGCACGCCCGCGCTGGCGTCATGCAGGGCGTCGACCTGAGTGAGCACCTTGTCGCGCGTCGCGGGCTCAAGAGCCCCGGGGACGAGCCGTGCGACGCTCGCTTCAACATCGGCGAGCAGGGCCGCGCCGGCCGCGGCCGGGAGTTCGACGCCGGGATGTCGGCTGATGCGTCCGACGCGGCTGGCGTCGCCCTGGCGGACCATCTCACTCGCGACGGCGGCGGTGTGCACGAGTTCGAGCAGTCGGGCGAGCGAGGCGACGCGTGCGACCTCGCTCGAGGTGTCGGGTCGAGCTTCGCCCCAGGCCCGCAGCGCGCCGGCGCGAGCGGAATCGATCGCCGCGAGCAGGTCGGCGACGCGCGAGGCGCCCGGGCCGCTCCAACGAGCGTCCGCGGGCGCCGCGCGGATGGCCCGTTCGCCGGGACCGGGCGAGAAGGCGTCCGCGCGGTCGAGCAGCTGGAGCAAGTTCGTCATCGCAGCGTCGCGGGTCGCGGGCTTCTCGAGTTCGCGCGCGAGGGCGATGAGCCGGTCGCGGACCTTCACGGGCCCGGGCTCGGGGCGTGCGGGCTTCACCTTCGGCGGAGCGACGAGCCCGGCCACGACCGCGAGTCCGCGTATCGCGCCGTCAAGCCGACGGACGGTTGCGAGCGAGCCGACGATCCCGGGGTCGTCCATGGGGTTGCGAGACGCCGGGCGGGCGAGCGAGAGCCACAGTTCCCGCTCGGCCATGTCCAGCTCGGTGTTGAGCCGGCGCAGCAAGGGACGGGCTTCACGCACGAGCGCGGTCTCGTCCACCTGGTCGGATGCGTGCAGGAGCGACTCGACCGCGCGCCGGTGGGCGTCGCGCTGCATGGCGTTGTCGGGGGACGTGCCGAGCTGGGCGACCCAGAAGTTCTTCCAGACCTGCTCGCGGGTCGCCGGCGTGATGCCGCGGGGCGCTTTGGACAGGGCCCCGGCCGTGGCGTCGGCGAGCTGCACGGTGGCGGCGAGCCGCTCGAGCGCGGCCAGGGCGGCGGGGTCGGCATGTCCGAGCGCGGCGCACGCCGCGTTGAACTTCGCGGCGAGGGTGTCGGCGGTGTCCTTGGACGGGGTTGGATCGAGCCCGTCGAGCACGGCCCCGGCGGTGCGGATGAGACGCTCGAGCCGCAGCGACGTGGGCGCGTCGGCCCACGAGCCGGCGGTCTCGCCCGAGACTGTGGCGAGTTCGCGCAGGGCCGCGGCCGCGTCAGCGGTCAGCTCACGTTGTTTGGCGCCCGGCTTGTCTGCCCTGCTCGGGGCGGTCCAGCGGGCGACGAGGTCGGCAAGAGGCGGCGGCGCGTTGGCGGGGGCGAGGCGCTCTATCCAACCGGCTCGAAGGCGCAGATCGTTCCACGACGGGGCCGGCGCGAATCCCAGCGACTGGGCTCGAGGCCCGAGAGCGGAGGTCAGCCACCGATCGAGCGCGGGCTCATCGAGGGCGGATGCGAGCGACGCCTCGGCCGCCGTGAACGCGCGGGCCGCCTCGGCCGCCGCACCGGCGCCGCCGCGTTCGACCTCGGCGGCCCAGGCGTCGAAGGCGTCGAAGCGGTCGACCATGGTAATGCCGGCGAGGGCGTGGGCGGCCGCGGGCTCGCCCCGATCCCGGGCGATCGACAGCAAGGTGTGGGCGCAGCGCCGGCTGGCGATGCGCAGTTCGAACGCGAGACGCTTGGTGGGGTCGAGCGTGCCCGCGCCGGCGGCCACGGCCCGCCCGAGCTCGTCGCGCAGGCGCGAGGTCTCTCCGTCGAGGTGCTCGATGAGGGCCGCGGTCCCGTCGCCGGCCATGGCGCCGACTCCGGCCCCGGGCTTGAGGTCCAGGAGCTGCGCTTCAGCGGGCGCAGCGACGACCAGCGTGCCCGCGGCGGCGAGCGCTCTACCCGCGTTTGGCCATCTCCAGAGCCCGGACATACACGGTCTCCAGCTCCCGCACCATCGTTGCCGCGCTGAAGCGATCGCGGCACAGGTCGCGTCCACGCCGGGCCATGTCGCGGCGTTGGCCGGGGTGCTCGGCCATCCACTCGACGGCGCGTCGCAGGCCGGGGCGGTCGCCGGCAGCCACGAGCAGCCCGGTGGAGCGGTCGTCGCCGACGCGCTGCGGGTCCAGGCACGCCTCGGCCGTGCCGTCGACGTCGTACGCGATGACCGGGACGTCGCACAGCAGGGCCTGCGGCACGGTGCGGGGCAGGCCTTCCCGGTAACTCGGGTGCGCGAGCACGTCCATCGCCCGCATCATCGCGGCCACGCGTTCGGAGGGCACCAGGCCCGCGATCACGACGCTCGCGCACAGCCCCTCGGCGAGCAGGCGGCGCTCGAGCCGCTCGCGCCACCAGCCGTCGCCGACCCACAGCAGTTTCCAGCGCGGGTTCTCGCGCAGGCGCGGGCCGAGGGCGTCGAGCAGGTCGTCGTGGCCCTTGTGCTCCGCCAGCCGGGCCACGGTGCCGATGACGAAGTCGTCCTCGCGCAGGCCGAGTTCGCAGCGCACGGTCGCCCGGTCCTCGCCGCCCGCGGCGTGCAGGTACCGCTCGACTTCCATGCCCGAATAGACCGTGACGTACTGCTCACGACGCCCGATGCCGCGGGCGAGAAACTGCGACGTCATGGCGTCGGCGACGCTCACGATGAGGTGGCAGCGGCGGGCCGAGGCCCGCTCGGCGAGCGTGTACGCCCGGTTCACCAGGCGCATCTTGAGCCGTCGTGCGGGCGGGCCGTCGACGGGCATGAACGGCGGGCCGTGGATGGTGTGGACGATGCCGATGGGGCGGGCGTCGCGGGTCAAGACGTCCCACGCCGCGGCCCGGCCCAGGACGCCGGCCTTGCTGCTGTGGGTGTGCACGACATGGGGCTTGAGCGTGCGGATAAGGTCGATGAGCTCGAGCCGGCAGCGGGTGTCGGCCAGTGGGCGGACCTCGCGCACCAGGTGCTGGACGACGTGGATGCCGACGCGGCTGGGGCCGCGGGCGTTGAACGCCTCGACGCGCCCGAGCAGGCTGCCTTCGGGGCCATAGATGGGCCCGAAGGCCAGGTGCACGTCGTGCCCGAGCGCGGCCTGGCCCTCGCACGAGAGCACGGTGTTCTCCTGCGAGCCACCGAGGATGAGGCGGGTTGAGAGGTGGAGGATGCGCATCGAAAGAGGTGGTGCAACGGGGTCAGCCCGGGCTTGACTCCCCTTGGTAGCGGATCCATTCCAGCCGCAATCCCTGAGCCGGCAGGGTGGGCCCGGCGAGCCGGCGGTCGCCGGTGGCGAGCGCCTGGCGCACGCGGTCCGGGTCGCTGCGCCCGACTCCCGCGTCGACGATCGTCCCGGCGATGATCCGGACCATGTTCCACAGGAAGCCGCTGCCGACCACGTCGATGCGCAGGCGCGTCGGGATGAGCGATTCGAGCGACCCGATCGGCGGGGCCGATTCGGACGGGCCGTCCTCTTTGACAACGCGGCACGCCAACACGGTGCGCACCGTGGTCAGCCGGCCGTGCCCCTGGGCGGCGAAGCCGGCGAAATCGTGCTCGCCGACCAGGACGGCCGCGACGGCGTTCATCGCCTCGAGGTTCAGCGGCGTCCAGACGTGGTGCACGTACCGACGGTCCCAGGTGGGGCGGTGGCGGGAGACGTGGAGCCGGTAGGAATAGGCCTTGCAGACCGCGCCGAAGACGGGGTCGAAGTCGTCGGGCGCGACGGCCGCGCCGATGATGTTGATGTCGTTGGGCAGGCGGCTGTTGATGGCGCGGCACAGGGCGTCGGTTCCCCGCTCGACGGGCCAGCCGCGGGAGCGGTCCTCGCCGCTGGACGTGGTGAACGCCGCGACCTGGCCCGCGGCGTGCACGCCCGAGTCGGTGCGGCTGGCGCCCATGACCGAGACGTTCTCGCGTACGGCGTGGCGGACGGCCTGCTCGACGACGTGCTGAACGGTTGGCAGGACCAGGCGTTGGCGCGGCTCGTCGCCGAGGGGCGCGGGGGCGTTCGGGTCGACCGGCTCCTGCTTCTGCCACCCGCAGTAGTCGGTCCCGTCGTAGGCGATGGTCAGGCGGTACCGCGGCACGCCGAGACGGTACGGATGCCGACTTCACCCGGTCTTGACTCTTTCACCGACCGGGTTCGTGGTATCGTGACGGCCGGGCGGCGCGGGGACGCCGGGAGAACCGTCATGACGATCGAGATCACGCGTCGGCGCGCCCTGGGTGCGGCCGCCGCCGCGGCAGGAGCGGCGCTGCTGCCCCGGTCGGTGTGGGGCGCCCAGAACGCACCGGGTGCACCGGCGACGCCGGCTGCGGGCGGGGCGGGCGTGGGGGGGACGGCGGCCAAGCGGGCCCTGCGCCTGGTCCACATGACTGACCTGCACATCCAGCCTGAGCGGCACGCGGGCGAGGGGGTCGCGGCGTGCCTGCGCCACATCAACGCGATGGCGGACAAGCCGGGGCTGATCCTGACGGGCGGGGACCTGGTGATGGACGCGTTCGAGGCCGGGCAGGCCCGCACGAAGGAGCAGTTCGAACTCCTGCTGCGGACGTTGAGGGACCAGTCGGGGATCCCGGTCGAGCACTGCCTGGGCAACCACGACATCTGGGGCTGGAACAAGCGCAAGAGCACAACCACCGGCAACGAAGGGCTGTGGGGCAAGCGCTGGGCGCTCGACGCGCTGGGCCTGACCGCGCCGTACCGCTCGTTCGACCGTGCCGGGTGGCACTTCGTCGTGCTCGACTCGGTGCACGTCGACCCCAACGACGCCGAGGGCTACATCGCCAAGCTTGACGAAGCCCAGGCCGACTGGCTCGCGAGCGACCTGGCCAGCGTGCCCGCCACTACGCCGGTGCTCGTGCTGAGCCATATCCCGATCCTGACGGTGACCGTGCTGCTGGGCGACGCCGATAAAAAGACGAACGATCGGAGCGTTTCCGGCGGGGTCCTGCATATCGACAGCCCCGCGATCCGCGAGTTGTTCGCGGCCCGCGGGAACGTGAAGCTCTGCTTGAGCGGCCACCTGCACCGGGTGGACCGGGTCGATTTCCGCGGGACGACGTACCTGTGCAACGGGGCGGTGAGCGGGCGGTGGTGGAAGGGGCTTAACCACGAAACGCCCGAGGGGTACGGCGTCATCGACCTGTTCGACGACGGGTCGTTCAGGAACGAGTACGTGGCGTACGGGTGGAAGGCGGATCCGGAGTAGGGTGAGCGGACGCGGGGACGATGGGGCTCGTCAGCGGGCCGATGGCCCGCAATAATCACCCCCCGGCCCGAGCCGGCGCCCGAGATCCCCGCGAATGTGCGTGGGTGTCCGGTCCGAAACCCCGCACGCACCAGTTGGTGAGAGTGGAACCCATGTCGAAGGTCCGCACGCTCGAGAACGGTCAGGTCCGCAAGCTCGTCAAGTTCCGCACCGGCCGGCGCAAGGGCAAGAGCCCGATGTGGAAGTCCAAGTGGGTGGTGGTGCCGCCGAAGAAGGACGAGAAGACCAAGTGATTTTTCAGGCTACGGTCCGGTGAACACCTGCGAAAAACGACACCGCCCGTCGGGACATCCCGGCGGGCGGTGTGTTGTTTGAGGCTGACCTGAAACGGATGGAGGGCTCAGCGCCGGCGGCGGGCCGCGACCAGGCCGCCCAGCAGGACCATCGCGCCCGCGCCGGGGGCGGGGACGGTGTAGAACCCGCGGATCTCGCCGCCGGGGAAGGCGGTGGAATGGATGTTGAGGTACGCCCGGCCCTCGTTCATGGCGGTGAGGAAGGTGCTGAAGGCGGTGAGGGTGTTCCCCCCCTGGGAGGAGAGGAAGGCGTTGCCGTAGGAAGACGGAAGGGTCATGTCGAACTCACGCTCGTAGATGCCGCTGGTGACGCCCAGCGGGAAGCCCGGGAAGGAGGGGGTCGGCGTCATGACGCCGGCGACGCCGCTGAAGGGGGTCGGGGTGGGCCCGTGAATGTGGCTGGCGGTGGTGCCGGCGGTGAGGCCGGAGAACTCGGCATAGATGGTCATGCGGAAGTTGTCCTCGTCGATGACGACTTCGGAGAAGCCGATGCCGGGCGAGGGGTTGGGGGGCGACTCAGCGGGGCCGCTGAGACTGGTGGTGTACACAGAGATGTGGGCCTGGGCCGCGCCGGCCGCGAGGGTGAGCGCGGCGAGAGCGACGAACGAGCGGGTGAACGTGGACACGGAAGATCCTCCTCACAGTGTGACCCGACGTCGTTGAGGAGGCAGGTGTCCGGCAGGGCTGGGTGCGATCGCATGCCGCAGAGGCGTATCGCGGCCGCCGGCCGCCGCGTGCGATGAAATGACGGATGTCGTCGAGGCGAAACGAGCCAACCTGCGCGAAGGGGACGTGAGCCAGACCGGGCTCGGCGGTGAAAGCACCTTCATCTCGCCGGGCGGGGAAGACGACCGACGAGCAAACTCACGCCGTGCCGAGAGCCCGGCGTGCAACGTGCGCACCGGGAGCGCGGGGGCGGGAGTTCGCTCCTAGATGTCGGGAGGCGGCGCGGACTGGCAGTCAGGGCGCGGATTCTGGCCTAGCCCCGAAACAGGTGGGTCATGTGGCGATACCAGGTGCTCTGCAACACGCCCAGAGGATCGTCAGGTCCCGGAGCGGACGATCGACATCAGTTCGGACGGGTTCACGGTGCGGGCCCGCTGCTCGATCTGGGGGCGGACCTGCTCATACAGGTCCTGGGCGCGGGTGACCTGCTGGGAGAAGATGCGCTTGAGGTCGACCGCGGCCATGGTGCGGCCGCCGGCGTAGTACTGGCGGGCGACCTGGCCGAGTGCGTAGGTGCTCGCGAAACTGAACGCCGCGCCGGTGGCGGTCTGGGCGGCTCCGCCGGCGAGCTTGCCGACGGTCTTGCCCAGCGCGGCCTTGCCAAGGGTGCCGACCAGGCCGCCCATGAGTCGGCGGGCGAAGGACTCAACGACCTGCGAGGTTGCGCCGACGCCGACGACGCCGAGGAAGTCCTTGATGTGGCCGCGGTCGAGGGTGTAGCCGTAGCGCTTGCCGATGCCGTAGACCATCCGCATCTGCAGCGGGATGATGGCCATGGTGGCGATCGGCTGCGAGAGCAGTTCGAGGGCGCCGCACAGGATGGCGTTCCGCTGGATCGAGGCGTCGATCTCGGCGTCCAAGGCCGTCGGCGTGGCGGCCGCGACCGGGGCCGCCGGCTGCGGACTCGGGGCGAGAGGGGCGGGCGTTCCCGGCCGGGCCCCTTCAAAGAAGTCCACCGGCTGATCGGCGAGGGTGTCGGCGTGCTCGACGACCTGGGCGGCGGGCCCGGCGTTCAGGCCGAGCGCGGCGGCCAGTTCGCTCAGCAGGGCGCGTTCGGGGGCCGACGTGGCGCCGTCGGCGTCGCAGACGGCGACCGCCATCTCGTACGCGAGTTGCCGCAGTTCGGGGGTGCTCAGCTTCGCCGCTTCGTCCCGCAGGCTGGTTCGCTTGAGCAGCACGCGCTGGTGCACGTGGGCCAGGGCGGCGAGATTGGGCGAGCCGGTGAGGCCCGCCATGGCGTCGCGGATGTGCTGGCGTTCGCTCTCGTCCTGGCCGTCGTCGGCGAACGCGGCGAAGAGGCAGATGGCCGCGATTGCGTCTCGTTCTTCGGTGGTCACCGCCATCGGGAATCCCTCCACCCCGGGGCGCCGCTCAGGCGGCGCCGACGGGCAGGCCGATCTTGACAAACGTCGGCTTGACGCGCTTTTCGAACTCGTCCCAGTACTTGTTCATGATGGTGCGGACGGCCCAGTTGTTGCCGTCGGCCAGGCCGCAGATGGTGGTGCCGGGCATGGCGCCCATGCTGGTGGCGATCTCGAGGGCGAGGTCGAGGTCCTTGGTGCGTCCGCCGCCCTCTTCGATGCGGCACATGAGCTGGTAGAGCCAGCCGGAGCCCTCGCGGCACGGGGTGCACTGGCCGCAGGACTCGTGCTTGAAGAAGCGGGCGATGTTGCGGGCGACGGCGACCATGTCGGTGTCTTGGTCGAAGACGGTGGGGCAGGCGGTGCCCAGGCCCAGGACGTTGTACTTGCGGCCGATGTCGAAGTCGAGTTCGGCCTCGTACTGGTCGGGGCCGAGGATGCCCATGCTGACGCCGCCGGGGATGGCGCCCTTGAACTTCTTGCCGTCGCGCATGCCGGCGCAGTACTGCTCGACGAGGTCCCTGAGCTTGATGCCCAGGTCGAACTCGAAGACGCCGGGCTTGTTGACGTGTCCGCTGACGCCCATGAGCTTGGTGCCCCAGCTGGGCGGGGCGCCCTGGAAGGAGGAGTTGGTGCCCATGGTGGCGAACCAGTCGGCGCCGCGGTCGACGATGCTGGGGAGGTGGGCGAGGGTCTCGACGTTGTTGATGATGGTGGGGCGGCCGAAGAGGCCCTTGATGGCGGGGAATGGGGGCTTGTTGCGGGGCCAGCCGCGCTTGCCCTCGATGCTCTCGAGCAGGGCGGTTTCCTCGCCGCAGATATACGCGCCGGCGCCGCGGTGCAGGTGGCAGTCGACGGCCCAGACGCCGTTGTTGAACGGGTTCTTGGTGGCGGCGCCGCGGAAGAGGCCCTGCTTGCCGAAGATGCCGGCGGCGTAGGCCTCCTTGATGGCGTTCTCCATGACGCGGGCCTGGTGGTGGTATTCGCCGCGGATGTAGAAGTAGGCGGTCTGGATGCGGCAGGCGTAGCAGCAGATGGCGATGCCTTCGAGGACGAGGTGGGGGTCGAAGTCGCACAGGAGCCGGTCTTTAAAGGTGCCGGGCTCGGACTCGTCGGCGTTGATAGCGAGGTAGCGGACGCCGCCGTCGCCGGTCGCGGCGTCGGGCTTGGGGAGGAAGGTCCACTTGACGCCGGTGGGGAAGCCCGCGCCGCCGCGGCCCCGGAGCTGAGACTTCTTGACCTCGTCGACCACCTGCTCGGGGGTCATGGTCTCGATGCATTTGCGCAGGGCCGCGTACCCGCCGGTTTTGACGTACTCGTCGTAGGAGACGACGTGGCGGTTCTTAGGGTCGCCGAACGGGGCGCTGGGGATGCGCTGGGTGAGGATGCCGGCGTTGAACTTGGGGGTATAGGGCACGGGGGAATACCTCGGGACGCTGCGCGTGGGTTCGCCCGGAGCGGGCGGGCCGATTCTAGCGGGGGGGCGTTGCGGGATTGACCCCTGGAAGCACGGGCACCGCCGCACCCGCGGCCGATCGGAGCGGGACGATCGGGGCGCGAATCGGGCGATCGTCCGCGATCGAACGTGATCCTGAGCCGGGAGGTCGTCATGAGGACCCGTTCGATATCCGTCGTGGTTGCCGCGGTGGCGTGTCTGGCCTGGGCGGCGTCGGCCCCCGCGACGGCCCAGTCCGGGCCGCTGCTGGCCGAACTCGTTGAACTGCGGAGGATCCGCGGGATCATTCCCGCTGACAGCGCCCGGGAGTTCGCGGTGCTTGCCGGAGCGACGCCCGACCAGGCCGCGGCCGCGAAGTCTCTGGTGGAGGCCGCCCGGCTCGACCTCTCTCGCGCCGTGAACCGGCACCTGCGGATGATCCGCGACGAGCAGCCGTCCTCGGAGCGGATCGACGCGAGCGAGCGGCGTGTGGTCGAGTCGGCCGCGGAGGTCGAGCGCCGGATGCTCACGGACCTGCGTTCGGTGCTCGACGACGCCCAGGCGGGGGGCATGGAGCGCTTCGAGCGCTCTCACCGGCGGGCGCTGTACGCGACGTTTGACTTCCTGCCGTTGCCGCTGGACCTGGTGCGGTACCTGCGGGCCGCGGGGGTGGACACGGGCGCGAGCCCCGAGCTCGCCGAGGTGATGCTGCGTTACGAGACCGAGGGGGACCGGCTCCTGATCGCGTACGCCCGGGCGGTGAAGGCGTACCGCGAGTTCTCGCGCGAGCCCTACGACGCGTCGCCGGAGATGCGGGAGCGTTCGGGACGGACCTTGGGAGAGCAGACGAGGGCCTCGGAGGCGCTGACGCGGTTCCAGTCGCAGGTGCTCGAGCGCGTGCTCCCGCTGATCCCGCAGGACGTGCAGGACCGGCTGGTGTTCGCGACCCTCGCGACCGAGCTGTCGATGCTCGGGCGGACCCTCAAGCCGGCGAACACCCCGGTGGTGCGCGAGGCGCTCTCGCTGAACCTCGACGCCGAGCCCCGGGCCCGGATCGAGGCGCTGGCCGCGGCGACCGAGCGCCGGCTGCTCGACCGGGCCCGCCGGTTCGCCGGCGAGCAGGCGGCGTTCGAGCGGCTCTCGCCCGAGGCGCGCCAGAGCGCCCGGAGCGTGAACGACACGCCCAAGAACCGGTTTTACGCCGACATCACGTCTATTCAGCGCGAGCTCAACGCCTCGGTGCTCGCGCTGCTCACGCCCGAGCAGCGGTCGGCGTACGACGCCCTGCCGGTCCGGGACCGGTCGGTGCTCGCCCCGATCCTCGACGAGGGGGAGGGCGACGAGTGGTGGCGGTGAGCGACGGGGCGATGAACCGGCGGGCTCCGGCGGCGCCCGCGACGCGGCGCCGCAGGGCCGGCTCGACCTACTTGTTGTCCTTCACCCAAAACTGCTCGGGCACGGTGACGAATGTGCCGGTGCCATCGCGGACGAAGCGGATGCCGACGACGTCGGCTTCGCGGGTGGCCAGGGCCCGCAGCGAGTACGGGCTGGGCGGGCCGAGCTCGAACCAGAACTCGCCCCGGCCGGCGATGTCGGCGCTCTCGGGAACCAGGACCTGGGCCCGGACAACTGTGTGCTCGGCGGAGCGGTAATGCCACAGGGGCGTGAGCGAGGTTTCGGCCCGCTTGCCGGGCCCGACCTCAAGGGTCGCGGCCTTGCGGAGCTTGCTGCCGCCGGAGTCGGGGTCGCCGGTGTCGCGTCCGCCGACCCAGTAATTGACGGTCAGGGGCGCGGTGGCGTCGTTGCGGAAAGCGATGGTGGGGCCGGCGACGCGGGTGGCCTCGCAGCCGGTGATCGCTACGGAGCACGCGGCGGCGGTGGTCACGACGGCGCGTGCGGCCCACGTGATCGGCCGGCGGGGGTTGCTCTGGGCGCTCGAGCGAGCGAACTTCAAAGTCATACACGACGCCTCCATGCGTCACGAGAGTCTACGCGCCACGTCTCATGAGGGCGGGTGGAGCGAAGGGCGGCGGGTGGGCCGCGCTTCGCGAGGATGAAGATCCGCTCAGCCGCCGCCGGCTGGGGTCGTGGCCAACAAGCGTGTGCAGCCGGTCGCAGGTTCCTTGCGAGAGGTGCCCGTACCTCGGCTACGCTCGGGCGATGCGCGTGTTGCTCACGAACGACGACGGGATCATGGCGCCTGGGATCGCGGCGATGTACCACGCCCTGGCGGACACCTGGGGCGAGTTCGGCGCCCCGGTCGGGGGCCGGGGAGCGACGGTGGACTGCATCGCGCCCATGACGGTGCAGTCGGCGACCGGGCACGGGGTGACGTTTCACCAGCCGCTCATGGTCCGCAAGGAAGTGCTGTTCGGCACGGGCGACCACGCTGGCCGGAAGGGACCGGTGCCCGAAGTCGTCGGGTTCGGGGTCGACGGGCGGCCGGCCGATTGCGTCAAGCTGGCGCTGTCGATGCTGTGGCCGGAGAAGCACGGCGCGGGGACGCGCCCCGACCTGGTCATCAGCGGGATGAACTCGGGGGCGAACTGCGGGATCAACGTGATCTATTCCGGCACCGTGGCCGCGGCTCTGGAGGCGGCGTTCCTGGGCGTGCCGGCGATCGCGGTGAGCCTGCACATCGGTCCGGGGGGAATTCGGGCCGCGAAGTTCGACGTCGCGGCCCGGTACGCGCGCCGGGTGATCGACGTGATCCTGGCGTCGGGACCGCTCGAGCCGCACACGTGCCTGAGCATCAACGTGCCGGTGACGGACCGCGAGTGGACCACGCCGGGGGAGTGGCCGCCGATCCGCGTGTGCGCGATGAACACGCACGGGCTCATCGACCAGTACATCAAGCGCACGAGCCCGTCGGGCGAGGCGTACTACTGGCCCGCGGGGCACGGGCTCGACTTTCACGCCACCGAGGAGGGGAGCGACGTCGACTGGCTGCTGAAACGGTGCGTGACGGTGACGCCGCTGATGTATGACCTCACGCGCCGCGCGACCCTGGACGAGTGGTCACGGCGCCTGGGGGGGCGTTGAGCGGGTGGGCGGGGTGAGCGGGTGCGGCCGGGCCGCGGCTCAGCTCATGATGTGCGCGGCGGTCTCGAGGGCCGAGGGCAGCTTGGCCTTGAGCTCCTCGCACTTGGCGGCGGAGAGCTTGAGGTCGTCGAGCACGTCCTGGGGCAGGTCGGTGGACGAGAGGTCGAGCCGGAAGCTGCCGGGCAGCGCGGCCGCGAGGTGGTCGGCGACGCACACGACGCTGGCGAGGGTGCGGCATTCGGGGGGCAGGGCGAGCGGGTTGTGGTGGTGGCCGGTGACGTACGCGAAGCTCTTGGGGAACTTCCACTTCTCGCACAGGCCCTTGCCGAAGTCCTGGTGATTGGCCCCGAGGATCTCGTCCTCGACGCTGAGCATGTCGGCGGCGATCGGGGCGCCGGCCTTGGGGCAGACGCGGTTGATGACCTGCACGAGCTTGTCGCGGTTGGCCTGCAGTTCCACGACGATGCCGATGTCGTGGATGAGGCCGGCGAGGAACGCCTCGTCGGCGAGGCCGAGCTTGATGGCGTCGGCGATCATCTTGCTGGCCGCGGCGACGGCCATCGAGTGCGACCACAGGTCCTTGGCGTTGAAGGACGGGGTGATCTCGGTGCCCTTGAAGAGCTTGGCGAGGCTGGCGGCGATGGCGATGTTCTTGACGGCGTTGAGTCCCAGCAGCACGATCGCGCGGTTGATCGAGGCGATCTGGCCGGGCAGGCCGTAGAAGGCCGAGTTCACAACCTTGAGCACGCGGGCGCACAGGGCCGGGTCGTTGGCGATGAGCGTGTGCAGGTCCTGGGCCGTGCTCTTGGGGTCCTCGACGAGCTTGACGATCTTGACCGTGATCTCGGGGAGGGTCGCGACGTGGCTGATCTCGCGGATCGCGGCCTGGACGGTCTGCTCACGGGATGCGGTGTCGACGGGCATTGCAGGCTCCCCTGTGGTCGGTGCATGACCATCGACCGGGGCCGCGCGGCACTTGCGTAAAAGCGCGGCCCGGCGGGGACATCGGGGAGATCTTCGGCAAGCAGCTGGTGGGGGGACCGGCCGGCCCAGGCCGAGGGCAAGGGCTAATAACTGTTCCGTTTGCGCAGCAGGGCCGGGTCGCGCGGGTCGATCTGCGCGAGGGCCGTGGCGATCCGTTCTCCGGCTTGCCCGTCGCCGAAGGGGTGCGAGCGCTCCGCGGCCCGGTGCCGACCGCTTGTGCGGGCGGCGGCGATGATGTCGGCGAGTTCGCCGAGCCGGTCCTCGGGCACGTCGGTCACGTTCGCCGGCTGCTCGCGCCCCGCCTGGCGCGGGCCGATGTTCACGACCGGGAGACCCACGGCCGCGGCTTCGATGAGCCCCGACGAACTGTTGCCGACGAGCACGCTCCCCGGCGTGGCGGCGAGGCGCTTGAGCAGCGCGACGAACGTGGGGCGTGGCAGGTGCTCGACGCTGGTCCAGCGGCTCAGAGAATGGGGCGTGTTCGTTCGCTCGAAGAACGTCGAGACGATGATCTCGCGTCCCGGGTCGTGGTTCGGAGCCAGGCACAGGACGTTGCCGGCGATGGCCCGGTCCACGCCCTGTGCGACGCTCGCGGCGAGCGCTCGCTCGCGCTGTGCCGGCAGGCCCGAGGGGTGCAACAGCACGATGCACGCGGGGTCGCCCAGAGAGCGGGCTGGGGAGTCCTCGAGCGCAGGAATGTCGTCCAGCCCGTCGATCGCCGGCGATCCGGTGAGGATGATCCGCTCGACCGCCTCGCCCATGCGCTCGATGCGGGCGGCGCTGGCGGCGCTGGCGGGCAGGTGCAGGTGGGCAAGCTTGGTGATGGCGTGGCGCATCGCCTCGTCGGCGATGCCCTCGGCGCGGTCCCCGCCGTGGATGTGCGCGACGCCGATGCCGCCGATGCTCGCCGCGGCCGCCGCGGCGAACGCCTCGATGCGGTCGCCAAGCACGAGCACCCAATCCGGGTTGAGCGACGCGAACGCCTTGGCGAGTCCCTCGGCCCCGCGTCCCACGGCCGCGGCGTCGCCCAGGCGCGTGATGCCCGCACTCGCACCGGGGTCCTGCATCGCGACCCGGGCGGCGACGGGGAACAGCGCCTCAACCTCGCGGGCGGTGTACGCGGGTCCGAGCAGGTGCGAGCCGCACACGACGACATCGCGGTCGAGGCCCGGATGGTCCTCGATGGCGCGAATCACGGGCGTGAGCAGGCCGAACTCGGCCCGCGAGCCGGTGACGATGCACACGCGTCGGGGCGGGTGGGGCTTGGAGGGCTCGCTGGGCACGCCGGAGCATACTCGCCCCGGGTCGACGGCTGCGGCCGCGCGGGCCTTGCGCCGGCAGGAACTGCGCGGCCGGCCCGCGGGGCGGCCCGGGCCGAGCCCGCCGGCCGATGGTGTGGTATGCGGATCGGTGCGACGCCTATCGAGCGTGCGGGACGCGGCGTGTACATCATCGCCGAGATCGGTGTGAACCACGACGGATCGGCGGAGCGGGCCGGCGCGCTCGTGCGGGCCGCCGCCGCAGCAGGCGCCGACGCCGTCAAGTTCCAGGTTTTCCGGGCCGAGCTGCTCATGAGCCGCGCGGCTCGTCTGGCGGCCTACCAGGCCGCGGCCGGTGAGCGCGACCCGATCGAGATGCTCCGCCGGCTCGAACTCGGGTTTGCTGACCTGAGCGTCCTGATCGACATCGCCCACGGCTGCCGCGTGCACGCGATCGCTACGGTCTTCAGCCTTGACCTCGTTGCGCCCGCCGCGGAGCTCGGTTGGGACGCGTTCAAGACCGCGAGTCCGGACATCGTGCACCGTCCGCTCCTGCGAGCCCTGGCGGCCGACGGCCGTCCGCTCATCGTGAGCACGGGCGCCAGCACGCTCGACGAGGTCCGCCGGGCGGCGGGATGGCTTGACGACGTCGGCGATCGCCTGGCGTTGCTGCAGTGCGTGAGCGCCTACCCCGTGCGTGACGAGGACGCCTCGATCGACGGCGTGGCCGCGCTGCGGCGCGAGTTCGACCTGCCGGTCGGCTACAGCGATCACACCGCGTCGACCACAGCCGGTGCGGACGCGGTGCAGTGGGGGGCCGTCGTGCTCGAGAAGCACCTGACGTACGACCGCGCCGCCTCCGGCCCCGATCACGCGGCGTCGCTCGACCCCGCCCTGTTCGCTGAGTATGTGCGGCGTGCCCGGGCCGCGGCGCCTTGTGCGCGCGAGCGTTCGACCATGGGCGTCAAGCGCGTGCTCGACGTGGAGATCGACGTCCGCACCGCGTCGCGCCAGTCGATTGTCGCGGCCCGAGACCTGCGGCCGGGCGACGTTGTGACGAGCGCGGACCTGGCGTTCAAGCGGCCCGGCACGGGTCTCGAGCCGTGGCAGGCCGAGCGGCTGATCGGGGCCACCGTCGCCAAGCCCGTGGCCGCCGACGACCCCGTGTTCCTCGACGTGCTCGACGGTTGGCCCGCCGGCGTTCGCGAGGGCCTGGAGGCCGCGGCGTGACCGGGCGCGCGACCGCCATCATCCTCGCCCGTGCGGGCAGCAAGGGCGTGCCCGGCAAGAACGCGGCCTTGGTCGGCGGTCGGCCGTGCATTGCCTGGACGATCGACGCGGCCCGCGCGGCCCAGAGCGTGGGGAAGGTCGTCGTCAGCACGGACGGCGCGGCGCTGGGCGCGATTGCCCGGGAGCACGGCTGCGAGGTGATCGAGCGACCGGCGGAGCTGGCCGGCGACACGGCCCGTGTGGACGCCGCGGCTCGGCACGCGGCCGAGCGCTGCTGCCCGGACGATGATCTCCACGTGATCGTCGTGCTGTACGCGAACGTGCCGGTGCGCCCGACGGGCCTGATCGACCGGGCCGTGCGCCTGCTCGTGCAGGTCGGCTGCGACAGCGTGCAGAGTTACCAGCCTGTCGGCAAGCACCACCCGTGGTGGACCGCGCGGCTCGACGATCACGGGACCGTCCGCCCGTGGGAGGGGGACGTGCTTAACCACGGCGTGTTCCGGCGCCAGGACCTGCCCCCCGCGGTCATCCCCGACGGCGGGGTGATCGCCCTCACGCGCCGGGCCCTGTTCGAGCGCGTGCCGGGCGCGACGCCAGGGCCGCACGCGTTCTTCGGCGTGGACCGACGCGGCGTCGAGAACCCCGCGGGGTCGGTCGTCGACATTGATTCGCCGCTGGACCTGATGGTCGCGGACGCCGTGCTCAGGCAACAAGCGGTCGCGTCGCCGGTGTGCTGACGATCGGCGCGGGCGGCGCACCCGAGAGCAGCGTGCGGATGACCGGGCGACGGCGCGTCATCACCGCGCGCCACGCCGTCACCAGCGAGGTCCGCAGGGCGTTGGGGGCGCTCGAGCCCGTTCGGGCCTCGTGCTCGTACGTGGGTGCGGCCCCGTCGCTGAGGATGGTCATGCGCGACGCGAGCCACGCGGCGCGGGCCCGCGCGGGCGCCGGCAGCGGCGCGATGCGCTCGCCCGGGATCGAGATCGGCAACGGATCGATGCACGCGGCGCCCGCCAGCACGGTCCAGCGGTCGTAGAAGTCCTCGACCTCGGCGAGCGTGCTGTCGCACTTGGTGATCCGCGGCACCACCCAGAAGCGCGGGAATCCCGTCCGGCTCTCGCGCGACGCGGTGAGCAAGCGAACCAGGTTCGTGCGGGCACGCTCAAACAGGGGCGCTCCCATGAGACGCGTATAGGTCGGCGCGGTCTCGGCCATGAGGTCCACGCTCACGATATCGACTCCGGTCGCGCCGAGCGCATCCACCAGGGCGGGATCGCACACCAGATCGGTGCGCAGATGCGTCGCGCCCAGGCGCCCCTCGGCGACCAGGGCGCTCGCGGCTTTCGCAATCTCAAGCACTTCCGGGTGCTGCAGCGGGTCGCCGAAGCCGCCAAGGGTCACCACGCCGTCGCAGCGGGCGGTGCTGTACTGCTCGATGAGGCCGATCGCACGCGCCGCGGACATCACCGGGCGCTCGATCGCCCCGACCGAGCCGCGCTCCCAGTGGGCCCGGCGCCCGCTCGTGAGCCGGCCCGGGCAGATCTCCAGGGTGAGCTCGGCGGGGCCCGCGGCGTTCTGGTCGGTGGGGTCATTGCCCAGCAGTGCGACGAGATCCTCGGACGAGCGGTCCAGGGCGCCGGGTCCCACGCGCTCCAGGGCCGAGCCCAGCCACGCGCGGCGGAGCGCGGTGTCGGGGATGAGTCGAAGCCCCGGCACGCGCACGCCCGCGGGCACCTGCACGCACGTGCCCGCCACGATCGGGTCCGGCATCGGCGCGCCGGGTTGGTACGACAACAGGCCGCCGGTGGAGGCGCCCAGGATTCCCGCGGTCCGGGCCGCCGCGATGTCGGCGAGCAGCGCCCGCGACACCACGCACCCGCACAGGCCCGGGACCGCCTGCGTGAAGACGAGCTTGTGCACGTCCGGGCGCTCGGCGCGTCGGGCGATGAGACGGGACGTGAGGTCGCTGTCGAGCAGGCACCAGTCGGGGCCGACAAGCACCGCGGCGTCGGCGCCATGGCGACCCAGCGCCCGGGCCGCGGCCGCCGGGTCAACAAGCTCGTCAAAGACCGTCGCCCCGCCGAGGCCGCCCCGCCAGCACGTGCGTGACCACGCCCGGGCCGCGCGGGTGAACTCCTGCCACTGCGGGTCGGGTGACCACTCGTCGATCTCGACTCGCAGAGTCAGAGCGTCGGAGCCCAGCGCGGCACGTGCGGCCCCGGGGTCGTCGGTGAGGATCACGGCCCCGTCGAGACCGGAGCAGCGCGCAAGCCGTTCGAGCGTGAGGCGCAGGGCGGTGCGTCCGGCGAGAAAGGGGCGGGCCGCATCGAGCGGCGTCACCCCGGGACGCGGTCGCGTCAGCAGCGGGATCAGGGCGACCGTCTTGCCGGGGGTCGAGCCGGCCAGGGCCGCGGCCGGCTGAACGTGTGTGGTTGTCGAGGCCGGGAGCGATGCGGGCGCCCCCGCCGTCGCGACCCCGGCCGCGTTCCCGAGCACCTTCGCGGCGTCGTCGAGCAGGCGGACGAGTTCGTCCGCCGCGTCCGCGAGCCAGCGGACGTTGTCGCTGTCGCGCTCGATCTCGCGGCGCTGGCGCTCGCGCGGGTCGATCCCGGCGTCGAGCTTGAGGATGCGGTCGGCCCGGAGTCGGCGCAGCGAGCCCGCCTGGTTGATGAAGTTCACCAGGTCGTACGCAGGCTGCAGCCTGAGCACGCGGTCGCGCACCGCGTTGACCTCGTCGATGAGCCGGTTCACGGTCCGCGGGTCGTCCTGCTTTGTCGTCATCGACGTCAGGATGTCCGCGGCCCTGCGGGACAGTTCGCCCACGCTCAGCGTGTCGCTGCGGACGTCCCGGATTCGGGCCGCGACCTGTGCGGACCGTTCCACCGCCTGCGGTGCGGTGAGCGGCGGGACGGGCGAGACGACCGCCCGGTGCAGCTCACGCTCGAGAACGTCGGCGAGGTCCGCCGGCTCGGCGTGCTGCTTGCGAACCCCGCCGCCGGTGGCGTCCACGGTCGTTAGCCCGCGGGCCGCGTCGGCGCCGAAGTCCTCCTGGAAGTGCTCCAGGTACGCGCTCATCTGCACGTCGGTGTAGATGGGCCGCCCGTGCACGTCGACGGCGCGCCGCAGGTTGCCCCCCATGCGCTTGATCCGCTCCCACTCGAGCATCTCCAGCGAGCGGAACGATCCGAGCTCGCACGCCCACGTTTCGTGGATCGCGGCGCCCGCGGCGTAGTACTGCCCGTCGGTGAACCCCAGGTCCTGCCCCACGAGCACGACGGGGTCGCACCCCAGGTGCCGCGCGAGGTAGTAGGCCATGTGGGCGACGGTCGCACCCGGCTTGAGTTCGCCCATGTCGCGGGCGAGCCCGTCGCCCAGCAGCGAGTCGAGCCGCGTGGACCGGCACAGCCGGATCGCTCCGGGGAACGCGTCGAGGATCGCGCGGTTGGCCATCGGCTGGGCCACGAGCGTGATGCCCTCGACGTCCGCGGGGGTGAGGCCCTCGTAGAACCGGCGCGAGATCTCGTGGTAATCCAGGGCCGTGACGAAGTGCGGCCGGATGCCTCGGGCCAGGAGCGTCTTGAGGACCGTCTGCACGCCGATGATGACGAAGCGCTCGCGCACCTCGGGCCGGGCGAGCAGCTCGAGCGTTCGATACAGGCTCGGACCGGCCGAGACGACGATCGCCGGGCGCCCGCGGGCCGCCCCCGCCAGGTCGGCGATTCCCGGGCACGAGGCGTAGCGGTCCAGGTTGCTCAGCTCGTTCCGCAGCGTTGTGATCGACTGCACGAGCGTGGTGTTGATCGTGATCTGCACCGCGTCGATGAACGACGCGATGAGCGTGCGCAGCCGGGCCAGGCCGTCGCCGAGCCGCTCCCGGCTGGGCGCGTGGTCCACCAGTTCCAGCCCCAGGGCCAGCTCCGCCTCCCGCCCTGCCAGCGCGCTCGACAGGCCCGCGGCGTCGCCGGCGTCGGTGATGAGCACCAGCGGCGTCGTCGCCAGCCACGCCGAGTGGTCCACCCGCTCGAAGACGGCCCGAAGCAGGGCGACATCGGGCTCGTAGACGATGATCAGTCCGGCGCCGTTCAGCCGCCGAGACAGTTCGGCGACGTGGTAGCCGGCGCCGAAGCCCGCGATGAGCACGCTCGCCTTCTTGCGGATGTCCACGCCGTCGGCCGTGCGGCGGGCCTCGGTCAGCGGCCTCCGCCGGCTCGCCAGCGCGACGGGGCCGAGCTCGGGCACGTCCACGCCCTCATCGCTGGTCACCCAGCGGACGTTGGGTCGTGGCAGCGTCGCGGCGATGCGGCGTGCGGCGAGCGGGTTCACCCGCACTATGCCCGCGAGGTTGCGGTCAAGCACGCCTGCGGCAGACGCAGGCGCGCCGGTCGTTGGTGATGGCCGGGGCGAGGGCGAGTCCTCCGGGTTGGGTGCAGCCGCGGGTGGTGCCATGCGTACGGTGTGGTATACCGCCGCTGCGAGCGTTCAGCGGCAACATGTGGGGATGACATCGGCACGACCGGCCGCGCGCGGTGAAAAGCCCGCGAGGCCCCGGAGATTCGCACGTGCGGCAGGCGACCTGTGCGCTACTGGCCCAGTCCGGCGTGAACCCGGGCTCATCGGTGCCGCGGTTGCCCGCGCCGCCATGGTTCGAATCCGTGCTGTTCGAGTCGCCGTGGACGATCGCTGTCGCGCTGGTGGTCGTCGGCGGGGTTCTGTTCTGGTGGTTCAACCGGGTGCAGCAGGGCCGGCGCGGCCTGTTCGCACTGGCCGGCGGCGTCGGGCTCGCGGCGGCGCTCATCGTGACAGCGCAGACGGTCACGACGCTGCGCGAACGGCTTAAGGCGCGGACCGTCGAACTGGTGGACGCCGTGGCCCGGGCCGACCAGGTGGCTATGGAGGCGATGCTCGCCCCGGATGTGCGCGTCTCGGTCTTCGGGCGCGACCGCGGGTTCACGGCCGAGTCGATCGTGCGCTGGGTCGACACGATGATGCGGCCGGGCACCGGCACCTACGCGGTGCGCGAGCACTCGGAATCTGAACTCGGCGCGTCGATCGATGGCTCGAACACCGCGCGGACGCAGGTGCGGGTGCGGGTCACCCCAGAGAGTTCTCCACTGCCGGTCGGCTCGTGGTGGCGTGTGCACTGGCGGCGCGACGGGACCGGTGCGGACGCGCCGTGGCGGGTGACGCAAATCGAGGTGCTGCAGATCGACGCGGTGGCCGCGGGACGCGACGTTGAAGTCGTGCCGCGCTGAGTCGTCACGCCGCCCGCGGGGGCGGGGGCTCGGTGTCGTCGCGGGTCCGGTCGAAAGCCTGCTGGAGCGGGAACAGCAGGGAGTCGCTCGCGTCACGCCGGATGTCCTCGAGCTTCCTGGACATGCGCTCGATCGTCCGCTCGGCCTCGCGCGCCAGGTCGGTGCTGGAAGTCACGCCGTCGACTTCGTCCTTGCTGCGAAGGCTGAGGTCGGCCCGGTTGCGCCGGGCCCAGTCACGCAGCGAGCGCACGGCGTCCGACGGGAACTTGAGCGCAGGTTCCGCCTGCTGCTGGCGCGCCGTGCGGGCTCGTCGGACCTTCATGGGGGCACTCCCAAGCGACGGCCGTGACCCGGCCGAAGGCTTGGGTTCATCGACCGCGGAGTTGCCCCGATGCACTCGGCCCCGCGCGGACTCACGCACTCCGCCCGCGCAGATGGCCGATCCCGACCCGTTCCGCACCGCGACTGCGGACCTTGCCCGCGTCGACCGCCGGTTACCGTGCCACGCCGGGGTCGGAATCGGGCCGCGGGCGGTCGATGCGCGGCTCGGTCCCCGCGATCGTGCGGGCGATGTTGGCCCGGTGCGTGTACACCACCAGGCACGCCAGCAGTCCGGTAACCACCAGGTGCGGCCACAGCAGGCCGAGATACCAGGTGTACGGCCGTTCGGCCCCGTCACCCGCCGTCGCCCGGAACACCGCGGCGCTCGCGAGCACCAGTGGCGGCATGCACACGCCGGCGATTACGGAACTGATTCCCACCATGCGCGAGACCTGGAGCGAGACGGTCCAGACGACCAGCGCCCCGCCCGCGACCATCGTGAGCACCGGGAACGTTCCGAGCAAGGCCCCCAGCCCGGTCGCCACGCCCTTGCCGCCCTTGAAGCGGAGCCACACGGGAAACACGTGCCCCGCGACCGCGGCCGTCGCCACGCCCACGTGGGCCAGGTGCAGCGGCCACGGGCGTTCGTAGTGCGTCACGCCCGCGACCAGCCCGAACCCCAGCGCCGGCAGCAGCCCCTTGAGCACGTCGATCGCAAAGACCATGATGCCGAGCCTGCGCCCGAGCACGCGCCCCACGTTGGTCGCTCCGATGTTCCCCGAGCCGTGCGCGCGGATGTCGATCCCGCGCGAGCGCGCCACCAGCAGCCCCACGGGGATCGAGCCCACGAGATACGCCAGCGGCAGGAACACCGCCAGGGCCGTCTGCTGCTCGGGACTCATGCCCGCGGGCTCCCGCCCCGTGTTGGACCGAGGTGATCGACCCGCTCGGCCATGGCCGCGAGCAGCCCGCGCCACACGTCCTCCGGCGAGCCGCCGGCATCGACGACGATGTACCGTCCCGGGTCGGTTGCGGCCTGGTCGAGATAGCCCTTGCGCACCGCGCGATGGAACGCCAGGCCCTTGGCCTCCATACGGTCCAGCAGCGGGCTGAGCCGCTTGGCCGCGGCCTGCTCGTCGAGGTCGAAAATCACGATGAGGTCGGGGATGAGCCCGCGGGTCGCGACGCGTGCCGCGGCCGCGATGTCGGCCCACGGCACGCCGCCGGCGGTCCCCTGGTACGCGAGCGTGCTGGAGACGAACCGGTCGGCGAGCACGAGCTGCCCGCGCGACAGCGCCGGCAGGATCTCGGTCTCGACCAGCTCGGCCCGGCTGGCCATGAACAGGAGCGTCTCGCACCGGGCGCTCATGGCGATCTCGCCCCGGTTCAGCAGCAGTTCGCGGATCCTTTCGCCCACCGGCGTGCCGCCGGGGTCGCGCACCTGGTGCGTCGGCACGTCGTGGTCGGCCAGGGCCCGGGCGAAGTTCCGCAGCTGTGTCGACTTGCCGGACCCGTCCGGGCCGTCAAAGACGATGAACCGCCCGGCGAGCCGGGAGAGCCACGGGTTGCGGGTGGAGGTCGAAGTGACGGGCATCGGGAATGAGGGCTTGGACCTCGCCGGAGGCTAGCACAGCGGCGGCGGCCCGAGCGGCCCTGCGCCGGCCGCGCCTCACGTCACTCGGCCGAGAGTCCGCGCGGCCCGTGCTTGCCCGCGGTCCGCTCCATATAGCCCTTGCCCTTGCGCTCATACTTGGTGAACCCCAGCCGCTCGAGGTTCTTGTTCGACAGCGCGCTCTTGCCCTTAAGGTCCGACCATTTGCCCGCGATGTTCGGGGCCTGCGGCACCCGGCGCACAGGCTCGCCCGTCTGGGGGTGCTTGCTCAGCGCATCCTCTTTCATTGATTGCACGGTCTCGAAGTAGCGGCCCGTCGGCTCGCCATTGGCGGTCAGGATCTCGTACACGTACGTCGGCATGGCCAATGGTACGAGCGGCGGCGTGCACCGGCCCGCGCTGGCCGCCCGGTCCGCGCCGTGCGGGTTCAGTCCAGCGGCTCGCTCTCGATGTTCGCCGACCGCCCGGCGAGCTTGTTGTCGACGTACTTCTTGATCCAGGTCTCGAAGCTCTTGCCCGCCGCGGGGTCGCGCGGGCTGAACTCCGCCCGGCGCACGTCCGCGTACCGCACGCTCACCGTCGGCCCCGACGCCGGCATGACCCGCACGGTCGAGTCCGCGGCGTTCGAGCCGCGACGGCGGTCGAAGAGGTACCCCTCCACCCGCCGCCCGTCCGCGAGCACCAGCGTCACGTCGCCCCGGAAGTCGAACGCCTTCTCGAGCACGTCGAAGCGGGCCGCGTCGTCGGCCAGGTCCACGCCCACCCCCGCCAGCGACGGACGGTCCTCGTGGGCCCGTTCCATCCCGCTCCCCACGCCGTTGCTCTTGACTTCCTGCGGCACGCGTGCTCTCCCTCGCTGCTGTTCTCGCTCAGCCGAACGTCTGCCCCGTGTCGGGGTCCATCATGCGCCAGCGGTTGGTCTTGCACATCCGCATGAGCACCGGGAACGCGAAGTCCTCGTCGGTGATCGAGATGATCACCTGGGCGACCTCGTCGCTTGTGGTCGGGATCTCGCCCCGGAACCCCGGGCCGTGCAGCACGCCCACGCCGATGACCTCGCCCATGCCGCCAGATCCCGACCCGTCCGGGGAGGTGTTGAACGGTGCGAACGACTCGAGCACCTCGCGCAGCACGCCGAGCGTCATGCGCGGACCGCTCCCGGTCGCACCACCCCCCGGCACGATCAGGATCGTCCGGCGCTTCGCCATCGGCCGAGAGTATCACCCCTCAGGGCTGCTCTTGCGAGTCGTCTTCCTCGAAGTCCATCTTTTCCACCAGTTCAACCGCTGTATCCACCAGCTGCGACAGCGGCACCGGCTTGAGCAGGTACCGGTCGACGCCCAGGCTCTCGGCGTACGCCTGGTGCCGCTTGCCCTCGTTCGCCGTCACCATGATCACCGCCGGGCTGTCATCTCTTCCCTTGATCTTCTCGAGCACAAGAAATCCCGACCGCTTTGGCAGCATCATGTCCAGCACCACCAGGTCCGGCGGATCGTCCTGACACGCCGCCACCGCCGCGTTCCCGTCCGACACCGTCACCGTGTCGGCCCCCTCCGCCACGAGCACGGCGTTCATCGATTCCAGGATGTCCGGATCATCGTCCACGATCAGGATGCGGACGCCTTCGAGCTTTCCCGGCATGGTGTGATTCTCGCGCCGGGGACGGCCGGTCCCTGCCCGGCCTCTCCCCGCACAACCCCGTCTCTCCCCGCGTGAATGTACGCAGCCGCCGCCCCGGCGTTGCGAATTCGCCTTCACGCCGCCCACGCCGCGAGCCCGGATCGCACCGGGTCAACCAGCCACGGAGCCACGATCCGCGGCGTACCCATCGACGCATCCGCCCGCCGCCGCTCAAGGGCGTCGAGCATCGGCCCCGGGCTCAGCGTTCCCACCACCAGCGCCTCGGCCGCGTCAGGGTCACCCACAACCCGAACGCCCAGTTCACCCAGCGCCCGTCCGACGACCTCGACGTTCTTGCCCTCATCGACCAGCGCCGCGGTCCGGAACGCCCGACGCGAGAACTCCGCCTGGAGCGCCGCCCGTGCCGCCGCCAGTCCCGTGAACCGGTCCCACAGCGTGCGCGGCATCTCCAGCCGCGGCTGACGCCACAGCGTGAGGGCCAACTCGCCGAGGCCCTGGCCGAACCCCAGCTCCGCCCGCTCGAGCGCCGCGATCCGGCCGTACCGCAGCACCGTCCGTGCGATCTCGGCGCGCCGAGTTCCGCGCGGCCCGTACCGCGCGATCGTCCATGCGTTGTTCCGCACGAGCCGCCGCAGGATGAGATCCATGTCCCGTCCCGCGCTCACCTTGCGATGCAGCACGCGAAAGCCCCGGTCGAGCGCCACGCGCCAGCCGCCCAGCAGCAGCCGGGCGCACAGGTCGTATTCCTCGGCGTAATACCCGAACGCCGGGTCATACCCCACGGATTGGCCGGCAATCGCCGTCGAGTCCCACGCCTCGCGCCGGATCGCCGCCCCGCACCCGATGATCACCTCCGGCAGCCCGCCCGACTCGCGTCGCACGTCCCCGGCCCGCCGCGCTGTGCCCGCCGCACCGTCGTCCAGGAAGATCTCCGCGGCGATCGCGCCGACGTCCGGCTCAGCGCGACGGATCGCCCCGAGCACGCCCGGGTCCATCGGCGAGCTGTCGTCATCGAGCATCACGACCCAGTCGCTCGCCGCGTCCATCGCCCGCACGCCCTCGTTCCGGGCCGCCGCCCCGAGGTTGCGTTCGAGCAGCAGCAGCCGCACCGGCACGCCGCTGGCCAGCCGCATGGGAACCCGCGGCGGCACGCGCGACGCATTATCCACCACGATCACTTCCGCCTCGTGCGGCCCCAGCGACGCGAGCGCATCGAGCGTCGCGCCGAGGACATCCGGCCGGTCGCGTGTCGGCAGGACGTAGCTGATCACGCACTGGCCTGCTGCTGGTGGTGCGTCACCTGGTTGAACGCCGGCCGCGTCCGCACCGCGTCGGGCGGCACGAGCGTCAGGTGCGCCCCGTGCACGCGGTGCACGCCCTGGCGCAGGTCCGCGCTCGAGATCACGCTGTTGCCCAGCCGCTGGGCCTGCGTCGCCGCCGCCACCGAGCCCAGGAAGGCCGCCTGCACGATCGAGCCGCCGCTCGCCAATGCCAAGGTCGCCGCGGCCAGCAGCGAATCCCCGCACCCAAGCGGGTCCACCGCGTGCCCGCACAGCGCCGGCACGTGCTCGCTCCGCACGCGCGCCAGCAGCTCACCCTGCTCGCCTGTCAGTTCGTCCTCGTGCGTGTCGGTCGGGTCGAGCCGGTCGAACGCGACGGCCCCCTCCGGGCCCATGGTGAGGATGACGTTCCGCGCACCCAGCTCGCGCAGAACCTTCCACGCCACGGTCGGCAGGCCCTCGTCGTACGCGCCCAGGGCTTCACGGGCTTCCGACTCGCTCGGCGTCACCAGGTCCAACCCGCGGAACGCGCGCAGGTTCGAGCGCCGCCCGCTTACGTCGCCGGTTACGATCCGGGCCGTGCGCCGCAGCTCCCGGCTCAGCCGCGTGAGCACCGCCGGCGTGAACAGCCCCAGGCCGAAGTCCGCGATGATGGCCGCGTCGACCCCGCCCGCCTCGCCCGCGGCCCGGGCCGCCGCGTTCACGAGCTCTTCCTGTTGCGTGGCGTCGAGGGTGAGCCGCTCGACCAGGTCGAGTTTCATGACCTTCTGCGTGCCGACGAGGAAGCGCTGCTTCTCCGGGATGGCCCAGTCCGCACTCACGCGCCGCAGTTCCACGCCCTCGCTCAGCAGCCGCCGGCGCAGGCCGTCGGTCTCGGCGCTGTCGGGCAGCGCGGTCACGAGCACGGGCCGGCCGCCCATGGCCGCGATGTGCCGCGCAATGATCGCGGCCCCTCCGTCGAATGTGGTCCGGTCGAGCGGGCGCAGCGTCATGACGGGGCTTTCGCCCGCCACGCCGGGGCGGTCGCACGCGACGTACGTGTCGAGGATCGGTTCGCCCACGACGACTACGCGCTTGGCGCGGAACGAGCCGACCAGGTCCGCGAGCACGTCTGCCCGCAGCCGCTCGTCGGCCAGGAGCTGCGCCAGCCGCGCGTGGTAGGGGTCGGCCGACTGCGACAGCGCCGACACCAGCGCCGTCGAGCTGAACACCACGTCGCCCGAGCTGAACACCACGCGCCCGCCGTGACGCTCGACCGCCGTCCGCTCCGCCTGGAAGCGCGGGTCGTTGTTGAACTCGTACTCACGCCCCTTGACGAAGACGTCGGGCTGCACTTCGTCGAGCAGCTCCGCGGCCGTCGCACGCCGCTCCACGAACACATAGTCCACGAAGTCCAGGGCCGCGAGATTCTCCGCCCGCAGCTCCTCCGGGATCAGTGGACGCCCCACGCCCTTGCGCATCTCGGCGTCCCCGGTGATGCTCACCAGCAGCACATCTCCCGAACTCTTGGCTTGGCGCAGGTGGCGGATGTGCCCGGGGTGCACGATGTCGAAGCACCCGTGGCACTGCACCAGCGTCAGCCCGTCGGCGCGCAGGCGCCGCCGGGCCGCGAGCAACTGGCTCTTACTCAAGATCTTGGGGCTCGACGACTCGAACCCACCAGACCCGGCGTCCTTGGGATATCCACCCGGCGCGGTTTCCTGCGTGCGCGGGTCCGAGAACTCGTGGCGCGGTGCATCCGGCATGGCCGTCGATATCGGCCCGGACCCTCGCCCGAGGCCGAGCAAGCGACAAAGAGGAATGCGCTGCGCGGTTCCCGCGCGGCGACGATTGTTGTCGGCCGTCCGAACGTGCGGTCGATAACCACAGCGTGCTGAAATGGGCTCCCCTTCGTCGTGCGGCGTCGGTCACTGAGGATTCCGCGCCCGCCGCGCCCTCGCGTGATCGCCTCAGCCGCGACCAGGTCATCCGCCTCGGCCAGGCCGGCCGCCCGTGGGAGTTCATCCCCGTGGCCCACCGCGCGCTGGAGGTCGCGCCGCAGGACGCCCAGGTCCGCGTGCTCGCCGCCGCCAACCTGGCGCGCCTGCACCTGCGCACGCTCGCGCTCGAAGCCCTGGGCTCCCTCGAGCCCGAGCACCACGACAACCCCAACGTGCGCGCCATCGGGTCGCTGCTCGCGCAGCTTCCCAGCGACGAGATCGCCCCGCGTACCCGGCTCGAGCGCGTGCGCGCCAACCTCGACATTCTCGCCGCTCGCGCCGTCGACCTGCGCCGCCACATCTCCGCGTGGGAAGCCCGCACCGCCGCCGAGCGCTGGTTCCAGGCCAGCGACGGCAACGTCGTCTGCACCGGCCCTGCCCGCGCAACACGGCTGACCGACGACCTGGGCTCGGTCCGCACGCTCGACGTCGGCGTCCGCCTGCAGCGCGGCCCGCTCGGCGAGCCCGTGAGCCCCGACGATGCGCCATGGTTCCTCGTGGAGGGCATCGATCCCCCGTGGCTGCTGCAGCGCGTTCTCGCGTCGCTACCCCGCGCGCTCGACGGCTACTGGCCGCGCGTCTTCGCCGTGCAGGCCGACCCGCTCGAATTCCTCGACGGCCTGGCGCACGCCGACCTGCGGTCTGAACTCGCGCAGGACCGCGTCAGCGTCATCGTCGGCCCCGACGCCGCGGCCCGGCTTGCCGGCGACCTCTCATCCCGCGGCGGCACGCGCCTGGCCATCGTCTCCGTCCTCACCCCCGGCACGCGCACGCCCACGTCGCCGCGCGCCGCCGACGCCGTGCTGGAGGCGCAGCGCCAGCAGCACACCCGCTCGGCCGAGGCGAAGGCCCGTGCCGAGATGTACTACCGCTCGATGGACCGCACGGCGTGGACGCGGCGCTACGCCGAGGCCGTCGCCCCCGGCTCCACCTCTCCCCTGCGCGTGCTCATCCCCACGTACCGCTTCTCCACCTTCGTCCGCCACTCCTCCTCCGACCTTGCCTCGGCCCTGGAGAACCTGGGCTGCCGCACCCGCGTGCTCATGGAGCCCGACGAGAGCAGCAAGCTCTCGCTCGCGGCGTATGAACTCGTGCTCGACGAGTTCCGCCCCGACCTGGTCGTCCGCATCAACTATCCGCGCGCCACCACCGGCTGGATCGACGCCCCGATGCCCTTCATCACCTGGATCCAGGATGCGATGCCGCACCTGTTCCGCGAGCAGGTCGGCTGTGCCCACGGCGAGCTCGACTTCGTTGTCGGCCACCTCTACCCCGAGCTGTTCACCCAGTTTGACTACCCGCGCCGGCGCACGCTTGACGAGCCCGTCTCCGCCTCCAGCGAGAAGTTCCACCCCGGCCCCGTCGACCCGGCCCTCGCGGCCCGGCTCTCGTGCGACATCGCGTACGTCAGCCACCAGAGCGAGCCGCCCGAAGACCTGCACCGGCGCCTGTGCGCCCAAGCCCAGGCCGAGCCCGGCCTGCCCCGCTTGTTCGAGGCCCTGCGCCCGCTCGTCGAGCAGGCCGCACGGGCCGCGATGGAGCGCTTCCCGGTCGCGGCCCTTGCCGACGCATCCAAGCAGGCCCTGCGCGAGATCACCGGCGTCGCGCCCGACGACCGCATGGTCACCCGCCTGACCAAGCAGTACGCCGAGCCCATGGGTGAACGCATCGTCCGCCACACCGCCCTGGAGTGGGCCGCGAACGCCGCCCGCGAGCGCGGCTGGAGTTTCAAGCTCTTCGGGCGCGGCTGGGACCGTCATCCCACCCTCAGGCGCTTCAGTGCCGGCGAACTGGCCCACGGCGAGGAACTCCGGGCCGCGTACCGCTGCGCCAAGGTCCACCTGCACATGTCGCTCCGCACGAACATGCACCAGCGCGTCCTCGAGTGCGTGCTCTCGGGCGGCACCCCGCTGTGCCTGGCGACCCGCGCCGACTATCAGGCGTACAAGGACGCCGCGCTGCGCGAAGCACTCGTCACCGGCATCGAGCCCGCGACCACGAACTTCGAGGACGGCACGCTCGGGTTCGACCCGTCCGCGCACCCGGCCCTTGCGTCGCTCGCGCGCGTGGCGCGCGCGCTGAAGCTCAGCGACGCCGGCAAGATCTGGGTCGGCCCGGCCCGGCGCGACATGATCCTGCGCGACCGTCCCGAGCCCGCCCCGCCGCACGCCGTGGCCCTGCTGGGCGACTCCTGCGGCTGCTTCTTCACGAGCGAACCCGACTTCCGCGAGCGCCTCAGCGCGCTGCTCGCCGACGACGACGCGAGAGCCCGCGTGGTGGCGGGCGCTCGCGAGCGCGTCCTGGAGCACGCGACCACCGAGGGCCTCGCCCGGCGCATGCTCGGGCTGGTGCGGCGCGAACTCGACGCTCCCACGCCATGACCCCGCTCGCACCCGCAGGTCGAGCGGCGCACGACCCCTGCCGCGCGGGGCAGGTCGGCTTCGTCATCCCCGCCTGGAACGCCGCGGACACCGTGCTCGACACCCTCGCCGGCCTGCTCCGCCAGACCCGCGCCGACTGGCGCGCCGTCGTCGTTGACGACGGCAGCACCGACGCCACCGCCGCGACCGCCGCACGCGTGCGTGACCCACGCATCCGCATCGTGCAGCAGCCCAACCGCGGCCTCGCCGGGGCCCGCAACACCGGCTGGCGCGAAGTGCTCGGCCCGGGCGGCTTCCGCCCCGAGTTCGTCTGCTTCCTCGACGCCGACGACGTTCCCGTTGACCGTTTCTCTGAACTGGCGCTCCTCGCCATCGGCGATTTCGACGCCATCGCCGGTGGTTACCGCATGGTCGACGAGCACCTTGCCGACCTCGCCTGGCCCGTGCGCATCGCGGCCCGGGACGTCGCGCCGGAAAACCTGCTCGAGTTCAACCCGCTCGCGATCGGCGCCGTGCTGTTCCGCACCGCCGCGCTCGCACGACTGTCGCTCGAGCGCGGCCCGTTCGACGAGCACCTGCGCGTGCACGAAGACTGGCACCTGTTCCTGCGCATGGCCCGAGCCGGAGCTCGGTGGGCCCCGCCCATCGACGCCGACCTCATGCTCTACCGCCAACGCCCCGGCTCGCTCACCGGCGCGCTCGAACGCATGTGGAGCACCGGGCTCGACGTCATCGCCTCCAGCGTCGTCGAATCTGCCGCCGCCAGGGCCGCCGCCTCGCGCCGCTGGACCCTGCGTCACGCAGCCCGCGCCGCCGCGGCCGGCGACGCCACCCTCGCCGCACGCTTCGTCGACTACCTCGGGCCCCTCTCGCCCACCGACGTCGCCGCCCTGGTCGACGCCGGCGGCTGGGGCGTACTGAAGCACGAGCGCATCGGCCCGGTCGCGGCCGCTCGGCGCGCCGGTGAACTCGCGGCCCGCTTCGCCGCAGCCCTTCCCCCGATCCACGCCCTCGCCGGCGTCGAACCCGACCTGCGACGGACACTGCGGGCCTTGGACATCGCCGCCGTCGCCCGTGCCGCCGTCGCCCGGGTCGGCCCCGGCCAACGCCTCGTGCTGTACGGCCTCGGCCGCCAAGGACGGGCCATCCTCGACGCGCTGCGGTCGCTCCCCGACGCTCCCCGACTCGCGGCCATCGACGACGACCCGTGTTCTGGGAGCGATTCCGCCAGCGACATCATCAGGATCCGGGCGACCGACCTCTCGCCCCGCGATATCGTTCTCGTGACCCCCGCCAACCCCGGGCCGATCCTCGCGTGCCTCGCGGGATCGCACCCGGCCGCGGCATTCACGACCGCCCAACTGCTCGAACCGCCACCCGCCGCGATCGCGGGCTGACCGGACCTCGGGCTTGCAGTTCCTGGGCAGGAGACGTCTGAACCGATGCGTTTGCGAGCAGCCCATCCCGTCGCGCTCGGGCTCGTCGGTGTCGCCACCGTTCTTCACCCGGCGTGGTCACGCGCCGACGACCTTGCCGTCGCCTTCCGCAACGCCGTCGTGCTGCCCGCCACCGCGATCGATCAGAACGGCCAGAGTTTCCCTGTCACCGGGCTCAGCGGCCTGACCTTCGCCGGGCCCGCCGTGCCTCCCGCCGACGGCGCGTGGCGATTCTGGGCCGTGCTCGACAACGCCGACACGCTCGTCGAGCTCCGCGTGGTCCTGAACGCCTCCGGGTCGATCACCTCGGCCAGCGTCCTTCGCGGCCTGCGTCTCAGTGCCCTGCGTGACCACGAGGACATCGCCCTTGCCCCGGGCGGCGTGAGCGTGTTCATCGCCGAGGAGAACACCCCGCGAGTGCACGAGCACCGGCTTTCGGACGGTGCGTTGGTGCGTTCGCTCGACACCCCGCCGGTGTTCCTCAGCCGGCGCGACAATTTCGGCTTCGAAGCCCTCACGCTGCGGACGGTGGCGTCGCCCGGCTGCGCCCCGGACCGCGAGCTGTGGACGGCGAACGAAGAGGCCCTGACCGTCGACGGCCCCTTGTCGACCCCGAGCACCGGCACGGTCGTTCGTCTGCTGCGGTACTGCGTGCCGGCCGAGCACGCGATGCCGCCCGGTGGGCCCGGTACCCAGCTGGCGTACGTCACCGAGCCCATCCACGCCGGGCCCATCTCCGGCGCCCGCAGCGGCCTGGTCGCGCTGGTAGGCCTTCCGAGCGGGCGCACGATCGCGCTCGAACGGAGCTTCGGCTTTGACATTTTCGCGCCGTTCCGCTCGCGTATGTTCGAGATCGATCTCGCCACCGGCAGCGACGTTTCCACCTTCACGGACGGTCTGGCGGGCCAGACGTATGCCCCCGTGTTCAAGCGTCCCCTCTATCAAGGGAATCAAACGAACATGGAAGGCCTCGCGCTCGGTCCGCCACTCTCCGGTGGCGGCCGCTCGCTGCTGGGGATCGTCGACGATGCCGACCCGATCAGCCTGAACCGGCTCGTAGCGTTTGTGGTCACCGGGCCTACCGAAGCACCGTGCCCCCCCGATTTCGATGGCAACGGTGTCGTCAACTCGACGGACGTTTCAACGTTTGTGAGCGCATGGTTCGCCGATCTCACCGCAGGAACGTTCGTGACCGACTGGACCGCGGACGGCGTGGTGAACTCCACCGACGTTTCTGAATTTATTAACGCGTACTTCGCCGCCGAACCAACGTGCTTGGGGTGAGCGTTGCGTTCGTCCGCGATTTCATGTGCACTTCGCGCGTGTGGGCCGCGTGCTGTTCGTGGTAGTCTGACGTGTGCTGGTTCACCAGCCCAACGGGAGGACTCCATGAGAGCACGCACGAAGTGGTATGACCTTGCATCGATCGCACTGGCCGCGGGCCTCGGAGCGAGTGTGCAGGCGCAGTGTAACGGCGACAAGATCTTCGACGACAACCCCGGCATTCTCGTGTTCGCCGGCTCGGCGGTGGACATCTATGGCGAGCGGTGCCTGCTCGGCGCGCCCGGCTACGGCACCGGCGGCCGCGTGCTGTTCTTCGAGCGTTCCGCACCGCAGCAGTGGTTCGAGGTGGAAGAAATTGTCGGTCCGGGCGGCGGCGCCGCGGACTACTACGGCTCGGCGGTCGCGATCTACAGCACTTTCGCGGCCGTGGGGGCCCGGGAGACGACGGTCGGGGCCGATTCCCGTACTGGCCGGGTTTTCATCTACCGCCGGGTGGTGTTCCTGGGCAGCGTCGCGTGGGTGCTGGACGCGACGATCGACAACCCGTCGCCCGACGATGACGACCTGTTCGGAACCGCCGTCGACATCGACAGCGTTGGCGGCACCATCACGCTGGCGATCGGCTGCCCGGGCGATGACCTCACGGGCGCCGCCCAGGCCGGGCGGGTGCGGATTTACACGCGCAACGCCGACGGCTCGGGCTGGACGCTGCAGGACTCGGTGACGATGAGCACGCCGCAGGCCGACGCGAACTTCGGCTCCTCGGTGTGCCTGGACGGCGACCGGCTGCTCGTGGGCGCGCCGAACGAGGACGTCTCGGGGCTGTCCAACGCGGGGGCCGCGTACCTGTTCACGCGTGACGGCTCGGACTGGGGCACCGGTTCGCGCTTCACCGCGAGCGCGACGTATCGCGACGCGGGGGACCTGTACGGCGCCGACGTCGCGATCTCGGGCAACCGCATCGCGATCGGCGTGCCGGGTGAAGACGAGGGTCTTGAGACCAACGCGGGCGCGATCTTCGCCTACCGCCTGTCGCTGTTCTGGATCTTCGAGGACCGACTGCTCAGCTTCTCCCCCGACGCCTTCGACGAGATCGGCGAGCAGATCGACATGAAGGCCGACACCCTCGTCGCCGGCGACCCCTCCAACAACTTCTGCCTGCTGTGGCACCGCGGGCCCTCGGAGTCGTGGGTCCAGTCCTTCCCGTTCGTCGCCACCGAGCCGCCCAAGTCCGATTCTCACAGCTTCGGGTCCGACGTGGCCCTGACTTCCAACGGCGAGTACGTGCTCATCGGCGACGCCGCGGACGACCTCGAGCCCGACGCCGGCGGCGCGGGCTCCGCGTACATCTTCACCACCGACCAGAACCCCGGGAGCACCTGCGACGGTGGGTTCTTCGACCCCGTACCGATCGTGAATGACGGCGACCAGTGGTTCGGATGCAACGGCGGCGGCACGAACGGCTCGGTCACCAGCTCGTGCGCACCCAGCACCAACGGCGACGCGTGGTACCAGTTCGACGCGCCGTGCAACGGTCTGCTCCGCCTGTCCACCTGCGGCACCAACGACCTGGGCGACGTCGACAGTGGAATCGACACCGTGCTTTCGGTGCACTCGTCCTGCCCCGGCACGGCCGGCAACCAGATCGCGTGCAACGACGACGGCTCGGGCGCGTGCGGGGTGTTTGTCGACCAGGGCGCCCAACTGGATTCCTCGCTCACCGTCGCCGTCCAGGCGGGCGAGAACTACCGGATCCGCGTCGCCAGCTACGGGGGTTCCGCCACCGGGCTGTTCGTGCTCAACGTGCACTTCGCGTGCTGCCGCGTCGATTGGGACGGCAACGGCGTGGTCAACTCCACCGACGTCTCCAGCTTCATCAACGACTGGTTCGCCGACATCGCCGGGGGCACCACCGTCACCGACTTCGACGGCAACGGCGTGGTGAACTCGACCGACGTGTCCATGTTCATCAACGAGTGGTTCGAGGGCTGCACCGTGTGACCCGAGCCTCGGTTTGATCGGCACTCGGCGAGGGCGCCGTCGCGACCGCGGCGGCGCCCTCGCTGCTTACTTCCGCCCGTCACCGCCGTCCAGAGGGGCATTGCGGCCCACCGGCGCTCCTGGGCGAACCGGCGTGCGAAATTCCTGATCCCCCAGAGTCCCATCCGTCGCACAACTCAGTGCACGGGGGGTCGTGGCGGGGACTCCGCACACGCCATCACTCAGGAGGTACACAGTGAACACCAGCAAGCTTCGGTGCATCATCGGCGCGGTGGGCCTTGCGGCCGGCCTCGCAAACGCGGCAAACGCCCAGTGCTTCGCCGAAAAGATCGTCGATAACAACCCCGGCATCCTCAACTTCATGGGCTCGGCCGTCGACCTTTACGGCGCCAACCGCGCCGTGCTGGGCGCCCCGAGCACCGGCAGCGGCGGGCGCGTTTTCTTCTTCGAGCGCTCCGCCCCCCAGGTCTGGACCGAGATCGACGAGATCATCTCCCCCGAGGGCCCCGGCTCGGTCGACCTCTTCGGCCGCGCGGTCGCCATCTACGGCAACTTCGCCGTTGTCGGGGCCCCGGACTACTCGACCATCTCCGACGACTTCACCGGCCGCGCGTACATCTACCGGCGCACCACCATCCTGGGTTCCCCCGCCTGGGTGCTCGAGTGGACCATCAGCAACCCGTCCTCGGACCCCGGCGACCATTTCGGCTCCGCCGTGGACGTCACCATCATCGGCACCACCCCCGTCGTCGCCGTCGGCTGCCCCCAAGACACGCACTCTGGCCAGTCGCAGGCCGGGCGCGTCCGTATCTACCACCGCAACGACGACGGCTCGTGGACGCTTGAGGACTCCGTCACCGCCACCACGCCCCAGGCCAGCGCCAGCTTCGGCGCGAGCCTGAGCTTCGACGGCGGCCAGCTGCTCGTCGGCGCCCCGGGCGAGGACGTCGGCCTGCAGACCAACGCCGGGGCCGCGTACCTCTTCTTCCGCACCGGCACCGACTGGGGCGTCCCCATCCACTTCACCGCTCCGGTCGCGCTCCGCGGCTCCGGCGACACCTTCGGCGCCGACGTCGCCATCGCCGACCACTGGCTCGCCATCGGCGCATCCGGCGACGACGAGGGCATCGAGACCGACGCCGGGGCCGTGTACCTCTACCGCAGCAACGTCGGCGTCTGGACCTTCGAACAGCGGGTCGTGAGCCTCATCCCCGACGCCTTCGACCAGATCGGCAGCACCATCGACCTCGCCGGCGGCGTCCTGGTCGCCGGTGACGACACCAACAACCGCTGCCAGATCTGGCACGTCGACGCCAACGGCGACTGGAACCTCTCGTTCCCCTTCGTCGCCACCGATCCGCCCAAGTCCGGTTCCCACAGCTTCGGCTCAGACGTCGCGCTCAGCCAGAACGGCGAGTACGTCCTCATCGGCGACGCTGCGGACGACATCGGCTCCAGCGGCGGCGCCGGCTCCGGCTATGTCTTCACCACCGACCAGAACCCCGGTTCCACCTGCACCGGCGGCTTCTTCGACCCCGTCCCCGCCGTCCAGGACAACGACACCTTCTTCGGCTGCAATTCCAGCGGCACCGACGGCGCGACCTCCTGCACCGCCACCAACGGCGACGCCTGGTACCAGTTCACCGCGCCGTGCAACGGCGTCCTCGCCCTCTCCACCTGCGGCACGCACGACCTGGGCAGCCCCGACTCGGGCATCGACACGGTCCTCTCGGTCCACACCGGCTGCCCCGGCGGCGCCGGCAACGAGGTCGGCTGCAACGACGACGCCCCGAGCGGCAACTGGCCCGACGCCTGCGGCGTGTTCGGCAACGTCGGCGCCGCTCGCGACTCGGCCCTCAAGGTCAGCGTCACCGCCGGCGAAAACTACAAGATCCGCGTCGCCAGCTTCGGCGCCGGCGGGGCCACCGGACTGTTCGTGCTCAACGTCCGGTTCTCTTGCTGCCGGGTCGACTGGGACGGCAACGGCACCGTCAACTCCACCGACGTCTCGGCCTTCATCAACGACTGGTTCGCCGACGTCGCCAGCGGCACGACCGTCACCGACTTCGACGGCAACGGCGTGGTGAACTCGACCGACGTGTCCATGTTCATCAACGAGTGGTTCGAGGGCTGCTCGGCCTGACCCAACCAGAACAACGCCTCCACGCAAACCCGTTCCGGGCTCGGCTTCCTTCGCGGGGAGCCGAGCCCGTTCGGTTTTTTCCCGAAGAGCATCTTGCCGCCGCTGCCGGGTTCGGTTAGTCTGCCGCTGCCCACCATGACGTTCACCCCTTAAGCGCTGGAGCCTCCGCCAGGCCCCGCCACGACGCGACGAAGCGCTTGACCCAACCCGATGCGTGAAACGCGGCGGCGCCGTCCGCCGGTTGTTCGTCGTGCAGATGCTCGTGCGTGTTTGAGAATATGGAGGATCGTCACATGACCCGGTTCCGTACCCGTTCCCTCGTCGCCGGCGCCGCCGCGGCCTTGCTGCTCAGCGTCGGCTCACCCGCCCTGGCCCAGCCGTTCCCGCTCAACGGCAACTGGACCTACCAGGGCCGTCTCACCGACGCGGGGGTGCCCGCCAACGGCATCTACGACATCCAGCTCGCGATCTACGACCGCCCCGCCGGCGGCGCCGCCCTCGCGGTTTCGTTCCACAACAACGTCACCGTCACCAACGGCCTCTTCACCATCCCCGACGTCGCCACCGGCTTCCTGGGCACCTTCCAGGGTGACCGGCGCTGGGCCGAGGTCCAAGTGCGTCCGGGCGCCAGCGGCGGGGCGTTCACCGTCTTGGCGCCACGCCAGGAACTGACGGCGACGCCGTACGCCATGTGGGCCAACCGCGCCGGCGTCGCGGGCTCGGTCGCCAACCACACGCTCAACAACGCGTACAACTCCGGCGGCGCCGGGGCCGGGCGCACCATTCAGGCCGACAGCGGCGAAGTCGCCGTGCAGGGCGCCAGCGGCATGCGCGTCGAACTCACCCTGCGCGTCGGGGACATCGACACCGACGGCACCATCGAGCTGTACACCGCGGGTGCAAACCCCACCCTTGTCGCGCGCGACTGGTTCGACAACGGCGGCTCCATGCGGTTCCTCAGGCCCGACGGGACCACCATAACGTGCCGCATGGAGCCCGACATCAGCGGCGAAGGCATCTTCGTCGAGTGGTACAAGGACGGCAACGGTGTCGGCATGCGCTACGAGGGCGACCCCGGCACCGGCGGCCCGAACTGGGACCTCCTGGGCAACAACAGCAGCATCTCCTACCGCGGCAACAACACCGGCAACAACTCGCTCGTGCTCCCGGTCGACAGCGTCTCCGCCAACGAGATCCTCGACGAGCCCGGCGTCTCCAGTTCCCACCGCACCGGCCCGGGCTACGCCCCCGGCGTCATCACGATCACCGAGGAGTCCAGCATCACCGTCCCCGTGGACGGCTTCCTGTTCGTCGTCGCCAACACCGAGGTGGTGCTGTCGCACACGAATGGCACGGTCACGAGCTTCACGCACGGGCTGAACGTCGACAACTCGGGGGCGTTCCCGTCCGATCAGGACTTCTTTATCTCGCTGCCCGGCGCCCTGCCGACCGCGTCGTACACCCAGACCATCGGCGCCAACGGCGTCTTCCCCGTCGCCGCCGGCACCCACACGGTCTACTACCTCGGTCGCGAGGACTCCGGCAACGTGTCGTTCACCAACGACGTGCAGCTCTCGGTTCTCTTCGTCCCGACCGCCTACGGCGCCGTTGACCCGCGCGGCGGGCGCGCCGCCGGCGGCGACGATGCCACCCCGCCTCGCGACCGCTACACCATCACCGAGCAGGACATCGCCGAGTCCCAGGCCGCCGCCGAAGAACTCAGCGCCGCCCGTCTCGCCCGCGAACTCGCCGAGGTCAAGGCCCAGCTCGCCGAACTGCGCCGCTTGATGAACGACAACAAGCCCTCCGGCAAGTGATCTGACCCTCGCCACACACCCCTTGAGAAAGCGAGGTCACCCATGACTCACACCACAGCACTGTTCGCCGCCGCGTGCGGCGTCACCGCCTGCGCCGCCCTGGCGCTCGCCCAGCCCTACACCGTCACCTGGTCCACCGTCGACGCCGGCGGCGTTTCCCGCGCCGAAGCCCCGGGCTTCTCCTACACCGTCGGCGGCACCGCCGGCCAGCACGACGCCGGACCGGCGCCCGTGGGGCCGGCCATCGGCGGGCCGTACGCCGTCGCCGGCGGCTTCTGGCTCGGCGCGCCCAACTGCCTCGTCGACTGGGACGGCAACGGCGTCGTCAACTCCACCGACGTCTCCAACTTCATCAACGACTGGTTCACGGACCAGTCCGCCGGCACCTTCGTGACCGACTTCAACAACGACGGCGTCGTCAATTCGACCGACGTCTCCGACTTCATCAGCTCCTGGTTCGCCGGCTGCCCGGCGATCTGAGACTCGAGCGCAGCGTCCGGCATCGAATAGCGCCGCCCCGGTCCCGCCGGGGCGGCGTTTCTCGTTCGTGGGGATCTCGCGCCCGACCGCCTCGCCAACTCCGCAATCGCGAGCGATAGTGTGGTTGCCGGCCCCGCCCTGCACCAAGCGCCCATTCAGCCAGAGGACCTGCGCCATGGCTCCGTCGCGCCCCGCCCCCCCTGTCGCCGCCGCTCTGTCCGCGTGCTCGCTCACCCTCGCCACCAGCGCGAGCCCGCCCGCCCCGCCCCGCGGCGTCGACCCCACGCGCCACATCTTCATCGCGTGCGACGACCACACCGACTACCTCTGGACCGCTGACGTGGACACCTACCGCCAGGCGTTCCTCACGATGATCGACTTCTACCTCGATCTCGCCGACGCCACCGAGGCCAACCCGCCGCAGTTCCAGTCGCGCTTCGCGTGCGACGGGTCGCTGTGGCTGTGGGAGTACGAACGCAACCGCACTCCAGAGCAGTGGGACCGCCTCATCGCCCGCGTCCGCTCCGGCCACATTTCCGCCCCCATGACTCCGCTGGTCATCCTCTGGGGCGGCGCGCCCGCCGAGGCCGTCATCCGCGGCATGTCCTACGCCGGGCGGCTCGAGCGGCGCTACGGCCTGGACTTCGACCTCGCCGTGAGCATGGAGAACCAGGTCCTGCCCTGGGGGCTCGCCTCGCTCTGGGCCGGCTCGGGCGCAAAGTACAGCTGGAAGGGCATCTGCGGCTGCGTCTCGCGCACCCCCGACGCGGGAAATCGCGAGCACGACATCTACTGGTACACCGGGCCCGACGGCCAGCGCATCCTCATGAAGTGGAACAGCTCGCTGTGGGGCAACCAGTCCATCGGCGGCTACGCCGAGGCCCGCGACATCCCCGCGAGCGTCAACATCGCCACCACCGACCCGAACTTCCTCGCCCGCTACCCCTACCCCATCGTCGGCATCTTCGGGCGCGGCTGGGACGACCTGCAAACCCTCACCACCGACTTCGTCACCCAGGCCCAGGCCCTCACCGGCCCGCTCCCCGGCGGCGGCTTCCGCCAGGTCCACGTCTCCAACGAGCACGACTTCTTCACCGCCTTCGAGGCCGCCCACGCCGGCCAGATCCCCTCCGAAGCCCGCGCCTACGGCAACGAGTGGGAGCTTTACTGCGCCTCGCTCGCCGAGGTCAGCGCCTCGGTCAAACGCTCGGTCGAGAAGCTCCGGGCCGCCGAGGCCATGGCCGGCGTCGTATCGCTCTACGACCCCTCCTTCATGGTCACCGGCGGCCCCGCCGGCACGCCCGCCGGCGGCGGCGATGCCCCACGCGACCAGGCGTTCATGAACCTCGGCCTCTACTGGGAGCACAACTGGACCGCCGACGGCCCCGTCCCACGCAGCGTCCGGGCCCAGTGGCAGCGCGACCTCGCCGCGCAGATCGCGGGCTACGTCAACGCCCTCCACGCCGACGCCGCGGCCGGCCTGTCCCGCCTCATCCCCGCCGAGCCCGGCGCCACGCGGTTCTACGTCTTCAACCCGCTCGGCTGGACCCGCACCGCCGCCGCCGACCTCGACTTCGCTCCCGGCGGCGATGTCCACGTCGTCGATGTCGCCACGCAGCAGCAGATCCCAGCGCAGGTGGTCACGGTCGGAGGCACGCCGCGTCTGCGCGTGCTCGCGAGCGACCTTCCGAGCGTGGGCTACCGCGTGGTTGAAGTCCGCCCCGGTCCGGGCCCGACGCCCTTCAACGCCGCCGCGACCGTCACGCCCGGCAAGGGTGGGTCCGAGCCCCAGCCGCTCACGGCGACCTACGCCATCTCCGCCAACAACCGCGACGCCCTCAGCCAGAACGTCGGCCAGCCGGTGCACCGCGTGCAGATCGACGGCTATTCCCCCGGCGAGCCGACCCTGTTCGTCGGGTCCGACACCGAGCAGCAGACCGCGGCGATGCAGTTCGCGATCGACCTCCCGCCCGGAACCACGATTACCGGTGCGCACCTCGCCGTCCGCGCCAGCGCGTCGCAGTCACCCAGTCCGACCGGCGCGATGGCGATCCGGGCCTACGACCTCGACGACACGCCGCCGTTCGTCACCGGGCCCTTCGGCGACCTCGTCAACCTGCACCCCACTCTGCCGCTGGTCATCAGTTGGCCGCAGTCCGCCTGGCCCGGCGGCGGCGTCGACGCCCAGTCGCCCGACATCGCCCCGCTCGTGCAAGCCTTCCTCAACCGCCCCGGCTACGCGCCGGGGAACCATCTCGGCCTCGTGGTCACCGAGGGCTCGATCCAGCCCAACCGCTACGTCGGCTGGGACGATGCTGTCGCCCCCGGCGACGGCTCGGCCCGCCTGACCGTCGAATACCCCGACCCGGACCCCGACCCGCCCCCGTCGGCCGACAGCCTCATCGTCGACAACGGGCTCATGAGCGTCGAACTTACGGGGCGCGGCGCCATCGTCAGCCTCGTCGACCACACCCGGGGCGACCGCGAGTTCGTCCGCGTTATCGGTGGCAAGGCGATGAACGACCTTGGTCCCGGCGCCGGTGTCGTGAGCGTCGAGAGCGTCGGCCCCGTAAGCGTCACGCTCAAGGCCGTCACCACCGCGCCGCTGGCGCGCGAGGTCCGCGTGACGCTGCACCGTGGATCCTCGCGCGTCGACATCGAGAACCGCATCACCCAGAACTTCGCGGACGTGCGCACCTACGCCTTCGGCTTTGACCTCGATGACCCGCTCGTGCGCCACGAGGAGGTCGGCGCGATCGCCACCGCTCGCCTGACGACCGACCCCGCAGCGCCCGGCTCGTACTCGCCCCGCAACGCCCGCTACGACTGGCTCACCCTCAACCACTTCGCCGACATCACCAGCCGCGTCGACGGGGTCGGCGTCACGCTTTCGAACGCGGACGCCTTCTTCTTCCAGCTCGGCGCCAGCTCCATCGGCGCACTCGACGCCGCGACCCCGCAGATCAGCCCGCTCATCGGCGGCCAGGTCGACGGCTCGGGCCTGGGCATCCCGCAGCAGGGGGGCGATGCGCTCTTCACGCACCGCTTCGCCCTGGTCACGCACGATGCCTTCAGCGCGCCCGCCGCCATGCGGCACGCCCTCGAACACCAGAACCCCCCAGTCACCGGCCCCGTCGTCGGCCCAGGTCCCACGTCCGGCGCTCGCCCGGCGCCAGACCTGCTGTCGGCCGTCACCATCCCCGACCCCAACGTCCTGCTCTGGGCCTTCAAGCCGGCCAACGACGGCGTTCCGACCGGCGTCGTGACCCGCGCCTGGAACCTGGGGGCCGCCGCGCCCGCCGTGCCCATCTCCATCACGCCCCGCGCCGTCGCGGCCGCCACCGCCGCCACCCACCTCGAAACCCCGCAGGTCAGCGTCCCCACTTCCGCCGGTGCCGCGGTCCTCCCGCTCGCCTCCCAGCAGATCGCCACGCTCATCCTCGAGCCCTGCCGCGTCGACTTCGACGCCAACGGCGTCGTCAATTCCACCGACGTCTCCGAATTCATCAACCAGTGGTTCGCCGACCAGCTCGCGGGCACGACCTACACCGACATCGACGCCAACGGCGTGGTGAACTCCACGGACGTCTCCGACTTCATCAACGCCTGGTTCGACGGGTGCACCCCGGTGTAAACCGTCGGAACACCGACCCCCGACACGATACGTCTGACCGTTTGGAACCGAGCGCGTTCCCAAGGATCGTGACTATTTACAGTTTGTGGCTGTATTGAAAGAGAGAAATCCTCTCGATTGACTATTTGCGCCCGCGGGCCGTTCTGGTAACGTCTTCCTCTGGACGAAGGTCGCTCGTTGGACGCCCTCGCGGCGTCCCGCACGCGGGCCGGCGCCGCCGCGCACCGCCACTGCGCTCTCTGGACGTCGCGACCATCTCCCCACGGTCGGTGCCGGGACTTTCCCGTCCAGCCGCCGTCGGCACGGGAGGACCACATCATGACCTCGCGTCCCACGTCGTTCGGTTTCCGCCCTTGCCCACCCGTTGCGGGCGCGGCCCTCCTGCTCGCGTGCGCCGGCGCGGCCAGCGCCCAGTACGCCGATCAGGCCGTCGCCCGTGGCGTTGACTACTTCGTCGCCGCCGGCGCCCAGGGCCGTGGGGCCGCCTGGGCCGACCTCGACAACGACGGCGACGTCGACCTTGTCGCCGTCGGCGCCGCCACCGGCCAGATCGGCATCTGGGAGAACGACGGCGCCGGCAACTTCACCAGCCGCGCCGCCACCGCCGGCCTGGGCACCATCATCCCCTCCAGCGCCGCCTCGGGCGTGTGCGCCGCCGACTACGACGCCGACGGCGACCTGGACCTCTTCTTCTGCATCGGAGGCGGCATCGCCAACGTTCCCGACCGCCTGTTCCGAAACAACGGCGACTGGACCTTCACCAACGTCACCTCCGCCGCCGGCGTCGGCAACATCGGCTCGGGCATGCACGCCTCCTGGGGCGACATCGACAACGACGGCGACCTCGACCTGCACGTCGCCAACTACGACGCCAGCACCCCCGACGCCCTCTACCGCAACAACGCCAACGGCACCTTCACCAACATCGCCGCCGCCCTGGGCATTGCCGACCGCAAGCTCACCTTCCAGAGCTGCCTCTTCGACTACGACAACGACGGCGACCTCGACCTCTATCTCTCCAACGACCGCGGCTGGGCCTGCCCCACCTGCGGCAACTACCTGTTCCGCAACGACGGCGCCGTCTTCACCGACGTGTCCGCCTCCGCCGGCGCCCTCATCCAGATGAACTCCATGGGCACCGCCATCGGCGACTTCGACGGCAACGGCCACATCGACGTCTACTCCACCAACACCGTCGAGGGCAACAAGCTCCTGCTCAACACCGGCGCGGCCACCTTCGTCGAATCCGCCGTGCCCTCGGGCACCGCCTCCTTCGCCACCGGCTGGGGCGCCCTGTTCTTCGACTGCGACAACAACGCCCGCAACGACCTCTACGTCTGCAACATGGACTCCATCGCCCCCAACCGCCTCTACGTCCACAGCGGCCAGTGGCCCTGCACGAACGTGGCCGCGGCCATGGGCGTCGCCGACAACGGCGTCTCCTTCTGCGCCGCCTACGCCGACATCGACAACGACGGCGACCTCGACATCGTCTTGTCAAACTACGACGAGCCCCTGCACGTGTACGTCAACGACGGCGCCCCCGACCTCTCCTGGGCGATGTTCCGCGTCGTCGGCACCGGTCGGAACCTCTGGGGCCTCGGCGCCCGCGTGCGCGTCACCGCCGGCGGCCTCACCCAGGTCCGCGACGTCATGGCCGGCTCCGACGCCTTCAAGAGCCAGAACGACCTGCGCGTGCACTTCGGCCTCAACGCCGCGCCCGCCATGGACCAGATCCAGGCCACCTGGCCCGGCGGCGCGTCCCGCACGCTCACCGGGTACGCCGCGAGGCGCCACTGGACGCTCTACCCCGACGCACGCCTGGGTGACGCCAACGCCGACGGCCAAGTCACCTTCGCCGACTTCCCCGCCCTCGTCGCGGCGTACTCCCCCAAGCCCGGCTCGCTCACGCCCGGGCACGAGCTCTTTGATTTCGACGCCGACGCCGATGTCGACGACGTCGACATCGACCTCTTCTTCGCCCGCTACAGCGGCGATGTGCTCGACTGCAACGCCGACGGCCAGAGCGACCTCGCCCAGATCGCCCGGGGCGAGCTCGCCGACGCCAACGCCGACGGCGTCCCCGACGTCTGCCAGTGCGAGGCCGATTTCAACCACGACGCCACTGTCAACTCCACCGACGTCTCCGATTTCATCAACCAATGGTTCCAGGATCAGGTCGACGCCACGCTCGTGACCGATTGGGACCTCAACGGGATCGTGAACTCGACGGATGTGAGCGAGTACATCTCGGCGTTCTTTGAACCCTGCCCGTGACCGGTGAGTCATACGGATCCCCGCTGATTCTCGTGCGCGTACGGCGCACGGTCGGGTTGCGCGATCGACGGTGATGTGGGATGATTGCCACGGCGAGGAGGCCCGGCATGCTCATCACCCAGCGCGAAGGCGGC
>JAESFG010000380.1_pt1 | contig 54978 bp, 49 predicted proteins | sample 9269371 | NCBI WGS metagenome assembly JAESFG01 (sample SAMN14506227, study PRJNA617093) | algae metagenome | isolation source: Aetokthonos hydrillicola CCALA 1050 (B3-Florida) and co-occurring... | place: USA: South Carolina | collected 2013-01-01 | reverse complement strand
AAAGACTATGCTAACTTGAGTAACTTAAAAAATGCCATTAGAGATATTCTAGGAAAATTTGGTACTCAATACCAAATCCAATTTACCATCAATTATTGACGGTTATTTTTGTCCTTGTACTTAATTGCTCAGGCTGATAATCCTTTTGTAAAATTCGTAATACAAAATATATGTTGTGTTTATTCAGATGTTATATATAATCTTAAACCATGATTAACAATGAGCGGAAATTTTAAGCCAACTAATTCTTTTGAAATAGAAAATTCACAAGGCTTTTTTGAAAAATTACAAGCAGAATATAATGACTTTGACAAAGAACATTTAAATCCAAGATTTGCAATAAATGCCTCTATTACGTCTTGGCATCTTAGCGATTGGACATATCAAGAGTTTTTTAAAACAGATTCGAGATTTCAAGAGTCTATAGAGAATGGTAAAACCGTTTCTGGATTATCAAAATATCAAGAATTTTTAAAAATACAATGCCCGGAATTAGAGTTTATGCGTACCATTACAAATGGTTCCAAACACTGTAAAGTTAACAGGGCAAATCGAACAGAAATATCAGGAGGTGATTTCAATCAACATGATTTTGACAGACATGATTTTCACGTTCCTAGATTTGTTATAATCAATGAGGCTACAAATGAAGAAATTGATTTTGAAGAATTATTACTAAAAACAATAGACTTTTGGAAAATATTTCTAGGTGAGCTTTATAGATAAAAACAGCTGATTAAGGAACTACATAAGAATGAAAAACAAGTTTATAATTCTTTCGCTGCTATTTAGCATTACGAGCATTATTCTAACTGTTAAGACAAATATTGATATTGTTGAAGCTTATTTAAAAGCTGATGGCAAAACAAAAGCCTTGTTTGGTATAGTTGAAATGGTTTATGATTATAAGTACTTTTTCCTGATATTGACGACAATATCACTTATTCTATCTCTCTATTCCAGAAAAAAGGCAGAAAGTAAATTGATGTTTTTTATAGCTATTGTAAGTTCTATTGTTTCTGTAGCTTTAATATTTATGAGAATCTGGACTTGGATTATTTAGTAGTGTCTGAAATGTGTTAATACAACTACATTAATCATTGAAAGTCAAGACATTATATAGAAAATCAATACTTTTGAGACACCATCGATTATTTAATATAGTATTTCATATAGCCACTCAATCTCCTATTAAGAAACCGAAAACCTCTCCAATTCATGCAAGTTTACCTCTTTTGAAATATCTCAACTATTTTAAAAAACGCTATCACCAGTCATTGATTAAGTATTAATAAAATATCATTCCCTTTCATGAATACTTTAGAGGGATGTCATATAAATCATCAAAAAATATTGCTGTAATTATTTCTTTTTGGCGGGTTTATCTTTTTTACCAAAAACTGAGATACTCACATAGCGTTTAGGATGAGCTTTTAAATCTACAAAAAGGCTATCAAGGTCAGAAATGGCTTTTACAGAAGCAATATGAAGCGAATCTGACTTCAAAAGTTTGCCAAGACTCCCCTGCCCTTCATTTACTTTAGCAAGCATCTGATTAAGATTAGCTACCGAATGATTAGCTTTATTGAGTGTTTCAGAAAGGTGCAAGGCAGACAATGAATCCCCCAATGTATTAAATTTTCCTATCAAAGGCTTAATACCCGTTTTAGGGTCGTTGAGGGCTGCTGTCAAGCCATTCATATTCGTTAAAGCTGCTTTCAAAGCTATTCTGTTCTCTTCAAGAGTATTATTGGCAGTATTAGAAGTTTGTGAAAAGCTCAATAAAAGTTTGTTCAGATTTTCCTGAGTTGTTTTAAACTCTCTCATTCGCTGGTTAAGCACTCCCAAAGTCAGGTTAAACGAATCTATTACCGGACCTGCCTGAGATTGTATAGAACCCAGAATATCTTTAGGAAGCCGGGCAATCAGGGTATCATTATTGTTTTTAGTCTTTTTTCCATCACCAATACTTAAGATTACACTCTTACTACCAAGCAATGAGACATCAATGGTAGCCAGCGTAGAATCATTGAGTATCAAATCGTTTCTGATTTCAAGGGTAACAAGTACTGCATTGTTTTGCTTTTTTATAAAATCAGTAGACAATACTTTTCCCACAATTTTTCCGTTCAACATCACCGGATTAGATTCCGTAAGACCAAGAATATTAGGATAAACAGCATAATATCTGTTGTTGGAAGAAAAAAGATGTTTGCCTTTTAAAAAATTAAATCCGAAATACAACATAACTCCGGCAGCAAGAGCCAGAATACCAATTTTTGCTTCTTTAGAAATTTTCATAATATAAAGCCTTTCTCTCTCTGAAAAAGGTTTAGTGTTTAATGGTTTGGTTTAGGTATTAAGAAACTATGAGATAACCGTTTTCATAAATCATCGCTTATAGTTCATAGTCAATCATCACTTTCTACAGCTTGTTTATATTCTTTAAAAGCCCGGTAAATAGCTGAAGCAATATAACTTCTGCCTTGCTGGGTATTGAGATAGGCTTCTTCTTCCTTATTAGTCAGATACCCTGCTTCTATCAATACACTGGGCATCGTTGTTTTCCAGAGTACAATAAAACCCTGCTGTTTTACACCACGACTTTTTCTACCAGCTTTGTTTTTAAACTGATTTTCTACAAGCTGGGCAAATTTCAAGCTATTTTCCAGAAAAGCATTCTGATAATTAGAAAAAACAATGTTGGCAACCGGCGAATTTGGGTCAAAACCATCATAATTCTCTTCATAATTGTCTTCCTGCAATACTACCGCATTTTCCCGGTTTACTACTTCCAGATTATCTTCTGACTTATGTAAACCCATTACGTAAGTTTCAGTTCCATAAATAGCCTTAGAATTAGCATTTGCATTGCAATGAATAGACATAAACAAATCTGCCTTATTTCTGTTTGCAATATTTGCCCGTTCATTCAAAGGAATAAAAATATCTGTACTACGCGTGTAAACGACTTTGACCCCCGGAATATTGGATTTAATTAACTTTCCTACTTCCAGAGCTATTTTCAGAGCTATATCTTTTTCTTTGGTTACCAGTCCGTGTGTACCAGGGTCTTTACCTCCATGTCCTGCATCTATAACTACTGTTTTTATTTTATAAAAAACGTTAGAATGCTGTTGTGTTTTTAGTGCCTGATTGTCCTTTCCGGAAAAGTCGTTACTTTTGCCGGCAAACTGAGAAAAAATTAATATAGCCAAAACACAAAAAAAAACTGTTCCTGTAAAAATTTGGTACGATTTTTTCTGTGGCGAAAAGAATATTTCCCGGCTCATTCGTATTTCGTTTAGTGTTCGGAGTTGTTGAGCTTGTATCGTTTGATGTTTATGCAACGGTTCGGCAGGCAAATAACACTGCACCCCAAATGAGAAACAGTAAACGACGTTTCGTTTTTATGCTACCTTTGTACAAAAATGTAACTTTTTTGTTGATTCCGAAAAATCTCCTGTTTTTTCTTGTACTTTTTTTAGGTTCAGGATTTTATTTTGAAGTTAATGCCCAGCAGCTTCGTGTGCCGGGGGCACTTCAAAACCGTACCCAAAATCAGCCTCAAAATGTTGGTAGCACTGTAAAAGATACCTCTAAGGTACGTAAAGATTCACTCAAGGTTCCCAAAGGTGATATTCAGACTACTATCAAATACAACGCCAAAGACTCCATTGTATATGACATGAAAAGCAAGTTGGTCTTCATGTATGGCAATGCTGCTACTTCTTATGGCGATATTCATCTCAATTCCGAGCAAATCAAGATAAATCAGCAAACTCAAGTTGTTTCTGCACGAGGAGTACCTGACTCTACAGGAAAAATGACCGGATTGCCTGAGTTTACACAGGGAAATGAAAAGTTTGAAGCTGAAAGCATTGATTATAACATCAAATCAGGAAAAGGATTAATCAAAAAAGTAGTTACCGAACAGGGAGGTGGTTTTTTACAGGGGCAGACTGTAAAAAAAGACAACGAAGGTAATTTGTATCTTCGTAATGCCATTTATACTACATGTAATCTGGCACATCCACACTGGTATTTTGAAGCAACCAAAATCAAAAAAGTACAGGATAAGCAAATTGTTACGGGTCCGTTTAACTTTCATCTGGCAGATATACCAACTCCATTAGGTTTCTGGATGGGTATTTTTCCGATTAATACTAAAACCAAGCAATCAGGTATTATCATCCCAACTTATGGTGAGGAGCCAAGAGGTAGGGGCTTTTACCTGCGTGGTTTGGGTTATTATTGGGCTGTTAATGATTATGTAGGCTTGACATTTCTGGGAGAAATCTATTCAAAAGGGGGATTTGGATTGAGTACAAATGGTCAATATTCCAAAAAATATGCCTATAATGGTAATTTTAATATACGGTTCAACCAACGTTTGGAGGGTGAAGAAGGCAATAAGTCTCCATTAAATGACTTTTGGATTAGCTGGAGTCATTCTCCTCAAAGTAAAGGAACAGGTCGTTTTTCTGCTTCAGTAAATGCTGGTACTAATACTTATAATTCCCGAAATTCATTCCAGATTCTCAATCGTGTATCTACCTCTTTCAATTCCAGCATTAACTATAGTAAAACCTTTACCGGAACGCCTTTCAGTATGTCAATTGCAGCCCGCCATGATATGAATGTGCAGACCAAAGTAATGAATATGACACTGCCTGACTTTAGTTTTCAGATGAACCGGATTTACCCGCTTAATTTCAGCAGTATCACCAGTTCCGGCTCCAAGTTTTGGCAGACCCTAAATATCGGTTGGACAATGCGGGCAAGCAATACACTTTCCAATGTTACTACTACTGGCTCTGGAACTGTATCAGGTTATCCGTTTAGTATAGATTATGGCAATATTCTGCAAACTACCAGCAACGACAGACGTACTGATACACTTAGTTTCTTAAAAGATTTCCCTTTGATTTTCAGTCGGGGGCAGTATGGTGTAGTGCATGATATACCTGTGAGTATGACTATGCGGGTGCTCAAATATTTTAATCTAAGCCCTTCATTCAGTTATTCCGAAACATGGTATCCAAAACGTCTGGATTATACCTACAACGACCAAACCGGACGAGTGAGAATTGATACCATCAATAAATTTTCAAGACTTTACCGCTACAGCATCAGCACAGGTGTTACTACCCGTATTTTTGGTACATATCGTATTCAGAAAGGCAGGGTTGAAGCCATTCGCCATACAGTAATGCCAAGTATGTCTGTGGGTTACACACCAGATTTTTCAAATGAAAAATTCGGTTTTTATCAAAAAGTATCTTACGGAGGCATTCCCCTTAATCAATCCTCCAATAATCTTTACCGATATGCTCAGGAAGTGGCTGTATCACGGTATAAAGGTTTTTTTCTGGGTGATGCTACTTCAGGGGCAAATGCCGGACTTTCGTTTTCTATCAACAACACACTCGAGATGAAAGTGAGGGCAAAAGAAGATACCTCTGCAAAAAAAGAAGTGGGTAAAAAAGAAACTTTTAAAAAGGTAAATATTCTTGATGGATTCAGCTTCAGCAGTGGATATAATTTCCTTAACAAAGACTACCCGCTTGCCAATATTAACTTTCAGACAGCTACCCGACTTCTGAACAACCGCCTCAATGTTACACTAAATGGCTTTATAGATCCTTATAAATATGTATTAGACAGTGTTTCTTCCAAAGGAACCGTTTATCAGCGTCGTTTACCCAGAGAACTTGCTTTTCAAAAACAAAACCCTGACAACTTTAAAGCATTTAGAGAAGCCGGAGCAGCTACGACAGGTGGAATCGGGCAATTACAAAATCTGAACATAGCCCTGAGTACCAGTCTTAATCCCAAAGCAGCAAAAAAAGAAGTGAAAGCCACACCTGGTAAAGTAACAGAAGAACAGGCAGCTGCTATTAATGCCAATAAAAATCTGTATGTATCCTGGGATGTGGCATGGGATGTAAATGTAAGTTATAGTGTAAGCTATGTTAAAGTAGGTTTTCAGCCTTCACAGGTTCGGCAAAATCTCAATTTTAACGGCAATTTAAGTCTTACTCCTAAATGGAAAGTAACTTTTAGTTCAGGTTATGACTTTGAAACCAAGCAGGTAGCCGCTACACAAATTGGCATTATGAGAGACTTGCACTGCTGGGATATGGTAATTAACTGGGTACCCCTTCCTTCTAAATATACTTCATACGATTTTACAATCCGGGCAAGAGCATCTCTGCTTCAGGATTTGAAACTAACTCGCCAGCGAAACTGGTATGACAGATAATTCGCAATAGCCTCTAATTGGCTATTTTCAAGGTTTTTGGTATTTTTGCGGGCTTGCAAATTTACTTTGCTGAGATGGGTTACCTTTTTTTTAAAAGAATATTAACAGGCGATTTTATCAAAAAAATGTACGAAGCATTTCCGGCTGAAAAAAATATTTTAATTTTGTAGTTATCGAAAAATAATTTTGATTTGAAGAATTTATGAACAAATCTTTTACTAACACTAATAAATCGCTTTCTATGGAAAAATTACAGGAAATCGCAGAGCTTCCATATAAAAAGTATGCAACCATGAGTTGGGGAGATGAAGATGATTTTGATGATGAGGATGCTGATGACGATGATGACTTTGACGATGATATTGACGAAGACTTTGATGATGAGTTTGAGGATATGGAGTTTGACGAAGGTGAAATTTCAGATGACGACTTTTTCAAGAAAAAAGGAGGCGATGATAGTTTCTATGAAGAAGATTTCGACGATGAAGATGAAGACGATTTTGATGATGAAATCTAATAACCTCTCATAAAGAAATCTTCACTGCTCTGCCTGAATTTTATAAAGGACTTATAATATAGATGACTATCAATTATAAGTCCTGTTTTTTTTATAGATCCTTTTCGTATTGCTTCAAAAAATTGGTTATCAATACTGGCTTGGGTAAATTTTCTACCTCAGGTAAAGTATAAAAAAGCATTTGATAGTCTTTTTTAAGAATTTCCACCTCTTTTTCTGTAACTCTTATTTTCCAAAAACGGGTAAATATTTTTTGATGCGTAAGTTGGTGTGTAAAAGTTTCATCCATTTTTTCAGTCATATTTTTCAATAAAATTGTTTGCAAACCTGTCGGCAATACAACTTCTAAATCCTGAAAATCAGAACTTTCAGTTAAATAAAAGTCATATAACCCTTGCCATATATCTTTTATAGTCCTACATTTCATTGCAATTTTATCTTCAAACTGAAATATGAGATAATGAAAGTACCTCTTTTTGACTTTAAGCTTTTTTGTTTTTACGGGTAATTCTTTCTGCCTGCCTGACAAGCAAGCTATGCACACATCATTAAACGGACACAGAAGACAATCAGGTGAAACAGGCTGGCATTGCAATGCCCCAAATTCCATCAATGCCTGATTAAAAATATCAGGATGTTCTTCATCAATCAAATCATTGGCTACTTTACCAAATATTTTTTTTGCCTGAGATGATACAATATCAGTATCAATACCAAAAATACGAGCCAATACCCTAAAAACATTCCCATCCAGCACCGCTACTTTCTCCTCAAATGCAAATGATGCAATGGCAGCTGCTGTATAGCTACCTATGCCTTTCAGCTTCAGCAAGTCGTCATAAGTATTCGGAAAATCTCCGTTTTTTTCTTTAAAAATCTGCATTGCAGTTTGATGCATGTTTCTGGCACGGGAATAGTAGCCCAATCCTTGCCATAGTCGTAACACTTCCTGTTCAGAAGCCATAGCCATATCAGTAATAGTTGGAAATGCTTCAACAAATTTCCGATAATAGGGTAATCCTTGTGCTACCCTTGTTTGTTGTAGTATAATTTCTGATAGCCATATTTTGTAAGGGTCTTTTGTATGACGCCAGGGAAGGTTGCGTTTGTGATGCTCATACCAGGCAAATAATTTCTCTTTAAACTGTTCTTTTGTATTCATCTCTTGACTTTAATCAAATAAAACCCATATATAAGTCTTTAAAAAACAAAAATTACCAAATGTTTTTTCTCTTTGGCGACGTAAGTTCGGCTACAGAAACGACAGGTTTGTGATAGTTTTTATAACAATCAGCATTTCAAGCAATTACAAAACCAAAAAGAGCTTTTTTTTTTAGAAACATTTTTAATTGTCGTTGCAAGACTCTAATTTTGTAACTCTTTTTTTGAAGAGAGCCCTTTTTTAACAAACTTAATCATTTACGACTGTGACCAAAGCAGAAATTATTTCAGAAATCGCAGACAAAACAGGTATCGACAAAGCTGATGTTTCAGCTACCGTTGAAGCACTTTTTAATGTAGTAAAAAACTCAATGGCAGAAGGCGAAAATGTCTATGTAAGAGGTTTCGGTTCATTTATTAACAAATTCAGAGCTAAAAAGGTCGCTCGTAACATTTCTAAAAACACTTCGATTGTGATTGATGAGCATTATGTTCCGAGTTTTAAGCCATCTAAAGAATTTGTACAGAAAATCAAAGCAAGTAAAAAAATAAAAGAAGTATTGTCAACAGCCAAATAAGCTGCATAACAACGTAACTTAATTTATTACAAACACTATCAGCAGTTGCCAGCATAAGGCTTTTATCTAAAATATGTTTAAATCACAGATTATTTTATCGGTAGTAGCCATTGCTCTTATCTCAGGATTATATGCTTTGCCTAAATCTATCCTGAAAAGTGACAGAAAACAGACAACTGCCTCAGTTACCGAATCTGTGCAAACTCCGACACAACAATCAGATATTGCTCATCAGAATGCAGGTTCTCCTGAACAGTATAAAGAACTAAACCGTCTTAGAAATTTGTTTGCAAAGACAAGTGGACAGAATAAGGTAAAAGCTGCAGATTCATTAGCAAATCTTTATGCTGGTTTACAGAAGCCTGATAGTGCTGCTTATTTTGTAGAGCAGATTTACTTACTCAATCCTTCTCCTGAAAATCTGTTGCGAACAGGTGATGCCTATTATGAGGCATGGCGGTTTGCAGCTGAAGGGAATAAAGCCAATCCTGCAGGAGAAAAAACAAGGTTGTATTATGAAAAAGTACTTGCCCAAAATCCTAAAGCTCTGGAAGTAAAAAGCAGATTAGCTATGACTTACTCAACAACAGAAAACCCTATGCAGGCTATTATGATGCTGAGAGAAGTAGTAAGCGAAGACCCTGCCAACCAAACGGCTTTGTTTTATCTGGGTATGCTTTCTATGCGTTCAGGACAATATGAAAAAGCCATCGAACGCTTTAAGCAAGTACTTGCCAAACATCCTGAAGATACTGAGGCTCATTTATATATGGGCATCAGTTATAAGCAAACAGGCGACATAGCAGCAGCAAAAAAAGAGTTTTTATTTGTCAAAGAAACAGAAAAAGACCCTGCCATTCTTGAAGCAGCTGAAGCCTATCTTAAAGAAATTCAGTAACATAACCCCAGTTAGGTTGTGAGATGAGTTTATACTGATAAAAACCACAGAGTTTTTATCTTGTTACAGTAAAATATTGTTTAACATTAAAAATTCACAAAACTATGCCTTGCGGTAAAAAAAGAAAAAGACACAAAATAGCCACTCACAAGCGGAAGAAACGGTTAAGAAAAAACAGACATAAGAAAAAATAAATGTCAGGGATTGCTGGGGCTTCTTTGTTGATTTTTTAATCTTACAACAGGCTATAAGTCTCAATATCTTACTTATTTATTAAGAAAATTTGTCTGAAAAAGTTATTAAATTTTCAGGCAAATTTTCTTTTTTCTTAGTGCTGATTGCAAGCCAACGCCATCAAAATACAAAGTTTTATTACTGATTTTGTTGTGTTGGCATTGGGCTTGCTTGTCAAAAAAGATTATTTAACGGTGTGTTAATAATCTGAAAAGGACTTAAACATTTAACCATTCAAGGCTTTGAGTAATGAATTAGTCATCAGTTCAACAGATACTGGTGGTCGAATAGCCCTTTTGCAGGACAAAAGGATTGTAGAATACCACCTTGAAGAAAACAGTAGCAACTTCACGGTTGGTGATATTTATCTGGGCATAATTAAGAAACTGGTTCCCAATCTGAACGCAGCCTTTGTTGACATTGGCTACGAAAAAGATGCCTTTCTTACATACCACGATTTAGGTCCTAATATTCTATCTCTCAACAAATTTACCAAACTTTGCCTCACTAAACAGCTTCCTACCCACAAGCTCAATGATTTTAAATTAGAACCTGAAACCGACAAATTCGGAAAAATTGGTGAAGTCTTTAGCAAAAATCAGCAAGTGCTGGTACAGGTTGTTAAAGAGCCTATTTCAACAAAAGGTCCCCGGCTAAGTTGCGAAATTTCGCTTGCCGGACGCTATCTGGTGTTACAACCCTTCTCCAACACAGTTAGCATTTCAAAAAAAATTACTTCAAGAGACGAACGTCAACGCCTGCAAAGGCTGATGGCTTCTATTAAGCCTGCCGGTTTTGGCGTAATAGTTCGTACTGTAGCTGAAGGCAAAGAGGTAGCTGAATTAGACAAAGATCTGAGAAATCTGGTAGAAAAATGGGAACAGTGTTATAGAAATCTAACTAACAATGCCCAAGTCCGGGATAAAATTGTAGGTGAGATGAGCCGGGCTTCATCCATGCTCCGTGATATGCTTAACGAAAGTTTTGACAATATTACCGTTGACGACAAAAGTACCTACGAAGAAATAAAAACGTATATCAGAACCATTGCTCCCGATAAGGAGAAGATTCTTAAATTTCACAATGGCAAAAGCAAATTATTTGAAACACTTGGTCTTGAGAAACAACTGAAAAGTTTGTTTGGCAGGTCAGTGAGTATGCCAGGGGGAGGTTATCTGATTATAGATCACACAGAAGCTCTGCATGTGATTGATGTAAATAGTGGTAACAAGTCTATTTCTGAAGGTGATCAGGAAGCTACTGCTTTTGCTGTTAATAAAGAAGCAACTAAAGAGATAGCACGCCAAATCAGGCTCAGAGATATTGGAGGAATTATTGTCATTGACTTCATTGATATGAAAAAGGCAGAAAACAAACGCCTTATTTTTGAACAAATGAAGGATGAAATGAAAAATGATCGTTCTAAGTTCACCATTTTGCCACTTACTAAATTCGGACTTATGCAGATTACCCGCCAGAGGGTTCGTCCGGAAGTGAATGTGAGTACAGGCGAAATTTGCCCCACCTGTGGTGGAACCGGCAAAATTACTGCCAGTATTCTGGTTTCTGACAATGTGGAAAGTTCTTTAGATTATGTACTTACCAAGCAAAACGAATCTGGTTTAAGCGTAGTACTGCATCCCTATCTGCATGCATACTTTTTACAAGGTTTCCCGTCAAAGCGATTAAATTGGTTTTTTAAGTACAAACGCTGGATAAAACTAATCAAAGACTCATCATTAGGCATGACTGAATTTAAGTTCATTAACAGCCACGGCGAAGAAATAGAAGTGAACAATTAGTAAAGTATGCCTTCAGGCTAATTTTAGGCGTTAGAAATATCAATCTGTTTAGATGATTTCTAACGTCTTTTTATTGTAATCTATCTTTTCCTCCTTCTTATTATTTTTACAGTACTAATATTTCTGTTTTAGAAGCGTTTTTAATCACATAAGTAAGAAAATGAAAAAAGTAAGTATAATCTTAATTACTTATAATCGGGCTTATGTTCTCAGTGAAGCCATTAGTAGTGTTTTGCAACAAGATTATCCTGTTCTTGAACTCATAATTATTGATGATGGCTCTAATGATAACACGACAGAAATTATAAAAAGCTATTCTGATGACCGGTTGCAATATCATTATTTGAATCACTGTGGGAATCTGTCTATCCTTAGAAATGAAGGCATGAAATATGCCAACGGAGATTTTATTGCTTTTATTGACTCAGATGATATCTGGGAGACAGGAAAACTGACCAAACAAATCGAAAAGTTGAATTATTACCCAAATGCAAAGTTTTGTTTTTGTGATGTAAAGGAATGGGTTAATGGTGATTTAAAAAAGAGCAGTGTTTATTCTGATTATCCTTCAACTATTAAAAAAAAATTCTTTGAGGAGTTAGTAACAGGAAAAATGTTTATTTATCCTTCGTCATTTCTTTTTGAAAAGGATTGCCTGAATGAAACCGGTTATCTTAACAATGAATTACCACTTAGTGACAATGAGTTTATGTATAGAATAGCTTACAGTAACGAAGGTGTCCTTCTGAAAGAATCACTGGTAAATATTCGAAAACAAGCAGATAGCTTTGTAAAAAACAGAGAAGAAGAAGTGTGGTATGAAATGATTTATGCCTTAAACAAGTTTTATGGAGAAAAGAAGATATCTTACACTTTATTTCAAAAAGAAGTACATAAATCCAGATATAATTTAGCTGTAGTACTGAGTAAAAAAAAGAAGTTGTTTTCTGCTGCAAAAAATCTGTTAGCCTGTATTAGCATAAATCCTTTATTTTGGAAAGCCTATTTACGGTTACTGGCATTACCAATTCAGATTTTAAAGTGAAATATATGATTTTTATAGTGAGTAGTGGGCTGGGTAATATCAGAAGAGGAATGGAAACTCATGCTCATGATTTATTTTTTAATCTCAAAAAAGAAGGAGATTATGAAGTAAAACTGATGAAGGGGGGAGGCAAAACGGATGAAAATGAAATAAAGATTCTTAATTTTCCTATATTTTCTACTCTTAACCGTTTATTATCATATTTTACCGGAAAAAATCCTTTGCATATACAAAGTCTAACTTTTGCTTTAGGTCTTATCCCATTTCTACTTACAATCAAGCCATCAATTATTTATCTTGGAGAGCCTTTTTTGTACCATTATCTGGTAAAAATTAGAAAATATTTTAAACTACGTTATCGTATTATTTTTTATACGGGCGGACAAACTGTTCCGGGAGACTTTGAAGCGATTGACACTATTCAATATGTTACTCCTTTTATAAATAACAAACAAATTGATACGAAAACCACAAAACAACATTATCTCATTCCACACTTTGTCTCAGTAACCAGTACTGAAGTACTCATTTCTGCTGAAGAGCAATATAGATTGAGAAAAAAATATAATATTCCTGAAAAAGGTAAGGTTATTTTGTCGGTTGGTTCCATTGATGATTCAGTAAAGCGGATGAAATACCTGATAGAGGAGTGTTCAGGACTTGGCAGTGATTTATTTCTGATAATAGCAGGAGAAAAAAGTGATGAAACATCTGGTATTATTGAATTTGCCCAAAACAAGCTCCCTTACAGGTATTTGATCACAAGTGTATCCAGAACCGAAGTAGCCAATTTTTATCAGTTGGCTGATATTTTTGTATTATGTTCTTTAAGGGAGGGCTTCGGACTGGTTTACCTCGAAGCACTTTGGTTTGGACTGCCAGTGATTGCCCATGACTTTGAAGTGGCAAAATATGTGATGAAGAACTTTGCTTTTTATGAAAACCTGGAGATATCTGGGAATTTAGTCAAAAAAATACAAGCGTTAATGCTGTTACCAGAATCTTCACAGTTGAAATACGAGAGAAGAAGATTTGTAGATACACAATACAGTTGGGAAGTACTTAAAAATGATTATCTGAAAATGTTTGAGGAAGTAAAAAACAATCAGCATCCTTTAGATTTACATATATGAATCTGCTAAATGTCTTTAAAAATCCGGAATATTTCTATAAGCCTGCTCTGGTAATTCGAAAAATACAGTCTGCGGTAATGGGCAACAATGCCGGAAAGATTTTAACAGAATTATTGTGGAAACAAAAAATTTATGTCAATTCCCAACAGCATATTGCCAAATCTATTCTGGCAAAAGGTATATTTGATTTGGCTCTTACCGAATGTATCTACAGAATTTTGAAGCCAGGTGACAATGCCATAGATGTGGGTGCTAATATCGGTTACACTACTAATCTGATGGCTACTATATGTGGTAAAAATGGCAAGGTAATTTCTTTTGAGCCTCACCCACAACTTTTTAATGAGTATTTACTTCCTAATATAGCCTTGCTCCAACCATGTGGTTTTACAGGAATAATACCTCACCAACTGGCATTATCGGATGAAACAGGTGATGGAGTACTGTTTATACCTCCGGCGTTTGACAAAAATAATGGTATAGCTACCTTAGTTGATAACAAACAATATAAAGATAAAATAACCATACAAAAAGAAAGATTAGATAAGATAGTTAGTCCCAACCAAAAAGTTAAACTTCTGAAAATTGATGTAGAAGGCTATGAATTAGAAGTACTAAAAGGAGCAGACAATCTGCTTAAAAACAAAGCAATTGAAAATATCATTTATGAAGATTACAAGGCTCTGGATAGAAAAATAGAAAACTATCTTTCAAAATATGGCTATCATGTATTTGAAATAATAAAAGGATTTGATGGTATAAGATTGGGTGACGAAGACAAAAATACAAAGCCTAACCCTGAACCCAACTACCTTGCTACACTCTCCCCTGATGCAATACAAAGTATATTTAGGCAAAAAGGCTGGCAATGCCTGAAATAATTAAAAAACAGAATGCTAAAAAGACTTGGTAAGTCTTGCAAAATCATCTTAACTTATACAATATCTCTCAAGATTTGCCAAGTCTGAAACGCAACACAACTTTTAAAGCAGTATAAAATCTTTTTAAGGTAGATAATTATTCAAAAATCAGATTCAAACAAACATAAAAGAAGCTGATAGTTTTACCAGCTTCTTTTAATATGTCTATAATTTATTGGGGTTTCATTCTATATTCCATTACTAGCGATTGACTGGATGAATCTAGATTGATAGTTTTTGTAGTAAAAACAAAAATATTAGGACTCAAATGGACAATGTTAAATGTATCCTGAGACGTTTGATTATTCTCTGAAGGGTAGGTAATTATCAGTTTATTCTGCTCTGTATTACTTTGCCATGTCGCTGTACCTGTTGAAACTAAATTAGAAATTTGTAGCTGACTGTTACTTTGAAAAGTATAACGCAACGAATCTTTAAAGGGCTCATAGCTTCTGACACTATCAATATACAACTGGTCTATTTTCCATGTTTTCCCAAGTAAATAGCTCAAATTAAAGTTTTGTTTACTACGAAAAGAGGAAATTAACAGAAACCCTCCCATGAATAATAAAGTACAAAATAATATTTTTCTCATGTTTATTTTATTTTAAATATGTGATTGGTTTCAACATAACCTTTTGTCTGTAATTTATAATAGTAACTTCCCTGTGGCAACTGTGAAGCATCAAAGACAAATTCATGTGTTCCCTTCTTGTAAGATTTGTTTTCAAATACCTTCAGTTTTATTTTACCAAGTACATCTGTTATATAAAACGAGACTGTTTCATCTTGGGTAAGTGTAAAGCGAAGTGTAAAACTATTGGCAAATGGATTAGGATAAACACGATTCTCACTAAAAATATTCTCTGTAGATTTATCTTTATTGCCTTCATTAGTCCGTAATGGTTGATTTTGCAGATAAGTAGCCAATGGAATATATTTATACTTATCAAGTTCTGTTTTTATACTATCTAAGTTATACTGGCTTTGTAATTCGCTTTTTATATAATTTTCAAGGCTTGCTCTATACGCTACAGTATCAATAGTATTACTTGTTGGAGGAGCAGAATTAGTTTCTGCAACACGTTGATAAGAAGGTCCGGTAGGTTCACACTCCCAAATACCACTTCCATTAGATGTCCCTAATAAAGAAACACCTGGAGCAAATGAAGTGTTGCCTGTAATATTGATATCAGGAGATACATATTGTCCTGCATTTATTACATTATTACCTGTAAAACTCATGCTCTCAAAACCGTAGTACTTTTTATTTGTACTGATTGTTTGATTATTAAACTCTCTCTGAAGCTCGTTTTCAAATGTAGCAACTCCTAAATCTCCATGTTCTACAAGAGCATATAAATTATATAACAACATATAATCTAATCCTCCAAAAATACCTTTATTACCACCACCAGAAGAAGCTTCATCTTTTCCACGTTCCCAACGGTTATCTGACCGCCAGCCCTCAACTCCTGTACCGGCACCAAAAAAATAGGGACCCTGACAGGGGGCAGAATGGATAAAATTTCTATATTTCTGACGAGATACAAATAAATTTCCTGAATTATAAAGATATTGATGAAGCAAAGGATATAGCTCTGTCCCAAATAGTTCACTTTGTGCACTCAATATAAAACCCGTTGTATTAATAGTTAATTTTGGTAAGGGTATGGGCAAACAATTGTCTATTTTTATTTTAAAATTTAAAGCTGCCTCCAAAAAATCAAGTATATTAGGATATACAAATGGAGTAGGGTAAGAAAGTTTATACTTCCACGATTCAATATAAATATTCTTGTGACATATTCCACGTATACATGGATAGGGTATCCGTATTCTGATAGTATTACATTTGACAGGATACAAGCCAGAATAAAAAGAATGACCTACGGAAGCAAGGCTATGAACATAAGCTCTTACGTAGTCATTATTCATTAATTTTAATACAATAGTGCCTTCCAGTGTTTGAATTGCTTGCCATGCTGGTGCATATAACTCTGTAATTGCTCCCTCATATGCACCATTATCAAAAACGTTTAAATTATTGCTAAATGTCCCTTTTTGGATTGCCTCTCCACCCTTTGCCGTGCCATAACAACCTGCTTGTGTTTCCAGTATTGCTCCTTCTCTATTGAATGAGGTGTTTTCTTTATCTGTAGGAACATTACCACCATTTATTACTAAGGTACCTGTAGCTGGGTTAGGATAAAGATAATTGTGATTATAAGCATACGTTGATATATGGTTAGCATATTCCTTAGCTTTTGCTTTAAAATTGAATGTTTGCCCCTGGCTGTTCACGTAGATTACACCATCTTCAAAACATTTGACCACCAAAGCAAAACCTGCTAACAACTCGGCGACCTGGTCGGTACTTACAGATTGCTCTACTATTGCCTTGTCAGACAAAAAATATTTATCACATCTTTGTTCATTTAATTGTGTATTCCATGTAGCACCACACAATGCCACAATATCAAAAGCATGAGATTGTGTATTAATTTGCTTGTCATCTTTTTTATTATACAAGTTAGTTCCTATATAATCTGAGCCGAAAGGTCGTCCATCAGGGTATTTCTGTCCTGGTCCTCCGGGACTATCAAGCGGGTCAGGTACCGCATTGGGAAAATACATTTCAACAAACTTTGGACTTACATCGTCTCTTACAAAATACCCGTCAAGGTTATTATATGCCGGATTTTTAGGACCTTGCAATATGCCTGAGTTTTTGTCGAGCCTTTCATAGGCTTTCATGGCATAATATAGTTCCTCAAGCACATGGTTGTAAGGCTGCCCATCATTACGCAACAAGCGATATTCAGTAGCCAGCACCCCTATATACCTTGCCAGATAACTCGTAGCATCTCCCCAATTTATTTTCCCGATTCCTTGCCATTGTTGTTCTGGAAGATAATTTTGACCAGTTGCAAGATTTATGACTTGCATAATATGATTAGAAGGAAGACTATGTCCAGAAGCAAGTTTGTTTTTAATAGGGTCTAATCCATTATAATCATATTCTCCCTTGTGCATAAATAGATGAGTAAGTCGCCACCGATAATACCAATATTTAGAATGGTCAAAATCTGTAATACTTTGGCCAAAAGAATATGTTTGTATAAATACAAATAAAATTAGTAGTTTTTTCATTATTTTGATTTTTCTTTAATTTGATATTTCCCAGATTTCATTTTTTCTCTTAAAACTTAATAAACCATACTCTTTAGAGTAAAACCAATTAGAAATCTCATTTTTAGTTTTATAAACATTCTTATACTCTTTATTTGCTATAATGGCTTTGGATAAGTAAACAGAATAAATAATTGGTGTAACGGTGCTATCTGTGAATGTTGATTCATTTTCATTAATATACTTTATTGGCAATCCTAACCCCACATCGGTAGTAAACATCCATATATTTGGCTTAAATTGATTATCAGAGTTATAAATTGTTGTCAAATACCAATAAAAAATATCTGTTGGGGCATTGATATTTACTAACTGACAATAAACTTCCTGATACTTCAGTTCAGGACAACTCCTAAAAGTAATGGCAGTATGGGAGCGGGGTTGCTCTTTCACCTCTATCATGTGGTCTGTAAGCCCTGTTACTTTGTATTCTCTTACATTACCCAGATTACTGACAAACTTGAGGATTTGCCCTTCCTTATAACATACCCATTCTTTGTCTTTATCTGTCAATGTATAGGTAGGATATTCTGAACAAGTACACTGGCAGTGGTTACACAATAATCCCAGCCCTATGATAAGTATGTTAAGAAGAGATATCCTTGATATGCTTTTCAATAACATTAAAATATACCGTACCTGATTCATAAAAAATAAAGTTAATGTTTGTCTGTATTTTCAGCTTGTTTTTTCAAAAGGCTGATTTGTTCTTTCAATAGGGTTATTTCCCTGTCAGCAACTCATTGGTTTTACGAATGGCTTGCGTTTCTTTTTGCGATTGTATCAGATAGAGCGTAATTTCTTCTATTTTTTGTAATAATTTGGCATCCATCTGTGCCACATCAATGCCTTGCTTTTCTATTTCTGTTGCAGAAGGAACTTCCGGGAGGTGTTTATACAACCGGATATATTGTTCTACTTCTGATAAAGGACGTAGTTTATATCGATTGTCAAATACATAATCAGGCCAGGCAGTTCCGGGAGTCAAAACCCTTACTCCTCTTGCACCTATTATACCTTCAACGGCAAGTTTCATATTATTGGTATTATTAGTTCCAATACCTATGCTACCACTATTGTAAAAAACCGTATTACCATTGCTCTGCCATAGGCTACTACTACTACCTGTAAAAGGTTGTCCGTTAACAGTAAATCCCTGAGCGTCAATAGTACCTGCCACTTGTAATTTAGTAGTAGGATTAGTTATTCCAATACCTACATTACCACCATTAAAAAATGAATTTCCGTTAGAGTGAAGTTGAATACTCGCAACATTGGTATTGCCAAAAACTTGAACATAATGTCCTGCAACATCTTGGAGAAATTGTACCATTTTTCGTTCTCCATTTTCGCTTGCATGAGACCAAGTATAATTGGTTCCATTTCTGGCACTATTGTATTTCAAATAATTATATCCTCCCTCATCCTGAGATGTCACATTAAAAGCCGGGTATATTTCTCCTACACTTCCTACCAAAGTACCTAATTCTAACACTGTTGCCAGAGAGCCTGTATTTCCTGCTCTAAACCAAGCATTTCCATTGGTAAGTTCTAATTTTCTTGTGGGAGTACCTGTTCCAATCCCAACATTATCCATTAAAAATGTTTGTCCATAACAACTAAAATCATCATTTCCTTCAATAGCTATTTGCCCTTTTGAACCAACACCTGCATTCAATAACAATAATCTTTTATTATCGACAGTAGCTGTTCTGATAGTAGCAAAATCGGAGCCAAAGAGTATCTGATTTGTTGCTGGCAATTTAATATTACCATTTATTTCCAGTTTTTCAGTTGGACTATTGTTTCCTATTCCCACATTCCCGGTACTATAATAGATATTATTTCCGGTTGTTATCCATTGAGAACCTCCACCACTTCCACTACCAGTAAAAGGCTGTCCATTTATGGTAAAACTCTGGGCATCAATGTTACCATTAACATGTAATTTATGTTGGGGATTATTGTTATTGATACCCACATTCCCATTATCTAAAATAGTAAATCTACCTCCTATAATACCACTGGCATCTATTCCAATAGCTCCAGGATATCCATGTCTTAACCCACCTGACGATATATGAAGTTTTGATTCCGGACCAGATGTACCTATCCCAACATTACCCGTATTGGTATTGTAAATATCATTGCCTGATACTGACCAAAGGTTAGTAGTTCCTCCTCCCCCTGATGCAGAGGTAGTTACCGATAAAGCAGAACTTTGAGATGAGTTATTACCTGCTGCATCTTTTGCCCGAACTGTAAAAGAATAAGTAGTAGAAGCTGTTAAACCTGATACAGCATAAGAATTGGTAGCAGGGGAAGCGATAAGTATGCTGTTTTGATAGACATCGTAGCCAGTTACTCCCACATTATCTGTTGAGGCTGTCCAACTCAATGTAAATCCGGTACTTGTAATATTTGAAGAAGCCAACCCGGCAGGAACAGTAGGAGCTTGTGTGTCACTCCCTCCTGTCGAGCTAAATTGTTCTAATTTCAACAAGCTCATCCCTGCCTGATAATAGCCTGTATTTCTTGACAAAGTAAAACTGATTTCACCTGAGGCATTAGGTGAAATTGCAGCAAAATTGACCGTATTGGTACAGTTATTTTGCCCGTTTAAGGTTTGAGATGTGCCATTAATAGTATAAATGGCGGTAGCAGCATTGCTGCCAGAATTATGATAAAAAGTAAGTTTATAGGTTTTAGCCGTATTGAGTCCGGTAAATTTGGCTGAGAAAGTTTCACTGTTTTCCACCCTCCACCAGGAGTCGGGTTGTGGGTTTCCTGTACAGGTTGCCGTATTGCCAGCACCACTCAAAGCAGATGTAGTAACAAAATTGATAGTAGTAGCAGAGCCGTCATCTTTTTTGAGATTGTTGTAAGCTGTGCCGGAAGCAAGCGGAAAAGCAGTCGGAAAAAGATTGTTGTAATTGGTTATTGAGGTAGAATACTGGTTACCAAATTTAAGATACCAGGTTGTTTCAAGGGTTTGGGCATAGCTGGCAGAGACAAATGTCAAGATAAATACCAGAGCTGAAATCATAGTTACTGTTTTTTTCATAAGGAATTAAAAGAGTTAAAATTTAGCTTCAAATCCCTTCAAATTCCTTCAAATTCCTATTATTTTATGTTAGTAAATTGTTAAATCATAGAAAAATCATCAAATAACTTGACTATCAGAAGATATTGAAACCCGAAATAATTTAGCCTTAATATCACTTGGTTGTTTTAATGAAATATAATTTTTCAATAAAATGCTGGCTCTAAAAATTAGTTGTTTTAGATTGTAGATAACTTGTGGAAAAGTTAGGTTTTAATTGAGAGAGGGTTAAGTTATATTTGGAGTAGAAAATCAATGACAACAACATGGCAAACTGGTATCAAGGCAACATCCGCTATCAACAACAGGATGAAAAAGGAAGACTTAAAACAATCAATGAAGTATATTTGGTAGACGCAGTATCTTACACAGAAGCGGAAGCCCGTATTTATGACATAGCAGCAGATGTAGCTTCAGAATTCCAGATTTCAAAACTGGCAAAAATGCGGTTGAATGAGGTTTATTTTATTGAAAATGGCGGTGAAATATGGTTTAAAATAAAGATCCATTTTCTGGTATTTGATGAAAAAGCAGGAAAAGACAAAAAAGTACCAGCCATAATGCTTATCAATGCCCAAAACCCCAGAGAAGCCTATGATGCTCTGAAAGACAAACTGGGCAAGGTAGAAGATTATGTGATAACAGATATTAACACTACCCCTATTTTGGAAGTAGTACCTTATGAACAGGAAGAAAATCCTCTGAAAAATGGAAATTTCAAACCACTTTCAGAAGTGATTGACAGAGAAACTTTGCAAAACTAATTTCTAAACAGAGAGCTGAAATCTACCTAATCCAGCTCTCTGTTTATATTTTTTCCTTAAGGAAATCTATCAGCTTTTGAGTAGCCAGTCCCCGATGTGAAATGGGATTTTTCTCCTCCAGTGTCATCTCTGCAAAAGTTTTCTCATAACCTTCAGGTACAAAAACAGGATCATAACCAAAACCCATATTTCCTCTCTTCTCACCTATAATTTCACCATTTACAATACCTTCGAAGTAATGGACTTCACCATTGAGTATTAAGGTAATAATGGTCCGAAAGCGGGCTTTTTTATTACTATGAATAGCTAAATTTTGAAGTAGAAATCTGATATTGGCATCTGAATCTCTTGAACCAGAATAAAAAGCCGTATCTACACCAGGCTCTCCATCAAGAGCTTCAACTTCTAATCCGGTATCATCAGCAAAGCACGAAACCTTAAAGTTGTTCCAGACAAACTCAGCTTTCTGTCTGGAGTTTCCTTCAAGTGTTCGTTGTGTTTCAGGAAGTTCTTCAAAACAACCTATTTCCTGTAAACTGTTAATTTTGATATCGCTTACAGGCAATAACGCCTGAATCTCTTCAATTTTATGTTTGTTATTAGAAGCTATACAAAGTTGCAGCATAAAAATATTTAGAATTAAAATGCCTGCAAAAGTACTTTTTTGCAGGCATTTTTTAAATTAAGAATTATAACTTTATTGTACACTTACAACCTGTATTTCAAAACCAAGTGGGGTATTACCAGGTATTGAAGGTGGTGGACAACTTCCTCCGGAAGAGCTTCCTGTGCTTCCATACCCAATAGCAGAAGGTATTAAGAAAATAGCACTACCTCCTACTCTGATATTTTTAATACCTTCATCCCATCCCTTGATAACATTCCCTTTACCTACTACAAAATTAATACGATTGTATTTGGCAGGATTACTATTACATGAGGTAACCCCCGGATCAAAAGCAACATCATTATAAAGAAAAAACCCTCTGTATGAAACAGTTACAGTCTGGTCGTCTTTCGGAAAATCTCCTGTACCCGGATTTTTACTGATAATTCTCAGTCCGGTAGAGGTTTTAGTTAACGAATCTGTTTTGAATTTTTTAGCAGTAATGTAATCAGTTATCACTTGCTCTTCTGTACGAACATTTACTAAAACTACTTTTTCAAAGACCAGAGAAGAGTATGGTGGGATGATACCTCCATACGCATTGGTGCTACTACTAAATGCTACACAAGATGGCATGATAACAGTAGCAGAGTCTCCTTTTTGCAGATTACGGATTGCTTCATTAAAGCCCGGTATAATGTAAGTACTTGCTACCGGATTCATGGGAAAGATAAGAGATGTATCTCTGAAATAATTATCAAAAACAGTTCCATCCAGTAGCTTGCCTTCATACCGCACTGATACCTGTGCCCCATCTGTAGGTTTTATACCTGAGGGATTAGCATTTTTGAGCACTTTGTAATAAACACTGTAATTACCCACTTTTATTTCTTTAAAACTATTGTCATAGCCACTATACCGCTTGATTTCCTGATCATTCTCAAGGCATCTGTCTGATACTTCATCCGAAACAAGACACCCATTTATAACAGCAATACAGCTTAGTATTATACAGAAAAATATTATTTTTTTCATTTTCAAGATTATTTAACACTTACTAACTTAACCTCAAAAGCTATGGGAGAATATCCGGGAATGGTTATTTGTGCATTGCTTCCAACAGTACCAGTTGAACCATATCCAAGGGATGAAGGCATAATCCAGATAGCAGTTCCACCTGGTTTTATAGTCTTGATAGCTTCTTTCCAACCATCAATAACACCACTCTGGTTTCCTACTACAAAAGAATAAGAATTTGGGGAAGGATTTTGGTTTGTGGCTGTTTTTACGGGATCAAAGTAAATGTCTCCATTTATCATATAACCCTTATACGACACTGTAACGGTTTGTCCATCTTTTGGTGTATCTCCTGAGCCTGGGCTTTTACTGATAATCCTTAATCCTGAAACCATTTTAGTCACAGAATCAGGGTTAAATTTCTTTATTTTAATATAATCATCAATACGTTCTCCCTCTGTGAGTATTTTGGTAAGTACCAAATTATCAAATACAACCGGAGAATAAGCCGGAACCAGCCCACCATATGCCTGATTATTATTAAATGCCATACAGGAAGGTACAATAGAAATTACTGAATCACCTCTGTGCATTACCCTCACTGACTCGTTTAATCCGATAATAACTGCTGAATTTGATGTAGGATTCAGAGGAAAAACGTAGGCACTGTCTTTATAAGTATTTTCAAACACAGTTCCAGATAGCAATTTTCCTACAAATTTTACATAAACCTGATTCCCTTCTGCCGGCGATATTTCAGATGTATTGACACGGTAAGACTTATAATAAGCATTATAAGATCCGACTGTTAAAGAACTGAAAGTACTATTATAAAGAGAAGATTTTTGAATAGTTTGTTCACTCTCAAGACAATGATCTACATAATCTTCACTTTTGAGGCAACCGGAAAAACCAATAAGACTAAAGACCAACAGACTACTGAATATTATTTTTTTCATATTTATTTTTTACGGATAGACCCACTTTTCAGTGTAAAGGTTGCATAAGAAAATTATCTGCCAGCTTTATATTTTAAATATGAAGCTGGCAGATAATTTTTTATTTTTTTCTTTTTTCTACTTTGGCTAACTCTACATCAAAGATAAGAACAGCATTGGCAGGAATAGAACCATTTCCGTTTGTTCCATATCCAAGACTTGAAGGAATAAACAAAGTAGCTTTTGTTCCTTCTTTAAACTCGGCTAATGCTTCATCCCATCCAAAAATCACCTGTCCTACACCTAAAATATAGGTATAAGGTTGCCCTGTTTTTTTGGAAGAGTCAAATTCTTTTCCATCCAGTAACTTACCTGTATAATCTACAGATACCTGATCTCCAAATTCAGGTTTTTCACCTGCACCTTCGCTGGAAATAACATAATATACCTTATTGGCAGTTTTTCCACTTGGAGTTATTTTATTTTTAGCCAGGTAATCCAGAATAATCTTTTCATCTGCTGCAATCTGTTTTGCAGATTGAGCCATCATTTCTGACTTCATTTTTTCTATATCTGCCTTACGACTCATCATGGCTTCTGCCTGTAGTTTTGCGTTTTCAGCTTCAGCTTCCTGACGGGTTAATACTTTTACAATTTTTACTACATATTTTAAATCAGAACCTTTACGAATGAAAGGGGGTAATTGCTGACCTTGTTTAACTAAAGAATCTGTAGAAATATAAAAAGTAGCACTATCACCTTCAGCCAGTAGTGTTAAACCTTCAGCAGGACTTCCGTCTTTAAGAGTATCTGGAGGTGCTGGCTGCAAAATTGCATGTTTTGCATCACGATAAGTACTTTGTATTGCCGAGTCTTTTTCAGTACGAACCTCAAAATGCATCAGCAATACTTCACCTGATTTTGCTTTTCTTGCCCCTGATTTATGGCTGTGTATTTTATATCTGAGACCAGATTTGGTGCTTTTACTTAAATCTTCACAACTTTGCAAAAGCAAAGCTCCGAGTAAAAATAACAAAGGTAATGTGTGTTTGAACGACATTTGTAAAAAGAGTTTAGTATTAAAAAAACAGGTCCGGCATAGCCGGCAGGATAAATAATAAGAAAATGGATTAACTGGCTAAGATTAGAAAATCTCTAAAATTAACCCGCTAATCCATTTTGATGTAATCATACAAACCTGGAATTATCAGGACGCAATTAAAGCCCCATTGGCAAGAGACTTATACTGTGGTAACAATTCCAGAAATTTTTTCACGGTTTCGTCCAACGACAATAATGATTTCCCCCCGGAAGCATTTTTATGACCTCCCCCATCAAAATGAGTTTTGGCAAATTCATTTACAGCAAAATCTCCTACAGAACGGAAAGAAATCTTTACCATGTCGCCTCTGTCTATCAAAATTGCAGCAAATATCACATCTTCTACAGATAAAGCATAATTAACAATACCCTCCGTATCTCCGGTTTGTGAGTGAAACTCAGCAAGCTCTTCGGCAGTAATTGCAAAAAAAGCAGTATGATACTCTTTTAATACAATCAGTTTATTATACAAAGCAAAACCCAGAAATTTCAACTTTTCTTCTGAATTATTATCATATATCAACCTGTGAACCTTATTGGTATCCACTCCTATATCTATCAAATCAGCAGCAATCAGGTGAGTTTGCCTGGTAGTACATGGATGGCGGAAAGAGCCTGTATCTGTCATGATACCAGCATAGATACATTCTCCAATTGCAACATCCAGTTTATCCTGCTCACCCATACGACAAATTAAGTCATAAATCATTTCACAGGTTGCTGCTGCTGCCGGATTCCAGTATTCAAAATCCGAAAAATGCTCTGGTTGTAAATGATGGTCTATTAAAATCTTAATAGCTCTCGTACTTTTCACTACTTCGCCAAGAGCCTCAATACGACTCAGGCAACTAAAATCAAGACAGAATATCAAATCTGCTTCATTCATCACCTGTGCAGCCCGCATCTCATTATTTTCTGTATATACCACTACAGAATCATTATCTGACATCCAGTGTAAAAATTTAGGATAGTCTGTAGGGGTGATAACAGTAACCTGATGATTTTTCTTCTTCAGAAATCCTGACAAAGCCAGAGATGAGCCAAGTGCATCAGCATCAGGTTTCTGGTGGGTGGTAATAGCAATTTTTTTAGGAGTATTCAGTAATTCCTTTAACGCTTCCAGATTATTCATTTCCTTTGTTAGACAAACGTACGAATGTACCCATACATTTATCAAAAACGCCTGCAAAGTTGGGCAGAATTTTCAGTAAAAACAAAATTTTCTGTAACACAGTTCCTTTTGAAATCTACTGACTGAATCTTTATTTCACGCAAATAATACTGAATTTCAAGCAATTACCCATTACCACAACAGACGATTAACAGAGGATATCCATAACAATTATTCCCTTTTATTTAATTGATAAGAAATATTTTTATATAATTTCTCTACCTTTGCACCGCTTTTTACAGCAGCCACGACATTAACCAACATCTGATATGACCAACAAAACATTTACCATGATTAAGCCGGACGCTGTAGCTGCCGGAAACAGCGGTGCCATTCTAAAAATGATTGAAGAAGCAGGCTTCAGAATAGTAGCCCTGAAAATGACTAAACTTACAACCGAGCGTGCCGGACAGTTTTATGCAGTGCATGCTGAGCGGGGATTTTTTAAAGATCTGGTAAGTTTTATGACTTCCGGACACATCGTTGCTGCCATTCTTGAAAAAGAAAATGCAGTAGCTGATTTTCGCAAACTGATTGGAGCTACTGACCCTCAAAAAGCAGAACCAGGTACTATTCGCAATTTATTTGCCAAATCTATTGATGCCAATGCTATTCACGGTTCAGATTCTGACGAAAATGCTGCCATAGAAGGGAATTTCTTTTTCGCAGGATTAGAGCAATTCTAATTTCTTTAACTATATTCAGCAATCAGATCATTAAATCTGATTGCTGATTTTTTTATAACTGCAATCCACCAACCAGATATCTTTTTATTTGAACAAGCTTTATAACTAAATGAAATTAACGTTTTGGGGAGCTTCCCGACAGGTTACGGGAAGTATGTATTTGCTGGAGTTGGAAGACGACTACAAAATTCTGATAGACTGTGGCAGTGATATGGAACGTCATAAGCAAACTGATATCGGTTTGCCTTCAACTGTTAATCCTAACGGGCTTTTTCCTTTTGAACCTTCTCAGGTAAATCTTGTAATTCTTACACACGCCCATATTGATCATACAGGTATGCTTCCTAATCTTTTTCGGGAAGGATATGAAGGTCAGGTATTGTGTACTTCGCCTACGCTGCAACTTACTAACCTGTTGCTTCACGACACTGCCATGCTTAATGCCCGCAAACTGAAAAAAATACAGGGTGAAAGCAAAAAGAAACGAAAATTCAGAGACTTTGCTCAATCAGAAATCAGTGCTTTGTATTTTGAAAAAAATGTTCGGGAAGCAATTGAGCAATTTGTTACAATTCCTTTTAATCAGCGTTTTAAAATTAATAAACAGGTTGGATTGACTTTTATTCCTACCGGACATTTATTGGGGGCTGCCAATATTATTCTTGATATTACAGAAAACGGAGTACAAAAGAAAATATGTTTTTCAGGTGATATAGGTCGTAAAAATTATCCATTACTCCCCGACCCGCAACGTGTTCCACAGGTCGACTATCTGCTTTGTGAAACGACGTATGGAAATCGAAAACACCTGACTACAGGCACTACTACTTCTGCTCTTGCTGAAATCATAAAAAAGACATGTATAGATATGCCTGGCAGGCTGATTATTCCGGCATTTAGTGTAGGCAGGACTCAGGCTCTTCTTTATACTGTTAATAAAATTTATACGGAAATCGGTATGCCTCCTGTGAGGGTCTTTGCAGACAGTCCACTGGCATATTCAAGTACAAAAGTATATCAGCATTTTTCTAAGATGCTTAATAAAGAAGCTCAGGAATTTTACGAGGAAAATGAAACACTTTTTGATTTTGACAATCTGGTTTATGTAGAAGATTTAAAGCAAAGCAAACTTATCAAAAACTACAATGAACCCTGTATTATTATTTCATCTTCAGGAATGATTCAGGGAGGACGGGTAGAACAACATATATTCGACAATATCAGCAATCCCTATTGTACTATTTTAATGGTAGGTTATGCTGCTGAAGGTACTATCGGTCATGATTTGGCTAATGGGGCTAAGTCGTTGAAACTGAAAAACGGTAAGGAAATAGCGATTCTTGCCAATATTGAAAGCATTGATATTTTTAGTGGGCATGGCGATGTAGATGATTTAACAGAATTTGTGTCATGGCAGGATAAGAATCTTCTTAAGCAACTATTTCTCATTCATGGGGAAGAGCAGAGTATGATTGATTTTAAAAATCATATAGAAACTCAGGGATATAAAAATGTAGAAATTCCTAAAAAAGGACAAAGTTATTTTTTATAAAACTTTATCATATCAGGTTAAGTAGCATAGAGAAGGGAAAATTATCTTTTCCCTTATTTTTTTAATTTTATTCTACAAAACAGTACCATCTTCTTTTAAAAATACAACTTCTTTAAAACCAAATGCTTGTATAGTACCATCAGGATTTTCTATACACAACCTCCCGGAAGCATCAATATCAGTAATTTTACCCCTAAAAACATAGCCAGCTTCAGTCTGAAATTTATGCCATTCCTGAAAACGGTATAGATTTTTAAGATACAATTCCTGTAAATTTCCTCTGCCATTTTCACGAGCTTTCAAGTAATAATATTCCAGATATTCTGATAAATCCCTTAATAATTCTTCAAGATTAAAAGTATCGCCTGTAAGACTGCTAAGAGAAACAGCTTTACTTTCACCAAAAGATGATTGATTAATATTCAATCCAATCCCAACAACACTGGTTTCAAGATTGTATTTTTTCACGCTATTTTCTATCAGAATCCCTCCCAATTTCTTATCTTTGTAGTAAAGGTCATTTGACCACTTGATTTTCAGGTCATTTTCCGGTAAAAAATCAGCTAAAAAAGTATGTATTGCCAAAGCAATTGCCATATTTAAGGTAAATTGTTCGGCAGCTGGTAGAAAAACAGGCTTGAGAATAAGTGAAAAGGTTAGATTCTGAGCAGGGGCAGCTTCCCATGAGTTACCTCTCTGCCCTCGCCCAGCTGTTTGGTGTGAGGTAATAATGATAGTTCCATCAGCTACTGTCTGACTGACAAGCATTTGACTTGCCACATCATTTGTAGAATGACAAGTTGGCAGAAAAACAATATTTTTCCCCAAAAACACTGTATTGGGCAGAAGATTGTACATAAATAAAAAATTAAATAAACTGGTGGTAGTTCTTGTGAATATTGCAAAAATACGAGGGATAACATGATTTAAATACAATATTTTTTTTCTTAATTCGCTTTGCATATTTAACCATATATTATTCACTTAAACTCCCGATTCAAAAAAACCTGTCCCGTGGTAAAAACAAAAAAAGAAGTAATAGAAGAACGTAACATTTCCTCAGATGAACTTGTGCAGCTAGTAGTACATGGAATGCAGGAAAAAAAAGCCGAAAACATAGCCATTATTAATCTTAAACATATCCGGGGAGCCGTTTGTGATTATTTTGTCATCGCCTCCGGTAATTCTCCTGCCCAGATTGATGCCATCACTGATTCAATAGAGGAAGAAGTTGTAAAGAAAACAGAACAACATCCGTGGCACAGAGAAGGCAAAGAACATAAAGAGTGGATATTACTTGATTATGTGGATGTAGTGGCACATGTTTTTAAGAAAGACCGGAGAGCATTCTATGGTCTGGAAGAACTATGGGGCGATGCTGAAATTACGTATGTTCCAGAATCATAAAAATAAGGCTGAACATTAAGAATTGAAAAAGTGTTTGTGTGAATAGCTGGTTATCAGCATAATAATTTTTTATTGTTAAACATTAAAAGCAGCTGGCAGTCAAGGCTATGGTATTTGAGAAAACTACCTGCCAGTTAAAGTAATAATATGACAGAAAATTCAGGTAACAACAAGAAAAAAAACGGTTCCAAAATACCGCTCAAGCCTAGTCAAAATCCTAACTATCAGGTATGGCTGATTGCAGGACTAATTCTTCTCATTTTTGGTGTCTTATATTTCAATAAATCAGGGAATATATCTGATATTACAGAAGAACGTTTTTTGGTAATGCTAAAAAACAAAGAGGTTACCAAAATCACTATGGAGGATGGACGACATATTGTTTATGTAAATGTAAAATCTTCTGAAGCAAAAAAACCGGCTGAGCCACAATCTCCGTTTGGGAATATGCGTCAGGAACCTCAATATCGGTTTCGGATACTTGACAATGGTAATTTTCAAAAACAGGTGACAGATATTCAGAAGGATCTTCCGGAAAACGAAAAAATACCCATCATTATCGACCCGGGCAATGACCTCACATGGCTTGTAAATCTGGGTTTGCTAGTACTAATGCTTTTCAGTGCATGGTTTCTAATGCGTCGGGTATCGGGTGGTGGTCCGGGTGGACAAATTTTCAATATTGGGCGTTCAAGAGCTACACTTTTTGAAGGAGAAACCAAAGTAAAAATCACCTTTAATGACGTAGCAGGGCTCGACGAAGCAAAAGAAGAGATTAAAGAAATTGTAGAATTTCTGAAAAATCCGAAAAAATTCACAGACCTCGGTGGTAAAATACCAAAAGGGGCTTTATTGGTAGGTCCTCCCGGAACAGGTAAAACATTGCTAGCCAAGGCTGTTGCCGGCGAAGCAAATGTACCCTTCTTCTCACTGTCAGGTTCTGATTTTGTAGAAATGTTTGTAGGGGTAGGAGCTGCCCGTGTACGTGATTTGTTTAAACAGGCAAAAGACAAAGCTCCTTGTATCATTTTTATAGATGAAATAGATGCAGTAGGACGCAGCCGTGGAAGAGGACAAATACCTGGTGCTAATGACGAAAGAGAAAATACGCTGAACTCATTATTGGTTGAAATGGATGGATTTGGAACTGACTCCGGCGTGATTATCCTGGCTGCTACAAACCGCCCGGATGTGTTAGATTCTGCACTGCTTCGCCCTGGACGCTTTGACCGTCAAATCAGTGTAGACAAACCGGATATTATAGGAAGAGATGCTATTTTCAGAGTTCACCTCAAGCCTTTGAAACTGGCAAATGATGTGGACGTAAAAAAATTGGCAGCCCAGACACCTGGTTTTGCAGGTGCTGAAATTGCTAATGTTTGTAATGAAGCTGCACTGATAGCCGCCCGTCGTGATAAAAAAGCTGTTGATATGCAGGACTTTCAGGATGCTATTGATCGTGTGATTGGAGGTCTGGAAAAGAAAAACAAACTTATCTCTCCTGAAGAAAAAGAAATAGTAGCTTATCATGAAGCGGGTCATGCTGTTACAGGCTGGTTTTTAGAACATGCTGACCCTTTGGTAAAAGTTAGTATTGTTCCTCGTGGCATTGCTGCTCTGGGTTATGCCCAATACTTACCCCGTGAGCAGTATTTGTATCGGACAGAACAGCTTTTCGACGAGATGTGTATGACTTTAGGAGGAAGAGCTGCTGAAGAAGTGGTGTTTGGTAAAATTTCCACAGGGGCGTTGAGTGATTTGGAAAGAATTACTAAAATGGCTTATGGTATGGTAACGGTATATGGAATGAACGAGAAATTAGGTAATATTTCTTTTTATGATTCCAAGCAATCGGAGTACAATTTTAGCAAACCTTATTCTGAAGAAACTTCCAGAGTAATTGACGAAGAAGTTCGTAAACTTATCGGGCAGGCTTATGAAAGAACCAAAGCTTTGCTACATGAGAAACGTAATGAACTGGAACTGATTGCTAAAGAATTACTTAAAAAAGAAATTATATTCCAGAATGATTTGGAAAGAATGATTGGCAAACGTCCTTTTGAGAGAGAAACCTCTTATCAGGAATATACTAATAATACTAAAAACGGGACAGGTAATCATAATCTTTCAAAAGAGCCTTATGAAGAAGAGCCTGTAAAAGATGAACCTTCCGAAAAATAGGAAGGTTTTCTATCTGAAAACTAAAAGCCCTGTCAGAAATTTCTGACAGGGCTTTTTAAGTAGAAAAATAAAAAATCTGCTGATATGTCAGCAGATTTATCAAATTCTTTCAGCAAAAAATTATGCAGTAGCGTTTTTTGCAAATTCAGCTTTAATAGCCTCAACATCTACATTTTTAATAACCGGACGTTTCATCAATTGCTTGATTTTAGCAGTACGATTTACAGCTTTTGCCAGATTACGCTTTTCTTTTCTTTTAAGTCTAGTAACTCCCATGATATTGTTTATTAAAATAATTCGATAGATGCACTCCAAAAAGGACTGCAAAATTAGATTTTTATTTCGGGTTTTACAAATAACTTTGCAGAAAATTTAAACAGTACAATGCTCAAAATATTTCATTTTTTGCTCTTTTCACTGATTAAACAATATTTTCAATATCCAACCTTTTATGAAACCTTCACTGCCTAAAGGAACACGAGATTTTTCGCCAGCTATGATGGCGAAACGCAACTTTATTTTTGACACTATAAAAAAAGTATTTCAAACTTTTGGTTTTCAGCCACTGGAAACTCCTGCCATGGAAAACCTGTCGGTATTGATGGGAAAGTATGGTGAAGAAGGCGATCAACTACTTTTTAAGATTCTCAATTCCGGGCTGCATGATAAAAAAGAAGAAGAAAAAACAACCTTAAAATCAGCATTTGCCAAGGTTTTGTCACAACCTTTTACATCTGAATTAATTACAGAAAGAGGATTAAAATACGACCTTACAGTTCCGTTTGCCCGATACGTAGTAATGAACCGGAATGAAATCACTTTTCCGTTTAAACGCTATCAAATTCAGCCGGTATGGCGGGGTGATAAACCTCAGAAAGGTCGTTACAGAGAGTTTTATCAGTGTGATGCTGATGTGGTTGGCACAGACTCACTACTTTGTGAAGCTGAAATTGTGCTGATGATAAATCAGGTTTTTGAAAGACTTGGCTTACAGGCTTTTACTATTAAAATCAATAACCGGAAAGTATTATCAGGAATTGCTGAATATGTTGGAGCCAAAGGCAAAGAAGCCGATTTGGCTGTAGCTATTGACAAATTAGATAAAATCGGAAAAGAAGGAGTAGAAAAAGAATTATCAGAAAGAGGATTTTCTAAAGAAAACATTGACCTGCTCAATCCGGTTTTCGAGATTTCAGGTTCTTTTCAGGAAAAAATACAATCACTAAAGACCATTTTTAAAGATTCTGAAACCGGACAAAAAGGTGTGACAGAATTGGAAGAAGTATTGAGTATGGTAGAAGTGTTCGGATTGCCTGATACACACCTGGAACTGGACATAAGTCTGGCAAGAGGTCTTTCTTACTATACCGGAGCCATTTTTGAAGTAAAAGCACATGGAGTTAAAATAGGAAGTATCTGTGGAGGGGGGCGTTATGACAATCTGACGGGTACATTTGGTATGCCAGGTATTTCAGGAGTAGGTATTTCTTTTGGTATAGACCGAATTTATGATGTATTGGAAGAACTGAATCTTTTTCCTGAAGATGCTGGTATTTCTACACAAGTATTAATTACAAGTTTTGATAAAGATACTTTCAGATATGGATTACCTGTATTGCAAACATTACGACAGCACAACATTCAGGCAGAAATTTATCCTGATACTCCAAAACTGAAAAAGCAGCTAGATTATGCCAATGCCCGCAAAATACCGTTTGTAATAGTAATTGGTGGTGATGAAATGGCTACAGGCAATTTAACTTTTAAGGATATGAATGCTGGAACTCAGGAAAAACTCACAGCAAATGAGATAGTTACCAAATTAAAGAAGTGAAGTACAGGTATTGAAACTTAACACTTTTTTATAACTTTGCTGCCCCAAATTAGAATCCATGCTGAAACTTATTTCACAAATATACTTTTGGCTTATTGGCTGGAAGGCGATAGGTAAAAAACCGGATGTTAAAAAATATGTGCTGATAGCTGCTCCACATACCAGTAATTTAGATTTTCCGATAGCAGTAGCCGTCTGGACGTTACTTGGTCTTAGAGTAAAATACCTGGCAAAAAAAGAATTGTTTCGTTTTCCTTTAGGAATTATCATGGAAGCATTAGGAGGTATTCCTGTGGACAGAAGCAAAAAAGGAAAGATGGTAGAATACGCTACCGAACTATTGAATAGCCGAGAAGAGTTAGGTATTCTAATTCCTGTAGAAGGTACAAGAAGCTACTCAAAAGAGTGGAAAACCGGATTTTATTATACTGCATTAGGAGCCGGAGTGCCAATTGCCATTGGGTTTCTGGATTTTGGCAAAAAAGAGGGTGGTGTAATGGAAAAGCTTTTTTATCCGACAGGTAACTTAGAAGAAGATATCAAAGCATTGCGTTCATTTTATAAAGGTATTATTCCCAAACATCCTGAAAAATCTTCTTTGAACGAATAAATACTATCCTAAGCAGTATAAAAAACAATATTAATATTAAAAATTTCTTTATGAATTTAGACCAGGCATTAATTGCCAAAATGATTAAATTTGGAGTAGTGGGTAGTTCAGGGGTAGTTGTAGATTTTATTATCACTTATCTTCTCAAAGAAAAACTCCGACTCAATAAGTATCTGGCAAGTAGTGTAGGATTGTATATTTCAGCGACTTCTAATTATTTTTTTAATCGCATCTGGACTTTTGAGAATACAAATCCTAACTGGCTGCCTCAATACCTTACCTTTCTGGCAGTTTCGCTGGGAGGTGTTTCTATCAGCCTGGGAATTACATACATTCTCAACGAAAAATTTAAAATCAATTTCTATCTCGCCAAAGCAATCTCTATAGGAGGAGCTATGATTTGGAATTTTTTGTTAAATTATCTTATCACCTTTGCCGGAAATTAAATTTGCTAATACCTGTATAAAACCTACATATTTTAGAGACGTACCCATATCTTTTTATGAATTGTAGTCTTTAAACCAGTATAATTTATCACAGCCTTACCGATAGCAGTATCTCTGATATTTAACAACAAAAGAGCCTAAATAGGCTCTTTTGTTGTTTTAAAGGATTTTTTAATTACAAGAAGTAATCCTACTAGAATGTATAGTCAAAAGCTTTAAATCCAGACATACTGATATAAAAATCTCCTTTCCATACTTTCGATTATTCACCAGACAGAGCAAATAATCATAATACAAAAAACTAAAGTCTCATTGCTGCCCAATAAAAGTCTTTTCCGAAATCCAAATACCCAACCAATTGTACTATTCACATACAAATTGTTCACACCTTAATAAAAAAACGAAACAAGTTAAAAATATAATTCTACAAAATCAATAAAAAATAGTATTTAATTCTACAAAAATACATTTTTTCAAAAAAATATACGCAATATCATTTATTTTACTTTATTGCATCTAAATAATATTAATCTACCTCTATATATAACTTTTTATTCTTTTATCCACTTTACAAAACTAGTTTCTATGCTCAAAAAAATTACTCACATTTTGGGTTGCCTTCTTATGTCAGGTGTAATGTATGCCCAAACGCTTAAAGGTAAAGTAAGTGATTCAGGTAATACCCCCCTTACTGGTGTGTCTGTTATTGTGGCAGGTACTACTACAGGGGTAAGTACCGACAACAATGGAGAATATTCTCTTAAATTAAGCAATGGTACCTATCAGGTTCGTTTTTCATTTGTTGGTTTTACAACAGTTACAGAAACTATTACTATCAATGGCACCGATGCTACACTCAATGTGGTACTCTCTCCTACATCTGAAAGCCTTAATGAAGTGGTAGTTGTAGGAGGCAGGGCAACACAAAGAACTGTAACTGATTCTCCTCTTCCGGTTGATATTCTGTCAGCCAATGATTTAAAGACTACAGGACAAACCACTTTTGATAAAACTTTACAATATCGTGTACCATCATTCAATACAGTGAATACTCCTGTAAATGATGCCACCACTCTTCTCGACCCTTACGAAATTCGTAATCTGGGTCCAAGCCGTACCTTAATTCTGGTAAATGGCAAACGCAAAAATCTGAGTTCTTTACTCTATGTTCAGTTTTCTCCGGGTAGAGGAGAAACGGGAGTTGATTTGTCGGCTATTCCTACAGATGCTATCAAACGTGTGGAAATATTGCGTGACGGAGCTTCTGCACAATACGGTTCAGATGCTATTGCTGGTGTAATGAACGTGATATTGAAAGATAAATATGAATATAGTTCTCTGAATGTAACTTCGGGAATAACAGGCAAAGGAGATGGAGGAAATTATGGATTGTCTTTTAACAGTGGTGCCAATTTTGCAGAAAAAGGTTATATTAATTATACAGCAGCTTTTAATCAGCAAAACAGTGCTGTTCGTTCGGGTATCGTAGATGTTCCTACCGAAATAGCAACTTTTGGTGTAGATGATAGTGGCAAAGAAATTCCTGCTCAGGCTGCTTTAATCAGAACCTATTTGAAAGATTACCCAACCGCCAATAATATCAATGGAACAGGTGCAACTACAGCAGCCAAGTTTTTAGTAAATGGGGGTATTCCTGTAGGAGGTTATGAATTATATGGTAATGCAGCTTTAGTTGTAAAAAAAGTAACCAGCTTTGCCAATTTCCGTACTCCTTACTGGCGTCAGGATCGTGGATTACTACACAGTATCACTGACAATGGTGGCAAAAATTATATTACTAAAGCAACTTTAATGTATCCGGGTCAGGATAGTGTAGATTTATACAGAGGATATACAGGATATGTGCCAACTTTTGAAGGAGATTTAATAGATCATAATGCTACGGTTGGTATCAAGGGCATAACCAATGGATGGAAACATGATGTAAGTATCACGACTGGTTTTAATCAGCAGACTTATACTGTTGACAACACTGTCAATCGCAGTTTAGGCAAATCAAGCCCTACTCGTTTTAAACCGGGTGGTTATAGTTTTAGTCATATTGTAGGAAACATTGATTTTTCAAAATTGATTACTCCTGAATTAAGCATTGCATTTGGCTCCGAGATTCGTTCGGAAACTTTCAGAATAATTGCCGGCGATAGCAGCTCTTATTACAAAGAAGGGTCTAACTCATTTCCTGGTATCAGAACTGAAAATGCCACTACCAATAACCGCTTTAACTTTGGAGGATATTTTGATGTAAGTTATGATATTATGGATAGCTGGGTGGTGAATGGTACTGTACGGGCTGAAAATTATAGTGATTTTGGAAGTGCTTTTGTCTGGAAAGGTTCTACACGCTATAAAATACTGGATGATAAAATCATTTTGCGTGGTTCTGCTTCTTCTGGCTTCAGAGCCCCTACCCTCCATCAGATTTATGCCCAATCCACTCAGGCTGCTTTTGTGGGAGGTACCATTCAATTATCTGGTCTCTTTAACAATAGAAGCTCTCAGGCTCGTCAGTTAGGTATTCCTGCTCTCAAACCAGAGCGTTCTACTAATTACACTGTAGGTCTGGCTCTCAATCCTGCTCAAAACTTTAGTATTACATTAGATTATTATAATATTACTATCAAAGACAGGGTTGTGTATAGTTCATCAATTTCATCAAGTAATTCTGGCAGTATTCTCGGACAAATTCTGACAGCAGCCAATGTAAAAACTATTCAATTCTTTATTAATGGCATAAAAACCCAAACACAAGGTTTGGATTATGTATTGAATTACCGAAATATACCTGTAGGTACTGGAAAACTTGCTGCCAGCCTTGCCGGTAATTTTACGCTGAAAAATGAAATTGTGGGTACTCCTAATGACCCTGAATCTATTAAAGCTGATGGAGCAAGTATTTTAAGTACTCAAATTAAATCTTTACTTACAGAAAGCCGTCCTCGCTATAAATCCATTTTGGCATTAGATTATACCTGGGAAAAGCTACATATAGGTTTGTATAATACTTTGTTTGGACCTACTAAATTTCAGGATTTAGACAATGGTGGCTCTGACATGCAAAATATCAAACAGGTTTTTTCTCCTGCCGTAGTCACAGACTTAACAGTTGGATATGATTTTTCCAAAAATATCACCGCTTCTGCTACAATAAACAACCTGTTAAATATATTGCCTAAATGGAAACTTGAAGCCATAAATTCTAATGGACAAGCTGTATTAAATGACCCTGATGCCAAAAACTTGCTGGAAGGATTTCTGACTTTTAGTGGTCGTTACAGGATATTAGGCTACAATGGCTCTCAGTTCAGTCAATTAGGAACTACATTTCAGGGAAATCTGACTTTCAAATTCTGATTAAAACATAACGTTCTTAAAACCCCAATAGCCTTTGTGTTATTGGGGTTTATCTTTTACCTGAAAACTTATCTGAAAACTTAAAGGCTCTACATTAAAAAATTGTGAGTCCTGAAAGTCAGGCTGACGGAAAAAAGAGATGGTTGCATTTTCAGAATAAGGATTTTCTACACAATAAAGATAATAGTTAGGTAGTTTTCGGGATTTTTCCAGTTCATTGGCAGTAATGATAAACGAACTGCTTTCGCCTCTGCGTTGAATTGTTTTAACTTCTATTTGCTTTTCTGTTCCATCTGGTTCATAAGAAATAATATCAAAGCCATAGGCAGGTCGGTCAGCTACAGATTTCACTTTTGCTGCCAGCTCAGATTTCTCTTTTTCCAATAGATGCTTAATCTCAAAATCCATTACTCTTTTTTCAGAAATTTTCCCCAATTCTACCTGATTTTGGTATTGAGCTAAAAACTGAGCTTCTGTTACAACTCTCTCAAGATTAGATTTTCTCTTTTTTCTGATTATATTTTTTTGCAGCCGTTTCGTCTCAGATTCATATTTTTCCTCATTTTCAGTTACAATATCGGTTTGATTTTTAGCTTCATACAACACATCATCATAAATAAGGTACTTAAAAAAACGGGGAGCATTCAGAAAATTAATGTGTAAAGCATGTTTGTTAAATTTGAGATGAAAAGCTTTAGTTCCGGCTTCTGTAAATCGCAAAAAATCGTTTTCCTGTAAAATTTTTAGTTGTTTTTTTGCTCGTCCGGCAGTTATCTGCTGATTTTGACTGAAATCAAGTCTGACACCGGCTTCAGAATAACTGCTTGATAAGCCAAAAATAAATGCTGTTTCTACAAATTGCCAGAAGTACTTTTGGGTAAGATGTGAAACAGAAGCCTGCTTTCTATAGTCTTCTGCCTGCATCACTACAGCCTCATACTCATTAAGCTCCGGGAAATTATCAATCAAATCAGCATAGTGTTTAAAATAATTCACAACCACAATCTGCGAATACCTCTTCAGTATTTGCAATTCCTGCCAGTTAAGACTATCCAGCACTTTTGCAGAAACTATTTTGGCATCTTTAAAAATACGAATTTCACGTTCATTCAGTAAAAACAATCCTACTGTATAATCCAGATAGTAAACTCTGACAGCTTTTTCATTTTTTTCAGCAAATAAGCAGGCTTTGTTTTCTAGTTCCCGATTATAAAAAACTTCATTTTCGGTAAGAAATTCTACAAAGGCTTTTCCTCCATAAAAAGGCAATATATTTTCAGACACAAGCTATAATTAGGTTATTCAATCAATCAAAAAGATAATTTACTGACTTTCAAACGATTGCATTGTTGTTTATGACAGGCAAAGCTACATCATTTGACACTATCAACAAAAATCTGCAAAAAACCAGCTTTTTTATGGCTTAAATTCAAATCTGTTTCTTACATTCGTGGCAAAGCAACGCCCTCTATCCCCGGCAGAGGTATATTCAGGTGAAACATTAATTTTTCACACAAATCAAAACTCCCATTCGGGGTCAGGGGTTTTATATACTTAATTTCTATGAACATTCACGAATATCAAGGCAAACAGATTTTAAAGAAATATGGTGTCCGGATTCAGGAAGGCATCGTAGCAGATACACCTGATGAGGCAGTAGAGGTTGCCCGCCAGTTGCAGGCTCAGACCAACACTCCTGTATATGTCATTAAAGCACAAATTCATGCAGGTGGGAGAGGTAAAGGTGGTGGTGTAAAAATTGCTAAAAACCTGGAAGAAGTCCGTGAAAAATCTAAAAATATGTTGGGTATGCAACTCATTACCCACCAGACCGGACCAGAAGGCAAAAGAGTAAACAAGGTTTTGATTGCTCAGGATGTATATTATCCGGGAGCATCTGAGCCAAAAGAGTTTTATATTTCTATTCTGCTTGACAGAGCCAAAGGGCGTAATGTAATTATGGCAAGTACAGAAGGAGGAATGGATATTGAAGAAGTTGCCGAGCATCATCCTGAAAAAATTATTAAAGAGTGGATTGACCCAACAGTAGGTTTGCAGGCTTATCAGGCTCGTAAAATAGCTTTTGCATTTGGGCTGGAAGGTGAAGCTTTTAAGGAGATGGTCAATTTTATTTCGGCTTTATACCGGGCTTATGTAGATACTGATTCGTCTATGTTTGAAATCAATCCGGTTTTAAAAACTTCTGACAATAAAATTTTGGCTGTAGATGCCAAAGTAAATCTGGACGAAAATGCACTGTATCGTCATAAGGATTATGCTGAAATGAGAGATATTACTGAGGAAGACCCTCTGGAAGTAGAAGCCAGCAAATCAAGTCTGAACTATGTAAAACTGGATGGCAATGTGGGTTGTATGGTAAATGGTGCAGGTTTGGCAATGGCAACTATGGATATTATTAAACTTTCAGGCGGTGAACCTGCCAACTTCCTTGACGTAGGTGGCGGTGCTAATGCTCAAACTGTAGAAGCTGGCTTCCGTATTATTCTGAAAGACCCTAACGTGAAAGCCATTCTGATTAATATTTTTGGTGGTATCGTACGCTGCGACCGTGTAGCTACAGGGGTTGTAGAGGCTTATAAAGCCATTGGCGATATTCCTATTCCGATTATTGTACGTCTGCAAGGAACAAATGCCGAAGAGGGTGCAAAAATCATTGACGAATCAGGCTTGAAAGTATTTTCTGCTGTATTGCTTAAAGATGCTGCTGCCAAAGTAGCAGAAGTAATGGGTGGGAAGTAATATAATTTTACTGATAAAAAAGGTATTGCACTTAAAAATGCAATACCTTTTTTTATTTTAACGTGAATTAGGGATAAAAAAGCGGGAAGGGATGCAACAGCAGCGTGAACTAACCCGAAATCCTTACAAAAAAGATAAGAGAGTTAGAGATTTAGGGTTAGTTTTTGCTGTTGCTGCCTTTTTTTGCTTACTTTTTTGGGCATACAAAAAAGTAAGAAGGTCTTTGAATGAATAAAAGTTGGGAATAAGCTAAAAATAAATTGCTAAGTATATGATAAACAACAACTTATATACTATTCCAATCCCGAACTCACGTTTTTTTATTCTTCATTACCAAACCTCACACCAAGACTGCGGGAGGTTTCGATAAGTGGGTGATCAACAGGAACAAGTTTCTGACGTCCAGCAGCAAAAGTAAGTGCTTCTGTATCGGTTTTTCCGTTTCGCCAGCAAACCCAGCGTCCAAAATCTCCATCATGAACCATTCGGGCTGCCTTTTCACCAAATAACGTACACAAAATGCGGTCGTATGGAGATGGTGAACCACCCCGTTGTAAGTGACCCAACACTGTCACACGTGATTCTACTCCTGTTAAATCTTCTATCTGATTGGCTACTACTTTACCAATTCCACCCAGACGCACAGGGTCAGGACTGTCTTTTACTACCCGGTCTACAATTTTTTCTCCGGCTTTTTCTTTTGCCCCTTCTGCCACTACAATAATCGTATAAGCCTTGCTGCGTTCCTGCACTCGCCTGGCTACTTTTTCAATATCAAAGTCTATTTCAGGCAGTAAGATAATATCAGCACCACTTGCCACACCTGATACCAAAGCCAGCCAACCAGCATTTCTTCCCATTACCTCTACCACCATAGCCCTGTGGTGAGCAATCGCAGTCGTGTGTATTTTATCCACAGCTTCTGTAATAGTATTGACAGCCGTATCAAATCCAAAAGTCTGGTCTGTTCCAAAAATATCATTATCAATGGTTTTAGGCACACCTACAATGTTAAGTCCTATCTTTTGCAAACCATCTGAAATCGTAAAAGTGCCATCACCACCTATACATACCAAGGCATCTAATCCGAGTTTTTTATAATTTTCAAAGGCTTGCCCTGATACATCAGATGAAAAAAATTCGCCTTTGTCATTTTTTTGCCAGTATTGGAAAGGATTTGCTTTGTTGGAAGTACCCAAGATAGTACCTCCCAAGGTAAGAATGCCAGAAGTAGATTTATAGTCAAGCGTTTGATAACGATTTTCAATAAGCCCCAGAAAGCCATCTTCAAAGCCAATTACTTGATAACCATACCGAAGCATGGCAGTTTTGGCAACAGCCCGTATTACTGCATTCAAGCCCGGGCAATCACCACCGCCGGTAAGGATTCCTATTTTTTTCATATTCGGATAATTAAACTATTAATTTTCGGGTTAAAGAGATGCCTGCAATTAAATAAAAAAGTATCATTTTTTATCAATTAAAGACATTTGCTCTCCCTGTTACAAGTAAAGTTTTTACAGATATAGCAATACATTTTTTACTTTTGCAAATCGGCAGGTGGTTTTACAGATTCATTGTTGCCGTATTGAATTTTATAATACCTAATTATGAAAAATCCCAAAACTGCCCTAGACCAATGGACAGAAAATTATTCTGAAAATAACAGCGATGAAGAAAATGAGATGTCGTTTCTTGACCATCTGGAAGAATTACGCTGGCATATTATCAGGTCTTTGATTGCAATTATTGTATTTTCTATCGCCTCTTTTGCAGGCATGAATTATATTTTTAATATACTGATTCTGGGTCCGACCAAAACTACTTTCTGGACATACCGGATGCTTTGCAAACTGGCTGATGCTGTAAAAGTACCAAGTTTGTGTGTTGATAAACTTGATTTTATACTCATCAACCGTGATCCTGCAGGTCAGTTTATGATGTCTATTACCTTGTCACTGATAATTGGGGTAGTTTGTGCATTTCCGTATGCTTTCTGGGAATTATGGCGTTTTGTTAAACCGGGATTAAGACCAGAAGAACGAAAAGCTGCCTCCGGAGCTACGTTTTATGTAAGTCTGCTGTTTGGATTGGGTGTTTTGTTTGGCTATTTTATTGTAGTTCCTCTGGTAATCCAGTTTTTGGCAAACTATAAATTAGATCCCAGCATTGCCAACCAGTTTGATTTGTCTGCTTATATTTCTATGGTCTCTACACTGGCATTGGGTTGTGGATTGATGTTTCAGTTGCCAATGGTAGCTTTTGTACTTTCTAAAGTAGGGCTTATTACGCCACAGTTTCTCAGAACCTACCGCCGCCATGCTGCCGTTGTAATTCTGGTTGTTGCTGCTATTATTACACCTTCACCAGATGTTATGAGTCAGTTGATAGTTTCGTTCCCCTTGTTTATTTTGTATGAAATAAGTATCGGCGTTTCAGCAAGGGTTTGGAAAAAGAAAAAACAGCAAGAAATTGAATAATAATTGTTAAAGGGTTTTATTGCTATATTGTTGTTTATCAATAAACAACCATGAAACTATTCAGCAATTATTTTGATGACTAAGTAAAAAAATGCGAATACTATTTATTCTTATTGTTTTTCTGACAGCAGATTGTTTCGCACAAAGCCAGCAATATATACAGGTACATTTTTTATACGGTTCAAAACCAAAAAAGGAATACAGAAAAACTGAACCCAAATGGTTTGGTGGTATGCTGGGAGGGCATGTAGGTGTAGAAACAGACAGCAATCAAGTCGTCAATTTTATTCCGAAGGGCAAATCTCATTTTTTTGCCAACAAAAAAGATAAACACAGTGCCTATACCATACATTCCAGAGAAAGTTTTTGGGAAATAATGGATAATAACGGAAATGTAAAAAAACTGACTGTAGTAATTCCGGTTTCAGACAATCAAAAAGCAAAACTGGATAGTGTACATAAAACCTATCTTGCTAAAAGTCCTTATGATTATGCTCTGTTTGGAATACGTTGTGGGGCAGCCACCTATGATGTGCTTGCTCAGGCTGGTATTCTCAAACCTTTTTCACGAAATGCAACCGTAATGAAGATTTTCTATCCGAAAAAGGTTCGTAAAAAATTAATCCGACTGGCAACAAAGCACCAATGGCAGATGATAAGAGTAGAAGGAAGCACGAAGAGAAAATGGGAAAAAGATTGAGTTTACCTTAAATGTTGTAAGAAAATGTCATTTCTCAGCCAAACAAAAGACGATAACATAAATTTTGTTGTCAACTCAGGGAAAATCTTATCAAAAACCATAGATTTATGGCAACCAAAAGAAGTTTTTATTACAAAAATCGACAATTGGTTTGGTAGTGACTGGCTGAACTTTTCAGGCGTTTCATTACCTACGTTTGGTGAATGGAATTATCCGGAAATTACAATACCACCTTTTCATCCTAATAGAATAATTGAGTCAAAATATTATCAAAAAGAGAAGAGTTCTTTTCAGGAACGTGAATTTGAGAGAACACTTCATCCCTTACAAAATAGTGACAAAAACCTTAATCGAAAAATCCATCAATTCTCAGAACAAGGTTTATTTCTATGGTGGAGCAGTCATTCAGAACAGAATGGATATGGTAGTTTGATGATTTATATCACTAAACAGAAAGAGATTCATACATTTTATATTGAGTTACAAAAAAGTAAGGACTGGACATCAGGCAAATTAACAGACATAAATAAAAAAGAGCTTACTGAACTTCTGAAATAATACTTTTTTATGCGTTTTGACCGGAAAAACTATTCTCCCGAATTACTTATTGAACTTTATAAAGAACTTCTCAAACCTAGGTTGATTGAAGAAAAAATGCTGATTTTGCTTCGTCAGAATCGGGTTTCAAAGTGGTTTTCGGGAATCGGACAGGAAGCTATTGCAGTAGGAGCGACTATGGCATTGCAGCACGACGAATATATTTTGCCCCTACACCGCAATCTCGGTGTTTTTACAGCAAGACAATGTCCACTCGACAAACTTATTGCCCAATGGCAGGGAAAAAAAGAAGGTTATACCAAAGGCAGAGACCGGTCTTTTCACTTTGGTACACAAGAACACCATATAATAGGCATGATTTCGCATCTGGGAGCCATGCTGCCGGTAGCAGATGGCATAGCTCTGGCTCATCGCCTGAAACGCAAACCCAAAGCAACTCTTGTTTTTAGTGGTGATGGTGGAACCAGTGAAGGAGATTTTCATGAAGCAGTTAATGTGGCTGCTGTGTGGGATTTGCCGGTTATTTTTTTGATAGAAAATAATGGCTATGGACTTTCTACTCCCAATACTGAACAATTTCGCTGCCGTAATCTGATAGATAAAGCCATTGGTTATGGCATTGAGAGTGTGCAAGTAGATGGCAATAATATTCTGGATGTATATGACACTATTACCCATATTGCTAAAAGCATCCGTAATACCCCTCGTCCTTTTCTGGTAGAAGCCCTCACTTTCAGAATGCGTGGGCACGAAGAAGCATCAGGAACGAAGTATGTTCCAAAAGAACTCATTGAACAGTGGAGCAAGAAAGACCCTGTCATGAATTATGAAAGGTTTTTGATTGAAGAAAGAATAATTTCTGAAACACAAATTCAACAAATCAGGGCTGTTATTAAAGATGAAATTGAAAAAGCTGTTGAAGCTGCCTTTGCCCTGCCAGAACCTGAAGCTGATACCTTTGAAGAAATAGAAGATATGTATGCTGTTCTTCCTTTGGTAAAAGATATTGCAGAAGAAGTTGTAATACCGGGTGAGCAAAAAAAAGGAGAACGTTTTATTGATGCCATATCAGAAGCCTTATGGCAAAGCATGGAAAAATATCCACAACTGGTATTGATGGGACAAGATATTGCTGATTATGGTGGTGCTTTTAAAGTTACAGAGGGTTTTATGGAACATTTTGGGAAACAACGTGTTCGTAATACACCTTTGTGTGAATCAGCTATTGTGGGAGTTGGTCTGGGGCTGGCAATACGGGGGTATAAATCGGTAATGGAAATGCAGTTTGCTGATTTTGTTACCTGTGGCTTCAATCAGATTATCAACAACCTGGCTAAAAGCTACTATCGCTGGGGGCAACCTGCTGATATGGTAATAAGAATGCCAACAGGAGCTGGCACGGCTGCCGGTCCGTTTCATTCTCAATCTAATGAAGCATGGTTTTTCCATACACCGGGCTTAAAAATTGTTTATCCTTCTAATCCTTTTGATGCCAAAGGATTGCTCAATGCTGCCATTGAAGACCCCAATCCGGTATTGTTTTTTGAGCATAAAGGTATGTATCGCTCTTTAACAGCTGATATTCCGGCAAACTATTACACCGTCCCTATTGGCAAAGCAATGTTAGCAGAAGAAGGCGATGAAATTTCTATTATTACATATGGCATGGGGGTACATTGGGCAAAACAAGCCATTAAAAAACTGAATATTTCAGCAGATATTCTCGATTTAAGGACACTTTTGCCCTGGGATAAAGAATCTGTAACACAAACTGTAAAGAAAAATGGGCGGGTGCTGGTCTGTCATGAAGATACACTGACAGGTGGAATCGGAGCCGAAATTGCTGCCTGGATAGGTGAGCATTTGTTTAGTTCATTAGATGCTCCTGTATTGCGGGAAGGCAGTCTGGATACGGCAGTCCCTTTTGCTGCCAGTTTGGAGAAAAACTTTTTGCCAGTTCAACGCATCGAAGAAAAAATTTTGAAACTGGTAAACTTCTGAAAATCAAACGCATCAGTATATGATTGTTATTTCAGAGTATTCACCCCAGCTAAAACCATCCGCCAGTCTTAATGATTTGCGTACAATGAGTGATACCGCCAGAATGCTGAACATTCCGGTTTATTATATTCCCCAAAATTTTGATGAGATAAGTGTAGAAGAAGAAAAAAATATTCTTTCGCTGGCAGAAATAGCTGCACAACGTATCAAAACACCTTATATTGCCATAGATATAGGTCAGAAAACAACAGGTGAATGGATAGTATTGGAGGCTGGAGATGCTCAGTTTTCAGGTATCTGCCAGATTTCGCCACTGCTGCTCTGGCAAAAGATTATAGAGAAAACTAGTAATTTTTCTGTGATTTAATGCTACTTGGACTTTCGATTGAAGCACTTTTTAGTAAGCATGCAAAAGTTTAATAAGTCACAATTTGATAGTTCAGTATTTCAACTCTTACGGGGTTGACTGGTAAGCCAAAATCCTACATCTGAAAATCTAAAAATTATTTTCCCATTATGTTGTCTTTTGTTTTTTCATTATTTCTTCTCCTAAAAACTGGAGAATGGCAACTTCAAAAAAATGAAGAGGGTATTCAGATTTTTACCCGCAAGTATGCTGACAAAAGCTTTAAACAAATACGGGCAACAATGACGCTTGAAGCCTCACTTTCCACAATGACTGCTATTATCAAAGACGATAAAGAAACCATACAATGGGCAGATCGTCTTAAGGAATACAAAAATCTAAAAGTAATAAACAACACAGAGTGGTATTGTTATGCAATTGCAGCAATACCCTGGCCCTTCAAGAATAAAGACATTATCACACACAACGTACTTACCCAGGACAGTAGCAAAGTGGTAAACATTCACATTGTCAGTAAACCTGATTATATTCCTGCAACCTCTGACAATGACCGGATAAAAAAATCAGAAGGGAGCTGGAATTTCAAGCCCCTTGGCAATGGGAAAGTAGAAGTTACTTATCTTTTTTATACAGAGCCTGACGGCATTTTACCTCAGTGGATGGTTACCCCTCTGGTGGTAGGAAGTATTTTTAAGACAATGCAGGGTTTGAAAAGAATGACAACTTCAGCAAAATTTAAAACGGTTCAATTGCCTTACATCAAAGAAAAATAAAACAGAAAAAGATATGATGAAACAAATCAAAATGATTTGGGAATTCGGATACTGAAAACCGTTTCATGTGCTGTACTTTCTGAATATTCAATATTTCCACCTATTTTTTCCATGGCAGCTCTGGCTGTGTACAACCCTAATCCAGCTCCTTTAGATCGGGCAGATGCCCTAAAAAACATATTAAAAATACGATTTGAAACTTCTGCCGGAATACCTTCTCCATTATCAGTAATACGTACTTCATAAAAATCAGGTGATTCATAATCTTCTATTTTCACATAGGGATGGTGTGACGAATTAGGAGATAAACTAAACTGAACGGCATTCTGCAAAACATTCTGCAAGACAAGTTCAACCATCGATGCATCACTATACACTGATATATTTTCATCCATTTCCATATTAAACTGTATAGCAGCAGCTTCTGGCAAGTCTTTTATATGGTTATCCATTATCTTTTCTACAACAGACTTTAAAGACAAATCTGTGATTTTGAGACTAGTATGCTTAATATCTCTTAATTTGGAGAGGTGGTCGAGCAAGCCCGTCATGTTGCGGGCAAGAGCTTTTATTTTGGTAAAATAATCCTTTGCCGGATTTTTAGGGGATATCTCCATCAAAGCCACATTGCATAATCCTTCTAAGGATGCTATTGGACTTTTGAGGTCATGTGATGCCCGATAGGTAAGTGTATCTAGGTCATTATTGATGAGCAAAACTTCCTCATACGCCTTTTGCAAATCGTTGGTTCTTTCCGCAACTTGTTTTTCCAAGTCACGATTATAAGATTGTAATTTGAGATTTTGCTCCTGAATAATAGTCTGGGCTTCAAGGAGTTTCTTCTGGCTTTGCTCGAGACGGTTATTTTGAGCAAGAATTTCCTGTTTTTGAATAAAATCCTGACGCCCCAGTTCTCTGATTTTACGATAGTCACGATAAAGAAAAAAAGCCATTACCAGCAAAATTGCCATAAAAGCCAGTATCAGGTTACGACGAAAAATTTCGTTTTGCAATTGGGTCTCCTGTTCTTTAGCCTGAAGCATAGCAATCTGTTTTTCCTGATTAAGATTTTTAATCTCCAGACTTTTTTGTTTGTTTAATGCTTCAGCTTTTTCCAGCGAGTCGGTAGTCGTTTGCAGAGAATCTTTAACCTTTTCAAGAGTTTTTGCCTGATTCTGATTTTCTGATTTTTTTCTGTCTATTTCTTTCTGTTGCTCCAGACTCAATATTCCTGCAAACTGCTTGTAATACCGCATCGCCATATCTTTATTGCCGGCAGCTTCATAAAAACGGTATATTCTAAAATAAGTATCTTGCTGATATTTGATCTTCTTAATGCTCTGTGCCGTCCATAAAGCTCTTTCAAGATCACTTATAGCTGCTGTCATTCGCCCCAGCGAAGCTTGAGAGGTAGCACTCTGGTGATACAAATCGTATACTTTATTCATATCTTTTATCTGCTGAGCAATAGGCAATGCCAGATAATATTCGGCAACTGATTGTTTATGCTTACCAATATCATGGTAAATAATTCCCAGATTGGTATGCGTCTCAAGCATGCCCTCTCGATTACCTAAAGCAGTTTCTACATTCAATAATCTGCCAAAGGTTTTAATGGCATCCTGATAAATTTTATTTTGCCAGTAAAGATTCGCTAATTTATGAAGTAAAACTGACTGGGTTTTCAAATCTTTATGAACCTGAGCTTTTGTTATCTCAGCATTATATTGAAGGACTTGTTGCTGGAGTTTGACATTTTGTGACAATACCACTCCAGAAACACAGAAAAAAAGCCAAAACAAAACTTTTTTCATTCTATTTTTGAAATTTGCAGTTGGCTTAAACGCCATCTTTGTTATCCTACTTAGAAAACCATTAAACGAAACAGAGGTTCAAGAAGTTGTATGCAACATTTTCCTTCTGCCTACCATATAATTGAGGCACACAAACGAATCAGGTCATTTATCCACCATACACCGGTTTTAACCAATAGCACTCTCAATCAACTTTCAGGAGCAGAGATTTATTTTAAGTGTGAAAATTTTCAGAAAATAGGAGCATTTAAAATAAGAGGTGGTATGAATGCTGTACTTTCTCTACCCCACAACCAGCTTGTTAACGGAATTGCGACCCATTCATCCGGCAATCATGCTCAGGCAATTGCTTTTGCAGCCCGCCAGGTAGGCACGAGGGCATATATCGTTATGCCTGAAAACTCCCCAAAAGTAAAAGTAGATGCTGTAACCGGATACGGTGCCGAAATTACATTTTGTCAGCCAAATCAACAAGCCCGTGAGGAAGCTTTACAAAAAATTGTTGATAAAACTGGAGCAGCCTTTATCCATCCTTACAATGACGAGCATGTAATTACAGGACAAGCTACCGCTGCTAAAGAACTTATAGAAGAAGTGAGCGATTTGCAAGTAATAATGGCACCCGTAGGTGGCGGCGGTTTGCTTTCTGGCACAGCTCTCAGCACTCATTATTTTTTACCTTCGGCAGAGGTAATTGCCGGAGAGCCAGCCGGAGCTGCCGATGCTATTCTCTCCTTTCAAACAGGTACTATTCACGCTGCTCCTTTCATAAAAACCATTGCTGATGGCTTGCTCACTATGCTTGGAGATAAAACTTTCCCTGTCATCAGGCAATATGTGAAAGACATAATCACAGTCTCTGATGAAGAAATTGTATATGCTATGAAACTGGTCTGGGAAAGAATGAAAATTGTCATAGAACCTTCTGCAGCTGTGCCTTTGGCAGTTCTGCTTACAAACAAGGAACGATTTGCTGGTAAAAAAGTAGGCATTATTCTGTCAGGAGGTAATGTAGACGTATCAAAAGCTGGTATTTATTTCCAGTAATTTCAAACCAATATCATAGCATTTTCTAAAATTTTAGAACAACATAAGTATTACAAATTTGATAGTCGACAATTGCAGGTTAGTCTATTAAATAGCGTCTTTTATATCCGAAAACGTATAAGGTTGAATTTCAACTACAATTATCATTGTTTTTTCAGGTCATATACTTTATTTTTGCAAATCTTTTTCAAATTTTTATGTGTCTTTATCACAATATTATTCCTTTTAATGACACAAATACAGAAAGTTTGAAAGAGCTTGTTTTATAATTTTTCAACCCTAAAATAGCTGTCACGTGGATTTATTTGAAAAAGTTTTAGCAAATCCCGGTCCTTTAGGACAATATTCCAGTTTAGCCCATGAATACTATGCTTTTCCAAAGCTTGAAGGCGAAATTGGTCCTCACATGACTTTCAGAGGCAAACCTGTACTGAACTGGAGTCTTAACAATTACCTGGGTCTTGCCAATCACCCGGAAGTTCGTAAGGCAGATACAGAAGCTACTGCAAAATTTGGACTTGCTTATCCTATGGGAGCCAGAATGATGTCTGGCAACTCTGACTACCATGATGAATTAGAACGCCAGTTGTCTGCTTTTGTACAAAAAGAAGACACCATGCTGCTCAACTACGGCTATCAGGGCATAATGTCAGTAATTGATGCACTGGTTGACAGACGAGATGTAATTGTGTATGATGCCGAAGCTCATGCCTGTATCGTAGATGGCAAACGGTTGCACATGGGAAAAGGTTTTAGATATGAGCACAACAACATGGAAAGTCTTGAAAAAAGACTGATTCAGGCAACAAAAATTGTAGAAGAAACAGGAGGAGCCATTCTTGTAATTACAGAAGGAGTATTTGGAATGTCGGGTGTGATGGGTAATCTGAAAGGGGTAGTGGCACTAAAAGAAAAATACAAATTTCGGTTGCTGGTAGATGATGCTCATGGTTTTGGAACTATGGGTAAAACCGGTGCCGGTGCCGGCGAAGAGCAGGGGGTACAAGATAAGATAGATTTATATTTCTCTACGTTTGCAAAATCTATGGCAAGCATTGGTGGATTTATTTCAGGACCAGCCAATGTACTTATGTATCTGAGATACAACACCCGTTCTCAAATCTTTGCTAAATCTCTTCCAATGGCACTTGTGTTGGGAGCCCTCAAACGTCTGGAATTGGTAAAAAACCATCCTGAATATAAAGAACAACTTTGGAGTATTGTACATACTCTTCAAAAAGGATTAAAAGACAGAGGTTTTTATATAGGCAATACAGAATCACCGGTTACACCTGTCATCATTCAGAGCCCCAATCCTAATGCAGGAACAATGGAAGCTGGCAATATGATTCGTGACCTTCGGGAAGAATATGGTATTTTCTGTTCAGTAGTGATGTATCCGGTAGTTCCAAAAGGTGTAATTTTGTTACGTCTGATACCTACTGCTGTGCATACAATTGCTGATGTAGAACGTACACTGGCTGCTTTTGATGCAGTTTCAGGAAAACTTAAATCAGGAATTTATGCCAGTACTGATTTAATCCCGGTATAAAATGTACAATTAAAGCAATCGAAAGGGTAACCCTGTCTGTTTTTTTTCGTAAAATCAGCAAAAAAACATTGAAATAGCCTTAAAATCGCAAATTTTGGCGTTTTTTGTTTGGCTAACTCAATGAGGTTGTGTACATTTGCCTAAGAAAAATGCAGTTCAAACTTTAAACCGTACAAAAAATGAAAAGATTTGATGAAATCAGAGATCTTATTATGTCTTTGGAGAGCGATTTTGAAAAGTTTTATGACAAAAACAATCAAGCCGCTGGCACTCGTGTTCGTCAAGGAATGCAGTCTTTAAAAAAACTGGCTCAGGACATTCGTGAAGAAATCCAAAATAAAAAGAATGCTGAAGCTGACACTAAAAAATAGTCTCTGATTACCAACTCATAAAAAAAGCTGTAAGCCAACTACTTGCAGCTTTTTTTGTGCTTTCCTCACAGGTTATTATCTTTGTAATTGATTTTTATTATGTAAACAGGAATTGTTTAGAGCTTCTTATGAAAAAACTTCTTTTTCTGGTTATTATGCTCTGCTTTGTTCTGCAACTGACAGGCTGTATTAGCTATGTAAGTACTGGAATTCCTGTGTATAATTCATTACAAAATCGTCAAAAAACAGGAGATTCTGTCACGACTCAGTTTAATACAAGTATATCTTATACTACCGGGCAAGAAACCAACCTGCCTGGAGGGAGTGTATCAGTACACCAAAGTCGTTTTTTCAAAAACCTGAGGCTTACCTATGGTGCATTCAGCTATGCTGGCAATAACTTTTATACACCTGCCAACCCCATTGTATCTAATACTTATGGGCTGGGCTTCAATGCAGGAACCAGCTATTCACTCTCGACACCTGATGCAGAATGGAAAATAATTGGTACAGAAGTCTATTTACAAAAACCAGTAGGCTCATTTTCTCCTTATCCTGCTTCCGAAAATAGTCCTTTTCAAGCTTCTCCATCTGTTTTAGTCACTCCAGGTTTAACTTCGGAAGTTCTTTTTAAGAATAACAGGCATCCTTTCGGTTTAAAATTTTTTGCGGGCAAACCTTTTGGCAAAGAACATGATTCAGAACGCTATGTTACACTTCCTGCCGTTGTTAATGCTTCTTCTTTTGTAAAACACAAAAATGTAACGGCTTTTGCCCAGCTTCAAATTTCTCCAAAAATCAACCTTACTTTTGGATTTAGCTATACTTTTCGTAAGAAACTTAAAAACCCAGGATTATATAAAGAGAGATAAATCTATTGGTTGGTAATGTTGACAGATAATGCAGTATTATAAGATTTTGTTTTCGATATTTTCAATCATATAGCATAAATACTGGCTATATTAACTATCAAAAATTTCCGATTTCAATCAGCTATTTCGGCTTAGTAATATTTTACTCAGGTATTTTCCCCAAACAGCATGTTGTAGGGCATCTTTTGTCCATTTTATCCAAATTATAAAAAGTAGTGGATATACAACTACCACACCATAGTTATAATATATAGCTTCTTCAAATTCAAAATGGTGCAGATGCATCACAGCTCTGGTTATTCCACACCCAAAACACTCGACATGAAAAAAGATTTTAGAGGGACAAATATCCGCCCCATTATCAAAAAAATCGGCTGGTAAAATCCATAAAACAATAGGAGCCAATAATAAGCTCACCAACCAAAAGTTATAAATGTGTTTCTTCATAATAAAAAAAGCCCTGTAACTTTCATTACAAGGGCATTTTTTTGGTTAAAATCTATTAATAGAATTTTTTCATTTTCACGAGAGTATATATCAGACCTGGTAGGTAGCATAAAAAGTATAATAATAGAGAAATCCACCATTCATCTCCGCTAAAGTCTGTTTTTAAACCAATAGCTAACCAGCCCCAACCTAAAATAGCTAATACAATATAACCGCCTTTGCTTATATCACCTTCTGGCTTACTCAAAAATTTTTTAATTTTTTTCTGAGCTACCTTTAAAGCAATAGTCTGTTTAAGACTCATTTTTTTACCAGTAAGTTTCTGATATTTTTTAGGAGTGAGATTAAGAATGTCATCCAGAGATAATTTTGGAACTTCTTTTGAAATTTCTCTTACGTCTTCATCTGAATGAATGTCTGTAATAACAACTGAATTATTTACCGCTGGATTAGATGGTGCAACAGCTGACATTAATCCCAGACTAAGTGTCAAAATGAAGGCAAATGACAGGATTTTTTTTGTTTTCATAATTAAATGGTTAAGGATTTGTAAGAAGACAAAAATATAAAAATTAGGTAATTATATACTTGACTGACCCAACAAAAAAGACAGGTTAATTTTCGCCTGTCTTCTCTTTTTTGGTTCGTTTCTTTTTGGGGGGTTCAACGTTGGCAATGACTTTCATAGCATCCTCAAAAGAC
>JAESFG010000379.1_pt1 | contig 54989 bp, 53 predicted proteins | sample 9269371 | NCBI WGS metagenome assembly JAESFG01 (sample SAMN14506227, study PRJNA617093) | algae metagenome | isolation source: Aetokthonos hydrillicola CCALA 1050 (B3-Florida) and co-occurring... | place: USA: South Carolina | collected 2013-01-01 | reverse complement strand
ACGGGCGCGCTGTCGCCGGGCCTGTTGCGCTCTCCTCCCCCCACCGGGGGGGAGGGAGAGGGTGGGGGGGCTCCAACCCTTCCGCCCGGCGCACCCCGCCACATGTCGCGCCCACCCCCTCCCTGAACAGAGGAGGGAAGCCCCCAACCGCCGACACCCGCGCCAACCTCACCGATCATGCGCTCCCCTCCCCCCACCGGGGGGGAGGGAGAGGGTGGGGGGGCTCCAACCCATCCGCCCGGCGCACCCTGTCACATGTGACGCCGACCCCCTCCCTGACCCTCCCCCTGGCAGGGGGAGGGGACGACCGCACCTCCGACCGGCGCGCTGTCGCCGGGCCTGTTGCACTCCCCTCCCCCCACCGGGGGGGAGGGAGAGGGTGGGGGGGCTCCCCGCCCTCCACGGGGCGCGCGTGCCCATGACCCTCCCCTTCGACCTCACCCCCTTCGCCGCCCTCTGGATCGCCGCCGTCATCGCCGTTGCGGCCTTCGTGCGCGGCTATTCGGGCTTCGGCTTCTCGGCGCTTTGCATCGCCGGGGCCGGGGTCGTGACCAACCCCCTCCACTTCGTGGCCGTCGTGGTGATCCTTGAAACCGCGATGTCGCTGCAGGCCTGGCGCGGCGTGGGCCGCGACATCGACTGGTCCCGCGTCGGCTGGCTGCTTGCCGGGGCCGCCATCGGCCTGCCGCTCGGCCTCTGGGCGCTGACCGGCATCCCCGAGGATACCGCCCGCGCCGTCATCTCAACCTACGTCCTTTCCATGTGCGCGATCCTCCTCGCCGGCTTCCGCCTGCGGGCCGAGGTCAAAGCCCCCGGCACCTTTGCAACCGGCATCGTCTCAGGCCTCGCGAACGCCCCCGGCATGGGCGGCCTGCCCGTCGCGGCCTTCTTCGCGGCCCAGCCGATCAGCGCCGCAACTTTCCGCGCCACGCTGGTTGCCTACTTCCCCCTGCTCGACCTCTACTCCGCGCCCCTTTACTGGTGGCACGGCCTGCTCAGCTGGGGCACGCTCCACGCCTCGCTCCTCGCCCTGCCGCTGGTCGCGCTCGGCAACTGGCTGGGATCGCGGCACTTCTTCACCACCGACCCGCAGGACTTCCGCCGCTTCGCCATCCTGCTTCTCGCGGGCCTCGCCGCCCTCGGCCTCGGGCGCGCGCTGATATGACCCGTCCCGCTTGCCAACCGCCCCTTCCGCGCGCGAGTGTGCCCGCATGACCCACCCCGCGCCCCCTCTGAACCTCTCCCCCAAGGTCTCCGACGAGGTCCGCCGCACCACCTGCTACATGTGCGCCTGCCGCTGCGGCATCAACGTCCACCTCACCTCGGGCAAGGTCACCTACATCGAAGGCAACCGCGACCACCCGATCAACAAGGGCGTTCTCTGCGCCAAGGGCGCGTCCGGCATCAAACAGGTCTTCGCGCCCTCGCGTCTCAACCACCCGATGCGCCGCGTCGGTCCCCGCGGGTCGGGCGCGTTCGAGAAGATCAGCTGGGACGAGGCCCTCGGCATCGCCGTCCGCTGGCTTGCCCCGTTGCGCGAGAAGACGCCCGAGAAATTCGCCCTTTTCACGGGGCGCGACCAGAGCCAGTCCTTCACCGGCTACTGGGCGCAGTCCTTCGGCACCCCGAACTTCGCGGCCCATGGCGGGTTCTGTTCCGTCAACATGGCCGCCGCCGGTATCTACACGATGGGCGGGGCCTTCTGGGAATTCGGCCACCCGGACTGGGACCGCACGAAGCTCTTCCTCCTCTTCGGCGTCGCCGAGGACCATGACAGCAACCCCATCAAGATCGGCATCGGCAAGCTGAAGGCGCGCGGTGCGAAGATGATCGGGATCAACCCGATCCGCACCGGCTACAACGCGGTCGCCGACGACTGGTACGGCATTACCCCCGGCACCGACGGCCTTCTCGTCCTCGCCCTCATCCATTGCCTGATCGAGGCGGGGAAGATCGACCTTCCCTACCTCGCGGCCTTCACTAACGCCCCCTGCCTGATCGAGATCGTGGCGGGCGAGGAAAAGGGCCTCCTCCTCCGCGACGACCTCGGCAAGGCGCTCGTCATCGACCGCCGCACCGGCCAGCCCGTCCCCTTCGACACGCCCGGCGTCGAACCCGACTTGGGCGCGACGCATCGCGGCTGCCGCACGGTGTTCGCGATGATGGTGGAACGCTACCTCTCGCCCGACTACGCGCCCGAGGCCGTCGCCCAACGCTGCGGCATCCCGGCCCCCCGCATCCGCGCGCTCGCGGCGGAAATCGCCCGCGCCGCCTTCGATGACCCCGTGGTGATCGAACAGCCCTGGACCGACTTCCGCGGCCAGACCCACCCCCGCATGGTCGGCCGCCCCGTCGCCTTCCACGCTATGCGCGGCATCTCCGCCCATTCGAACGGCTTCCAGACCGCCCGCGCGCTGCACCTGCTGCAAATCCTCATCGGCAGCGTCGAAGTCCCCGGCGGCATGCGCTTCAAGCCGCCTTACCCGAAGCCCAGCCACGCCCACCCCACGCCCCACAGCTACTACGCCCCCGGCCGCGCGCTCGACGGGCCCCACCTCGGCTTCCCGCAGGGCCCCGAACACCTTGCGCTCAAGCTCGACGACCTTTCGCCCGCCCGCATCGACAAGGGCTTCACCTGGGAAAACCCGCTCTCGGCGCATGGCCTCATGCACATGGTCATCCCGAACGCGGTGGCGGGCGATCCCTACGAGATCGACACGCTCATGCTCTACATGGCGAACATGTCGTGGAACTCCTCCATGAACACCGCCGCCGTGATGGAGATGCTGACGGCCAAGCGCGAGGATGGCGAATACAGGATACCGCGCATCATCTACTCCGACGCCTATGCCTCCGAGATGGTGGCCTATGCCGACCTGATCCTGCCCGACACGACCTACCTTGAACGCCACGACTGCATCAGCCTGCTCGACCGCCCGATCTGCGAAGGCGACCACGCCGCCGACGCGATCCGCTGGCCGGTGATCGAACCTGACCGCGACGTTCGCGGCTTCCAGTCCGTGCTCGTCGATCTCGCCGGCCGCTTGGGCCTGCCGAACTTCGTCACGCCCGAGGGCAAGCCCCGCTACAAGGACTACGCCGACTACATCGTCAACCACGAACGCCGCGCCGGCATCGGCCCCCTCATGGGCTTTCGCGGCAACGGCGACAGCGTGGGCCGGGGCGCACCCAATCCCGACCAGATCGAACGCTACAAGGAAGCGGGCGGCTTCTTCACCGCCCACATCCCGGATGAGGCGCGCTTCTTCAAACCCTGGAACCGCGCCTACCAAACTTGGGCCGTGCAGATGGGCTTCTACGACCAGCCGCAACCCTACCTCTTCCAGCTCTACGCCGAACCCATGCGCCGCTTCCAACTGGCCGCCGAGGGCTTTTCCGAACGCCAGCCCCCCGACCACCTCCGCGCCCGCATTCTGAGAACGATGGACCCGTTCCCGGTCTGGTATCCCCCCTTCGGCGATGACGCCGGGGCCGACTACCCCCTCCACGCGCTCACCCAACGCCCGATGGCGATGTACCACTCCTGGGGCAGCCAGAACGCCTGGCTGAGGCAGATCCACGGGATGAACCCGCTCTACCTGCCGACGAAGGTCTGGGAGGGCCAAGGGTTCCAGGACGGCGACTGGGCGCGCGTCACCTCGCCATCGGGCCAGATCACCGTCCCCGCCGCCCATATGGCAGCACTCAATGACCACACCGTCTGGACGTGGAACGCCATCGGCAAGCGCCGCGGCACCTGGGCGCTGGACGAAGGCGCCCCCGAGGCGACGAAGGGGTTCCTGCTCAACCACCTCATCTCGGAACTCCTTCCCGAAAAGGGCGACGGCATGCGCTGGTCCAACTCCGACCCCGTCACCGGACAGGCCGCTTGGTTCGACCTTCGCGTCCGCGTCGACCGCATCCCCGCCGACGCCGCCCCCCTGCCACCGACCCCGCCTTCGCGCCCATCCGCTACGAGGGCCTGAAATGACCCGCCCCACTTTCTGTCCCGAAATATCCCGGGGGTGCGGGGGCAGAGCCCCCCCAGCGCAACGATGACCACACTCCCCCCGCCGCAGACAAAGAAGCTCGGCCTCGTCATCGACCTCGACACCTGCGTTGGCTGCCAGGCGTGCGTGACCGCCTGCAAGGGCTGGAACGATCAGGGATATGGCGCACCCCTCTCCGACACCGACCCCTACGGTGCCGAACCCTCCGGCACATTCCTGAACCGCGTCCACAGCTTCGAGGTCGCGCCCCCGGACGCCCCCGCGCAGATCATCAACTTCCCTCGATCCTGCCTCCACTGCGAGGTCGCCCCCTGCGTCACCGTCTGCCCCACCGGGGCCAGCTACAAGCGCGCCGAGGACGGGATCGTCTTGGTGAACGAGGACGCCTGCATCGGCTGCGGCCTCTGCGCCTGGGCCTGCCCCTACGGCGCGCGCGAGCTCGACCCGCGGGCGGGGGTGATGAAGAAATGCACCCTCTGCGTGGACCGCATCTACAACGATAACCTCCCCGAGGAAGACCGCGAACCCGCCTGCGTCCGCACCTGCCCCACGGGCGCCCGCCACTTCGGCGACCTCGGCGACCCCGGAAGCGCCGTCTCGAAACTCGTCGCCGAACGCGGCGGCTACGACCTCATGCCCGAGATGGGGACGAAACCCGTAAACAAGTACCTGCCGCCCCGTCCCAAGGACCGCCCCACCGACGCCTCCCCCCTTGCGCCCTTGCTCGACGTGCAGGCGACCGGCGTCGCGGGGTTCCTTGACCGGCTTCTGGGGCGGCTCGGATGATGCAAGTCCAGAGACACACAGCCCCCTTCCTCGCCCTCTCCCTGATGACGCAAGTCCAACGACACACAACCCCCTCCCTGACCCTCTGCCTTGCAGGGGGAGGAACGTGCCCCACCGGCAAGAGCAGCGCCATCCTCCGGTCTTACGCACTCCCCTCCCCCCGGCACGGGGGGAGGGCGAGGGTGGGGGGTGGCCACCTCCCCACTATGCGCCACGCCCCCGGCCGCAGCGCCCCCTCCCTGACCCTCCCCCGCCGGGGCAGGGAAGCGCCCACCGCCCACCGCGCGTCCAGCGTCACCGGTGAAGCACTCCCCTCCCCCCGGCAGGGGGGGAGGGAGAGGGTGGGGGGTGGCCACCTCACCACCACGCGCCATGCCCCCGACCGCGACACCCCTTCCGTGACCCTCCCCCGGCTGGGAAGGGCGGTGCCCTGTCCTGATTGCTCTTCCCTCCCCCACCGGGGGAGGAAGAGGGTGGGGACGGCCCCCGTTACCGAACCCCTTGCGCCGTAACCAAGGCTGACATGCACCCCGCCCCTTCCGTCATCGTCTTCTCCGTCCTCTCCGGCGCAGGCTTCGGCCTTCTCGCCATGCTCGGCCTCGGGGCCGCAGTCCCGCAGGGCCTCGGTGCGATCCCCCCTTACGTCCTTGGCCTCGCCCTTGCCGTCATCGGCCTCCTTGCCTCGACCTTCCACCTCGGGAACCCCCAGCGCGCGCTTCTCGCCTTCACCCAGTGGCGCACCTCGTGGCTTTCGCGCGAGGCCTGGGCCTCGGTTGCGGCCCTCACCCTCTCCACCCTCACCGGCCTCCTCGCTGTGGGCGGCTCAAAGCCCGGCCTCTCCGGCGTCCTCGCCGCGCTCCTTTGCCTCGCGACGGTCGCCACCACCTCGATGATCTACGCCCAGCTGAAGACCGTCCCGCGCTGGAACCACTGGACGACCCCCGCGCAGTTTCTGGCCTTCGCCATCGCGGGCGGACTGATCCTCGCCCCCGCGAAACTCCCCGCCATCGCGGCGCTCATTGTCCTCGGCGCGCTCCTCCTCTACACCTACGCAACTTCCGACGGCCGCTTCGCCGCCCGCGGCCACACCATCGCCACGGCAACCGGCCTCGCCCCCGACCCGCGCCTCTTCGCGCCGCCCCACACCGGCCCGAACTACCTGACGCGCGAGATGATCCACGTCGTTGGGCGCAAGCACGCGACCAACCTTCGCCGCATCGCGGTCCTTTGCGCGGCCGTGATCCCCGCGCTTCTTCTCCTCATCCTGCCGCAGGGCCTCGCCGCCGCGATCCCCGCCGCGCTGGTCCATCTGACCGGCGCTTTCGCCCAGCGCTGGCTCTTCTTCGCCAAGGCCGAACACGTGGTCGGCCTCTATTACGGCGCGCCGGGCGGGCTTCGGGCCTGATCCGCACCTGGCAGGGCCTTGCAGCCCCCGCGCAGCGATCCCACTTGCCTAAGTGGCGGGGCCGCTTCACACTCGCCGGACAAATCGCCCGGCCGCCTGCCTGTGGCAGGCCGGAACAGGGCCAACAAACGACCAACGGGAGACGACCATGATCCTCAGACGCATCCTCTGCGCCACGACCGCGCTCAGCCTGCTCACCCCCACCCTCGCCCCCACCCTGGCGCTTGCCCAGATGACCGAGATCGGGCCGGGCGAAGGCCAGGTCGATATCGTCGCCTGGGCCGGCTACATCGAGCGCGGCGAGACCGACAAGGCCTACGATTGGGTGACCGAGTTCGAAAAGGCCACCAGCTGCAAGGTCAACGTCAAGACCGCCGCCACCTCGGACGAGATGGTGACGCTGATGAACCAGGGCGGCTTCGACCTTGTGACCGCCTCGGGCGACGCCTCGCTGCGCCTGATCGCGGGCAAGAAGGTGCAGCCCATCAACATCGACCTCATCAAGGACTGGGGCACGCTGGACGACCGCCTGAAGGACGCGCCCTGGCACACCGTGGATGGCGTCCACTACGGCGTCCCCTACCAGTGGGGCCCGAACGTCCTTGCCTACAACACCAACGTCTTCAAGGAAGCGCCGAAAAGCTGGTCGGTGGTGTTCGAGGAGCAGACGCTGCCCGACGGCAAGTCGAACAAGGGCCGTGTGCAGGCCTATGACGGCCCGATCTACGTCGCAGATGCCGCGCTCTACCTGATGAAGAACAAGCCCGAGCTTGGCATCCAGAACCCCTACGAACTCAACGCCGACCAGTTCGCGGCGGCGGTCGAGCTTCTGAAGGGCCAGCGCGCTCTGGTGGGGCGCTACTGGCACGACGCGATGGTGCAGATTGATGACTTCAAGAACGAAGGCGTCGTCGCTTCGGGCACTTGGCCGTTCCAGGTGAACCTGCTCGAGGCCGACAAGCAACCCGTTGCCTCGACGATCCCCGAAGAGGGCGCGACCGGCTGGGCCGACACGACGATGATGGCCTCTGAGGCGCCGCACCCGAACTGCGCCTACATGTGGATGAACCACTCGCTGAACCCGAAACTGCAGGGTGACCTGGCGGCGTGGTTCGGGTCGGTGCCCACGGTTCCGGCCGCCTGCAAGGGCAACGCCCTTCTGACCGATGGCGGCTGCGCGACGAACGGCTTCGACAACTTCGACAAGATCTGGTTCTGGCGCACGCCCACCAGCAAGTGCGAGGCGGGCGGTTGCGTGCCCTATTCGGAATGGGACAAGGCCTACCGCGAGGTCATGAGCCAGTAACCCCACACCCCGTCACGACCGGACCCCCGGCCCATCGCGGGCCGGGGTCTTCGTTGGAAATGCCCATGCCCGCAGCCGTCAGCTTCCGCCACGTCTCGCGCCATTTCGGCACTGTCCGCGCCGTCGATGACGTGACGCTCGACATCGCCGAGGGCGAATTCTTCGCCATGCTGGGGCCGTCGGGGTCTGGCAAGACCACCTGCCTGCGCCTGATCGCCGGGTTCGAGCAGCCCACCTCGGGTCATATCGAAATCTTCGGTGACACCGCCGAAGGCCTGCCGCCCTACAAGCGCAACGTGAACACGGTCTTTCAGGACTACGCGCTGTTTCCCCACATGACGGTGGGCGAAAACGTGGCCTACGGCCTGATGATCCGGGGCGTCGCGCGCGCCGACCGCGAAGCGAAGGCGCTCGACGCACTGGCGATGGTGAAGCTGAAAGGCTTCGAATGCCGCAAGCCCGGCCAGCTTTCGGGCGGCCAGCGGCAGCGGGTGGCGCTGGCCCGCGCGCTTGTAAACCAGCCCAAGGTGCTGCTGCTTGATGAACCGCTCGGTGCCCTTGACCTGAAACTGCGCGAAGAAATGCAGGAGGAGCTGAAAACGCTGCAGCGCGCGCTCGGCATCACCTTCGTCTTCGTCACCCACGACCAGGGCGAGGCGCTCAGCATGGCCAACCGCGTGGCGATCTTCAACGACGGGCGCATCGTCCAGGCGGGCAGCCCTGCCGATGTCTACGAACGCCCAGCCTCGCGCTTCGTGGCGGAATTCGTGGGGTCATCGAACGTCCTGACGCCCGACTTCTCTGCCGCCCACGGCGGCCCGCGCGAATGGGCAAGCCTCAAGCCCGAACGGATCAGGGTCTTCGGGCCGGGCGAGGGTGCCGTCGGCGCGATGGGGTCGGCGGGGGGTACGGTGACGGCCATCCACTATCAGGGCGCTGTCACCCGGATTGCCGTCGACGCGGACGGCACCCGCCTTGTCGCGGCCCTTCCCGCGGGCACCCCCGCCCCGACCGAGGGCGCGTCCGTCACCCTTGCCTGGCCGCTTGCCGCCGCCATTCCGATGGGCGGCGCATGACCGCCCCAAGCCCAGCCGATGTGGCCCCCGCGCCCCGGACCTCGAACCTCTCGGATTTCTTCTTCCGCCGCCCCGGCCTTCTGACGCTCGCGCTCCTTTTCCCGCCGCTCCTCTGGATCGGCATCGTCTACATCGGCTCGCTCTTCGCGCTGCTCCTGCAGAGCTTCTACTCCCTCGATGAATTCTCGGGCCTCGTCGTCCACGAATTCACCCTCTCGACCTACGCCGAGCTGCTGACCGCCTCGAACCTCGGGATCATCCTGAGGACCGTGACGATGGCCGCCGTCGTCACCCTCGCCTCGGCCGTCATCGCCTTCCCCATCGCCTACATGGCGGCCCGCTACGCCAAGGGCGGCTGGAAGGCCCTCTTTTACCTCGCCGTGATGATGCCCCTCTGGTCCAGCTACCTCGTGAAGGTCTACGCGTGGAAGCTCATCCTCGCGAAGGAAGGCATCGTCACCTGGGTGGCCGACGAACTGCATCTCGGCTGGGTCATCGACTGGCTCCTCGCGCTCCCCACCGTCGGCGGCCCGTCCCTGTCGTTCAGCTACATCGGCACCTTCCTCGTTTTCGTCTACATCTGGCTTCCCTACATGATCCTGCCCACGCAGGCCGCGCTGGAACGGGTACCGAAATCGCTGACCGAGGCCTCGGCCGACCTCGGCGCGTCACCGGGGCAGACCTTCCGCACGGTGATCCTGCCCTTGGCCTTCCCCGGCATCGTGGCGGGCTCGATCTTCACCTTCTCGCTCACCCTGGGCGACTACATCATCCCGCAGATCATCGGGAACTCGCGGCCCTTCATCGGTTCGGCGGTCTATGCCCTTCAGGGGACGGCCGGCGACATTCCCCTCGCCGCCGCCTTCACCGTGGTTCCCGTCGTCATCATGGGGCTCTACCTGATGGCCGCCCGCCGCCTCGGGGCCTTCAATGCGCTCTGAAATCCGCGCCCCCCTCGGCCTCCGTATCGCCGCGCTGGGCGGGCTTCTGTTCCTGCACCTGCCGATCCTTCTTATCTTCCTCTACGCCTTCACGACCGAGGAAAAGAGCTTCCAGTTCCCGCCCCCCGGCCTGACGCTGAAGTGGTTCGCGGTGGCCTGGAACGACCGCCCCGACATCTGGCCCCCCCTGATCCTGTCGCTGAAGGTCGCCGGATTCGCCACCGTCTTTGCGCTGGTTTTCGGCACCCTCGCCGCCGCCGCCCTGTCCCGCGCACGGTTCTTCGGGAAAGAGGCGATCTCGCTCCTCTTCATCCTGCCCATCGCGCTTCCCGGCATCATCACCGGCATCGCGCTGCGGTCGGCCTTCGACATCGCAGGCATCCCGTTTTCCACCTGGACCATCGTCCTCGGCCACGCGACCTTCTGCATCGTCGTCGTCTACAACAATGCGCTTGCGCGCTTCCAGAAGCTGAGCGGAAGCATGGTCGAGGCGTCGATGGACCTCGGTGCTGACGGCTTCCAGACCTTCCGGTATGTGATCCTCCCCCAGATCGGCACCGCGCTTCTGGCCGGCGGCATGCTCGCCTTCGCGCTCAGCTTCGACGAGGTGATCGTCACCACGTTCACCGCGGGCCAGCAATCGACGCTGCCGATCTGGATGCTGAACGAACTGATCCGGCCAAGGCAGAGGCCGGTGACGAATGTGGTCGCGGTGATCGTGTTCCTGGTGACCTTCGGGCCGATCCTCGCGGCCTATTACCTGACGAAACCGGGCGAGGATACGGCGGGGGCGGGGAAGTAGGGGGCGACCTCCCTGCCGTTTCCCCGCCCACGGCGCAGCAGTGATGCCGCGCTGTCGGGATGTCACGGCCCTGCATCCCCCGCTGCCTTCCCCAGGGGTAAGGAAACCCCGCATTGCGCCCGCCCATCTGGGGCTGCAACCTGCGAGCTACTTTAAAGCTGCATGTTTTCGCTCAGGAGTTGCATCATGGCCTTGAACAAGAAACTTCTCGCCATCATCGGGCGCATCAACCCCGCCATCTATGACGTGGTCTTCCCCCACGGTCCCGTCGGCCCCGCCGGAAAGGCGGTGCGCGCCGCCGCTTTCGCGCAGACGGCGCTGTCGGCCGAGGAGGTCGGGGCCGCGATGGCGCAGCACTTCGCCGCCACGCAATGGACCGCGCGCCGCCTGGGCGTGGCCTTCGACGGCGAGCCGGATGACTGGTGTCCGACCGGCCGCCCGTTCAAGCTGCCCCCCGGCGTCGTCTTTCCGCCCGTGCCCGATCCCGATCCCTATCCCTGGCTGCCCGCCTTCTACCTTGGCTTCGCGTCACGGATGGCCGTGATCGCCGAGGCGGCGGGGGATGAAGCCGACCGCAGGGTCTTTGACGGGGCCGCCACTTTCGCAGCCAAGCAGCTGGAACGGTCGCTCGCCTGACCACCGTCTGCCTCCGATCCGGCGCGCGGTTCCCCCACCCTGCGCGCCGGTGTGACCGGACGGCCCGGCGCTCCCCCGGGCCGTCCGGAACGTAGGCCACCTACGCAGCCGCCGCGATTGCGCCCGCCACGATGTCTCCGGCCCGCGCATCCGCGCCCAGGGGCGGCAAGACCACGCCCTGGAAACCCGCGTCGTCCACCGCTTGGGGAATATCCTCTTCGACATGCCCCCAGCGCGCCACGAACAGGGGCAGCAGCACCGCCCGCTCCCCGCACCCCGCCAGCGCCTCCGTCAGAAACGGCGGCTCTTCGATGAACCCCAGCCGCACAGAGCCAAACCCCTGCGCCGCAATGCCGTCCCGCATCGCGAAGGCCGCCTCGGCGGGGGCCCGGCTGCGGCCTGACCCATGCGCCGCAAGGACCACTGTCACCGCATCTGCCCGCCAGCCGCGCAATGCCAGGGCTTCGGTCAAGACCGCAGCGGCCAGCCCCCCGGTTCCGGGCAGAAGCCCGAACGGTGTCAACACCCGCGCGCCATCCACGCCCGCAGCCGCCAGCCGCCGCGGCAGTTCCGACCGGATGAACCACCCGTCCGCCATAAAGAACGGAAACACGAAGGGGTCGGCCAGTCCTTCAACCGCCCGCGCGATCCCGCCGGGCATCGCCAGTGTCGTGCCGCGCACCGTCCAGCCGGGGATCCGCGCCCCGACGCTGGCGGCGAAGGCGGCGATTTCGGCCTCTGGGCCGTCGGGGTCCGACGGCTGGCCGTGGGCGACGATCAGGGCGTGGCGGGATGCGGTCATGGACGTGGTCCTCGGTCAGAGCGGGCAAGATGGGGCAGGGGGCAGCCTCCGTCCAGACCGCGAAGCGAGCGGTAGCGCGCCGACCCCACCCTGACCCCCGGGACAAGGGCCAGGGTGAGGGGGCACCCGCCCCCCACCGACACCACGCCCCCCAAATCGCCTCCCCTCTCCCCGCGGGGAAGAGGGTCAGGGAGGGGGTTCGCTCCCCCCCCCCGCGCCACGCCCGCCAGATTGCCTCCCCTCTCCCCGCGGGGGGAGAGGGTCAGGGTGAGGGGGCACTCCGCCCCACGCAGGCACTACGCCAACCCGATCGCCTCCCCTCCCCCTGGCCCAGGGGGAGGGCCAGGGAGGGGGTCCGCCCCCCGCCCGCGCCACGCCCGCCCAATCGCCTCCCCTCTCCCCGCGGGGGAGAGGGTCAGGGTGAGGGGGACACCAAACCCTCAACAGCCACCCCGCCCGCCAAATCGCCTCCCCTCTCCCCGCGGGGGAGAGGGTCAGGGTGAGGGGGCGACCGGGCGAAAATCGCGACGCCTGACAAATCGCCCCCCCCGCTCCACCGTTGTCCCCCGCCGCCCGATATGGCACGACTGTCCGCCAAGGGGCCCGGCCAGAGCCGCACGAAAGCCCCGCAGGGAGACGACAATGCTGCACCGCAGGGCCTTCGGCGCGCTGGTGGCCGGCGCCGCCGCAGGGCTGGCGGGCCTGCCCGCGCACGCCACGCAAGCCGCCGCCTTCGACCCGCGCGTGGTCGAGGACAACTGGTACCGCCTGATCCTGGAACTCGTCCGCCACACCGCCACCTACTCGCCCCCGGTGGCCAGCCGCGCCTTCGCCTATCTGGGCGTCACAGCCTACGAATCCCTCGCCTCGGGCCACCCCGACATGGTCTCGCTGGCCGGCCAGCTGAACGGCTGGACCGCCGCGCCCGCGCGCGATCCGGGCGACCATGACGAAGCCGCCGTCCTGCAGGGCGCGATGTCCGCCGCCGTGGCCGCCTTCTTCGGCAACACCGGCCCCAGCGGCCAGCAGGCGATCACGCGGATGACCGAGGTGCTGGACGGCAAGGTGTCGGACGGCCTTGATCCCGCCACCGCCGAACGCAGCCTCGCCTACGGCCGCAAGGTGGCCGCCGCGGTGCTGGCCTGGTCGCAGGACGACGGCGGTGCAGTGGTCGAGAACATGGGCTTCCCCATGACCTGGACGCTCTCCGACAAACCCGGCCACTGGAAACCGACGAACGCGCTCCGCCAACAGCAGGCCCCGCTTCTGCCCGATTGGGGCAAGAACCGCCCCTTCGCGATGAAGGACGTGGCCGACTGCGACATTCCCCCTCCCCCCGCCTACAGCGAGGACCCGTCCTCGGCCTTCTACGCCGAGGCGAAAGAGGTCTTCGACACCGCCAAGACCCTCACCCCCGAACAGAAGGCCATCGCCCGCTTCTGGTCGGACGACCCGATGCTCTCCTCCACCCCGCCCGGCCACTGGATCGCGATCACCCGCAAGATCCTGCGCGAACGGGATGCGCCGATCACCGACAGCGTGGACATCCTCGCCCGCCTTGGCATCGCCGTGGCCGATGCTTTCATCGCCTGCTGGCGCATCAAGTACCGCGACGACCTGATCCGCCCCGTCACCTATATCCGCGCGACGATGGACAAGGGCTTCACCCCTATCCTGAACACGCCCCCCTTCCCCGAATACCCCTCGGGCCACTCCGCGCAATCGGGGGCCGCCGCCGCCGTTCTGACCGCCTTCTTCGGGCAGGACTTCGCCTTCAGCGACAACAGCCACGAAGACGACGGAATGCCCGCCCGCGATTTCCCCAGCTTCGCCGCTGCCGCGCAGGAAGCTGCCCTGTCGCGCCTCTATGGCGGCATCCACTTCCGCTCGGCCATCGAACAGGGGCTGAAGCAGGGGGCCTGCACCGGGGCGCACGCGGTCGCCCTCAGGACCCGCGCATGACCCGAATTCCCCTCACTCTTGTGTGCCTTCTGACTGTCAGCCCCGCGCTGGCCGCCCCCATCGTCCCGAAATTCGCCGAAGAAACCGCCACCGCGGGCATCGACCAGAAATACATGGGCGAATGGACCTACATGGTCGGCGGCGGCATCGCCGCCTTCGACTGCAACGGCGACGGGCGGGACGAGTTGTTCCTTCCGGGCGGCGAGGCCAAGGCCAAACTCTACCTCAACGACAGCCCCCCCGGCGGCGCGCTCACGTTCCGCGAAGGCGGCGAGGGCGTGAACCTTGACGCCGTGTCCGGCGCCTACCCCCTCGACATCGACGGCGACGGCATCACCGACCTCGCCGTCCTGCGCGTGGGCGAGATGGTGCTGCTGCGTGGCCTCGGGCAATGCCGCTTCGAACGCGCGAACGAAGCCTGGGGCTTCGACGGTGGCGACGCCTGGCACACGGCCTTCGCAGCGACCTGGGAAAAGGGGAACGACTGGCCCACGCTGGCCGTCGGCACCTACATCGACCGCACGCAGGAAATGTTCCCCTGGGGCAACTGCACCGACAACCGCCTCTACAGGCCAAAGGGGCAGGGCTTCGGCACGCCCGTGGCGCTCAAGCCCAGCTTCTGTGCGCTCGCCATGCTGTTTACCGACTGGAACCGCTCGGGCACGCCCGCGCTTCGGATCGCCAATGACCGCGAGTATTACAAGGGCGGGCAGGAACAGCTGTGGCGCGTGAACCCCGGCGAACCGCCCACGCCCTATACCGAAAAGGACGGCTGGAAGCCCGTGAAGATCTGGGGCATGGGCATCGCCGAAACCGACCTGAACGGCGACGGCTACCCCGACTACTTCCTGACCAGCATGGCCGACAACCGGCTTCAGATGCTGGCCGATCCCGGCCGCGACGGCGGGCCCCTGCCTACCTATGCCGAAAGCGCCTATCCCCGCGGCATCACCGCCCACCGCCCCTTCACGGGCGACGACCTGCGCCCCTCGACCGCCTGGGCCACCCAGTTCGCGGATGTGAACAACGACGGGATGGACGACCTCTTCATCGTCAAGGGCAACGTCGACCGCATGCCCGACTTCGCGCAGGCCGACCCCAACAACCTGCTCTTGCAGGGCGACGACGGCACGTTCACCGAAGTCGCCGACAAGGCGGGAACCGCCAGCACCGGCATCGGGCGCGGCGGCCTTCTGGTGGACCTGAACCTTGACGGCAAGCTCGACATGGTGGTCACCAACCGCCGCGCCCCCGCGCAAATCTGGCGCAACGTCAGCGACGCCCCCGGCAACTGGGTCGAGTTCCGTCTCTCGCAGGACGGTGCCAACCGCGACGCCATCGGTGCCCGGGTCGAGGTGCGCTGCGACGGACATTCCGCCTGGAAGGAGGTCACCGTCGGCGGCGGCCATGCGGGCGGATCGCTGGGCTGGACGCATTTCGGCCTGGGCGACGCCACAACGGCCGAAGTGCGCGTGACCTGGCCCGGCGGCCCGGCGGGCGACTGGCAGAGCGTGTCGGCGAACGGCTTCTACATCGTCACGCCCGGTGCCCCGCCACGGCCCTGGACAGCGGCCGCCACAGCCCCCTGACGGATAGGGCGCGGCCGGTCCCTGCCGCCCGCGCCCCGCTCTTGTCCTTGGACTACCAGCCGAACCGCTGGCGGCGCTCCTGCTCGGCGCGGTCCCGAAGCGCGCCCTCGATATTGCCGCGCGCCAGGCCGATGTCGCGCAAGGTCGCATCGTCCAGCTTCGCAAGCTCGACAGCTGTCGCGCGGATGCGGCGCGCCTCGGCACCACGCTCCAGCGCGTGCAGGATGCGGCGCATCCAGCGCCGCAGGCCGCTGTCACGGGGCGAAACGATGTCGCCGATGGGATGAGGAACGTTCATGATCATACTCGCATGTTGGAAAATCTTCGTCCTGAATCGGAAGGGGCCTCGGCGGCCCCCCCGTCATGGGGTGGGCGTATGAATGCGCATGTGCTTGACCTCGTTGCTGATCCGGCGGCCACCAATGGCCGGGGCGGCAGGCGCATGGGCCGCCGCCCCCTGACCGGATGGCTTCCTCTACGTCAGGCGCGGCTTTCGCCGCCAACGAATTGTTGGTATGCAAATCATTAGGAACGCTAATGGACATCGACCTCTACCGCACCTTCCTCGCCATCGCCGACACCGGCAGCTTCACGTTGGCCGCCGGGCAGGTCGGGCGCACGCAGTCCGCCGTCAGCCAGCAGGTCCGCCGCCTGGAAGAGGCGCTCGGCCGACCCCTGTTCGAACGCGGGCACGCCGCCACGACCCTGACCGAATACGGCAAGTCGCTCCTCCGCCCGGCCCGCACCATTGTCGCCACGCATGACGCCGCACTCGGGTCGTTCCGGCGGCGCGAATTCGAAGGGATCGTCGTCGTCGGGGTCGCCGATGCCTATGTGAACCGCATCCTGCGCGACGTGATGCGCGAATTCACGCGGCTCTACCCCAACGCCACGATCAGCATCGTGATCGACGATTCCCTCGGCCTGTCGCGCCGGATCGCGGACGGAACCGTGGACATCGCCTTCGTCACCGAAGGCAACGCGCCCACCCGCGGCCCCGTCGCCTTCCGCGACCGGCTGATGGTGGTCGGCCCCGTCACCCCCGACCTGTCGCAGGCCGACCCCCTGCCCGTCGCCGTCTGGGACGAACGCAACGAGGACGAAGTGCCCCTTGTCGCGGAACTCAACCGCATGGGCCGCCGCTACCGCCCGGTCTGCGTCTGCCGCAGCGTGCATGCCCAGCACATGGCGGTCGCGGCCGGGCTGTGCGTCGCGGTGCTGGTCGAAGGCAGCATGGTCGCGGGCGAACGCGCCTATCTGGAACGCGACGGCTTCCGGGTGCTGAAGGAGTTGAACATCCGCCTTGAACGCACTTATGCGCGGCGCGGCCCGGTGATCGACACCCTCATCGCACACTACCTTGCGCATTTCGCCGCCGCCGACCGCGCCCGGCTGTCGGCCCTTGCCGCGCCCGCCCCCTTGCCGCCCGCGGCCACCCCGTCATAGGCTTCGGGCGGCGCCGGACATGCCCGCGCCGGAATTCCGGATCCGCATGCTCCCGTCCCGGTCGACCCTTGCCGCGCTGCTGCTTCTGACGCCCGCGCTCGCTGTCATGCTGCTGGTGGGGGTGATCCCCTTGGGCTTCGTGTTCTTCTATTCCGTCCACGACACCTTCGGCGGCAACAACTTCATCTGGGTGGGCTGGGACTGGTTCCGCAACATCGTCGTGAACGCCGATTTCCAGAAGGCGCTGGTCCGCAGCCTCGCCTTCTCGGCGCTCGTCCTCGCCGTGGAACTGCCCCTTGGCCTCTGGATCGCGCTCCGCCTGCCGCGTGACGGCTGGCTGAGCCAAACGCTGATCGTCGTGATGACGGTGCCGCTTCTGGCGCCCTCGATCATGGTGGGTCAGCTCTGGCGTTCGCTGACCCTGCCGCAGGCGGGGCTTCTTTACGAAACGCTGGCGGCCGTGGGCCTGCCGCTCAACATGGACAACACCGCCGTCACCTGGGCCGTGCTGGTGGCGATGGATGTCTGGCACTGGACCGGCCTTGTCGTCCTTCTTTGCCTTGCGGGCCTTCGCGCGATCCCGGACGACTTCTACCGCGCCGCACAGGTGGACGGCGCGTCCCGCTGGGCCGTGTTCCGCCATATCCAGCTGCCGCGCCTGCGCGGCGTCCTGATGATCGCCGCGACCTTGCGCTTCATGGACAGCCTGATCGTCTATACCGAAACCATGTCCGTCACGCGCGGCGGCCCCGGGGAATCGACCGTGTTCCTGTCGCTCCGCCTCGTTCAGGTCTCGCTTGTGGAATTCGACCTGGGCGAGGGCGCGGCGATGGCGGTGATCTACTTCGGGATCGTGCTCGCCGTGTCCTGGGCCTTCTTTCGCCTCGCCATGCCGAAGGGGGCGCGCGCATGAAACGCATCTCGCCCGTGCCCCTGGTCTACGCGGCCTTCGTGCTGGTGCCGCTTTACTGGATGGTGGTCCTGTCCCTGAAGACCTGGGCCGAGATCGGGGCTGGCTTCGTCCCCTGGCCCGCCCAACCCTCCACCGCCAGCTACGCGGCCATCTTCGCCGACCCGGACTGGACCTGGGGCTACCTGAACGCCCTGATCTACGCGTCGCTCAACGTCGTCATCACCCTGCTGGTCGCCGTCCCCGCCGCCTATGCCTTCGCGCGCTTCTCCTTTCCCGGCGCGCGCACACTGTTCTTCGGCCTTCTGGTCTTCCGCATGATGGCCCCCGCGATCCTCTTGGTGCCCTTTACCCAGATCTTTACCGACCTCGGCCTGATCGACACCTACCTGGGCGTGGCGCTCGCGCACTGCTTCTTCAACGTGCCCATCGCGATCTGGATACTCGAAGGCTTCATCCGCGCGATCCCTCCCGAACTCGACGAAACCGCACGGGTGGACGGCCACGGACCCGTCAGCTTCTTCGCCCGCGTCCTGCTGCCGCTGATCGCACCCGGCATCGCGGTCACCGCCTTCTTCTGCTTCATGTTCAGCTGGGTCGAGGCGCTGATCGCCAACGGCCTGACCGTGGTGGACGTCAAACCCATCAACGGCATCCTCACCCGCATCGCGAGCCCCCAGGCGGCGGATACCCCGATGCTGGCGGCGGCAGGCGTGATCGGGCTGGTGCCGGGGGTGCTGCTCATCGTCTTCATGCGCCGCCATCTGGCGCGCGGCTTCTCGATGGGACGGGTGGTGTAGGGCGGGGTAAACCCCGCCAAACTGCCCCCCTGCCCCAAAGGTAAACGCCCCTGACGCCAGCCGCGCGTATGGCAGGAAGCCATACAGGTGCCATACGCGTGCCATACGTTCCCTAACGCGCTGTTAGGAACCCTTACCCCAGCGGTCGCAAGGGGTTACGCCGCGCGCCCGCTCACGGCCGCTGCGCCCCCTGCCGGTTCAGCACCACCGCATACAGCGAGGTCGTGGCGGTGATGTACAGCCGATGCTTCGCCCGCCCGCCAAAGCAGATGTTCGACACGATCTCGGGCACCAGGATTTTCCCCAGGAACGTCCCGTCCGGCGCGATCGCATGCACCCCGTCCCCCGCCGACGACCAGACATTCCCATCGGTGTCGCAGCGTATGCCATCGGCGCAACCATGCGAAATCACATGGAAAACGTCCCCTCCCTTAGGCCGCCCGGAGGACATGTCGAACACCCGGATATGCTGGGGGTCCTTCGTGAACATCCGCCCCGTGTCGGCCACGTATAGGCGGCTCTCATCGGGGCTGAAGCACAGCCCATTCGGGCAGGCAAAGTCGGTCAGGACGGCTTCCATCGTGCCATCCGGGTCCACGCGATAGACGTTGCGGGGCAGTTCCTCTTCGGCCTTGAAGCCTTCGTAATTGGTCTTGATCCCGTAATGCGGGTCGGTGAACCAGATCGACCCGTCCGATTTCACCACCACGTCATTGGGCGAATTCAGACGCTTTCCCAGATACTTATCGGCGATGACGGTGATCGACCCATCATGCTCCGTCCGCGTCACCCGCCGCGCGCCATGCTCGCAGCTGATCAGCCGCCCCTCGCGGTCGCGGGTATGGCCGTTCGTATAGTTCGACGGCTGGCGGAACACCGACAGCGTGCCTTCCGACTCGGTGCCCCCCGCAGGCGGGGTCCAGCGCATCATGCGGTTGTTGGGGATGTCCGAAAACAGCAGGCAGTTCGCATCGCCGAACCAAACCGGCCCCTCGCACCAGTCAAAGCCCCCCGCCAGCTTCTTCAGGGGCGCGTTGAACTGGACGAACGTCTCGAACCTCGGATCGTGGGCCTCGTAGAATGACATGCGCTTCCCCCCTGTCTCGCGCCGTTTCGTTGGGCCGACGCTGAAACGGCGGCAGGGGCGGGGTCAAGCGAAACCTGTTCGCAGTCCCCGCCCGTTGCGGGGCTTGACCTGCATCAAGGCCGCCACGCCCCTCCGGCCTTAGACAGGGTCAACGCGAACAGGAATCCCCCGGCCCACCCATGTCCACCACCGAAAGCCCCCCCGCCCTCTACGCGGCCCGCGAGCCCGTGTTCCCGCGCCGGGTCAAGGGCAAGTTCCGCAATCTCAAGTGGGTCATCATGGCCGTAACCCTTGGGATTTACTACATAACCCCCTGGATCCGATGGGATCGGGGCCCGAACCTCCCCGACCAGGCCGTCCTGGTCGACCTGGCCAACCGGCGCTTCTTCTTCTTCATGATCGAAATCTGGCCGCACGAATTCTACTTCGTCGCCGGCCTGCTCATCATGGCCGGTCTCGGCCTTTTCTTATTCACGTCCGCGCTCGGCCGCGTCTGGTGCGGATACGCCTGCCCGCAGACGGTGTGGACCGACCTGTTCATCCTCGTCGAACGCTGGATCGAAGGCGACCGGAACGCCCGCGTGCGGCTGTGGCACCAGAAGTGGGATCTGCGCAAGGCGCGCCTGCGGCTGACCAAGTGGACGGTCTGGCTTCTGATCGGCCTCGCCACCGGCGGGGCCTGGGTGTTCTACTTCACCGACGCGCCGACGCTTCTGGGCAACCTTCTGGCCGGAACGGCGCACCCCGTCGCTTACCTGACCATCGCCATCCTGACCGCCACGACCTTCACCTTCGGCGGCTTTTTCCGCGAACAGATCTGCATCTACGCCTGCCCCTGGCCGCGCATCCAGGCCGCTATGATGGACGAAGACACGCTGACCGTATCCTACCGCCCCTGGCGGGGCGAACCGCGCGGCAAGCAGACCGTTGCGGGCAATGGCGACTGCATCGACTGCATGGCCTGCGTGAACGTCTGCCCGCAGGGCATCGACATCCGCAACGGCCAGCAGCTGGCCTGCATCACCTGTGCGCTCTGCATCGATGCCTGCGACGACGTGATGGGCAAGATCGGCAAACCACGCGGCCTGATCGACTACATGGCCCTGACCGACGAGGCGCGCGAACGCGCGGGCCAGCCGCCAAAGCCCGTCTGGCAGCACATTTTCCGTGCGCGGACCGTGCTGTACACCGTCCTTTGGGCCGGGGTCGGCATCGGGCTTGTCGTGGCGCTGTTCCTGCGCTCGCCCATCGACGTGAACGTCAGCCCCGTGCGCAACCCCCTGTTCGTCACCCTCGCCGATGGCACGATCCGCAACATCTATGAACTGCGCCTGCGCAACAAACAGGGTGAAGAACGGCCCTTCCGCATCTCGATCGCCACCGACGCGAACCTGCGGATCGCGCTGGAAGGCACCACCGACCTGACCATTCCCGTGCCCGCCGACCAGACCTTCACCCAGCGCGTCTATGTGCAGGCCGAACCCGGCACGCCCGAGGCGGCGGCAGGGCGGCTGCCCATCCGGTTCTGGATCGAGGACGTGAAGGGCACCGACCGCACCTACGCGAATTCCTACTTCAACGGGGGGGGCAGCGAGAAATGACGCGTCCATTCACCGGCTGGCACATGCTGGCGATCTGCCTTGCGTTCTTCGGCACCATCATCGCGGTGAACGTCACGCTGGCGGTCAAGGCCGTCAGCACCTTTCCGGGGCTGGAGGTCGAGAACAGCTATGTCGCCAGCCAGACCTTCGACGCCGACCGCAAGGCGCAACAGGCGCTGGGCTGGCACCTGGCCCAGGCCTACGCGCCGGGGCGGCTTCAGCTGACTATCACCGACCGGGCGGGCTTCGCGGCCGACCTGCGCGACCTGACCGTCACGCTCGGCCGCGCGACCGAGGCCAAGGACGACCGCACCCCGGTCTTCCGGAAAGATGGCCAGGCCTGGGTCGCCGACGTGACGCTGGCCCTGGGCAAGTGGGTGCTGTTCGTCACCGCCCACGCCAGCGACGGGACGCTCTATCAGAAGCGCGTCTACCTCACCGTCCGGGCCTGACGGCATGACCGCCTTCGCCGACCCCCCGCCCGCCTCCCTCTCGGCCTGCCCGGCCTGCGTCGCCGCGCCCTTCGCCGAAGACACGGCGGCGCGGGCATCGGCGGCGGATGGCGAGGTCATCCTGTCGCTGCCGACCGCCCATTGCGCGGCCTGCATCGCCGATGTCGAACGCACCCTGACCGCGCTGCCCTTCGTCCGCGCGGCACGGGTGAACCTGACGCAGCGGCGGGTGTGGGTGAACACCCTGCCCGGCACCGGCACCGACCCCCTGATCGCGGCGCTGGCCGGCATCGGCTATCCGGCGCACGAGCTGGACGCGACGCTGCTCAGCACCACCGAAACCGCCGCCCGATCGCGCGACCTGTTGATGCGCCTTGGCGTGGCGGGCTTTTCGATGATGAACGTCATGCTTCTGTCCGTCGCCGTCTGGTCGGGCGCTGACGGCGCGACGCGCGACCTCTTTCACTGGATCAGCGCGGCCATCGCCTTGCCGACGCTCGCGTTCTCGGGCCAGCCGTTCTTCACCTCGGCCTGGGCCTCGCTGAAGGCGCGGCGGCTGGGGATGGACGTGCCGATCTCGCTCGCCCTGATCCTGGCCCCGTCGATCTCGCTCTACGAGACGATCCATTCCGGCGAACACGCCTATTTCGACGCCGCCGTGTCCTTGTGCTTCTTCCTGCTCGCGGGCCGTTACCTCGACTTCCGCGCCCGCGCCGCCGCCCGGTCGGCGGCGGAGGAACTGGCCGCGCTGGAGGTGCCCCGCGCCCTGCGGCTGACCGGCGGCACCGAGGAAACCGTCGCGGCGGCTGCCCTGGCGGTGGGCGACCTGATCCTTGTCCGCCCGGGCGGGCGGATGCCGGTCGATGGCGTGGTCGAAGGCGGCACATCCGACCTCGACCGCTCACTTCTGACGGGCGAGACGCTGCCCGCCCCCGCGAAACCCGGCACCACGGTCAGCGCGGGCGAGGTGAACCTGACCGCCCCCCTGACCATCCGCGTCACGGCGGCGGGGCGCGACACCTCGCTGCGTCGCATGGCCGATCTGGTCTCGGCGGCGGAAGGCGCGCGCAACCGATACACCTCGCTCGCCGACCGGATGGCGCGGAAGTATTCGCCGTCCGTCCACATCCTCGCCTTCTCGACCTTCGCAGGCTGGATGTACGCCACCGGCGGCGACCTGCGGCTTGCGGTGAACATCGCCGCTGCCGTCCTCATCATCACCTGCCCCTGCGCACTGGCGCTTGCGGTGCCCGCCGTCGTCACCTCGGCCTCGGGGCGGCTCTTCCGGATGGGGATGCTGGTCAAGGACGGCACCGCGCTGGAACGCCTGGCCGAGGTCGATACCGTCGTCTTCGACAAGACCGGCACGCTGACCGAAGGCACGCCCGAGCCAGAAGGGCTGGACGCGCTGCCACCCGATGACGCCGCCCTGGCGCTGGCGCTGGCCGATGCCTCGTCGCACCCCCTGTCGCGCGCTTTGGCGGGGGCGCTTGCGGCACGGGGCGTGGCACCCGCACCGCTGGACGAGGTGCGCGAAGTGCCGGGCGCGGGGGTCGAGGCGCGCATCGGCGCGCGCCGCCTGCGGCTTGGCCGGGCCGACTGGACGGGGGCCGAGGCCACCGGGGCGACAGCGGTCTGGCTGTCCACCGGCGACGGACGGGCCTCCCGCGCCATCCCCTTCGCCGACCGGCTGGCAAAAGGGGCCGACACGCTGGTGGCGGCGCTGCGGGCGCAGGGCAGGGATGTGATCCTTCTGTCGGGCGACAATGCGGGCGCGGTCGGGGGCCTTGCCGCGCGCCTTGGCATCGCCGACTGGCAGGCGGATATGCGCCCCGAGGACAAGGCCGCCCGCATCGCGGCCCTGGCCGCCCGGGGGCGCAGGGTCCTGATGGTCGGCGACGGGCTGAACGACACCGCCGCGCTGACCGCCGCCCATGCCTCGATCTCGCCCGCCTCGGCGCTCGACGCGGCGCGGGTGGCGTCGGACATCGTGATCCTGGGGGGTGATCTCGCCCCGGTGGCCGACGCGCTGCGCATCGCGGTGCAGGCGCGCAGGCGGATCCGGCAGAATTTCGCCCTGTCGCTGGCCTACAACCTGATTGCCGTGCCGGTGGCGGTGGCTGGGCTGGCGACACCCCTGATCGCGGCGCTGGCAATGTCATCGTCCTCGCTGACGGTGTCGCTGAACGCGCTTCGGCTGAAATAGGGGGCCGCAGATGCAGATGCTTGCCATTCTGATCCCGGTGTCGCTGGCCCTCGGGCTGCTTGGCCTCGTGGCCTTCGTCTGGGCGCTGCGCCACCGCCAGTACGACGACCCCGAGGGTGACGGCCAGCGCATCCTGTCGCGCGAATGGGACGACCGGCCAAAGCCCTGATCGGCGGTCAAAAGGACCTGGCGGTGTTCACTGGTTGTTGGGCACGGACTGGCAGGGTGAGCCTTGCGGCAGACGGTGCCTTCGCCGCGGGGCGGAACGCGGTTCTTTGAGAAGCCTTCGGACCTGCGGGCCGGGGCGGCGGGCCTTGCCACGGGCGAGCCTGGGCCGCGCCCAAAACCCTCTCAACCAACAATACTTCGCAGAAGAATTGTTCCGATCCTGCTGCGAAGGATCGTCTTCGCGCGCGCCCGCGCAAGGTGCCGCGGCGACGTCCAGCCGAAGAACCCATCCGGCCCGGCGGCGCGCCCTTTGCGCCTGCGCCACGCCAGCCGCTTTCCGACGACCGCATCAGCCTGTCGGCGGGATCACCGTGCATTCCGCCGCGCGGGCCACCAGCCTGCGGCAGGCGAGCTCCGCGCTGTCCTCGGTCAGGCCCACGAAGTTCGCGTCATAGCCGCCACCGCGCCCGACGACCTTGCGCAGCGCCTCGTCCAGCGTTGTCATTTCGACCAGCGCCGTCTGTATCAGCATCCGCTCGGCTTCATAGCGCGACCCGTAGCGGCCGATGTTGATCCCCCATTGCCGCCCGCCCGAGGTGGACAGCCGCGTCACGACTTCGGGCGCAGGGTCGGGGTCGGGCCCGGCAACGGCCGCCGCCAGAATGATCTCGGGCGGCTGCTCCGCCGGAACCGCTGTCTCGCGCGGGGCCGGCCGCTCTGCGGGGGCCTTGGGCGCAGGCCAGGTTCCAAGTTCGGTCGCGGGCGATTGTGTCGCGGGCACCGGGGCGGCCCGTGGCGCGGGCATCTCTTCGGCCGAGGCGATCTGCACCGCTGCGGCATCCTCCGCGACCGCCCCGTCTGCTCCGTCTGCCGGGTCTGCCCCCTCTGCCGCGTCCGCCACAAGCACGGCCTCCGTCGCCGCGCCGCCGCGCGACGGCCGCGCCAGCGGGCGCAGGGCCGCCGGACCACCGCCCGCCTCGTCGCCCACGGCGGCAAGGACGGCGGCGTCGATCTCCAGTCCCAGGCTGTCCGCGGCGACCGCCGGTTCCGCGCCATCGGCCAGACCGCCATCCCCGGCGAGCGCCACGGGCGACACTGCGGCGGTGGCCGTGTCTGCGGCGGCCGCCAGCGCCACAGGGGCAGGCGCACCGGTGCCGGAATCGGCATCGACTTTGGCGCTGGCCGGGGCGGTTTCCCCTGCCGCCTCGCCCGCGACGCCCGCCGGGTCCGGCTGCGCCGCCGTCACCGGCGGAACAGACGGTTGCGGCGCCAGCGCGGCAAGTGTCTCGGGCTGCAGCGGCGCGGTCTGGGCAAACACCGGTCCCGGCGGCACAGCCGGTTCGTCGGCGGCAACGGCAGTCTCTGCGTCCAGGTCCGCCTCGCCCGCCGCGGCGACGTCCGCCGCCGCGCTGTCAGCCCCCTCGGCCACCCCTGCCGACACCCCTGTCCCCACGGCCCCCGCATCGGCGACCAGCGCGGCCGGCTGCGCGCCGCCTGCCGCCGCCGGGCGGCGTGCCGGCCGGGCGCTGCGGTCCACGGCCAGCGCGACGCGCACGGTCTTGGCCGCCGCGGGGCCGTTCGCCTCGTTGTTCATGTCGGCATCGGCGACTTCGTCCTCGCCCGTTCCCGTGCCCGCAGCCACCGCATCGGCCACCGCTGCGGCAACCGGATCGGCGGCCCCGGCATCGGCCAGCAGCATCTCGTCCGGGCTGTCGGGCGCATCAGGCACGACGCCGGGGGCAACCGGCTTCTGCACCGTCGCGCGGTTCGGGGCCTTGGCGAACCCCAGGTCCAGAAGCTCGGCCATCTTCTGGTTCCGCCAGGCGGTCGACTTGCCGCCCAGGATCGTGGCGATGATCCGCTTCTGCCCGCGCTGCGCCGAGGCGGTCAGGTTGAACCCGGCGGGCACGGTGTAGCCCGTCTTGATCCCGTCCGCGCCCGGATAGCTGTCCAGGAACCGCCGGTTGGTCGAGGCGACTTGCGCGATCCCGGCATCCGCCGTCCGGCGCGAGAAGATGTTGTAATACTGCGGAAAGTCATAGAACAGGTGCCGCCCCAGGATGGTCATGTCGCGCGCCGTCACCAGATGGCCTGCCGCAGTAAGACCGTTGGCGTTCTTGAAGGTCGAATTCGTCATGCCCAGCGCCTTGGCCGTCCGCGTCATGCGCCGCGCGAAGGCGGGCTCCGACCCGCCCACCGCCTCGGCGATGGCCGTGGCCGCGTCGTTGGCCGACTTGATCGCGGCGGCACGGATCAGATAGCGCAGCGCGATCCGCTGGCCGGGCTTGACGCCCAGCTTCGAGGGCGCCTGCGCGGCGGCATGGGCCGAGATCGGGACCATCGTGTCCAGGCTGATTTCGCCCCGCTCGATCGCCTGGAACGTGACATAGAGCGTCATCATCTTGGTCAGCGACGCCGGGTGCAGGCGCGTGTCGGCGTTCTCGGCGTAAAGGACCTCGCCGGTGCGCGCGTCCATCACAAGGGCCGCAAACGGTGCCGCCAGCGCCGCGATGGGCGCGACCAGGGCCGCCAGAACGAATAGGATTGCCTGCGCCGCCAAACGGACGCGATGCGCCTTTTCAGTCGCCACGTCGTACTGCCCTTGTCCTGCCTCGCGCCCCGTTCTGTTCGTGGGGCTTTGGGCCAGACGATAGCACAGGGGTTTGCCTGCGAAAATACCCTGATTTCAACGGGTTTCCCGGTGTTGTTGCCACGCTGGAAGCAACACGTGGGGCCCTGCATCGCGCGCGACCCCATATCTTGTGGATTGCGGCATCTTCCGCCATCCACGGCACACCGACGCATCCGGGGCTGCCGTCAGCCGGCTGCCAACTCAGGCAGCAGCGCGGCCAATTCGCCCAGATCGGCGATGCGGCGGAACCGGGGGTGGCCGTCCGGGGCCTCGGCGTGTTCATGCTCCCATGTCAGCGCATGCGGCACATGGATTCCCCAGGCCCCGGCCTCGATCGCCGGGCGCACGTCCGACCGGACCGAGTTGCCGACCATCGCCGCATCCCCCGCCCCGGTGCCGTGCCGCGAAAACACCGTCCTGTAGGTCGCGGCGGTCTTCTCTGACACGATCTCGACGCCGTCGAACATCTCGCCCAGGCCCGACTGCGCGACCTTGCGCTCCTGGTCCCACAGGTCGCCCTTTGTCACCACGATCACCCGCGCGCCTGTGTCGCGTGCCGCCGCCACCGCATCGCGCGCATGCGGCAAAAGTTCGATGGGATGGGCCAGCATCTCGTGCCCGGCCTCGATCAGCTGACGCACGACCGCTGCCGGAACGCGGTCGCCCGTCACCTCCAGCGCGGTCTCGATCATCGACAGGACAAACCCCTTGATGCCGTAGCCATAGCGGCCCAGGTTGCGCCGCTCGGCCGCGACCAGGCGGTCGCGCAGGGGGCCCGGTTCCGCGTGCTCAGCCAAAAGCGCGGCAAAGCGGTCCTGGGTCAGGCGGAAGAACCGTTCATTGTGCCACAACGTGTCGTCGGCATCGAAGGCAACCAGCGCGGGGCCCCCCGATGCCGCACGCTCCGTCGCCAATCCCGCCCGACGGGCTGTCATCGTTCCGCCCTCTTCCATGCCTGCCAAGGCAACTCTTTTCTCACGCGCGTATAGGATTATATTGAAGCGCGGTTCCCGACACCCGCGAATCCTCCAGAAGGTCGCCGCCCCCATGTCCGAGCGTCTCCGCCCCGTCACGATGTCCGACCGCAAGGCCGGGCCCGAGGGTGAGACATCGGTCATCACCAAGACCAAGCCCAAGACGCAGCGCCCGCCCTTGTACAAGGTGCTGCTTCTGAACGACGACTACACCCCGATGGAGTTTGTCGTCCATGTTCTGGAACGCTTCTTCGGCCTGACGCACGCGCAGGCGTTCGAAATCATGCTGACCGTCCACAAGAAGGGCGTGGCCGTCGTCGGCGTGTTCTCGCACGAGGTGGCCGAAACCAAGGTGGCGCAGGTGATGGATTTCTCGCGCCGCCACCAGCACCCCTTGCAGTGCACGATGGAAAAGGAATAGCGGCGGGCGGATCACGTCGCCCACGCAGGTTCCGCCGATGTCCTCCTCCCGCCTGTCGATTGCGCTCGATGCGCCCGATGCGCTGCCACCGTCCGGCATCGTTTCGGTCTTCGGCCCGGCGGCGGGAACGGACCTGTCGGCGATCCCGCGCGACCGTGTCGCCGTGGTGCAGGGGTTCCGCCCTGACCATGACGCCTGGGCGGCGGCGGGCTATGCCGTGTCGCCCGAACCGACCGGCCCCTATGCCGCCGCCATCGTCTGCATCCCGCGCGCCCGTGCGCTCGCCCGCGACCGGGTGGCGCGCGCGGTGGCGCTGGTGCCCGAAGGCGCGCCCGTCTGGGTGGACGGCGACAAGACCGACGGGATCGACACCCTGATCCGCGATCTTCGGGCACGGGTCGCCCTGTCGGACCCCATCGCCAAGGCGCACGGCAAGGCCGCCATGTTCCTGTCGCCGGGGCCGCAGGCCTTCGCCGACTGGCTGGCCGCCGACCGCACGCCCGCCCCCGGCTTCACCGCCCCACCGGGCGCGTTTTCGTCCGACGCGCCGGACCCCGCCTCGGTCCTGCTCGCGGGGGCGCTGCCCGCCAAGCTGAAAGGTCGCGTGGCCGACCTGGGCGCGGGCTGGGGCTATCTGTCGGCCGCGATCCTGACGCACCCAGCCGTCACCGAATGCCACCTGGTCGAGGCCGACCACGCCGCGCTTCAGGCCGCCCGCAGCAACATCGCCGACCCCCGCGCGGTGTTCCACTGGGCCGACGCACGCACGTTCAAAACCGCCCCCCTGGACGCCGTTGTGACAAACCCCCCCTTCCACGACGGCCGCGCCGCCGACCCCGCGCTGGGCGCAGCCTTCATCGCCGCCGCCGCCCGGATGCTGACAACATCCGGCACGCTCTGGCTGGTGGCAAACCGCCACCTGCCCTACGAACCCGCCCTGAAAGCCGCCTTCCGCGAGGTTGAGGAAGTGGCGGGAACAGGCGCGTTCAAGGTGATGCGGGCGGCGCGACCGGTGCGCGGACCATCTTCTGCGCCGCATCGCCGCTAGGCGCGATTTCCTTGCAGGAAATCGGGGTGGAACCTTTGCAAGGTTCCGGTCGGCGCGCCCGCCCGACGGGCGCCCTCCGCCGATGTCTTGCAAAGACATCGCCGCGGAGTTTTGCAGAAACTCCGCCCCGCCCTACTCCGGGAACCGTGCCTTGCACTCCGCAATCACCGGCTGCGCTGCCCGCAGCAATTCCGCCCGCTTCCGCACCAGCCCGTCCAGCTTGCGCTTCTCGGCCACAGGGTCGATCGCCACCGGCCGCCGCTCGGTCCGCGTGTAGTCGTCAAAGCAGTACCGCGCCCGCAGCACGGCCTTGCCGTTCCCGTCCGTGCCCACCTCGTCATAGCCGCAGACGACCCAGCGCGTGTCGGTCACCTCGACGCTTTCATATCCATACCCGCGTGCCAGCGCGGCCTGAGTGTCGGCGATCAGCCGCTCGACGTTCCGCAGGTCGCGCGTCTGGCCATTGATGCACTGCTCCTGCGGCGTTCCGCAGGCGGCCAGAACCCCCGCCAGCGCCAGCCCCGCCACCCATCCGCGCACCATCACGCCCCCCCTGCCCGGCACATCTGCGCATCGAAATCCGCCTGCCGCGCCAGATCCGCCCGCCGCTTCAACAGCGCGTCCAGCTTCCGCTGCTCGGCCGCCCGGTCGATCGCCACCGTCCGCCGCCCGCCCGGCTGGCCGCAGAAACTGACGCCCACGTTGCTCCCGCCGCCGCCCAGGCAGAAGTCGAAGCCCGTGTCGGTCTGCTCGGTCGCGTACCCCCGCGCCAGCGTCGTCCGCGTCTCGGCGATCAGGCGGTCCACCGTCCGCAGCTCGCGCGCCGCGGGGGCCGAACAGGGCGACCCCGCCGGTTCGCAGGCCGCAACCGCCAAAAGCCCAAGGCACACCACCAGACCACGCCCGATCATCCGACTCATCCCCGCGTTGCACCCGGACCCACCACACAAGACTACCGTATCACACGCGCCCGCCAACAGCCGGGTTCCGCCCAACTGGCGGGCCTTGGCCGATGGTGCTAGGCAGTCGCCAAGGGACAGGGGCAGCGACGGGGGACGCGATGACCGCCATGATGGACGCCGAAAAGGCCCGCGCCGCGGCCTGGTTCCGCGCGTTGCGCGACCAGATCGTCGCGGCCTTCGAGGCGCTTGAGGATCGCCACGTGACCCCCGCCAGCCCGGGCCGGTTCGAGGTCACCGAAACCCGCCGCCACGACCCCGCGGGCAGCGACGCGGGCGGCGGTTTGATGAGCGTGATGCGCGGCGGCCGCGTGTTCGAGAAGGTCGGCGTCAACGTCTCGACCGTCCACGGCACCCTGGGCGAACGCGCGCAAAAGGCGATGGCCGCGCGCGGCGTGCCCGGCATGGCGGACGATCCCCGTTTCTGGGCCAGCGGCATCAGCCTTGTCGCCCACATGGTCAACCCGCTCACGCCGTCCGTCCACATGAACACCCGCATGTTCTGGACACCCGGCGCCTGGTGGTTCGGCGGCGGGTCCGACCTCAACCCCGCCATCGAATACGCCGAAGATACCGCCGCCTTCCACGCCACGCTCAAGGCACATTGCGACCCCCACGGCACCGACCGCTACCCCCGCTTCAAGGCCTGGGCGGACGAGTATTTCTTCGTCCCCCACCGGGGCCGCGCGCGCGGCGTGGGCGGCATCTTCTTCGACGACTTCAACTCCGGAAACTGGGAAGCCGACTTCGCCTTCACCCAGGATGTCGGCCGCGCGTTTCTGCCCGCCTACGTCCCCTTGGTGGACCGCCGCCGCGTCGAGCCCTTCACCGAGGCCGACCGCGAAACCCAGCTGATCCACCGCGGCCTTTATGCCGAATACAACCTCGTCTACGACCGGGGCACCAAGTTCGGCCTGGAAACCGGCCACGACGCCAACGCCGTCCTGATGAGCCTGCCACCCATCGCCAAATGGCCCTGAGATGACCGTTGCCGGCGTGCCGCCCGAAACGCTCGCCGCCTTCGCGTTGGCCGCGACGCTGATCGAGCTGACGCCGGGGCCGAACATGACGTGGCTGGCCGTGGTCGCGGTGGCCGAAGGGCGGCGCAAGGGCTATGCCGCCGTCGCGGGCGTGTGCCTGGGGCTGGCCGTCATCGGGGTGGCCGCCTCGTTCGGGCTCGCCGCCCTCGTCGCCGAAAGCCCCACGCTCTGGCAGGCGCTGCGCTGGGCCGGGATCGCCTATCTCATCTGGCTCGCCTATGAGGCATGGTCGGACGCGGACGGACACGAAGATCACACCGCCGGTGACGGCCTGTCGCTCTACTTCCGGCGAGGCCTTGTCACGAACCTGCTGAATCCCAAGGCCGCCCTCTTCTACGTGGCCGTCCTTCCCGCCTTCACCACCCCGGCGGCCCCGGTCATCCCCCAGACGCTCGCCCTGACCGCGATCTACGTCGCCATCGCGACCGCGATCCACGCAGGCATCGTGACTCTCGCCGGATCCGCCCGCGCGCTGCTGACCGACCCGGGCAAAAGCCGCGCGGTGCGTCGCTTTCTGGCGCTGGCGCTTCTCGGTGTGGCCCTATGGTTCGCCTGGACAACGCGCACCGCAGGACATGCCCCATGAACGAAGCCCCCGAGTTTGAGGCGCGCCTGAAGGCCGCGATCGACAACAAGACCAAGCCTCTCGGCGCGCTGGGCCGGATCGAGGGCCTGGCCGCCCAGATCGCCCGCGTGCAAGGGACGCTGACGCCCCGGATGCAAACCTGCGCCCTCACCATCTTCGCCGCCGACCACGGGATCGCCTGCGAAGGCGTGTCGGCCTACCCGCAGGCGGTCACGCGGCAGATGGTGGCAAACTTCCTGGCCGGGGGCGCGGCGGCGAACGTCTTCGCCCGCACGCTGGGGGCCGACGTCACGGTGGTCGATGCGGGCGTGGCGGGCGATCCGATGGACATGCCCGGCCTCTTGTCCCGCCGGATCGGGGCGGGAACCGCGAACGCCGCGCAAGGCCCCGCGATGACCGTGGATCAGCGCGACAGGGCGCTGGCCGAGGGCGAGGCGCTCGGGCGCGCATCCACGGCCGATGCGGTCGCGTTTGGCGAAATGGGCATCGCCAACACATCGTCCGCCGCGCTGGTGCTGGCCAAGGTGCTGGGCATCCCCGTGTCCGACCTGACCGGGCGGGGCACCGGCGTTGATGACGCGGGGCTCGCGCGGAAACGCGCGGTGCTGACCCGCGCCTCCGCACGCACGCCCAGCCGCCTGCCGGGGGTCGAGGCGCTGCAGGAGTACGGCGGATTCGAGATCGCGATGATGGCGGGCGCGATGCTGGGCGCGGCCCGCGCACGGAAGGTGGTGCTGGTCGACGGCTTCATCGCCACGGCCGCCGCTGCCGCGGCCCTGTCCATCGACGACAGCATCCGCAAGGCGTTGATCTTCTGCCACCTCTCCGACGAGGCAGGCCACCGCGCTGCCCTCGCCGCGCTGGGGGCCGAGCCTCTCCTGTCCCTCGGCCTCCGCCTCGGTGAGGGGACGGGAGCGCTTCTTGCCTGGCCGCTGGTGCGGTCAGCGGCGGCGATGCTGACCGAGATGGCCAGCTTCGACAGTGCAGGCGTCAGCCGGGGGTAGGGACGGATGGGGCTGGGCGGTCACTCGCGCGGATCGCTTGGGGCAGCCGATCTCCTGGCAGGAGATCGGACCGGCGCCTTTGCAAGGCTCCGCTTGCGCCAGACGCAGGGCGCCCCGCTTCCCGGCCAACGCACCGCCCCGATGTCCTGCAAAGACATCGCCCCGGAACCTTGCCAGGGTTCCGCGTCGCCCCCCGCCAAGGGCCGTGCATCCAAAAGAAGGCCCCGCACACCATGACCCCCCGTGACGACTGGGCCGCCTTCCTCCTCGCGCTTCAGTTCCTGACGCGCCTGCCCATCCCCGACCCCGGCTACACCCCCGAACGCATGGCGCGCTCGCCCGTCTGGCACCCCGCCGCCGGGGTGGTCATCGGCGCGCTGGCGGGCGCGGCCTTCTGGCTTGCGTCGCTTCTCTGGCCCCCCGCCGTCGCCGCCATCGCCGCGACGGCCTTCTCGCTCCTCCTCACCGGGGCCTTCCACGAAGACGGCTTTGCCGATGCCTGCGACGGCCTCGGCGGCGGGTCCACCCGGGAACGCGCCCTGGAAATCATGCGTGACAGCCGCCTCGGCACCTACGGCACCGCCGGACTGACGCTGATGCTGGCGGGCAAGATCGCCTGCCTCGCCTCCCTCCCCCTTCACGCAGCCCCCTTCGTCCTGATCGCCGCCCACGCCGCCAGCCGCGCGTCCTCCATTGTCGTCCTCGCCACCGCGCCTTACGTCCGCGACCACGGCACCGGCAAACCCGTCTCCGAAGGAATGTCGGCCGCCGACCTGCCCCTCCCCCTCGCCACCGCCGCCCTCGCCCTTGCCCCCACCGCCCTCGCCCTCGGCCCCGCCGCGACGCTGGCGGGCGTCGCGGGCCTGACCCTCGGCCACATCCTGATGCGCCGCCGGTTCGAACGCCGCCTCGGCGGCTACACCGGCGACTGCCTCGGCGCGGTCCAGCAATGCTCCGAGATCGGCTTCCTCCTCGGCCTCCTCGCATGGCTCTGATCCTGCTGCGCCACACACGACCCGTGGGCGCGGACGGCACCTGCTACGGCACCACCGACCTCCCCCCCGGTCCCGACCTGGCCAACGAGGTCCGCCGCCTGACCGCCCAACTCCCCCCCGTAACGCGCATCCTCACCAGCCCCCTCACCCGCTGCGCCCGCCTCGCCGAAGCCCTCTCCGCCGCGCGCCACCTGCCCCTGACCACCGACCCGCGCCTGCGCGAGCTTCACTTCGGCACCTGGGAAAACACCCCCTGGGACCGCGTCCCCCGCACGGAACTCGACGCCTGGGCCGCCGACCTGCACCACGCCCGCCCCCACGGCGGCGAGACGGTCGCCGAAATGGCCGCCCGCGTCACCGCTGCCCTGACCGACGCGGAAACCCTCCCCGATGACACCCTCATCGTCACCCACATGGGCCCCATCCGCGCCGCCCTCGCCCGCGCGGGCACCCCCGGCGCATGGGAGGCCCGCATCGCCTTCGGCCACTGGACCGCACTTCCGCCGTGACGCCGCGTCCGGTCCGCGCGCCCCATTGAGCGCCACGCCCCCCCGCGCTACCTTTCCCCCATGTTCACCATCGAGCACGACTTCGACGCCACCGTCATCACCCTCGTCGACGAGGGCAGCCCCCATCTGGAGGAAGACGTCACCATCCAGGGCTTCGAGGAATGCGTGACCGTCGAACAGTTCGACCCCCGCCGGAACGAGGTGGTGAAGATCGTCCTGTCGATGTCCCAGGTGCGCGAGCTTGCGGCGGCCCTGAACCTTCCCGAGGGCGTCTACCGGCTGAAGCCGAAGGCATGACATGACCGGGGCGCTCCGGTCCGTCCCGTCTCGTGCCCTGCGCCGTGCCGCCGCTGTGGCATTCGCCTGCGCCCTTGGAGTGTCCGGCATGGACGCTTCCGCAAAGCCGCAGGTCTTCGGCACGATCCGCTACATGCCCATCACGGCCCGGGCGCTTCTCCTTCAGGGCGAGATCAAGGCCGGGATGAACGATGATCTGCGCGCCGCGCTGCGGACCTATCCCGACACCATGTACCTCGTGCTCGACAGCGACGGCGGGCTGATCTCCGAGGCCCTGCTGATGGCGCGGACGATCCGCGACCACGGCCTCGCCACCTTCGTCGCCCCGAGGTCCGAATGCGCCTCAGCCTGCGCCCTTCTCTGGCTTTCAGGGAAACGGCGGCACGCAGCCGGGCGTGTCGGCGTCCACCGCTTTGCGACGCTGGGCGGAATTGGTCTTTTCACCGACGAGGAGGGGACGCAGGACACCGTCGGCCAGATCGTCGAAATGGTCGAGGACATGGATATCCCGACCTTCGTCCTCGTCCCGATGCTGCGGACGCCGCACAGCGACGTGCACTGGTTCACGCCGCAGGAACTGGCCCGTCTGCGCGCCGGCGACCCGGTTCCACCGAACGCGGCACGGGATATTGCGCGACTGGCTGTGCATTTCGCGCCCCTGAAATCCGGCCGGTCGCGATCCCGGGGGTCCGCGCCGAATCCTGCACCGGAACGCACACCCGCCGCTGCCCCCGCCACGCCCCGCCCCGACTGCACCACACTCCCCGACGCCACCGCCCAGGCGCTTTGCCGCGACCCGCACCTTGCGGGTCTCGACGCCGACCTGACGGCCGCCACCAACCGCGCGTCGCTGGCCACTCCTGCGGCGGACATGGCCGCCTTCCTGTCGCGCCAGACCGACTGGGAACGCGCCCGCGCCGCCTGCAAGGGCAACATCGCCTGCCTGGAACGCGCCTACACCGAACGGCTGACCGAGCTGTCCGGGGCGCCCTGACCCGGCGCCCACCAGGGTGCGGCTACTCCACCCGGAACAGCTTCTCCCGCGACGCCGCCCCCCGCACCAGCACCACGCGCGACGGGGCCACGCCCAGCGCCTCTGCCAGGGCCCGCCGCGCCGCCTCGGTCGCGCGCCCGGCCTCGGCCACCGCGCGCACATGGATGCGCACCACGCCGTCCACGATCTCCACCGCCGCGCGCCGCGCCCCCGGTGTGACCCGCACGGCGATCATGGCCCCCGGCACCGCCAGCGCCCGCAGATCGTCCACCGGAACCCCCCTCTGGCCTTCCCCCGCCCCCGCACCTACGGTCGCGGGAACCGCCCCCGCAAGCCCCCCCCGCAAGCCCCCCCCGCACGCCACCCGGACCCAGCCCCATGACCACCGCCTTCCTCACCGACGAACGCACCTTCTGGCACCACGGCGGCAACTACGCCCTGACCCTTCCCGTCGGCGGCCTTGTGCAACCCGGCGGCGGCCTGCCCGAATCGCCCGAAACCAAACGCCGCCTCCGCAACCTCATCGAGGTCACCGGCCTTGCGCGCGAGATGCACGTCACCTCCGCCCCCGAGGCAAGCCGTGACGACCTTCTCCGCGTCCATCCCGCGTCCTACCTTGACGCCTTCAAGGCCGCCTCCGATGCGGGCGGGGGCGAGCTTGGCCTGCGTACCCCCTTCGGTCGGGGCGGCTTCGAGGTCGCGGCCCTCTCGGCGGGCCTGGCCACCTCTGCCCTCGCAGGTGTCCTGAAAGGCCAGTGGTCGAACGCCTACGCCCTCTCGCGCCCGCCGGGCCACCACTGCCTGCCCGATTTCCCGAACGGCTTCTGCCTCTTGGCCAACATCGCCATCGCCATTCGGGCCGCCCAGTCGCAGGGCCTCGCCCGCCGCATCGCGGTGGTGGACTGGGACGTGCACCACGGCAACGGCACCGAGGCGATCTTCCTCACCGACCCCGAGGTCCTGACCATCTCGCTCCACCAGGACCACAACTACCCGCTCGACACGGGCGACGCGACGGAACGCGGCCAGGGCAAGGGCCACGGCTTCAACGCCAACATCCCCCTGCCCCCCGGCACCGGCCATTTCAGCTACCTCAACGCCATCGACCGCATCGTGACGCCCCTCCTCCGCCGCTTCCGCCCCGACGCCATCATCGTCGCCTGCGGCTACGACGCCTCGGCGATGGACCCGCTCGGCCGGATGCTCTGCACTGCCGAGACGTTCCGCGGGATGACGCGCGCCATGATGGACGCCGCCCGCGACCTCTGCGGCGGTCGCCTCGTGCTCGTTCACGAAGGAGGCTACTCCGAGGTTCACGTCCCCTTCTGCGGCCACGCCGTGCTTGAGGAGCTGACGGGCAGCACGACCCGCGCCCCCGACCCCCTGTCCGCGACGCTCGAAAAACGCCAGCCCGGCCCCGAATGGCAGGCCCATGTCGATGCCCATATCGACCGGCTGGCGGCGTATTTCCTGGCCTGACCGGCCCCGCACCCCGGCGCGCGGCGGGGTGAACATCGCCCTACCGCGGCGCACGGCCTGTAGCTACGGATGCACTACGCAAAAGCTACGCGAAAGCTACGGGAAAGCTACGCCGGAACGCCGCCCGTCCCGCCCCACTTTCCGTCCCCAAGTATCCCGGGGGGGCGCCCGCAGGGCGGGGGGGCAGAGCCCCCCTTCTTCCCCTCCCCTTGCGCCCGGCCCCGCCCTGCCCGATACCCCGTCCGGACCCCGGAACCGAAGGACCGCTCCATGCCAACCCCGAACCCGGCCGCGCTTGACTTCCTGCTCACCCGCCGCTCCCGCCCCGCCCGCACGCTCACCAGACCGGTGCCGGACCGGGGGCAGATCACCACCCTCCTGACCGCCGCCGCCCGCGTGCCCGACCACGGCAAGCTGGAACCCTGGCGCTTCATTGTTCTTGAAAAACAGGCGCTTGTCCGCCTCGCCGACCTCGCCGACGCGACCGGGCGTCGCCTGGGCCTCGACGACGACCGCCGCGCCAAGGGCGTCGCGCAGTTCGCCGACGCCGACCTTGTCATCGCCGTGGTCAAGCGTGCGATGCCCACCGACCGCATCCCCGAAATCGAACAGACCCTGTCCGCAGGGGCCGTGTGCCTCACGCTCCTTCAGGCCGCGCTGGCGCAGGGCTGGGGCGCCTGCTGGCTGACCGGCTGGCACGTCGCCGAGCCGTCCTTCTGCCATGAAGGCCTTGGGCTTCAGCCCGGCGAATGGGTCGCGGGCCTCATCCACATCGGCACCGAAACCGCCACCCCCCCGGACCGCCCCCGCCCCGATCTGGGCCTTCTGACGACCTGGATGGACCAGTGATTCTTTCCAGCGTTTTCAAGGCCCTGGGCCAGCTCGACGACCCGCGCTTCCTGCGCGTCCTCGGCCTTGGGATCGCGCTGTCGCTGGCCCTTCTGGCCGCGTTCGGCACCGGCCTCGCCCTTCTCGCCGACGCGGCCCTGCCGCACAGCCTGGCCCTGCCCTGGGTCGGCACCATCCCCCTGCGCCCGTCGCTCTGGGGCTGGGCGGCGGGCCTGCTGACGCTGGGGCTGTCGGTGATCCTGATGGTCCCCGTCGCCGCCATGATGTCGGGCCTGTTCCTCGACCGGGTGGCCGACGCGGTCGAGGACCGCCACTACCCCGGCCTGCCCGCCGCGCCGCCGACGCCCATCCTGGCGTCCCTGATGGCGAACCTGTCCTTCGCGGCGCTTGTCCTTGTCGCCAACCTTCTGGGATTGCTGCTCTATCTGGTCTCCGGCCCGTTCGCGCCGCTGGTCTTCGTCGCGCTGAACGGCTGGCTTCTGGGGCGCGAATACTTCGACGTCGCCGCCGCACGCCGCCTCGGGCCCGGGCCGGCGCGGGCGCTGCGCCGGGCGAATGCGGGAACGGTGTGGGTCACCGGCATGCTGATGTGCGCGCCGCTCGCTGTTCCGGCCCTGAACCTTCTGGTGCCGGTCCTGGGTGCCGCGACCTTCACCCACCTCTTCCACGCGCTCTGGCGCGGGCAGAGCGCCTAATTGGTTGATTCCACAGGCTTCGGCCCCATCCGACCGAAAAAGTCCAGATCGCGCACCGTGATCGCGCCGGACCAGATCACCCCGGCGATCACCACCCACAGCGCCACCGCGATCCATGTCGTCGTGATCGCGTGCCGCCGGATGGTTTCCTCCGCCGGGGCCGACGCGGGGGTGCCCGGCTCCACATGCCCGCTTTCGCCTTGCGTCTTCACCGTCAGCTGAAGGACGACGAAGAACACCAGGAACCACAGAACCGCGAAAACCACGATGGCCGCCGTGATGGTCATGGCCGTCAGACCTGTTCCAGCTCGATCAGGCAGCCGTCGAAGTCCTTGGGATGCAGGAACAAAACCGGCTTGCCATGCGCCCCGATCCTGGGCGCGCCGCCGCCCAGCACCCGCGCCCCGCCCGCGACCAGCGCATCGCGCGCGGCCAGGATGTCGGGCACCTCGTAGCAGACGTGGTGGATGCCACCGGCCGGGTTCTTCTCCAGAAACCCCGCAATGGGCGAGGCGTCGCCGAGGGGGTGCAGAAGCTCGATCTTCGTATTCGGCAGGTCGATGAAGACGACGGTCACGCCATGCACGGGTTCGTCCTGCGGCGCGCCGACCTGCGCGCCCAGCATGTTCCGATAGCGCGCGGCGGCCGCGGCAAGGTCGGGCACGGCGATGGCGACGTGATTCAGCCGTCCGATCATGGCAGTTGCCCCCCCTTCGGCGTGACCCCGCGCCCTCCGGCCCGGTTTCCGCTTATGGCCGCGAAGCCGCCGCGCCCGCAAGCGCCAAGACGCCGCGCCGCGCGGCGTTGCCGTTTACGACCGGTTATCCATTGGCTGCCTTAATCAGGCCCGACAGCGACCCGTGCCTTGGGGTCATCACACGCGAAAGGTGCCAGAATGCCCGACCATCTCCGCGACCTGCACTTGCCCCGCACGGCAAATTCCGCGCGCCCCCTGTCGGGCCTGACCATCCTGGTGGTCGAGGACAGCCGTTTCGCCTGCGACGCCATCCGGCTTCTGGGTCAGCGCATCGGGGCGCGGGTCCGGCGGGCCGATACGCTGAAATCGGCGCGACGGCACCTGCAGACCTATCGCCCCGGTGTCGTGATCTGCGACCTTGGCCTTCCCGACGGGTCGGGCCTTGATTTCATCGCCGAGGTGGTGCGGATGCCATTCCGCCCCCCGGCTGTGGTGGCGATCTCGGGCGACGCCGATTCGGCGGCGGCGGCGGTGGCGGCCGGGGCAGACGGGTTCCTGCTGAAACCGATCGAACGGCTGGCCGTGTTTCAAAGCGCGGTCCTCGGCGCGCTGTCGCAGCAGTCCGACGGCGTGATCGCGCTGCCCACCGGCGAATCAGCCCCCATCCCCGACCCTCTCGCGCTTCGCGATGACCTGACGCACGCGGCCGAGGCACTGTCGCAGGCGCGCGACGCGGGCGATGTTGCCTATGTCGCGCGTTTCCTGCGCGGTGTGGCCCGGATCGCGCATGACGATCCGCTGGAACGCGCGGCCGACGACGTGGACCTTGCCATGCGCGCCGGCCGTGACTCGCCGGGCGGCGTTTCGGCGCTGGCAGGCCTTGTGCGTGACCGCATCAGCGCGACCGCGTCGTTCTGACCGCTGTCTGGCCGGGCCCCGTTCCTGCGCGACAAGCGGCGTGCGGGCTCTGCCAAACCGGGCGCGGGATGCAGCCGGTGCCACACCACCTCAGCCGGTGGTCAGGTCTGTGTCAGGCCGGTACAGATGCGGACGCATCAGATCCGACAGCGCGGTCTTCTGCGCCCCGCCCGGAGCGAAATTCGCCGGGTCCAGCCAGCGTTCATAGGCCGCGCGCAGCGTCGGCCAATCCTTGTCGATGATCGCGAACCAGGCCGTATCGCGGTTGCGGCCCTTGACCACTGTCGCCTGACGGAACGTGCCTTCGTAACTGAACCCCAGCCGTGTCGCCGCCCTGCGCGACGGGATGTTCAGGGCATCACACTTCCATTCGTACCGCCGATAGCCGGCCCGAAAGGCCCAGTCCGCCATCAGGAACATCGCCTCGGTCGCGGCAGGCGTCCGCTGGATCGCGGGCGACAGGCAGATGTGCCCCACCTCGATCGACCCAGCCTCGGGCGTGATGCGCAGGTAGCTCGCCACCCCCGCCGCGCGCCCCGTCGCGGTCGGAATCAGCGCGTGGAACAACGGATCTGCCCCCGGCGCCATGCGGTCGGCCCAGGCGCGATAATCCGCCGGCGTGCCGAAAGGACCGTAGGGCAAGTAGTCCCAGATGCGGTCATCGGCGCTGTTGGCGGCATGCAGGTCCGCCGCATGGCGCGCGGGGTCCAGCCGTTCCAGCCGCACCCAGCGCCCCGCCATCGCCGCCCCCTCGGGCCGCGGCGGAACCTTCCAGTCGCCCACCGGCTCACCGAACCGCGCTGCCATTCATCGCCCCTTCACCCTGCCGGTAAACCGCCCCGACCTTTCCCAACTCGTGCCGCAATCGGCGGCGATTGTCGAGCCAAGCCCAAGGGCAAGGATTGACCGGAGCCACCCGATGAAAGACGCCGCCATCCGCATCGTCACGAACGAAAAGCTGACGCGCATCGCCCACTGGACAGTGTTCACGCTGGGCGCGCTGTCGTTGTCCTTCGCCATCGCCGCGACCGCCGCGAACGCGTTCTGACGCCTGCGTCCCTGGGGACGCGCACCACGATCACCAAAGGCCCGCGCCGCTTCCGCGCGGGCTTTGTCGTCTCGTCCGTTCAGAATCGGAACCCCGGCGGATAATCGTGCTGGCCGTCGAAATCGGCCTTGCCCACCGCCACCCCGTTCGCCCGCAGGATCGCGAAGGCCATCGCGGTATGGAACAGGAAGTTCGGCATCCCGAAGCGGTGCAGGAACGTCAGGCCGTCCTGCTCCAGTTCGGCAAACCCCGCGACATGGCGGATCATCCGCCCTTCGGCCCCCTGGAATGCCGCCGGGTCCAGCGCATCCAGCGCCCCCCTCGTCAGTGCGATCCGCTGCGCCAAGCCGTCAGCGTCGGTCCCGAGCGCCGGGTCCGGCGGCACCGCCTGCCCGGCCAGCGGGTGGCTGACCCGCAGCGAAAACCGCAGCGCCGTCGCCACCTGCTGCCCGAACCCGAACATGTCCGGCTGAAGCCGCGCCTGCATCAACTCCGCCCGCCCGCCGGCCCTGGCGACCATGCCCTCCAGCCGGGCGATGTAGTGGCGGAAGACGGGAACCGAGGCGGTGTAGAGCGGTGGCGTCACTCCCGCACCACCCGCAACCTCAACTCCCGCAACTGCTCGTTCGTCGGCTCGCTCGGCGCGCCCATAAGCAGATCCTCCGCCCGCTGGTTCATCGGGAACAGGATGACCTGCCGGATGTTCGCCTCGTCGGCCAGCAGCATCACGATCCGGTCGATCCCCGCCGCGCAGCCGCCGTGGGGGGGTGCGCCGTAGCGGAAGGCCTTGACCATGCCGCCGAAGCGCTTCTCGACCTCCTCGCGGCCATAGCCCGCGATCTCGAAGGCCTTGAACATGATCTCGGGCGTGTGGTTGCGGATGCCGCCACTGATTAGTTCGTAGCCGTTGCAGGCGAGGTCGTACTGGTAGGCGTGGACCTTCAGCGGGTCGCCCGACAGCGCCTCCAGCCCCCCCTGCGGCATCGAGAAGGGGTTGTGGCTGAAGTCGATCTTGCCGTCGTCGGTGCGCTCGAACATCGGGAAATCGACGATCCAGGCAAAGCGGAAGGCGTTTTCCTCGACAAGGCCCAGTTCCCGCCCGATCTCCATCCGCGCCTTGCCCGCGACGGCCTGGAAGGTTTCGGGCTTACCGGCGAGGAAGAAGACGGCATCCCCCAGCGCCAGCCCAAGCTGTGCGCGGATCGCTTCGGTCCGCTCAGGCCCCAGCGCCTTGGCCACCGGCCCGGCCGCTTCCATGCCCGAACCATCTTCGGCTTGCCGCCAGAAGATGTACCCCATCCCCGGCAGCCCTTCCTTCTGGGCGAAGGCGTTCATCCGGTCCGCGAACTTCCGCGACCCGCCCTTCGGCGCGGGAATGGCGCGCACCTCGGTCCCCTCGTTTTCCAGCAATTTGGCGAAGATCGCGAAGCCCGAGCCGCGGAAATGCTCGCTCACCACCTGCATCCGGATCGGGTTGCGCAGGTCGGGCTTGTCGGTGCCGTACCACAGCAACGAATCCCGGTAGGCGATCAGCGGCCAGTCGGCATGCACCTTCCGCCCGCCGCCGAACTCCTCGAAGATCCCCTGAATGACCGGCTGCACTGCCGCGAACACGTCCTCTTGCGTGACAAACGACATCTCCAGGTCCAGCTGGTAGAAGTCCGTGGGCGAGCGGTCGGCGCGCGGGTCTTCATCGCGGAAGCAGGGCGCGATCTGGAAATAGCGGTCGAAGCCCGCGACCATCAGCAGCTGCTTGAACTGCTGGGGCGCCTGCGGCAGGGCGTAGAACTTGCCCGGATGCAGGCGGCTCGGCACCAGGAAGTCGCGCGCGCCTTCGGGCGACGACGCGGTGATGATCGGCGTCTGGAATTCGTTGAATCCTTGGGCCCACATCCGGTTGCGGATCGACCGCACCACCTGCGACCGCAGCATCATGTTGCGGTGCAACCCCTCGCGCCGCAGGTCAAGGAAGCGGTAGGTCAGCCGCGTCTCTTCGGGGTAGTCGAGGTCACCGAAGACCGGCATCGGCAGGTCGTCCGCTGGCCCCAGAACCTGACAGTCGGTCGCATAGACCTCGATCTCGCCCGTCGAAAGCTTGGGGTTCACCAGCGACGCATCGCGCAGCTTCACCCGCCCGTCGAACCGCACCACGGTTTCCGCCTTCAGCCGCTCGATCGCGCCAAAGGCCGGGCTGTCGGCGTCGGCGATCACCTGGGTGATCCCGTAATGGTCGCGCAGGTCAACGAACAGGACGCCCCCGTGGTCGCGCACGCGGTGAACCCAGCCCGACAGCCGCACGGTATTGCCCGCATCGCCTGCGCGAAGGGCGTCACAGGTATGGCTGCGATAGGCGTGCATGGTCCGCGCTCCGGCATCTTGGGAAAGGCCGGGCCGATCAAGCGCGGCGGGCGGGCGAAGTCAAGCGGCCGGGGGGTGCGCCCGGGGCCGAAAATGAGCGGCAGAGGCCCCCGCAGACCTATGGGCCCTAGTCCGGCATCCCGATGACAAAGCGGCAGGACGGCGCGCCCGTCGCGACGCAGGCTACCTCGCGGCAGGTCATGCGGGGGTCCACCAGTCGCTGATACAGCCGTTCAAAAGCCGCGACGTGGTAGTGGCAGACGGGGCTGTCCGCGTGCTCGCCCTTGCACACGGGGTTGCCGATCACCTCGTATTCCAGCGGCGGATTCACCCGGAACTTGCCGCTGCCCTGAAACGCCCAGGCGTGCTGGCGCGCAGCGCGGGTCAGCATCCAGACCGCCACCGGCTTGCGCGTCATCGACAGAAGGCGCTGGCCGTGCGCCGAGACGCGGGTATCCAGGATGTAATCCGTCGTGGCCCGCCCCGCGGCGCGGGCGACCGCGGTGGCACGGTCAGGAAACAGACGCCGCAGCGTCTGGTGCAGGCGCGCGACCTTCTCTTCGCGGACGGGTTCGTCCCAGTCGGGGACGCGGTGCAGCTGTGCCTCGCGCAGCAAAGTCTTGCGCGCGGCCGACCCGCACAACTTCTCGACCGCGTCCAGAATCTGGGTGACCGCCTGCGGGCCAAGGAATCCCTTCCTCGGGCGGGAAAGCGTCGGCCCCTGGGTCGTCGCGGACATATCAGATCCGGACCTTTTGCGATGGCCGGAACCGACTGCGCCGGTTCCGCCAGCCGGTTGCTAGGAACCGCAATCATCGAAGGCAAACGAAAACCGGCCCTCAAATTGTAAGCCAAGGCTGACATGTTTGCACGGCCAATCTGTCAATCGGATTGCGCGCGCCAAACCTCGAACCGGCATTCCGGCGCGCCGCAGGCGCAGCACGCGACCTCGGTCGCCCGCAGGCGGTCCGATACCAGCGCCCGGAACAAACGTTCGAACACGCCGGTGTGCCAATGGCAGGCGGGCGCGGCCCGGACCTCGCCCGCCACCAGAGGATTGGCCTCCAGCGCAAAGGCAACCGGCGACGATGACGCGACGCGGAACCGTCCCGACCCGGCAAAGGTCCAGGCGTTCCGCGCGATGGCCTTTGCCAGCATCCGCGCGGCCAGCCTGTCGGGAAGGTGCCTCAGGGCCCATTGCGCGGCGGGGGGAATGCGGTGGGCCAGAATGTAGTCCGCCGTGCGCACCCCCGCCTGATGCAGGATCGCGGGGGCCAGATCGCCCATTGAATCGCGCACCGCACGGTGCAGCCGCGCGACGGGGCGTTCGTCGATCAGCCCGACATGGCCGGAAGCGGGCACCACCCCCCACAGGCCCGCCTCGGCCAGCATCCGATGGCGAAGGGCAGCACCCCCCGCCTGCTCGACAAGCGGCAAAAGCTGCCAGACCGCGTTCGGCCCGATCCGCCCCGCGCCGCCCTGCGAAAGCCCACCCGGCGAAAGCCCCCCGCCCGACCCGTCAGGCATCGGACGGCATCCGGAATGCCGACGTCTCTGCGATACCGTCCATCTGCGCGGTGCCGCCGCCACAGGCCATCGCACGGTCTGCCGCCCTTGCCTTTCCTTGGGCCCGTATCGCCTCCTGCCGCTCCTTGTGCCTTCGTGCGCGGTCGGCGGCGGCGTCCCAGTCCTCGACCTGCGCCTCGGCCAGTTGCCGTGTTTCGTCGAAGTGGAAATCGACCGACCCCTTGGTCTGCGGCCCCCAGTAGCCCGCCTTGCCAAGGTCATAGAACGTGCGGCCCACGCCCGCCTTCAGGAACGCCTTCAGGCAGCCCAGCAGATAGCGGCGGCGGAATCCGGTGCCGCGCCAGGGGTAATGGAACAGCGCCTTCTTCATGTAGAAGCGGCGGTAGTTCTTCATCACTCCGTCGAGCAGCTCGCCCCGCGTCATCGCCTCGGGCTTCATGATCGGCGTGACGAAGTTGTACTTCGAGAAGTCGAACACCTCGACCTTGTCCCGGATTTCCTGGAACAGCGGCGTGAAGGGCCAGGGCGTGTACATCGACCAGTTGGCAAGGTCGGGCTGCCAGTCCCACGCCATACGGTAGGTCTCTTCCAGCGTCTCGGCCGTCTCGTTGTCCAGCCCCACGATGAACTGCGCCTCGGTGAAGATGTCGGCCTCGCGCAGCAGCCGGATCGCTTCCTTGTTCTCGGCGACGGTCGTTTCCTTGTTGAACAGGTCCAGCTTCAATTGCGCCGCCGCTTCCGTCCCCAGCGACACGTGCACCAGCCCTGCCTCGCGGTAGAACTTCAGAAGCTCCTTGTCGCGGTAGATGTCGGTGACGCGCGTGTTGATCCCCCACTTCACCCGCGTGTTCAGACCGCGGTCGATCAGCTCCTGGCAGAAGGCGATGAACTTCTTGCGGTTGATGGTGGGTTCCTCGTCGGCCAGGATGAAGAAGCCCACGTCATGGTCATTGACCAACCGCTCGATCTCGTCGGCGACGGCCTTCGGCTCGCGCACGCGGTAGTCGCGCCAGAACTTCCACTGGCTGCAGAACGAACAAGTGAACGGGCAACCCCGCGCCATGTTGGGAATGGCGACGCGCACGCCAAGCGGGATGTAGATGTACTTCGACCAGTCGAAGATCGACCAGTCGGGGTCGATCGCGGCCAGGTCCTTCACGGTGCTGGCAGCGGGGGTTGCGACGATCTTCTCGCCGTCAAAGTACGCCAGGCCTTTGATGCGCCTGCGGTCGGCGGGCCAGCGCCCCCCGGCCACCGCGCGGGCCAGCTCGACCAGGATCTCCTCGCCCTCGCCCCGGACGATCACGTCGACCCAGGGCGCCTCGGACAGGACCTGCCGGAACATGAACGTCGCATGCACGCCGCCCAGAACCCGGACCGCCGTCGGAGCGACCTCGGACGCGATCTTCAGCACCTCCTCGGCCGCGTAGATTGACGGCGTTATCGAGGTCACGCCGATCAGATCCGGCTGCAGGTCCGCGATGCGCCGCCGCAACTCCTCTGGCGGCACGTTCGCCGTCATCGCATCGATGAAGTGGATGTCGTCGAAGCCTGCCCGGCGCAGGTGCCCGGTCAGGTAGGCGGCCCAGGCGGGCGGCCAGTTCCCGGCGATCTCGGCCCCGCCGGAGTGGTAGTTCGGATGGACGAACAGGATACGCATGGCGGGGCCCCCGGAGTGTCAATCAAGATTGACATTCTTTTTGTCGCGTTCACTTGACATAGATCAAAGCCCGGCCCGTCGCGCGGGTCCGAGGGGGGCTGCGGCCCGGCCAGATTCTGCCTGCGGGAACAACTTTTTTTCGTTGATTTTTCGTTAACGGCGCTGAAAAGATCAGCTTCGTCAAAGGGAACGGGTGTCTGCCAAGGCCGTTTTTCCTTTGGAGCCTGACCGTCTGGGGACGGGACGATCACGTGACAGCAAGCATGCGACGCTCGGGGGGTGAGGCATGTGGAAACGGATTTTTGAACATCTGCTGACCGCGCTTGTGCGCAGCGGGTCGCTGACGGTGGTGATGCCCGATGGCGTGACGCAACGGTACGGCGACGGAACCCGGCCCGAGATCACGGTCCGGCTGACCTCGCCCGACCTGCCAAGACGGCTGTCGCTGAATCCCGACCTCGCGCTTGGCGAAGCGTATATGGATGGAACGCTGATCATCGACGGCGATGACCTGCATGGCCTTCTCGGCTTGCTGCTGCGCAACTCCGAGGAGGGCCCGCCGGTCTGGTGGCGCCGCCCGCTTGAACGGGCGGCCTATGCCTTGCGCACCTTCCAGATGTGGAACCCGGCGGACCGGTCAAAGGACAATGTGGCCCATCACTACGACCTGTCCTCAGAGCTTTATGAGCTGTTCCTCGATCAGGACCGGCAATATTCCTGCGCCTATTTCCGCTCACCCCAGGACACGCTGGAACAGGCCCAGATCAACAAGAAGGCCCATATCGCAGGCAAGCTGCTGATCCGCCCCGGCATGAGCGTGCTGGATATCGGCTGCGGCTGGGGCGGCCTCGCCATCACGCTGGCACGCGACTACGGCGCGCGGGTGCTGGGTGTGACGCTGTCCGAGGAACAGCACCGGATCGCCAACGAACGCGTCCGCGCGGCGGGGCTGCAGGACCGCGTGGAGATCCGCCTGACCGACTACCGCAAGGTGCAGGGCACGTTCGACCGGATCGTGTCGGTCGGCATGTTCGAACATGTGGGCGTCCCGCACTACCGCGAATACTTCGGCAAGGTCCGCGACCTCTTGACCCCGGATGGCGTGGCGCTGATCCACACCATTGGACGCGCCGCGCCGCCGTCCTACACAGCAGGCTTCATCCGCAAGTACATCTTCCCCGGCGGCTATGTGCCCGCGATGTCCGAGACGACCCGCGCGATCGAGCGGGAAGGCCTCTGGTCTGCCGATGTCGAGGTCTGGCGCCTGCACTATGCCGAAACGCTGCGCCATTGGCACGACAGGTTCATGGCCCGCGCGGCCCGGGTGCGGGAAATCTACGACGACCGCTTCATCCGGATGTGGCGCTACTACCTTGTCGCGTCCGAGATGTCGTTCCGGTCAGCGCGGCACTGCGTGTTCCAGTTCCAGCTGTCGCGCAAGGTTGATGCGGTGCCCCTGACGCGCGACTACCTCTACCCCGCACGGCGTGAAGCGGTAGTGAAGGACCGCCCGCATTCCATCGCGGCGGCGGAATAGGGTCGGGCGGGTGTAAGGGCGCGCCTGCCCCGGAACCGGCCACACTTTACCAAGGTGTTGCCTCAGTTCATGGTTACGACCGCCGGGCATGACCGCCGGGGCCCCGTTCATGACCGACGCCACCTTTGCCGCAACGATTGAACCGGCCCGGTCGGCCGGGACGCGCGACGCGCCGTCGGCCTGGCCCCTTGTTGGGCTGGTGCTGGTCATCGGCCTTTTCGCCATCGCCTGCTACCTTCTGTTCAGCGGCGCGGGCTCGGCCGACCTGTCCGCCGTCTGGCTGGCCGGGGGCCAGATCGCGCAGGGCCGCCCCGACCTTGTCTACCCGCCCGACACCACCTTCTTCTCGATGCTGCCGCCCCCGGAATGGACCGCGCAGGCCCGCGCCGAGGGGATGGAGGGCGATGTCTTCCCCTACATCTACCCCCCCATCTGGGCGCAGCTTGCCGCCTACCTGCACGGCGTGACCGACCGGGCGGGGGTCATGGCGGCGGCGTCGCTTCTGAACCCGATCCTCATGGCGCTGTGTCTTGTGCTGGCTCATCGCATCGCCCAGCCCCGCCTGGGCGCGGCACTCTACACGGCGGCGGGCCTTGTGTTCCTGTCGCTGACCTCGGTCGGCCTGATCGCGCTGGGCCAGAACCAGCCGCAGATCCTGGTGGCGTTCCTGGTCCTGCTGGCCGTTGAAAGGTCCGAGTCCGGCGCGCCCGTCGCGGCGGGGATTGCGCTCGCCGTCGCGGCGGCGATCAAGGGCTATCCTGCGATGCTGGCGCTGGTCTGGCTGCTGACCGGCCAGCGCCGCGCGGTGATCGTCTTCGCCCTTACGGGCGCGGCACTGGGGGCGCTGTCGGTCGCACTGGCCGGATGGCCTCTGCACCGGGCGTTCCTGCGAGCCTCCGGCCTTGTGGCCGGAACCGGCCTGATGAACAACCTGTCCTACACGATCGACGCGGCGCTCGGGAACACCGTCTTCGCCGACCGCGTGCAGTTCATCACCTCGCCCTTCCGCGATCAGAACCTGGGCTTTCGCGCGGGGTGGAAGCTCTACGAAAAACCCGGCTGGGCCGTGGCGCTGGGCCTGATCCTGCAAGTCGGCATCCTGACCTGGCTGGCCCTTGCCCTGCGCGGCACGACCGACCGCGCCCGGCGCGGCGCGATGTGGGCAGCGGGGCTGACCTTCGCCACGCTGGTCGCGCCCGTCGGCTGGTCCTACTACTACCTCGCCCCCGCGGCCTTCCTGCCGCTGGCCATCGCCCGCTGGGGCTTTGCCCGCGGGCTGGCCACGCTGGTCGCGCTCGCCCTGCCGGTATCCGTCTTCGCCTCGATCGCGTCGCATGAATACGGCGTGATGGAGACGACGCTCTGGGCGCTGGGCCTCATGTCGATGACCGGCATGGGGCTCGCTTTCCTGGGCCTGGCGCGCGGCCGCCGCGCGCCCGCCTGACCGACCCCGCGAAGGCTGCGAACCGGGCCGCTTCTGCCCTTGCGCCCCCGCCCGCCATGTCTATAACCCCCGGCAATTTGCCGACGCGCACGGGGGGCGGACATGCCGAAGCGGACCGACATCCAGTCGATCATGATCATCGGGGCCGGTCCCATCGTCATCGGGCAGGCCTGCGAGTTCGACTACTCGGGCGCCCAGGCCTGTAAGGCGCTCCGCGAGGAAGGCTACCGCGTCATCCTGGTGAACTCGAACCCCGCGACGATCATGACCGACCCGGAAATGGCCGACGCGACCTATATCGAGCCGATCACGCCCGAGGTGGTGGCGAAGATCATCGAAAAGGAACGCCCCGACGCGCTTCTGCCCACGATGGGCGGGCAGACGGGCCTGAACACGGCCCTTGCGCTGGCCGACATGGGTGTGCTCGACCAGTTCGGCGTGGAACTCATCGGCGCCAAGCGGAAGGCCATCGAAATGGCCGAGGACCGCAAGCTGTTCCGCGAGGCGATGGACCGCATCGGCCTTGAAAACCCCCGCGCCACCATCGTCACCGCGCCGAAACTCCCGAACGGCAAGCCCGACCTGAAGGCCGGGGTGGAGATGTGCCTGAAGGCGCTGGAAGAGGTGGGCCTCCCCGCCATCATCCGCCCCGCTTTCACGCTCGGCGGCACCGGCGGCGGCATCGCCTACAACCGCGATGACTTCGAAGCCATCTGCCGCTCCGGCCTCGACGCCAGCCCCGTGGGCCAGATCCTGATCGACGAGAGCCTCCTCGGCTGGAAGGAATTCGAGATGGAGGTGGTGCGCGACACCGCCGACAACGCCATCATCGTCTGTTCAATCGAAAACGTGGACCCGATGGGGGTCCACACGGGCGACTCGATCACCGTCGCCCCGGCGCTGACGCTGACCGACAAGGAATACCAGATCATGCGCAACGGCAGCATCGCCGTGCTGCGCGAAATCGGGGTCGAAACCGGCGGGTCAAACGTCCAGTGGGCGATCAACCCCGCCGACGGCCGCATGGTCGTGATCGAGATGAACCCCCGCGTCAGCCGCTCCTCGGCGCTCGCGTCGAAGGCCACCGGCTTCCCCATCGCCAAGGTCGCCGCGAAACTGGCCGTCGGCTACACGCTGGACGAGTTGGACAACGACATCACCAAGGTCACGCCCGCGTCGTTCGAACCCTCCGTCGACTACGTCGTCACCAAGATCCCCCGCTTCGCCTTCGAGAAATTTCCGGGCAGCAAGCCCGAACTGACCACCGCCATGAAGTCGGTGGGCGAGGCGATGGCCATCGGCCGGACGTTCCATGAAAGCGTGCAGAAGGCGCTGGCATCGCTCGAAACCGGCCTCACAGGCTTCGACGAGATCGCAATTCCCGGTGTTCCAGTTCACTCGACCGTCAGCGCCGCCAAGCAAACGGACGCTCTGAAAAACATCGCCGCCAATCCATCGCACCACCCGGCACCGATAAGTGACGCCGAGTTTGAAAAGAAGCTGGCTGAATTGGAGGGCGCGAAACTACGCAAGACGTCTCAAGAAGACGTCGCGCCCACCGAAAAGTCACCACCCTCTCCCCCCCGGGGGAGAGGGCAGGGTGAGGGGGTTTCCCCGGAGACCCACGCCGCCATCATCGCGGCCCTCTCCCAGCGCACCCCCGACCGCATCCGCATCATCGCCCAAGCCATGCGCCACGGCCTGACCAACGACGACATCGCCCAGGCCACCGCCTTCGACCCCTGGTTCCTCTCGCGCATCCGCGATATCATCGACACCGAGGCCGAGGTCCGCAGGAACGGCCTCCCCGTCACTGACCACGGCCTCCGCGCGCTGAAGATGATGGGCTTCACCGACGCCCGCCTCGCGAAACTCACCGGCCGCGACGAAGCCCAGGTCCGCCGCGCCCGCAAGCGCTTGGGCGTCCAGGCCGTCTTCAAGCGGATCGACACCTGCGCCGCCGAGTTCGAGGCGCAGACCCCCTACATGTATTCCACCTACGAAGCCCCCGCGATGGGCGACGTGGAATGCGAATCCCGCCCCTCGGACGCGAAGAAGGTCGTCATCCTCGGCGGCGGCCCGAACCGGATCGGCCAGGGGATCGAATTCGACTACTGCTGCTGCCACGCCTGCTTTGCGCTGACCAAGGCGGGGTACGAAACCATCATGATCAACTGCAACCCCGAGACGGTCAGCACTGACTACGACACCTCGGACCGCCTCTACTTCGAACCGCTGACGCTCGAACACGTCCTCGAAATCCTCCGGGTCGAGCAGGAAAACGGCACGCTTCACGGCGTCATCGTCCAATTCGGCGGCCAGACACCGTTGAAACTGGCCCAAGCCCTCGCATCGGAAGGCATCCCGATCCTTGGCACCACGCCCGACGCCATCGACCTCGCCGAAGACCGCGAGCGGTTCCAGAAGCTCCTCCACAGCCTCAAGCTGAAACAGCCCGAAAACGGCCTCGCCACCACGCGCGACGAAGCCTTCGCCGTGGCCCAGCGCATCGGCTACCCCCTCGTCATCCGCCCCTCTTACGTCCTCGGCGGCCGCGCGATGGAAATCGTCCGCGACGACGCCCAACTCGACCGCTACATCGCCACCGCCGTCCAGGTCTCGGGCACCAACCCCGTCCTTCTCGACAGCTACCTCTCGGGCGCGGTCGAGGTGGACGTGGACGCCCTCTGCGATGGCGAGGCCGTCCACGTCGCGGGCATCATGGAACATATCGAGGAAGCGGGCGTCCATTCCGGCGACTCGGCCTGCTGCCTGCCGCCCCACCAACTGACCGACGCCACGGTCGAGGAACTCAAACGCCAGACCGTCATCATGGCCCGCGCGCTGAAGGTCGTCGGCCTGATGAACGTCCAGTTCGCCATCAAGGACGGCACGATCTACGTCCTCGAAGTGAACCCCCGCGCCAGCCGCACCGTCCCCTTCGTGGCCAAGGCCACCGACAGCGCCATCGCCAGTATCGCCGCCCGCCTGATGGCTGGCGAGAAACTGAGCGCCTTCCCCATGCGCGCCCCCTACCCGCAAGGCGTCGGCCCCGACACGCCCCTCCCCTACGCCGACCCCATGACCCTCGCCAACCCGAAAACCCCGTGGTTCAGCGTCAAGGAAGCCGTCATGCCCTTCGCCCGCTTCCCCGGCGTGGACACGATCCTGGGGCCGGAAATGCGCTCCACCGGCGAGGTCATGGGCTGGGACCGCACCTTCCCCCTCGCCTTCCTCAAGGCCCAGATGGGCGCAGGCATGCACCTGCCCGAAGGCGGCCCCGGTGCAGGCAGGGTGTTCCTCTCGATCAAGGACACCGACAAATCCGACGCTTTGGCGGACGCCGCCCGCGGCCTCGTCACCTTGGGCTTCCAGATCATCGCCACCCGCGGCACGGCCGCGTTCCTGAAGGACCACGGCATCGCGGCGCAGGTCGTCAACAAGGTCTACGAAGGCCGCCCGAACATCGTGGACCAACTGAAGGACGGCCGCATCGCGCTGGTGATGAACACGACCGAAGGGTCCCAGTCGATCAGCGATTCAAGGGATATCCGGTCGGTGGCGTTGTACGACAAGATCCCGTACTTCACGACGGCGGCGGCGTCGATTGCGGCGGTGCAGGCGATGGTGGCGCGGGGCGAGGGGTATGGGGTGAGGACGTTGCAGGGGTGAGGGGCGAAAAATCCCTGAGGCCGGGATAGTACGTAATCGCTGCAAAATTTTTGCAGAACGTGATAGTGTCTATTTGGATGTGACCGCGGTACAGGGGGGCCATAAGTTGAAGCACGTGGCTTTTTCGTTGTTGCTCATGATACTCTGTCAAGGCACAGGCGCCCAAGAAAGAGGAGACTTTTCCACGCTTCTTCGTGGAGACCCAAGTCAAGTAGCTTTGTTGATGCCGAAGTCTTCCACATGCAATTTGGAGCCCATAAAGGTCACGCTTCCTATCATCAATGCGGATACCACGGTATCGGGCGATTTCTGGAACCCTGTTTCGGGGCATATCTTTGAAGGAGGTCCTGGTAGCGAACTTCTCTCGAACTATAGTACTTTGACCTGCGAGATTGAAAGCGCGATAGATTCAAAGATGCTGTTCGCCAATGACATGAGGCAGATATTCGCAATAGAGATTATCTTTCGACGGGAGGGCTGCATGCTCCCGAGCATGGGTTGCAATAAGGAATCGCTGCGAGAGGGCAGCGTCGACAAGGAACTCTGGCAAAAGTCGGGAGAATCAGCGGTCCAAGTTCCAGGATTCGGTACTGCTCTCGAAAGTCAATCTGTGGATCAGGAATACTTCGCGCGCTATGGGAGCTACTTTGATCAAGAAGTCACACGATCGCTTTTGGGCAGATCCGAGTGTATTACAGAATATGGCTTGCTTCCAATCTCGCTTGGGGCCACGGACTTGGGCTACGTGTGCAGAATTGATGCGATGATTGAAGATGGGGTATGGAAGAGTGTAAGTTTTTTTGATTTGAGTGAGAAGGGTATTATTTTTTCGAGCTCTTTTGGAAGAATTGCCGCTACTCAATGGTTTGTCGATATTGATTTGTATGAGCGAGAGCGATTGCGGAACGTCAACTACTTTGAGTCACTCGTAACATCAGAGCGAAACGCCGCGAGGGAAAACGACGTAGAGCGCACCGCTGAACAGAAGACTCTACATCGCCTACTTGGCATCGGAAGCGATCCGTAGGGTGCGCATTCATCGCGCACCTTCCCTCCCCCCTTAACCCCCCCTCAACCCTCCCTACCCCACCCTCGCGGGCATGTCCCGCTACCTCCGCCCGCGCGTCCCCGGTGCCACGGTCTTCTTCACCGTCGCCCTTGCCGACCGCACATCGGACGCGCTCACCCGACACGTCGATGCCCTCCGCACCGCCGTCCGCGCCACCCGCACCGAACGCCCGTTCCACATCGACGCCTGGGTCGTCCTGCCCGACCACCTCCACGCCGTCTGGACTCTGCCCGAGGGTGACGCGGACTACGCGACGCGGTGGGGCGTCATCAAGGCACGCTTCTCGCGCGCGATGCCGCACTCGCCGCGCCGCGCGAGCCACACCGCGCGAGCCACACCGCGCGGCGCGAACATGGGCTTTGGCAACGGCGGTTCTGGGAACATCATATCCGCGATGACCGCGACTACGCGGCGCATGTGAATTACTGCTGGTTCAACCCGGTGAAACACGGGTTGGTCGAAGACCCGGGGGAATGGCCTTGGTCGTCGTGGCATCGGGACAATGCGGGCGCCATGAAAGGTGCGCCATGAATGCGCACCCTACCCCTCGTCTGCACATTCATCGCGCGCCGGCCACCGCCCCGGCCCGTAG
>JAESFG010000378.1_pt1 | contig 55171 bp, 53 predicted proteins | sample 9269371 | NCBI WGS metagenome assembly JAESFG01 (sample SAMN14506227, study PRJNA617093) | algae metagenome | isolation source: Aetokthonos hydrillicola CCALA 1050 (B3-Florida) and co-occurring... | place: USA: South Carolina | collected 2013-01-01 | reverse complement strand
GGCCGCCCCCCACCCGCGCCATCGCCCGCCCAATCGCCTCCCCTCCCCCCCAAGGTAGAAGGTGAGGGCACCGCCGGGGCCGAAAGCCACCCGCCCCAATCACCCCCGAAATCACGGTTAACCCCCCGCCCGCCAGCCCCGCGTATGGCAGGATGCCATACAGGTGCCATACGCGTGCCATACGCTTTTGACGGTGGGGTCAGGAATGGTTAACCCAGCGTTCGCAAGCACTTACGCCCGGCACCCCGCCTAAGCGGCCCCGAATGGTTAACGGACCTGCAATCTCTTGCCACACGGGTGTTTGCGGACCGATCCGGGGACGCCTCACCCGGCCGTCAGGTCCTTCCGTGCCAGCGCCGTCACCTGGCCCATGTCCGCGATCCCGCCCGCACCCAGCACCAGCACCCGGCCGAGCGCCAAAGCCCGCGCCTCGCAGGCCGCGCGCATCCCTACGTCTGCGATCCGCTCGAAATCGGCGTTGTGAGCCAACCCCAGGATACGCCGGTGAATCTCCACGCCGCAGAACCCCAGTGCATCCCGCCAGACCCGTCCCAGCACACCGGCCAGCGCCAACTCGGCCGCCGCACCATGACCCTGCGCCTCGTAAAGGCTTGATGGATAAAGCATTCCCGTCCGCTCCCCGCGCCAGAGCCGCGCGAACTCGCCCCGGAACGCGGCCCAGATCGCCTCGGCCTCGCCCAGGATCCACGTCGCATGCTCGTCCCGCGCACCGGGGCTTTCGGCATGCCCCGGTTGCGACAGGGCGGCCATCAGGAAGTTGGCGATCAGCATCCCCACATCGAAGCCGATGGGGCCGTAGGTGGCGAATTCGGGGTCGATCACGCGGATGTCGGTGTCCGACACCATCACCGACCCGGTGTGCAAATCGCCATGCAGCATCGTCTCGGCCCGCGACGCGAAGGCCGTCTTCAGGTCCTGCGCCGCGATCTTCAGCGACAGGTCGGCCCGCAAGACCGCCACCATCGCCTCCAGCCCCGGGGTGTGCCGGTTCAGCGGCGCATCGAAGTAAGGGTCTGTGAAGACAAGGTTTTCGGTGATGTCGCACAGCGCCACATTGCCCGCGAACAGGGCCACGTCGCCCTTCCGCGCCGCCGCCGTCATCGACAGGTCCGACCCCCGAAACAGCGTGCGCGCACAGAACAGGCCCAGCCTTTGACCCAGCCCCGCATAGCGCTTCCCCTCGATCAGCCCGCGCCTGAGGATGATGTGCTGGCCCAGGAACTCCATCGCGATGATCGCCTGGACTTCGTCGAAGTGGAACACCTCCGGCACCGACCCCGGATCGCGCGCCTCTTGCCGTGTCAGGGCATGGTATTCGAAGAACGACCGGTTCAGCGGCAGGGGCCAGCTGTCGCCCACCAGCCGCACGTAGGGCAGCGCCTGCTTCACCACCACCGCGCCCACAGGGCCTTCGACAATGAAGACAAGGTTCAGGTTGCCGTCGCCCACCTCGCGGACGCGCCAGCCCGCAGGGTCGCCCAGGCGTTCCCGGATCGGGGTCACGCCCGCTAGCCGGCGGGGGAGCGTGTCGGGGGTCAGGGGTTCGTAAGTCATTGCGAATCCGTCACTTCGGCCCCGTCAGCCCGCCCAGCACGCGGGCCAGCGCCAGCATCCCGGGATCGTCCAGCCCCCGGCTTTTCTCGCCGAACATCCGCGCCCGGCCCAGCCGGTTCTCGCGGTCGCGGAAGGCGTTTAGCGTCGCGGTCACGGCGCGGTCGGCGGCGGACAGGATCGCGGCGGGGTCGTCCATCCCCGCCGTCGCACCCGCCACCGCGTCCAGTGCATCCAGCACCGTCTTGTCGCCCAGCGCCCCCTTGCCCCGCGCCATCATCGCGTCGCGCGCGGCGGCGATCAGCACGGGCACCTCGGCCCAGGGTACCTCGGTGCGCCCCTTGCAGGCCTTGGCGGCGGCCATGAAGGCGGTGGCGGTCAGGGTGCCGTAGGACGAGGACGAGACCTTCTGGAACGCCTTGGCACACTCCAGGAAGGCCAGCCCCACATCGTCAGGCAGGGCATCCGCCGCGCCCGCGATCTCGGCCCAGCCCTTCGATACGGTGATCCCCAGATCGCCGTCACCCAACTGCCCGTCCGCCGCGTTCAATTCCGCCGCCGCTGCCGCCGCCGCCGGGGCAATCGCCCTGGCCGCAGCACGCAGGTCGGCTGTCGCAAAGCCCGCCACGGCTACACCCGCCAGAACGCGCAATCGCAGGGCGCGCGCAGCAGCGCCTCGGTTTCGTCGTCCAGGTGGCAGACAGTGATCGTCGCGCCCGTCATCTCCATCGAGGTCGCATAGCGCCCGACCAGCGGCATGACGATCTGGGCCCCCGCATCCTTCAGGATCGCGCTCGCGCGGGCGTACATGATGTACAACTCCTCGGGCGGGGTGGCACCCAGCGAGTTCACCAGAATCGACATGCGCCCCCCGAAGGCGCGGTCGTCAGACAGGCGGCCCATCATCTCGTCCACGATCTCGTTCGCGGTCTTGACGGGAGATTTGTAGATGCCGGGCTCGCCGTGGATGCCCATGCCCATTTCCATCTGGCCCTCGGGGATGTCGAAGGTCGGCCGCCCCGCCATCGGCACCGTGCAGGGCGTCAGCGCCATGCCGATGGAGTGGCAGCTGTCCGCGGCCTTCTGGGCAACCCGCGTCACCTCCTCCAGCGACACCATCTGTTCCGCCTTGGCACCGGCGATCTTGAAGGCATAGACCATACCCGCCACGCCCCGCCGCTTCTGCCGTTCGGCCAGCGGTGCGGACACCACGTCATCGGCCAGAAGGACGGTGGTGGAGGCGATGTCCTCCATCTCCAGCATCTCGCCCGCCATGTCGAAATTCATCACGTCGCCGCCGTAGTTCCCATACAGCCGCAGGATGCCCGCCCCCCCATGCGCATGGCGCATCGCCGCCGCCATCTGGTCGGACGAGGGCGAGGCGAACACGTCGCCAATGGCCGCGCCGTCCAGAAGGCCCTTGCCCACATAGCCGGTGAACACCGGCAGGTGCCCCGACCCGCCGCCGGTGACGATGCCGACCTTGCCCTTCACGGCACCCCCCGCCCGCACGATCACGCGCGGTTCCGGCTGGGCGTAGTGTTCGGGGTGCGCGGCGCACAGGCCCGCCAGCATCTCGTCCACGTAAGCGGCGGGCGCGTTCAGGATTTTCTTCATCATGGGCATGACCTCCCTGTTTACCCGGCGCTTTCCCGCAGCTTCTGGGCGTAGACGTTGATGATGAGGGCCGCGAGAAGGATCAGCCCCCGGATCAGGATCTTCAGGAAGCTGTCGATATTGATGAGGTCGAGGCCGTTGTTCAGCACACCCAGCACCAGAAGCCCGATGATCGTGTTCCCGATACCGCCCCGCCCGCCGAACAGGCTGGTGCCGCCCACGACCACGGCGGCGATGGCGTTCAGAAGGAAGTCGTCGAACCCGTTCTGCTGGGCCGAGCCGAAATAGGCGACCCCCAGCATTCCCGCGATGCCCGAACACATCGCCGAAATCACCATGACCGACGCGATGATCAGCCGCACGTTGACGCCCGAGTATTCGGCGGCCTCGCGGTTGCCGCCGACCATGTACACGTACCGCCCGAACCGCGTGTAGGTCAGGACCAGGTGCGCGACCAGCAGGAAGACGATGCAGGTGATGATCGACCAGCGCAGGCCATAGACGGTGCCCGCGCCCAGCGTCGTGATCAGGTCGGGGAAGGTGTAGGCGATCTGGCCCCGGACGAGCAGCGCCGAGATTCCGTTGGCGATCTGCATCATGGCCAGCGTCATGATGAAGGACGGGATGCCGATGACGGTCACCCCGAAGGCGGTGATCGACCCCAGGCCAAAGGCCGCCAGCAGCGTCAGGATGATCGCGACCCCGCCCGGCAGCGCGATGGTGGCGATGTTCACGTAGTCGGGCTGGACCGTGAAGAAGGCCATTGTGATGCCGATGGCATTGGCGATGGCCGCGACCGACAGGTCGATCTCGGCCGTCAAGATCACGAAGGTCAGCCCGACCGCGATGATGCCGGTGATCGAGGCGTTGGCCAGGATGTTCAGCGCGTTGTCCAGCGTGAAGAAGACCGGGCTTTGCGTGGAAAAGAACAGGATCAGCGCCAGAAGCGTGAATACGGGCGCGATATTGCGCATCTGTTCCGCAAGGAACCGGCGCATTCCGCCGCCGACCTTGACCTCTGCCGCGTCCGTCATCCCCGCCCCCCCAAGAACCTGCGCCCTATGCCGCCGCCAGAAGGTCGGCCTTCTCGATCCGCCCCCGGTCGAATTCTTTCGCCACGACGCCCTTTTTCATCACCGTCACCCGGTCGGCCAGAGTCAGGATCGTCTCGGGCTCGGTCGACAGGACCAGGATCGCCACGCCCTTGTCGCGCAAGTTTTTCACGATGCGGATCACGTCTTCCTTCGCGCCCACGTCCATCCCGCGCGTGGGTTCCGACAGGATCAGAACCTTCGGCAGGTGTGTCAGCCACTTGGCCAGCGCCACCTTCTGCTGGTTGCCGCCCGACAGGTTGCCCAGCACGATGTCGGTCGAGGGCGGGCGGATCTGCAAATCCTTCGCATGCCCCGCCGCGATGGCGCGTTCTTGCGCGGGCTTCAGGAACAACCTGCCGATACGGTCAAGGATGGCGATGGACACGTTCTTGAACACCGGCTCGGTCCGGAACAGCATCATGCGCCGGTTTTCCGGCAGGTAGGCGATCCCTGCCGCGCGTGCCGCGGCGGTTGACCCAAAGCGGACTTTGCGGCCATCCAGCGTCAGGCTTCCCGCCTTCAGCTTGCCTTTGCCGAACAGCGCGCGCGACAGCTCGATCTGGCCGCAGCCCATGAAGCCGTAGACACCCGTGATCTCGCCCCGCCGCAGGGTCAGCGACACGTCCCGCAGCGCGCGGCCGTCGCCGATGCCTTCGGCGCGCAGCACGACGGCCTTGCTGTCGTCGCCGCCCAAGTCGGCGTGTTCGCCCATGTGCATGTCGGCCGAACCGCGCCCGATCATGTGGGAAATGACGCTGTCCTTGGTCAGCTTCGCGGCGTCTTCGGTGATCACACGTTTGCCGTTGCGGAACACCGTCACGCGGTCGGAAATCTCCAGCACGTCGTCAAGGAAGTGCGAGATGAAGACGATGCTGCGCCCCTCGGCCTTTTGCCGGCGCAGCACGTCGAACAGCCGCGCCACCTCGGGCGGGGACAGGGCCGAGGTCGGTTCGTCAAGTATGATGAGGCGAGCGCCCGAGAACAGGACGCGGGACAATTCGACCAACTGCTGCAACCCCACGGGCAGCGACCCGATCCGTGTGGCCGGGTCGATGTCGAGGCCAAGCGAGGCGATCTGCGCCTTCGCCTCACGCATCATCCGGCCCCAGTCCACGACGCCACCCACGGTGGGCTGATGGCCCAGGAACACGTTCTCGGCGACCGTGAGGTCTGGGATGATCGACAGTTCCTGATGGACCATCCCGATGCCCGCCGCCAGCGCATCGCGGGCCGAGCGGAAATGCACAGGCTGGCCTGCGACCAGCATCTGCCCCTCAAAGCCGGAATGCACGCCCGCGATGATCTTCATCGTCGTGGACTTGCCCGCGCCGTTTTCGCCGACCAGGCCGTGGATTTCGCCTTGCCGGATCGTGAAGTCCACGTCGCGCAGCGCGGCGATGCCGCCAAAGGTCTTGGTCACGCCGCGCAGTTCCAGAAGCGGAACCCCTGCGGCATCCGGGGGCGCCGAAGCGCCCCCGTCTGTCTGTGCGATCTCTGCCTGCACGGGTGTAAGCGTGTCAGATCAGGAAGTTCTTCTGCAGCCACAGGTGGCCCGCAGCGGTGTCCTGCGTGATGACCGGGCCGTCGGCCAGGATGTTCGCGGGCATTTCCGGGGGCTTGTCGCCACCGACCGCCGCCGCCACGCCCGCCGCGACCGACCAGCCGTGGATACGGCAGGACGGGTTGCGGACGGTCGCGACCAGCGTGCCGTCCAGCACCGCGTTCACTGCGGGCGGCATGGCGTCGATGCCCGACAGCTTGATCCCGCCTTCGCGGCCCTTGGCCTTGATGACGTTGAAGGCTGCCAGCGCCATGTCGTCGTTGTGGAAGAACCCGGCCTTGAGGTCGGGGAACTTGGTCAGCAGCGAATCCCAGATCCGCGCGACCTTCGTCACGTCCCAGTCGGCGGGCTGTTCATCGACCAGTTCGACCTTCGGGAAGGTCGCCAGCACTTCCTTGAAGCCCTTGGCGCGACCCTGCGCGCCCGTGTGGCCTAGGGCACCTTGCGTCATCGCCACCTGGCCTTCGCCGCCGATGGCGTTCAGAAGGGCGGTTGCCGTCACCCGGCCCATCATCACGTTGTCGGGCGCGATGAAGGTGTGAAGCGCAAGCTGGCCCTCGGGCGCCATCATCGTGTCCATCGCGATGACCGGAGTACCCGCCGCGATCACCTTGCCCACGGGGTCGTTCAGCGTGCCGATCCCGAAGGTCTGGATCGCGACGAAGTCCCACTTCTGCGTCGCCATGTTGTCGATGGTCGCGCGCTGCTTGGTGGCCGAAAGCTCGCCGTCGAACCACGTCACCTCGACGTTCATGAGCTTCGCCCAGGCCTCGGCCGCCGTTTTGCCCTGGGCGCACCAGGTCGCCTGCAGACCAGCGTTGCTCATCGCGGCCTTCAGCGGGCTCGCCGACGCCTTCAGTTCCTGCGCCATCGCCGGGTCAAATCCGGCCGAGGCGAAGAGCGCACCGGCCACCGCCGTCGCCCCCATGACCTTGAGCGCATCGCGCCGCGAGCGGACGACCTCACTCAGTTCCTCGAGTTCTCCTGACATCAACTTCCTCCCATGCCGGCGGCGAAGGCCGCGCGTGACGTTGTTCTTGAAAGGCCGTTTTTCCCCAGCCGGTAGTTCAAGCCTCCGGCTGTTAGCGCCAAGATGGACGGGCGTTTGTCGTGAAGTCAACGATTTGCTGAGGCCCGGACCGCAGGATTCACCGCTGGCATCCGGCCGGGTGTCAGAGGTCGGTTCCGCCGTCGTCGCAGCGGCTGAACCGGAAGTGCATCAGGTGGCGGTACACCTGCCCCGGATACAGGCGGCAGTCGGGGAAATGCGGGCGGTTCGGGCTGTCTGGGAACTTCTGCGTCTCCAGCGTGAAGCCCGCATGGCGGCAAAGCAGAGCACCCGCCTTGCCCCGGACGCGGTCTGTCAGGTAGCCGCCGGTGTAAAGCTGCACGCCGGGTTCGCTGGTTGCCAGCGTGAACTTCCGACCCGAGACAGGGTCCCACGCCGTTGCACAAGGGCGCGGGTGGCCACCGCTGCCCAGGCACCAGTTATGGTCGTATCCCATCCGCAGCGCATCGGGCGCGCCGACGGTCAGGTCGCGCCCGATCGGCTTTGCAGCCGTAAAGTCATAGGGCGTGCCCGCCACCGCCAGCACCTCGCCCGTCGGCAACAGCCCCGCACCGACCGGCGTATAGAACGGTGCGTCCAGCTGGAGCATCTGGCCCAGCACGTCGCCCGACCCCTGGCCGGCCAGGTTGAAGTAACTGTGGTGCACGAGGTTGATCACCGTCGGCGCGTCGGTTTCCGCCGTCATCTCGATGCTCAGTCCGTCCGGGGACAGATCATAGGCGGTCCGCAGCGACAGACGCCCCGGATAGCCCATCTCGCCCGCCTCTGACGTGGCGGTGAAGGTCACGCGGCTGTCTGTCAGCCCGGCGATGTCCCAGACCTTGCGGTCGAACCCTTCGGCACCGCCGTGCAAATGGTTTGGACCCTCGTTGCGGTCCACCTGCACCACGGTTCCGTCCAGGGCAAAGCGCCCATCCCGGATGCGGTTGCCAAAGCGCCCGCAGGTCGCTCCGAAATAGGCGGTTGTCGTCCGGTAGTCCTCCAGGTTGTCGTGACCAAGGACCACGTCCGCCAGGACCCCGTTTCTTCCCGGTATCCACAGCTCGGTCAGCCGCGCGCCGAAGGTAATCAGACGTGCGCGCAGGGAACCTGCGGCCAGTGTGACGGACTTGACCGGACGACCGTCCAGATTGCCGTAGGGGGTGGGGTTCATCATCGTGCTGTCCGCAGTCGCCCAGCTATGCCCGTCACCTGCCCGTCCGCCGGATGGACCCTGGGCCGGTGGCGGGCAGCACGCGGCGGTTCGGGCGGAAAGTCAACCGCCCGCATGGCTGGGCCAAGGCCTGTCCGGTCAGCCCCGCGCCGCGCACAGGGCCTCGTAGGTGGTGTGGTTGGGGCAGAACACCGCCTGCGCGGGCCCGGCTGTCGGGTCGGACAGGTATGCGCGGCAGGCCCCTACCGAGGCGCAGGACCGGCAGCTTTCCACCATGCCGGCCAGATCCGGCGCATGCCGGGCCAGGCGTTCGGGCAACACACCGTGGCGGATGGACATCGCCTGCATCCGATCCGACACCGCCGCGGTGGTCGTGGCAATGCGTGCCAGACCGCCGCGTGTGAGGCCAAGCTCGTCCAGAGCCCGCGCGTCCAGCGCTGCGATGTCGCGCTGCGCGCCGCCGTTCCGGAACAGGCGCACAAGGTGGTCAAGTGCCGAACGCGGGGACATCTGCAAAGCATCCTGCGACTGGGGGCCGTTCCCGGCACCCTGCCGCCCCGGTCTTTTCGCGTCCTTGATCTGGCGCAAACGCGAACGGGCGGCCCTGTTACGGACCGCCCGCCTTGAAAAGTCCGGGACGTATCACTTGCCCCAGATTTTCGCGTAGGCCTCGCGATAGCCGTTGTCGGGGTCGAAGGTGTTGCCTTCGGTCTTGGCCAAACCTTCTTCCGTCACCAGCGCGGGCGCGGTGACATAGCCCGAGCAGGGTTCGCCCTGCACGGCGCGGTTCAGTTCGTCAACCAGCTGCCAGCCCTGCAGGTTCAGGGGCTCGGCCACCGTCACCGCCTGGTACTGCCCGGTGCGGATGCGCTGGAACGCAGCCTCGGACCCGTCACCGGCCGATCCGTTCTTGGGCGCACCCTTGCCGTCGATCCCGGCGGCCGCCAGCGACGGCCCCATGAAGTCGAAGTAGAGGTCGTTGATCGCCAGCGAATGCGTCCACTTCGCGCCGTACTTCTGCAGAAGCGTGGTGGTCAGCGGCCCCATCCGGGTCGAGGTGTCGGCAATGGGCGTATCGACGTATTCCAGCACCGTCCCGCCCGCGTCCTCGATGTCCTTCTTCATCCGGTCGGCCTTGTCGATGGCGATCTGGTAGGTCGAGTCGGTGAAGATGATGACGCCCGGCTTGCCCCCCGCGTCGTCGATGGCCCACTTCGCCGCCACGTCCGACACCGTCATCGCGTCGGTCGAGACGTTGGCGAAGATGCCGCCCGGGGCGTCGCAGCCGATCTTCGGCCCGGAATGCCACGAGACCATCGGGATCTTCGCCGCCACCACGCCTTCCAGCGCGGCCTGCTGTTCGGCCGCGTCAAAGCCGTTGATGACGATGCCGTCGGGGTTCAGCGCGAGCGCCTGCCCCACCGCCGCCGACCGGCTTTGCACCGATCCCGCGCCGTCCAGCACCTTGACCGTCCAGCCGATCTTGGCGGCGGCCTCCTGGATGCCGTTGGTCACGCCCAGGATGCCGCCGTTCTTCAGGTCGGCGGCCAGGACGACGATGGTCTTGCCCTCGGCGGCCTTTGGGCCGGTCGTCGGGCCGTCGAACCCGTCGGCGGCGATCGCAGCGAAGCCGGTGAAGGCCAGCGCGGTGCCCGCCAGAAGGGTTTGCAGTAGCGTCCGTTTCAGCATTGGTTCCTCCCTCAGATGCTGCACTATCATGATTTCGCGCCCTTCTTGCGCTGGGCGTATCCGGCGATGCCGATGGCGATCAGAAGCGTGGTGCCGTTGAACAGCGGCTCGACCCAGAAGCTGCCGCCGAACTGCTGGATGCCCGCGATGCCCACAGCCAGGATCATCACGCCGACGATCGTGCCCCAGACGTTGACGCGGCCAGGCTTGATCGTGGTCGATCCCAGGAACGCGCCGACAAGGGCGGGAAGCAGGAATTCCAGCCCCACGCTTGCCTGCCCGATCCGCAGCTTCGAGGCGAGCAGAACCCCAGCCAGCGCGGTCAGAAGGCCCGAGGTGACAAAGGCACCGACAACGAACTTGCGCGTGGGGATGCCGTTCAGCTCGGCGGCGCGCTGGTTGGCACCGATGGCATAGAGATACCGCCCGACCGGGGTGTAATCGAGCACGATCCACAGCGCGAAGGTGATCGCCACAACATAGAAAGCGGTGATCGGCAGCCCCAGGGGGAAGGTTCCTGAAAGGGCAAGGAAACCGTCCGGCAACACGCCCACCATCTGCCGCCCGCCGGTGTGCCACAGCGCCAGCGCATAGAGGATGGTGCCCGTGCCCAGCGTGGCGATGAAGCTGTCGATCCGTGCAACCTCGACCAGGATGCCGTTCAGCGCCCCGACGGCCACGCCCAGCGCCAGCACGACCAACACCGCCACCGGCCACGGCAGGCCGAACATCGTCTGCAGGCTGATCGCCAGGATGTGCCACAGCACGATGCCATAGCCCACGGTCAGGTCGATCCGCCCCGCCACCATCGGGATCATCGCGGCCAGCGACAGGATTGCGATGATCGCCTTGTCCGACAGGATGGCCCTCAGGTTCAGCATCGTCGGGAACGTGTCGGGCAGAAGGACAGAGAACAGCAGGATCAGGCCGAACATCAGGATGACCAGACCATAGGTCGGGGCCAGCCGCAGCGCGCGCTGCCCGGCCGACAGCCCGGCCAGTTCGTCACGGGTGGGCTCGACGGCGTTCGACTGGATACCCGGCATGACCCTTCCCCTCAGGCGGCTTCGCCCGCCGACGCGGACTGGATAAGCTGTTCGGTGGACAGGACCGCGCCCGTCAGTTCGGCGACGGGCAGGCCCCGGCTGAACACGATGGCGCGGTGGCAGATGTTGGCGATTTCCTCGAAATCGGTCGACACGACCAGAACGCCCATGCCCGAGGCGAGCGCCTGGTAGAGCAGGTGATAGATTTCGGCCTTCGCGCCCACGTCCACCCCGGCGGTCGGGTCTTCGGCCACCAGAAGTCGGCGGCCGCTGTCCAGCCAGCGCCCGACCACCACCTTCTGCTGGTTGCCGCCCGACAGGGCCTCGATCGTCAGCGCCGGATTGTTCGGCGACAGCCCGACACGCTGGCCCATGTCGCGCGCCAGTCTCTCTTCCCGGCCTGCAGGCAATAGCGACAGCAGGCCCCGGCCCGATATGGCCGGGTTCACGAAGGCGTTTTCGCGGATCGTCAGGCCCGGGGCGACGCTTTCACCCACACGGTCGCGCGCGACAAGGCCGATGCCCGACCGCATGGCGGTCTGCGGGGTGGCAAGGTCTGGGGCGCGGCCGTCCAGCCGCACCTCGCCGACCGCCCGGATCGCGCCAAAAAGGGCACGTCCGATATCCTCGTGCCCCGCACCGCGCAGGCCCGCCAGTCCCAGAAGCTCGCCCCGGCGGATATCGAAGCTGACCGGTCCGACCGCCCCGGTGCGCAGGTCACGGACGGTCAGGATCGCGGGGCCGTCCTGAACCGGCGGCCGTGCGATCTCGCGCGCCTTGCGTCCGACGATCAGGCTGACCAGTTCGTCCGGCGTCGTATGCGCGATGGGGCGCATGCCCACCATCTGCCCGTCGCGCAGCACGGCCACGCGGTCGGCGATGCGGAAGATCTCGTCCAGGCGGTGGCTGACATAGATCATCCCGACCCCGCGCGCCTTCAGCGGACGCAGCGCGTCGAATAGGCGTTCCACCTCGTCGGCCGGCAGCGAGGCCGTCGGTTCGTCAAGAACAAGGAAGTCGCAGTCGGCGGCCAGAGCGCGCGCGATCGCAACCAGCGACTTTTCGGTCCGGGTCAGGCTGTCCACCCGCCGCGTGGACGGAAAGTCAGCCGCCACCAGAGCCAGCGCGCGGTCGGCCATGTTTTCGGTGGCGCGCCAGTCGACAAGGCCCCTTTGTCCGCCCTTTCGCACATAGCCCAACGCCAGCGCGATGTTCTCGGCCACGCTCATCCATTCGATCAGGCCAAGGTCCTGGTGGATGAAGGCCACCTTCTGCCCGCCCGCCCGGCCCGCCTCGTGAACATATGGCGCGCCATCGATCATCACGCCGCCAGTGTCAGCGCGGTGGATGCCACCCAGAACCTTGATGAGGGTGGACTTCCCCGCGCCGTTTTCGCCCAGCAGGGCCACGATCTCGCCGCGCGCGACCTTCAGCGACACGCCCTTCAGCGCGTGGGTGCCCCCGAAGGATTTCACCACGCGGTCGAAGAACAGCCCGTCCGATGACGGTTGCGCGTCCACGAATTCCTCCCCAGGGTTCCGGCTGTTCTGTGTGTTTACCGGTAACTCTTGCGCCGAGGGTGTAACCCGACCGGGGCGTTGTCAAGAAGAAAGGTTATCGATAACTCTTGCCAGTGAGACGCCGTCCGAAGGCCGAAATGACCGGGGCTGACCGCAAGGCAAAGGCCAATCTGGAAGACATCGCCCGCGCGTCGGGCGTGTCGAAGATGACTGTCAGCCGTGTCCTGCGAGGCGGCGCAGGCTTTTCCGAGGATACGCGCGACCGGGTGACGCGGGCGGCGGAACGGCTGGGCTATGTGCCGAACCGGCTGGCGGCGGCGTTCGGCGGGGTCGAGGCCTCAACCCTGGTCGGACTTTGCGTGCCCCGCCTGACCTCGGGTCTGTTCGGCCATGTGCTGGACGGTGCCGACCGCGCGCTGAACCGGCTGGGCTATCAGGTGATGATCGGGTCGAACAACCACTCGGTCGCCGATGAAGAGGCCTGGGTGCGGCAGGCGATGGGCTGGCGCCCTGCGGGGCTGATCCTGACCGGACGGAACCACAGCGCGGGCACCGTGGACCTGATCCGGGGCGCGGGCATGCCCGTGGTCGAAATCTGGGACCTGACGACCAGCCCCATCGACGTTTCGGTCGGCTTTTCGCATTTCGACTGCGGGGCTGAGATGGGGCAGTTCCTGATCCGGCGCGGGCGCAGGCGGGCGGGGTTCGTCGGCGCGCTCAGCCGGGCCGACGTGATGGGGCAGGCGCGGCTGGACGGGTTTCAGTCCGCGCTGTCAAGCGCCGGGCACCCTCTCGTCGACCGCGAGGTCCTGCACGACAGCCCGGGCTTCTACCCGGGATACTACGCGCTGGAACTGCTTCTGTCGCGGCAGCCGTCGCTCGACGTGGTCTATTTCCACAACGACGAGATGGCGATCGGCGGGCTTGCCTTCGCGCAGGCGCGCGGCATCCGGGTGCCCGAGGATCTGGGCATCGTCGGCTGGGGCGGCATGGAGGCGGCGTCGGTCCTGCCGCGCCGGCTGACGACCACAGCCGTCCCCGCCGCCGCATTGGGCAAGACCGCGGCCGAGGCGCTGGTCGCGCGCCTGAAGGGCGAACCCTGCCAGGACGTGATCGTGGTGCCGACGCGGCTGGTGCCGGGCGAGACGGCATAGCCACCCTCAGCCGAAGGCGATCTGCACCTTCATCGCCTGCGAGCGGTCGCCCGCCAGCCGGAACGCCTGGTCCGCACTGTCCAAGGGCAGGGTCTGCGTCACCAGTGGTGCAACATCGATCAGACCCGCCTGCATCAGCGCGACGCCCACCGCAAATTCCGGGTGGAACCGGAAACTTCCGCGCAACTCCAGTTCCTTGGCGGTGATCGCCTGCACCGGCACCACCATGTCGCCACCAAGGCCCAGCTGCAGGATCACCCCGCGCGGCCTGAGCGCCGCGATCCCGCCCGCAAGTGCCGCAGGCACGCCGGTGCATTCATAGAGGACGTCGAAATACCCCTTGTCCGCCGCATAGGCCGCCAGCGCATCCGGCTCGACCGTGCCGTTGATCGTCCGGTCGGCCCCGACCTTGCGCGCCAGCGCCAGGGTGAAGTCCGACAGGTCGGTCGCCACGATCTCGGCCGCGCCCGCCCGGCGAGCGGCCAGGATCGACAGGCACCCGATGGGCCCGCAACCCGTCACCAGCACCCGCTTGCCCAGCATCCCCCCCGCCCGCGTCGTGGCGTGCAGCGTCACCGCCAGCGGTTCGGCCATCGCCGCCTCGGCCGGCGTCAGGCCGGTGGCGTCCACGCATTGCGTGGCGTCCGCCACCAGCACCTCGCGGAAGGCGCCCTGGACATGTGGGAAGGGCATCGCGCTGCCATAAAAGCGCATGTTCAGGCAGTGGTTCGGCAGGCCCTCCAGACAGTACCGGCACCCGCCGCAGGGGCGTGACGGCGAAACCGCAACCAGCTGTCCCTCGGCCAGCCCGGTCACGCCCGGCCCCAATGCCTCGACGCGGGCCGAGACTTCGTGGCCGAGGATCATCGGCTCCCTCAGGCGCACGCTGCCGAAGCCGCCGTGGTTGTAGTAATGCAGGTCCGACCCGCAGATGCCTCCGGTGGCCAGCCTGAGGCGCACCTGCCCCGCGCCGGGGGTTTCCTCCGGCCGATCCTCGGTCCGAAGGTCGCGGGCGGCGTGGATGACCAGCGCACGCATCAGGCGAAGGTCCGGCAGGTGGGGCCGCAATCCGGGTGGTCGCGCATCGGGGAACCTTGACAGGGTATGTTATCGTTAACATAACCTTGCCGCGTGGCCCTTGTCGAGGGCCGGGAAACCGGGGACGCCACCGTGGGAACGACGCTTTTCGACCTGACGGGCCTGCGGGCGCTGGTCACCGGGTCATCGCAGGGCATTGGCTTCGCGCTGGCGCAGGGCCTGGCGACGGCGGGGGCGATGGTCGTGCTGAACGGGCGGGACACAGCCAAGCTGACTGCCGCCGCCGCGCGGATTCCGGGGGCGGCGACACTCGCCTTCGATGCCACCGACCATAACGCGGTCCGTGCCGCCATTGACGCCTTCGAGGGCGACGGGAACGCCATCGACATCCTGGTCAACAACGCCGGGATGCAGCACCGCGCCCCCCTCGAGGATTTCCCGCCCGACGCGTTCGAGCGCCTTCTGCAGACCAACATCGCGTCCGTTTTCCACGTCGGCCAGGCTGTTGCACGGCACATGATCGCGCGCGGACGCGGGCGGATCATCAACATCGCCAGCGTGCAGAGCGCGCTCGCCCGCCCCTCGATCGCGCCCTACACGGCGACGAAGGGGGCGGTGGCGAACCTGACCAAGGGCATGGCGACGGACTGGGCGAAGCATGGCCTGAACTGCAACGCCATCGCGCCGGGCTATTTCGACACCCCGCTGAACGCAGCGCTGGTCGCCGACCCCGCCTTCACCGAATGGCTGAAACGGCGCACCCCGGCCGGGCGCTGGGGACGGGTCGAGGAGCTTCAGGGGGCGTGCATCTTCCTTGCCTCGAACGCGGCCAGCTTCGTCAACGGGCACATCCTCTACGTCGATGGCGGGATCACGGCGTCGCTATGACCTACCGGATCGTCGTGATGGGGGTGTCCGGCTCGGGCAAGTCCAGTGTCGGCCAGGCGCTGGCGCAACGGCTCGGTGCCGACTTCCGTGATGGTGACGATTTGCAACCGCCCGAAAACGTCGCGAAGATGCGGGCCGGAACACCCCTGACCGATGATGACCGCTGGCCCTGGCTGGACCGTGTGGCCGCTGTGCTGGCGGACCAGGCACCCGTGGTGGTCGCCTGCTCGGCGCTGAAGCGCGCATACCGCGACCGCATTCGTGCCGGGGCGGGGGGACAGGTGCGCTTTGTCCATCTGGCCGGCAGCCGCGACCTGATCGCGGCCCGCATGGCGCGACGCCAGGGGCACTACATGCCGGTCTCGCTGCTGGACAGCCAGTTTGCCGCGCTTGAACCGCCGGGGCCGGACGAGGCCGCGACCGTCGGGATCGACGGAACCGTCGACAGCGTTCTTGACCGGGCGCTTCTCGCAATCCGCGGTTCTGACTAGGGCTGGGGGGACGGTCGCGCATGACCCGACCCCGCCGCGGCCCCACGATGGCAGATATCGCGCGCGTCGCCGGCGTCTCGCCCATGACGGTCAGCCGCGCCTTCCGCAGCGACACCTCGGTCGGGGGGGTGACGCGGGCGGAGATTCTGCAGGCGGCCGAGGACCTGGGCTATGTCTTCGACGCGACGGCCTCGGCCCTGCGGCAGCAAAGGACCGGGTTCGTTGCGGTCACCGTTCCGTCGATCAGCAATTCCAACTTCGCCGATACCCTGCGCGGCCTGACCGAGGGGCTGAGACCCAAGGGGTTGCAGATCCTGCTGGCCTATACCGACTACGACATGGCCGAAGAAGAACGGATGGTGGAACAGCTTCTGCGCCGCCGCCCCGATGCGATCGTGGTCACCGGCGGGCGGCACACCGACCGGACGCGACGCATGCTCGAGGGCGCGGGCATCCCTGTGGTCGAGACCTGGGATTTGCCGGACCGCCCCATCGGGCATGTGGTGGGCTTTTCGAATGCCGGTGCCGTGCGGGGAATGGTCGACCATCTTGTCGCGCAGGGCCTGACGCGGATCGCCTTTATCGGCGGGGATGCGGCGCGCGATACGCGCGGGGCCGACCGGCGGGCGGGCTTTGTCGCGGCGATGCGGGCGCACGGCCTTGATCCCACGCGCCTGATCGCGGCCGGAACGCCGCCCATCTCGATGCGCGAAGGTGCGGTCGCGATGGGGCGGCTGATCGCGGAATGGCCGGATACCCAGGCGGTCGTCTGCGTGTCGGACCTGTCCGCCTTCGGGGCGCTGACCGAATGCCAGCGCCAGGGCCTCGACGTGCCGGGCCGGATCTCGGTCGCGGGCTTTGGCGACTACGAGATCGGCGGGATCTCGGTGCCGCCCCTGACCACGATCAACCCCTTCCCGCATCGGATCGGGGCCAGTGCGGCCGCGCTGATCGTCGATGTTCTGGAAGGACGGCAGTCAGGTCCGGCCGTGGTTCGGGTCGTGCCCGAACTGCTGGTCCGGGGGTCAAGCCGCTAGGTTCGGTCGCGCAGGCGTCCGGCGGTGCGCAGGGCCAGCCGGTCAAGGTGCAGCCCCACCGTTCGCGCCGTCATCCGCGCCAGCGCGACCGCCTCGTCAGGCTGGATCGCCATGAAGCGGACCTGATCGCCCGGGCGGCATTGCGTCAGCCCGTCGATGTCGTCCGACACGACGGTGGCGATGCGGGGATAGCCGCCTGTCGTCTGGTGGTCGGCCAGCAGCACCGTGGGCGTGCCGTCGCCCGATACCTGCACCGAACCCCGGATGATCGCTTCGGACGGGATCGACAGCGCGCCTTCGGGTATCAGGGCCGGGCCCGAGAGGCGCCAGCCCATCCGGTCACGAGCCTCAGTCAGGCGGAAAGGGGCCCCGGTCAGGGTGGCCAGCGCGTCGCGGGGGAAGAATCGGTCCTGCGGGCCGGGAACGACGCGCAGCACATGGCGCGGCCGCGCCCAGACCGGGCAGGGGATGGGGCCGGTCAGGGCGCTGCGACGTTCGGGGTTGGCGATGCGCAGGTCCATCCCGGCGACCAGCCTGCCCCCACCCAGGCCCGACGGGCTGTGCGTGGCGACCGACCCAAGCCACGGGGCCACATCGATCCGCCCCGCGACCGCCAGGCAGGTCCAGCTGCCCCAGGGGCCGGGGCGGATCGTGAGGCGCTCACCCTGTGACAGGTCGAACACTTCCCACGATCCGCGCCGCACCCCGGCGTGGTCCGCGACAAACCCGCCCCCTGCAATTGCAACCGTCAGTGACCCGTTGGCGAGATCGAGCGTCAGTCCGCCGGGCGAGACCTCGATCACCGGCGCAGCGGCGGGGTTGCCCAGCGCCACGTTGGCGATGGCCGCCGCGCGCCGGTCCATCGGACCCGACGCCGGGATGCCAAAACGCATGAGGCCGGGGCGGCCTGCGTCCTGGATGGTGACGTGGGGGCCCGCGCGGACGATGCGGAAGGCGGCGTCAGCCATTCCCGCCACCCGGCATGTCACGGGCGGCGATGCGGCGGAAAACCACCCGGTCGCCCACGTCGAACAGGAAGGGCCGCGCGGGGTCATCGGAAAGGATGGTCGTTGGCGACCGCCCGATCACCCACCAGCCCGACGGCATGGTCAGCGTGGTGACAAGGCTTTGCGGCCCCGCGACCATCACCGACCCCTTCGCCACGCCCCGCACCGGGGCGGGTTTGCGCGGCACGTGCAGCGCCTTCGGCACGCCCGCCAGGTAGGCGTAGCCGGGGGCGAAGCCGTACATGTAGACGCGGTAGTGCCCCGACAGGTGGGCGGCAATCACCGCCTCGCGGTTGAGGCCGGTCTGGGCGATGACGGCCTCGATGTCGGGGGCGAAGGGGTCGTCGTAGCAGACCAGAACCTCGCGGGTCGCGGGGGCTGGGCGCGCGGCGGATGGATGGGTCAGCAGGTCGCGGACGGCGCGGGCGACGGCGGCGTGGTCGGTCCGCAGGGGGTCGAAGTCGATCAGAAGGCTCGCATAGGCGGGCACCGCCTCGCGCACGCCGGTGGGGGGTGCGGCGGTCAGGGCGGTGTCGAGCGACAGGACGGCGGCGTGGATGTCATCGGCGATGACCTCGCCGAATTCCACGAGCAGCGCGTGGTCGGCCACGGGCGTCAGGCGGGGGCTGGAAGGCGTCGGGGCAGTCACGCGGGGACGTGCCTCAGGAACGGCGCGACCGTCACCCCCGCGCCTTCCAGTGCCGCGCGGATGTGGCGGGCCATCGCCAGTGCCTCTGGCCCGTCGCCGTGGACGCAGATCGACTGTGCGGCAAGGCGGATGGGGGGTCCGTCGGTGACGGGCATCAGGCCAGTCTTCAGGAACCCGGTCAGGCGGTCGGCGGCGTGAGCCGGGTCGTCAATCATCGCGCCGGGCTGGCTGCGGGGAACGAGGCGGCCGGAGGAGAGGTAGCCACGGTCGGCGAAGATTTCCGAGAAGACGGCGGTCCCAGTGGCGCGGGCGGCCTGTTCGAGTTCGGTGCCCGAGATGGCGAGGATCGCCAGGTCCGGCGACACGCCCCGGATTGCCGCCACCAGCGCGTCGGCGAGGTCGCGGCGGTCGGCGGCGAGGTTCGCGAGCGCGCCGTGGGGCTTGACGTAGGCCACCTTCGCCCCGGCGAGGCCCGCAACACCCATCAGCGCGCCCACCTGCGCGGCGACCATCCGGCCCGCTTCCGCCGGGGTCATCGGGATCACCCGGCGGCCGAAGCCTTCGCGGTCGGCGTAGCCGGGGTGGGCACCGATGGTGACGCCCAAGTCTGCCGCCTGACGGAGCGTTTCGTACATGGTCTCCGGGTCGCCCGCGTGGCCGCCGCAGGCGATATTGGCGCTGGTCACGACCTTCAGGATCGCGGCGTCGTCGCCCATCCGCCAGGGGCCGTAGCCTTCGCCGAGGTCGGAGTTGAGGTCGATGCGCATTGTGGTTCCCGGACTGGATTTGGGAGAGGATGACCGGAGGTCGCTGCGGGATCAACCGGCCTTTGGTCAAGCCCCTGTGGAAAATGTCCCTCAGAGGGACAAGTTAACGGGCGTGTAATCGCAAGGGGTTACGGACCGCGTTAGGGAAGTCTTCACAGGTGTTGACGCGCGTTCATCACGTCGAAGGGTGGCGGGGTGAACCCCGCCCTACGTCCCCACCTCATCCTCGATCCGTGCCCGGAACACGTCGGGCATGACCCAGTTCGGGTGGTGGCCGAGCAGCATCTGCAGGAACCCCGCCGAAAACCGCGCCTCGCGGGGCGCGTTCTCGCGGAAGGACCACCATTGGCGCAGGTCGTCGATGGCGGGGTCCACCTGGGTCTTGCCGTGGAATTCCTGCGCGATGGCGGCGGCGTGGACGGACAGGCAGAACATCGTGCAGGCGTAGCCTTCGGGCCAGAAGGCGGCGGCGCTGTCGGGCGCGGCCTTCGTGGGCGCGCCGGACGCCTTGACCGGCATGTCGGCGGTCAGCTCGCGCAGCATGAGCGACGAGACGAATTCAAAGAAGGCGCGCCGCTTGTCTTTTTCGGCGGGCTTCTGCGCCTCGACCTCGGCCAGCCAGCGGACGAAGGCGGCGGCAAGCTTCTTGTCATCCACCACGAAGTCGCAGCCGATGCGCGCGCCGATGGCGGCGATCTGGTCGTGGAAGGCCGTCTTGAACCAGCGAAGCCGCCGGACGGCGATGCGCAGGGGTTCGTTCGTGGGGGGCAGGGCGGGCGGGGGAATCTGTTCAGACATGGGCGGCGTACTTCGCGTAGAGCGCCGACAGGGCGACTTCGTCACGCGCCACGGTGGCGGAGGCCACTTTCGCGGCCAGCGTGACGGCGATGTCGGTCGCGGCGTCCAGCGCCGCATCATCCTCGCCCGTGCGGTCGGATTGCAGCCACAGCATCACGGCAAAGACCGCGACGGGAGCAAGGGCCGATCCCGGCACCCGCGCGGCCTCGTCCGCCGTGGCCCCGCGCACGACGCGGGCGTCGAGGAGGGCCAGGGTCAGGCGGGCGGCGTCGGCCCCCTGCGCGGTGGCGTGAACCTCGCGCGCTGCGGCCTCGCTGACGAAGACGCCGGGCGCGCCGAGGCGGTCGAGGACGGAACGGAGGGCTGCGTAGGTGGCGGCGGCGAAGCGGTGGTCGGCACCGGGGCCGGACAGGTCGTTCAGCGTGGGATGGTCGGGGCCGCCGTCGCCCAGCACGGTCTTTGCCAGCCCCGAGGCCATGCCATCGACGCCGCGCGCGATGCCTTCGACCTCACGCAGGACCGCACCGGCGATGTCGGCGGCGGGCTTGGGCAGGGCGTTCACGGGCAGCGTGTCGGCCAAGGTCTCGCCCCCCCGGCGCAGCATGTGGCGCAGGCCCCGGAGCGCCTCGCGCAGGGGGATCGGGTCAGGGAGGAGGTGCGGCTCTGGCGGCACGGGGGTTTCCGAGTGGGGTGGAGCTACAGCTTACAGTGAATTGGGAGTGTTCCGCACCCCACTTTCTTTCTTCGGTTCACGGAGCGGAGTGAACGTCCCGCCCGCCGTGCCTTGTCGTGAGCCGGACAAGGAAACGCCTGCCGTTTCCCCGGCTCATGCGGGACGATTTGACCTGAAGACGCAGCCGCAGATAACCCCGAGAGGGCAGCGCCTGCTTGGGCGGCGCGAAGCGTCTGCCAAGGGGCAGGCAGGCGCTGCCCGGATCGCCTGAAGCGACCGGGCGGACTGCGAGATCGTCGCGCGTCGGCAAAGTCACGGGCCTTTGCCGACTGAGGCGTTACGGCGGGGGCGCTTTGTCAGGGACGGACTGACCTCGCGATTCCGGTAGAGAGCGGGACGCCCAACACCCCCACCGCCGCGATGTCACCCTGCGCGGCGCGACGTTGCCGCGATGAAGGCGCGCGTGCCTTCGTAGTCCTTCACCCCCGCCTGGCTGCCAAGGCCGGTGGCGTTCTGGGCGGAGGAGGCCTGTCCCATCTCGACCGCCTCGCGCAAGCTCAGCCCCTTGATCAGCCCCGTGGCAAACCCGCCGTTGAAGCAGTCGCCGCAGCCGCAGGTGCAGACGACGTTCACCTGGAACGCAGGCTCATGGAACGACGCGCCGTCACGGCCAAGGTAGAAGGCCCCGTTCGCGCCCAGCGTCAGGATGACGTTCGCGGCCCCCTTGTCGATCAGGAACTGGGCCAGCGCGCGGTTGTCGGTCAGGCCGGACAGGGCGCGCGCCTCGTCCTCGGAGGGCAGGAACCAGTCGGTATGGGGCAAGAGGCGCGCGACCTTGGGCAGGTCGTCGGGGGTGGAGGCGAAGACGTCGAGCGTGGTGATGACGCCGCGCCGTTTCGCCTCGGCCATGATTTCCTCGGTGCGGCCCTGGTCCATCCGGTCCATCAGGCCGACGCCGCCGACATGCAGGATGCGGGTGTCGAGCAGGTCGTCGATCTGGTCGTCGGTGATGTAGAACCCCGCCGTCGCGCCAAGGCGGTGGAGCGCGGGGCGGGCGCCGTCGGGGCGCGTGGTGACGATGGAGGACGAGGTGTAGAAGCCGTCGCAGCGGGCCATCAGTGACGTGTCGATGCCGAAGCGGTTCAGCTTCATCAGCACCCAGTCGCCCATGTCGTCGTTGCCCACACCCCCCACGGCGCGCGATTTCAGCCCGTGCTTGGCCGCGACGATGACCGCGCTGCCTGCGGCACCCGAGACGGCGAGGGTGAAATCCTCGACAAAGTAGGTGTCGGCGTTCGGGGGGATTTGCGTGACCGGGCGGCAGAGGGCGTCGAAGGTGATGAAGCCCATCGAGGTGTAGTCGAAGCGGGGTGTCATGCCGTGATCCTGATGCGCTGTCCGTCAGGGCCGAAGACATACAGCCGCGCGGGGTCGAAGGCCACGCCGATGGGGGTGTCGAGGTCGGCGCGGAAGTCGCGGGCGGCCTTGACCTCGACCATCGCCCCGCCCGCCTGCACCGACAGGTAGGTGATGTCGCCAGTGGGTTCGACGCCGTAGACGGTGCCTTGCGCGTTGGCTTGGTCGGGGGCAACGGGGCGGCAGTCTTCGGGGCGGATGCCCAGCGTGACCTTGCCGCTCAGGGAGGCGGGGCAGGGGGCGGTGATGCCGGGGGCGGTGAAGCGGCCTGCGGTGGCGGTGCCCTCGATCAGGTTCATCGGCGGGCTGCCGATGAAGCCCGCGACGAAGGTGTTGGCGGGGTCGGAATAGATCTCGTCGGGCGTGCCCACCTGCTGAACCTGGCCCTTGTTCATGATGACGATGCGGTCAGCGAGCGTCATCGCCTCGATCTGGTCGTGGGTGACGTAGATGGTGGTGACTTTCAGCTGTTTCTGCAGGTGGCGGATCTGGGCGCGCATCGACGCGCGGAGCTTCGCGTCGAGGTTCGACAGCGGCTCGTCCATCAGGAAGACCTGCGGCTGGCGGACAACGGCGCGGGCAAGGGCCGCGCGCTGCCGCTGGCCGCCCGACAGGGCACCGGGCTTGCGGTCGAGGTAGTCGCCCAGTTCCACCATCGCCGCCGCGCGGCGGATCAGGGCGTCCTGTTCGGTGGCGGGAACCTTCCGCATCCGAAGGGGGAAGCGGATGTTTTCGTAGACGGTCATGTTGGGGTAAAGGGCGTAGCCCTGGAACACCATCGCCACGTCGCGGTCGCGTGCGTCGATGTCGTTCACCACCTCGCCGCCGATGACGACCTCGCCTTCGGTGGGCACCTCCAGCCCCGCGATCATCCGCATCGTCGTGGTCTTGCCGCAGCCCGAAGGGCCGAGGAGGACCAGGAATTCCTCGTCCGCGATGGTCAGCGACATGTGCTGGACGCCGGTGAAGGCGCCGTAGCGCTTGACGATGTTCTTCAGCTCGATCGCGGCCACGGCTTATCCTTTCACGGCGCCCATCGTCAGCCCGCGCGACAGGTGCTTCTGGATCAGGATGACCAGGATCAGCACCGGCAGGAACGCGAGGAACGAGACAAGGGCAATCAGGTTGTAGATCACGCCGTCCGACCCGCCCGAGAAGTTCGCAAGGGCCACCGACATCGTGTAGGCGTTGTCGGTCGACGCGATCAGAAGCGTGAACAGGAATTCGTTGATCGCGAAGATCGCGGCGATGACGGCGGCGGTGATGATGCCGGGCAGGCAGGCGGGGATGATGATTTCCCACAGGATGCGCAGGTCGCTGGCCCCGTCGGTGCGGGCGGCGTCTTCCAGTTCCTTGGGGATGTCCAGCATGTAGCTGCGGATGATCCAGGTCACGAGCGACAGGTTGACCGCGGCATAGACCAGCATCAGCGCCCAGACGGTATCCAGAAGGCCCAGCGTCTTGAACAGGAAGAAGATCGGGATCGCCACGATGGCGGGGGCCATCATGCGGGTGGACAGGATGTAGAAGCCGATGTCGTCGCGCCCACGGAATTCGTAGCGGGCGAGCGCGTAGGCGGCGGGGATCGCCAGGATCAGGTCGATCACCACCGATCCCGCGATGCCGAGGATCGAGTTCCTCAGGTAGTGCCCCACGGGCCAGTCGGCCCAAAGCTGTTCCCACGCGCCCCAGGTGAAGGTGGGCCAGTAGATCGGAACCGCCGTCACGATCTCGTTCCTGGGGCGGAAGGCGATGGTCAGGAACCAGAGCATCGGGGCCAGGCACACGATGGCCCATGTGCCCAGTACCAGATAGCGGACGACGCGGCTTTCGCCCTTGGTGCGGCGGACGGAGGCCATCATGCCCTCGCTGACCGGAAGGCGCGCTTGACGACCGTCTGCGCGACGATGGTGGTCAGGATCAGCATCAGGACGGATGCTGCCGAGGCATAGCCGAAGTTGAACATCCGAAATCCCGTCCGGTAGATGAAATAGCTCATCGTTTCGGTTGCGCCGCCGGGGGACCCTTGGGTCATGATGAACACGTTGGCGAACATCGTGGTGATGTCGATGGCGCGCAGCGTGACCGCCACGGCGATGACGGGGCGCATCATCGGAAGCGAGATGTTCCAGAAAATCTGCGGCCAGGTCGCGCCGTCCAGCCGCGCGGCCTCTTCGGTTTCCTGATCCTGGCTTTGCAGGGCCGCGACGAAGATGATGAACAGGAACGGCGTCCACTGCCAGACATCGGCAACGATGAGCAGCATCCGCGCCCGCCAGACAGACCCGAGAAAGTCGATGTTCTGGCTGACCAGACCGACCCGCATCAAGAGGTCCGATATGATGCGGCCGTCATTGAACGCCAGTTTCCACAGGAAGGCGACCGCCGAGGGCATGAACAGCATCGGCATCAGGAACAGGATGCGCCAGCCTTTCACGAAGGGGTCGCGGTAGGCGTAGTAGGCCAGCGCCAGCGCGATCGTGGTCTGGAGGGCGAGCGAAATGCCCCCGATGACCGCGGTGTTCCACAGCGCCGCCCAGAATTCGCGGTCGTGCAGGATGGCCTGGTAGTTGCCAAGGCCCGTCCAGGTCCACTTGACGAACTTCACGACGTAGAGGCTTTGCCAGATCGCAAACAGGCCAGGGTAGAGCGTGATCGCCAGAAGGTATAGGACGGCGGGGGCGACCAGCAGGTAAGGGAACGCGCGCCGCATCGCGGGCGACCGGCGGCGGGCGCGGCGGATAGTCAGGGGGGCGGCTGCTGCCGCCCCCGCGCCTTTCGATGTGGCAACGTCGGCCATGCGTCAGAACGGCAGGGCCTTGCCCGCGCCGACATACATGCCGGGCGCGGCGTCGGCATAGGCGATGGGGCCTGCGCCGTCCTTGAAGCCGTTCTTCTCCATGATCGACTTCCACGCGGCCTGGCCGTTCTCCAGCGCCTCCTTGGCCGAGATCTGGCCGGTGACGGCGCGGTTGATCTCGTTGCCCAAGGCCTGCTCCATCTCGAACATGCCGGGCAGGCGCGGGGCGCACCAGGCGTGTTCCAGGCTGTCGCCCCAGACCTTGAGCGGTTGGCTGACCTTTTCCAGGGCCGCGTTCTTCAGCACCGACTTGTAGCCCGGGGCCACGCCGTTCGCGTTGGCCTCGTTCATCGCCATGATCGACGCGGTGGTCAGGAAGGCCAGCATCAGGAACGCGCCTTCGGGGTTCTGGCTGGTCGCGGCCACGCAGGACGTGGACCCGGCGATGTTCGGGGGCGCGAAGACACCGCCGTCGATGCGGGGTTCGTAGATGGTGACGAAGTCGTCCACGATCTTCGACTGGTCGGGGCGCATCGCCTGGGTGCCCGAATCCTGCCAGCTGATGTTGGCGGCCAACTGGCCGCCCAGCCACGCCGCCCTGTTTTCCGGCCAGCCCGCGCCCGAGGCACCTTCGATGGCGTTCTTCTGCAGCGCCATGATGATGTCCATCGCCTTCATGCCGGCATCGGTGGCCAGCGTCGGATTCCACTTGTCGTCGAACAGCTGCATCCCGGCCTGCGCCGCGATGTGTTCCCAGGTGTAGGTGGACCAGAATCCGCGCGCCAGCATCATGCCCACGCCCGACACGCCGCCGCCCAGCTTGTTCGCCTCGGTGGTGATGCGGATCAGCTCGTCGTAGGTCGGGACCGACTTCGACTTGTCGATGGGCCCGCCCAGGATCTTTTCCATGATCGACTTGCGCAGGTGCACCATCTGGATGTCGCAGTCGAAGGGAATGCCGACGAGCTTGCCGCCGACATAGCCGTAGTTCAGCCGGTAGGTGTCGTAGAAGTCATCCAGCGGCAGCTTCCACTTGTCGGCGTATTCGCCAAGGTCGGCCAGGAAGCCGGGGGCCGCAAAGTCGCCCAGCCAGGGCGAGAAGAACTGCAGCGCGTCGAAAGACGCATTGCCCGAGACGAATTCGGCGACGGCCTTGTCGTAGAAGCTGTCATCGGGGATCGGAACCAGCTCGACCTTGATGCCGGATAGCTGTTCGAAGGGCTTCAGCCCGTCGGCGGCGGAATCCGCGTCGGCCGCGCCGATGGCAAAGCGCACGACCTTGCCCGCCTGTTCCTTGCGGACGGCTTCCCAGTCCACCGTACGGATCCAGTCCTTGGCCGGGTCCCACAGCGGGTCGTTGGTCATGTTGTAGAGCTTGCGGTAATCCTCGCGCACGTAGCCCTCGACCGAAATCTTGTCGAGAACCGACTGCGGATCGGGCAGGTCCGATTGCGCGAAGGCGGGGGTCTTCAGGGTTGCCACGCCCGCAGCGGCCCCGAAGGCCGCCCCCGTGCGCAGGAACGAACGGCGGGATACGCCGGTCCGGATTAGGGTCATTCGAGCTGTCCTCCCTTGGGTGATGATAGTCTTGGCGGCGCCGCCTGTCAGTCTGGGGTCGCATGTGGCCCCCTCCCTTCCACATGCGGCGCAGCGTGAACTTTCGTTTCACCATGTTATACTGTGTGCGAAGGCCTTCCCCTGTCAATCGCCTTATTCATGCCGGTTTTCTGCGGTGCAGCACGAACTTTGGATTGACAGAAGAACAAATGTGCATAGTGATAGCGCCCAAGCAAGGGAGTATCCGCATGCCCACCAACGTCGCCCTGACCGGACTTGCCCGCGATCTGGCCGCGCGTGCCGATAGCGGGCGGCCGATTCGGATCGGGCTGGTGGGCGCGGGCGAGATGGGGACGGACATCGTCGCCCGCGTCGCCCACATGCGGGGCATCGAGATCGGCGCGATCAGCGAGATCAACCCCCAGGCCGCCGCGCGGGCCGTGACCATCGCCTATGGCGACCCCGACCGGGGGCAAGCCACCGCGACGACCGATGCGCTGAACGCGGCGATCGAGGGCGGGCGCATCGCGCTGACGTCGAAGGTCGATACGCTTTTGGAATCGGGGCTGATCGACGTAGTGGTCGATGCGACCGGGGTTCCGGCGGTGGGGGCCGAGATCGGGCTAACCGCGATGGAGCGCGGCAAGGACCTGGTGATGATGAACGTCGAGGCCGACGTGACCATCGGGGCCTATCTGCGCGCCGAGGCCGAGCGGCTGGGCGTGGTCTATTCGCTGGGCGCCGGGGACGAGCCGTCAAGCTGCATGGAGCTGATCGAGTTCGTGAGCGCGATGGGCCACCGCATCGTCAGCGCGGGGAAGGGCAAGAACAACCCCCTGAACATCGACGCCACCCCCGACGCCTACACCGAAGAGGCGACCCGGCGGCACATGAACCCGCGGATGCTGGTCGAGTTCGTGGACGGGTCGAAGACGATGGTCGAGATGGCGGCCATCGCCAACGCGACGGGCCTTTTGCCCGACAAGCCGGGGATGCACGGTCCTGCCTGCACGCGCGAGGAGCTGAACAAGGTGCTGGTCCCCGCCAGCCACGGCGGCGTCCTGTCATCGAACGAAGGCCGGGTGGACTATTCCATCGGCAAGGGCGTGGCGCCGGGCGTGTTCGTGGTGGCCGAGATGGACCACCCCCGCATCCGCGAGCGGATGGAAGACCTGAAGATGGGGCAGGGGCCCTACTTCACTTTCTTCCGGCCCTATCACCTGACGTCGCTGGAAGTGCCGCTGACCTGCGCTCGCGCGGTTCTGTACCGCAAGGCCGACATGGTGCCGATGGCGCGGCCCGTGGCCGAGGTCTGCGCGGTCGCGAAGCGCGACCTGAAGGTGGGCGAGACCTTGGACCAGATCGGTGAATACACCTACCGCGCCTGGATCATGACGGTGCCTGACGCGAAGGCGGCGGGGGCAATCCCGTGCGGATTGCTGGCGGGGGCGAAGGTCACGGCCCCGGTGGCGAAGGGCGGGCTGATCACCACGGCCAACTGCGCGCTGCCTGCGGGCAGCAAGATCGCGGCCTTGCGCGCGCGGCAGGATGCGATGCTGGGGGCATGATGGACGGAAGCGCCGAAGCCCGCATGGTGGACAACCGCCCCTTCGCCTTGCGCCACTTCGCGCCCGATGTGCTGCGCGAGGCCTTGCGGAAGATGCACCTGATCCGCCGGTTCGAGGAAGGGGCCGAGGACAGCTATACCCGTGGCCTGATCCACGGCACGATGCACCTGTCCATCGGGCAAGAGGCGTCGGCGGTCGGCGCGTGCCTGGAGCTGACGGACGCCGACAAGATCACCTCCACCCATCGTGGCCACGGCCACTGCATCGCCAAGGGCGCGGATGTGGGGCGGATGTTCGCGGAGTTCTTCGGCAAGGAAACCGGCTATTGCCACGGGCGCGGCGGGTCGATGCATATCGCGGACGTGAAGACCGGTAATCTGGGTGCGAACGGCATCGTGGGCGGGGGGCTGCCCATCGCGGTCGGCGCGGCGCTGACGGCCAAGCGTCTGGGGCGGCCGGATGTGACGGTCTGCTTCTTCGGGGACGGGGCGAACAACGAAGGCGCGTTCCACGAGGCGCTGAACATGGCGTCGGTCTGGAAGCTGCCGGTGATCTTCGTCTGCGAAAACAACGGCTATGGCATGTCCACCTCGGTTGCACGCTCCACCGCCGTGCCGCGCATCGCCGACCGGGCGGCGGCCTACGGGATGCCGGGGGCCACGGTGGACGGGAACGACCTGTCGGCGGTGGCCGAGGCGATGCACCGCGCCGTTGCCCGCGCGCGGGCGGGCGAGGGGCCGAGCCTGATCGAGAACGTCACCTACCGCTGGCGCGGGCATTCCAAGTCCGACCGGAACCGCTATCGTACCAAGGACGAGATCGAGGGCTGGATGGCCCGCGACCCCATCGCGCGGTTCCAGGCTGACCTGATCGCGCATGGGGTGCTGACCGAGGCCGAGGCCGACGATATTGCCGCCTCTGCCGTGGCCGAGGTGCAAGCGGCCATCGACTTCGCCAAGGGGAGCCCCGCGCCCGCCGTAACCGAGGTTACGCGCTACGTCCACGCGGGCGCGTAGACCATGAACGCCGCCGCCCCCGACGGTGCCTTGCGCACCCTCAGCTACGCCGAGGCGATCCGCGAGGCGATGGCGATTGCGCTGGAAGCCGACCCCACGGTCGTCCTGATGGGCGAGGATATCGGCGTCTACGGCGGGGCGTTTCAGGTGACGCTGGACCTGATCGACCGCTTCGGCCCTGACCGCGTGATGGACACGCCGATTTCCGAGCTTGGCGGGGCGGGCGTGGCTGTGGGCGCGGCGCTGACGGGCCTGAAGCCGATCTTCGAGTTCCAGTTCAGCGACTTTGCCACGCTGGCGATGGAGCAGATCGTCAATCAGGCGGCGAAGCTGCGCTACATGCTGGGGGGCGAGGCGTCGGTGCCGGTGGTGTTCCGCATGCCCGCCGGGTCGGGCACCGGCGCAGCGGCGCAGCACAGCCAGAGCCTGGAGGCCTGGTTCGGCCATGTGCCGGGGCTGAAGGTTGTCCAGCCCTCCACCCCTGAGGACGCGAAGGGGATGCTGCTGGCCGCGCTGGAGGACCCCGACCCGGTCCTGATCTTCGAGCACAAGCTTCTCTACAAGATGCGCGGGCCGGTGCCCGAGGGGCATTACACGACGCCCTTGGGCAAGGCTTCGGTGCGGCGCGAGGGGCGCGACCTGACCATTGTGGCCAGTTCGATCATGGTGCACCGCGCTTTGGAGGCGGCGGGGCGGTTGGCGGCTGACGGCATCGAGGCCGAGGTGATCGACCTGCGGTCTGTGCGGCCGGTGGACCGCGAGACGATCCTGGCCTCGGTGCGCAAGACCGGGCGGCTGATGGTGGTGTACGAGGGCGTCAAAAGCTATGGCGTGGGGGCCGAGATCAGCGCGATGGTCGCGGAATCGGATGCGTTCGATTTCCTCGATGCGCCGATCCTGCGGCTGGGCGGGGCCGAGGCGCCGATCCCCTACAACCCCGATCTGGAGCGCGCCGCCGTGCCGCAGGCCGACGGGATCGAGGCCGCCGCGCGCCGTCTGATGGCGCGTCAGGTCTGACGCGCGATGCCGGTCGAGGTGATCCTGCCCAAGGTGGACATGGACATGTCCCACGGCACCATCGCGGTCTGGCATGTGGCCGAGGGCGAGGCTGTGGCCAAGGGTGCGGCGCTGTTCGACATCGAGACGGACAAGGCCGCGATGGAGGTCGAGGCCCCGGCCTCCGGTCGGCTGCGCCATGTGGCGGCAAGCCCCGGCGACAAGGTGGCGGTTGGGACGGTGCTGGGGTGGATCTACGCCGAGGGCGAGGCGGAGGGGCCGCCGCCCGGCCCCGTGCCAGAGGTCGGGGACGATGCGCCTGCCGTGGTTGTGGCCCCGGCGGCCCCCGCTCCGGAGGCCGCTCCCGCGTCCGATGTGGCGGTTGTCACCGCCCTGCGCGCCACCCCCGCCGCGCGCGCCCTGGCGCGCAGCGCGGGCGTTGACCTTGCGCCCGTCCCCGGCACCGGCCCCCTGGGTCGCATCCAGCGCGACGATGTGGCCGGGGCGATTGCCGCCCGCGCGCCCGTGGTGCCCGAGGTTTTGGCGGCCCCGGCGGGATGGGTGGCGGAAGCGGGGGCGCTGCATGTCTCGCGCAGTGCCGGGACGGGGACGCCGCTGGTCCTGATCCACGGGCTTGCCGCTGACAGCCAGGGCTGGGCTCCGCTGGAAAAGGCGCTGGGAAGGGGGCGGGCGATCCTGCGGATCGACCTGCCGTGCCACGGGCGCTCGCCAAGGCGGGCGGTGCGGTCTTTCGCCGATCTGTCGCGGATGGTGGTGGAGGCGCTCGACGCCAGTGTTGGGGACGGGCCGGTGCATGTGCTGGGCCATTCGCTGGGCGGGGCGCTGGCGCTGGCGCTGGCCGATATCCGGCCCCGCCGGGTCGCGAGCCTGGCGCTGATCGCGCCCGCGGGGCTGGGGCCGGAGATTGATGCGGGTGCCCTGGGCGGCATCATCCGCGCCAGCCGCACCGAGACGCTTGCCCCCTGGCTGCGCCGCCTGACGGCCACGCCCGAGGGCATATCCAACGACTTCGCCCGCGCGGCGATGGCCAGCCGGGCGGACCCCGCCCTGCGCGCGGCGCAAGTGGCGATGGCGGACGCGTTGTTTGCCGACGGGACGCAGACCTTCGACCTACGGCCCGCCTTGTCGCGCCTCACCGCGCCCACCGCGATCCTGTGGGGGCGGGAGGACCACATCCTGCCCTACCGCCACGCGCTTGCGGCGGACGGTGAAATCGCTATCCATCTCATCAAGGGGGCGGGGCACATCCCCCATGTCGAATGCCCGGACGTTGTGGCCGCGATCCTGTCGCGGCACATCGCCGGGACAAAGGCGGGGATGGCAGACCCCCGCTGAAGGGGACGGCCATGCAGCTTTCAACACCGGGTGCCGCACCCGCCAGCGAGGCAGACCGCCTGCGCGCCCGCGCCGTGTGGCTGTATTACGTCGAGGGCTGCACCCAGAACGACATCGCCACGCAACTGGGCATCAACCGGGTGATGGTCGTCCGCCTGCTCGCGGATGCGCGGCGGCGGAACGAGGTTCGGGTGACGATCTCGGCCCCCCTGGCCGATCTGGTCGATCTGGAACGCCAGCTTGAGACGCGCTTTGACATCCGCCGCGTGATCGTCGCCCCGTTCGGCGACCCCGAGGGCGACCCCGTGCGGGTGATCGCGGCGGCGGCGGGGAACTTCATCTCGGGGCAGATGCGGTCGGGGATGACGGTGGGCGTGGGCTGGGGGCGGACACTGTACAACACGCTGCCCTTCATCACCGGCACCACGCTGGACGATTTCCGCGTCGTGTCGCTGCTGGGCGGCATCGCCACCGCGCGGCGCTTCAATCCCGCCGAATTCGCCTGGCAGTTCGCCGAGCTGTTCCAGGGCGAAGGCTTCCTTGTCCCCGCCCCCGCCGTGGTGGACAGCCCCGAGACGAAGCACGCCCTTCTGGAACGCTGCGGGCTGGCCGCGATCTTCGAGATGGCCGACAATCTGGACATGGCGCTTTTGTCCGTGGGCGGCATCACCACGATGACCACCAGCTACCGGTCGGGCTACATCAGCGAAAGCGACCGGCGGTCGCTGATCGAGGCGGGGGCGGTGGGGGATGTGCTGTACAACTTCATCGACAAGGACGGTGCGCCCGTCGCCCACGACGTGAACGACCGCGTGATCTCGGTTGCGCTGCCGCGCCTGCGCCGCGCGCCCGAGCGGGTGCTGATCTCGGGCGGGCGGGAGAAGCGGGTGGCGCTGGCGGCGGCGATCCGGACGGTGGCTCCCACGACGCTGATCACGGATGAACAGACGGCCCGGCATCTGGCGGGGGCCGATTGACGCACTGCGCCATTTGTCGCCTTTCTGCCGGGTGACGGCGAAAAGCCGATACTCAGCCCCTGCATCGAGCGGCAAGACTCCGTGTCAAAGGGGGCCGGGATGGACGCGATCCAAGACTACCACATGCTGATCGACGGTGCCTGGGTGCCCGCATCCGATGGCGCGGCCTTCGACAGCCTGTCGCCCCTGACCGGCGCCCCCTGGGCGCGCATCCCCGAGGCGACCGAGGCGGATATCGACCGCGCCGTCCGGGCGGCTGACAGGGCCGGAACGACCGGCCCCTGGGCCACGATGACGCCCACCCAGCGGGGCAAGTGCCTGCGAAAGCTGGGTGACCTGCTGGCCGAGCGGTCCGAGGCGCTGGGCGAGGCCGAGACGCGCGACACCGGCAAGATGCTGAAGGAAACGCGCTGGCAGGCAAAGTACATCGCGGAGTTCTTCCACTTCTTCGCCGGGGCCGCCGACAAGATCGCAGGCGAGGTTCTGCCCATCGACAAGCCCGACCTGTTCGTCTTCACGAACCGCGAACCTTTGGGCGTGGTGGCCGCGGTGGTGCCGTGGAATTCGCAGCTGTTCCTGGCGGCGGTGAAGCTGGGGCCTGCCTTGGCGGCGGGGAATACGGTTGTGCTGAAGGCATCCGAACATGCCTCGGTTCCCATGCTGGACTTCGGGCGGTTGTTTGACGAGGCGGGGTTTCCGCCGGGTGTGGTGAACATCGTCACAGGGCACGAGGCGGCGGGCAAGGCGCTGACCAGTCACTCTTTGGTGGCGCGGATCGCCTTTACCGGCGGGCCGAATGCGGCGCGGCACATCGTGCGGAATTCGGCGGAGAATTTCGCCGAAGTGTCGCTGGAACTTGGCGGCAAGTCGCCCTTCATCGTGTTCGCCGACGCCGATATCGACAGCGCGGTGAACGGCTGCATGGCGGGGATTTTTGGCGCGACCGGGCAAAGCTGCGTGGCCGGGTCGCGGCTGATCGTTCAAGACAGCATCGCGGATGACTTCCTCGACCGCCTGACAAAAGCCGCCAAGGCCATCCGCATCGGCGACCCGATGGACGATGCGACCCAGATGGGGCCGCTATGCACCGAAGGGCAGTTGCGGCACATCGAACACCACGTCGCGCTGGCGCAGGAGCAGGGGGCCAAACTTCTGACCGGGGGCCGCCAGCCCCCCGGCCTTGGCCTGACCTACTACGAACCTACGATCCTCGACTGCCCCCGGCCCGACCTAACCGTTGTGGATACCGAGCTGTTCGGGCCGGTCCTGTCCGTGCTGCGCTTCAAGACCGAGGACGAGGCCATCGCGCTGGCCAACCGGTCGGTCCACGGCCTTGCCGCCGGGGTCTTCACGCTGAACGGCGCGCGGCAGATGCGCGTGGCCCGCGCGATCCGCGCCGGGATCGTCTGGGTCAATACTTACCGCGCCGTGTCGCCCATCGCGGCCTTTGGCGGGGTCAAGGGGTCAGGGTACGGGCGGGAAAGCGGGTTCCAGGCGATGTGGGACTACACGCGGCCCAAGACGATCTGGGTGAACACTTCGGCCGAGCCTGTCGCCAACCCCTTTGTCATGCGCTGACTGCGGAGAATACGGATGAAGTTCCAGCTTGCCATCAACATGGAGCGGATGGACGACACGCTCGACATGCGCGATGTCGCGCGCCACACGCTGGAGATGGTGCAGATGGCCGACGCGGGCGGGTTCAGCATCGCCTGGGCAGCGGAGCATCACGCGCTGGAAATGACCATCGCGCCGAACCCGTTTTCGATCCTGACCTGGTGGGCCGGGGAGACGAGCCGCATCCGCCTGGGCACGGCGGTCATCGCCGCGCCCTACTGGCACCCGATCAAGGCGGCGGGGGAGGCCGCGTTCGTGGACCTGATCTCGGGCGGGCGGCTGGAATTCGGGATCGGGTCGGGGGCGTACCAGCGCGAATTCGACCGGATGCGCCCTGGGCTGAAGCAGACGGATGCCTGGCGCTACATGCAGGAGATGCTGCCGGTGATCCGTGCCCTGTGGAAGGGTGATACGGCGCATGAGGGGCAGTTCTGGTCCTTCCCGACCTCGACGTCCGTTCCGAAGCCCCTGCAGGCCGAGGTTCCCGTCTGGGTCGCGGCGCGCGCGCCCGTCACCTACGACTATGCCGTCAAGCACGGTTGCAACATCCAGTCCTGGCCCCTGACGCGGGGCATGGACGAGGCGCAGACCTATATGGACCGCATGGCCGAGGCGATGGCGAACAACCCCGGTAAACCGCGCCCCAAGATGGCGATGATGCGCCACACCGCCGTCTATGACCGGGCCGAAGACTGGATCGTGCCGGTCCGCGCGGCGCAGCGGCAGCTGAGCCAGTTCGAGAACCTGTTCAAGAACATGGGTGACGTGGAGAACGGCTTTCCGAAGTCGATCCCCTTCGACCAGCTGGGCAACCGCGCCGAATACGACCCGCAGATGCTGACCACGAACCTGATGTTCGGCACGCCTGACCAGGTGATCGAGAAGCTGAAGCTGTATCAGGCGCTGGGGGTGGATGAATTCATCTACTATGCGTCGCTGGGCCTTGGTCTGAAGGAGCAGAAACGCTCGATGGAGCTGTTCTGCCGCGAGGTCATCCCGGCCTTCGCCTGACCGCCGCGCTTTACCCAGCAGACGGCGTCGAAAACGCCCGGTTCGCCGGATAGACCCCCGCCTGCCGGGCGGACAGCGCAGCCCAGTCCGCCGCCGCCGCAGGGTCGGGAACCGAGGCCAGCGTGGGCGCGGTCATCCCGTCAGCCGCACCGGCGAAGCCGTCATACCACCCCGCCCCCACCGCCGCCGAGATGCCCGCGCCCAGCGCCGAGGCCTCGTCCGACCGGCCCCGGAACACGGGCAGTCCGGTCGCGTCGGCGATCATCTTTTGCCAGAGCTTGCTGGACGCCCCGCCGCCGATGACGACGATCCGCGACAGAGGCACGCCCGCGCCGCGCATCTGGGCCAGCGCGCGGGCGAATTCCAGCGTCAGCGCCTCGAGCGAAGCGCGGTAGAGGTGGCCCATCCCGGTATCGGCGGACAGGCCGGTGAAAGTGGCCCGTGCGGTTTCGTCCCAGTGCGGGTCCATCACGCCGGTCAGGTAGGAGCAGACGGTGACGCCGCCCGACCCCACGGGCAGGGCCGCCGCCTGCGATTCCAGCCGGGTGAACACGGAGGGGTCGGCACGGCCGCCGCCGAAGGTGTCGATCAGCCAGTTGACGAAGAACGCGCCCGCCAGCTGCACGGTTTCCAGCAGGTAGCCCTCGCCCGTCTGCGAGATCAGGGTGCGCCAGTAGCGGCTGAGGTCGGGGTTGGCCGACCAGGCGCCGCCGACCAGTGCGGTGCCGAGGTTCAGGTAGACCGTGCCGGGCGTGACCGCCCCCGCCCCCAGTGCCGCGCAATGCCCGTCGCCGCCTGCGGCGAAGACGGGCAGCCCTTCGGGCAGGCCGGTCAGCGCGGCGGCGGCGGCTGAAACCGTGCCCACCCGCGCGCCGGGGCGATGCACGGGCGGCAGCAGGGACAGGGGCAGGCCGATGGCGCCCATCACCTTGTCCGACCAATGTTTCCCCGCGATGTCAAAGAGGCCGAAGTTGTCCGCACTCGTCCAGGTCGCGGCAGGCGCTCCGGTCAGGTGCAGGGTCAGCAGGTCGTGCACCGACAGGACGCGTTCCACCCGCGCCATCAGGGCCGGGTCGGTGGCGGCGAAGTGGTGCAGGCGGTAGGCGCAGGGCACGACGTCCACCGGCTTGCCGGTGATGCGGTGCATCGCCCCTTCGCCCAGCACGCGCGTCATATCGGCGACCGACGCTTTCGCCCGGCGGTCGAACCACAGCGTCGCGGGGGCGAGTGGCATGCCCGCGTGGTCGGTGAACACCATCGTCTCGCGCTGGTTCGAAATGGCGAGGCCGTCCAGCGTGGCGGGGTCGATTTGTGCGGTCGCTGCCCGCAGGGCGGCCTGAGCCGCCGTCCACCACTCGCCCGCGTCCTGTTCGGCGCGGATCGCATCCGGCGTGCGGATCGTGTGGGACGCGCGGCCCTCGGCGACCGGGCGGCCCTCGGCATCCCAGACCACCGCCTTGACCGACTGGGTGGAGCTGTCCAGCCCGATGACATAGCGGCCGCTTGCCGGGCGGTCCGGGCGCGGGCCACGGTACGAGTCGGGGTCGGTCATCGTCGTCTCCGGTCCTTGAACGGGGTCGGTCAGCGGGCGAGCAGCGCCTCGGCGGTGGGCAGGTCGGTCACGACATGGGTGGCATAGCCTGCGGCCAAAGTCGCCTGCATTGCGTCGATCTTGCCCGCTCCCCCACCCAGGCAGATGCGGGCGCGCACCTTCCGCAGCTCGTCCAGTGTGATGCCCACCTGCCGGTCGTCGTGTGGCCCGCCCAGCGCGCGCCCCTGCGCGTCGATGAAACGGCCGATGATGACGGCCTTGGCCCCCCGCGCGATGTAGTCGGCGATCTCGGCGTCCGAGGCGATGGCGGCGGCGCGCACGGTGGCGGCGGGGCCAATATCACCCACCCCGAACAGGATGCGGTCGGTGGCGTGGATCAGCTCGAACTGGCGTTGCAGTACGGGCTCGGCCAGCAGCGCGGCCTTCAACTCGGGGCTGGATAGGATCGCGGGGGCCAGCAGGTTCACGCAGCGCGCCCCGATCCGGCTGGACAGGATCGAGGTGCAAAGCTCGGGCGAGAAGTCGGGCGCACCCAGGCTGCTGCCCGACACCTGCACCACCGTCAGGTCGCGGCGCGGGGCAGGCAGGGTGATCTGGCCTGCCGCCGACAGGACCGTGCGCCCCCAGGCGACGCCGATGGTGTCGCCATCCTCGATCTGGTCGGCCAGCACCCGCGCCCCCGCCGCACCCAGCCGCTGGGTCAGGGGAAGCGTGTCGTTGGCGGGCACCACAAAGGCGCCGTCCAGCCCGTATCGCGCCATCAGGGCACGGGCGGCGGCGGTGCGGGCGTTGGCGGCGGGGCTGATCGTGACCGACACGATGCCCCGGTCCCGTGCCTCGGCCAGGTAGTTGACGATGGTGGCGCGGCTGACGTTCAGGCGGGACGCGATCTCGCTCTGCGTCATCTGGTCGGCGTAGTAGAGCCAGGCCGCCCACATCACCACGTCGTCGAATTCGACGGGCAGGCGCGTTGCATCGGGCCGGTGGTCCGGCGCAGGGTCGGCAGGCCGCTCTGCAACGGGATCGGTCACGCCTCCCTCCCCGAAGACGTTGCCCCTTGACGCTCAGGCTTACGAGTGGCCCATGACCTTTGTCAATCTGCGCTGGCAGATGCCATTGACAGGTGACAAGGACGGGTGGCAGAAGTCTGGAAGATGGGCCCGGGTCCGCCCCTTCGGCCGGACGGAGAGATTCCATGAACAGCGCATCGCGCCCCGCCCTTGCCACGGGTGCCCCCGCCGGGGGCTGGACGGCGCTGATCGACGACATGGTTGCGGGCACCTGGGTGAACCCCGAGACGGGCAAGACTGCGAAGGTGCCTTACGACAGCATCGTCATCCGCGACACGCTGGACGGGGGCGAGGCCGATCTGGTGGCGGCGCTGGAGCTGGGCGACAGCTTCACGGTTGTGTCGGACACCGCCACGGAAGGCGCGATGGGTGCGCGGGTGGCGAAGGCGCTGCACGCGCTGGGCCCGGTGGAAACGGTGGTGCTGGACCATCCCCATGCCGACATGGCGCATGTGCGGATGCTGAGCGAAAGGCTGACCGGGCCGGGCGCTGTGATCGCCGTGGGGTCGGGCACGATCAACGACCTGTGCAAGTACGTCACCGGCCTGCAGGGCCGCCGCTATGCGGTGTTCGGCACGGCGGCGTCGATGAACGGCTATACCTCGACCACCGCGTCGATCACGCTGGACAGCGGGCTGAAGGTGTCGCTGCCGTCGCACGCGCCGTCGGGGTTCTTCGTGGACCTGGGCGTGCAGGCGGCGGCCCCTCGGCACCTGTCGGCGGCGGGCTTTGCCGATTGCATGGCCCGGTCGGTCGCGCAGGTAGACTGGTGGATGTCGCACCGGCTGTTCGGGACCTATTACTCTGACCTTCCCTTCCTGATGCAGGCCGCCGATGAGACGGCCATGAACGCCCGCGCGAGCGGCATTGCGGGCGGGTCGGTGGAGGCGAACGGCTACCTGCACCGTGTGCTCACGCTCTGCGGGCTGGGCGTGTCGTTCACCGGCGTGTCGAACCACGGGTCGATGGGCGAGCACCAGATTTCGCATTACATCGACTGTTTCGCGGGCGACCGGCACCCCGGCACGCTGCATGGCCAGCAGGTGGGCGTGGCAGTGCTGACGATGGCGCGGCTGCAGGCGGCGATGCTGGCGATGGAGAAGGCCCCGACCCTGCGGCCCACGGTGATCGACGCGGCCGACATGGCCCGCCGGATGGGGCCGGAAGTCGCTGGCCAGTGCCAGAAGGACATTGCGCCCAAGGTGTTCGACGCCGCCGCAACCGATGCGCTGAACGACAAGCTGTGTGCGCTGTGGCCCGACCTGCGCCGCGAATGCTCGGCCTTCGCGGTGCCGTCGGCCGAGCTTGACCGCCTGCTCGCCGCCGCTGGAGGCCCCCGGACGGCCGCCGATTTGGGCGTTCCGGCAGACTTCTACCGCGAGGCCGTGGTCCACTGCCGCGAGATGCGCAACCGCTATTCCTTCCTCGACATCGCCGCCGACGCGGGGATGCTGGCCGATTTCGCGGCGGGCGAGGCATGACGGCCCACGCCGCCATCGGCGCAATGCGGCCCCTGGCCGAGATGCCGGTGCAGGCCGCGCGGGATGTGCGCGTGGTCTTTTGCGACATCGACGACACGCTGACGCATGAGGGGCGGCTGCCTGCCGTTGCCTATCAGGCGGTGGAGCGGCTGGCGGATGCGGGCATCGCGGTTGCGCCGATCACCGGGCGCCCCGCAGGCTGGTGCGACATGATCGCCCGGTTCTGGCCGGTGGCGGGGGTGGTGGGCGAAAACGGGGCCTTCTACTTCGCCTATGACGCCGCCAACCGCCGGATGCGCCGCATCTTCGCCCTGTCCGACGCCGAGCGTGCCGAAGGCCGCCGCCGTCTGGAACGGGTCCGCGCCCGCGTGCTGGCCGAGGTTCCGGGCTGCGCCATCTCCGCCGACCAGACCTACCGCGAGGCCGACCTGGCCGTCGATTTCTGCGAGGACGTGGCCCCTCTGCCGCCCGCCGCCGTGGACCGCATCAAGGCGATCTTCGAGGAAGAAGGCGCGGTGGCGAAAGTGTCGTCGATCCACGTCAACGGCTGGTACGGGGCCTATGACAAGCTGACGATGACCCGCCGGTTCGCGTCAGAGGTGCTGCACCTCAACATCGACCGCAACGGCCATCTTGCCGCCTTTGCGGGCGACAGCCCCAACGACGCGCCGATGTTCGGGTTCTTCGCCAACGCCGTGGGCGTGGCCAATGTCATGGCCTTCGCGGATCGACTGGAGGCCAAGCCCGCCTATGTGACCACAGGTGCAGGCGGATACGGGTTTGTGGAACTGGCCGACCGGCTGATCGCGGCGCGGACAGGCTGAGAAGAATCGGTCCGAACCCCGGGCGCACATCGGGGGCGGGCCAGACAAGGGAGGATCGGAATGCCCACCGCGCGGCTCAAGCGCTTTGCCATATCGGAGTCTCCGATCCCCTGGCTTGCGCCGCTGGTCGCTCTGCTTCTGGTCTTCACGATCTATCCCCTGTTCTACAACATCTGGCTGAGCTTTCACGAATTCGCGGCGATGAAGCGCAAGCTGGTCTTCGTGGGTTTCGACAACTGGGTGCAGCTGTTCCACGACGACCGGTTCTGGGTGTCACTGGGCGTCACCTTCACCTACTTCGCCATCGCCCTTGTCATCGAGCTGATCCTCGGGCTCGCCATCGCGCTGCTGTTGGATGCCGAGCTGCCGGGTTTTGGCGCGGCGCGGGCGATGCTGACCATGACGCTGGTGATCCCGCCCGCCATCGTGGGGATGATGTTCCTGCTGATGCAGGACCCGCAGTTCGGGGTGCTGACCTGGATGCTGGACGCGGTGGGCGTCTTGCCCAAGGGCACGCCGATCCTGTCCACTTCGTCCCTGGCGCTGGTCGGCGTGCTGGTGGCCGAGATATGGCAGTGGACGCCCTTCATGGTGCTGATCTTCCTCGCTGGTCTGCGCGCGCTGCCGCCCGAGCCCTATGAGGCGGCGATGATCGACGGGGCGTCGGCCTGGCAGATGTTCCGCCGCCTGACCCTGCCGATGATGTCCCGCGTGATCGCGGTCGCCATCCTTCTGCGCGGGATCGACCTGTTCCGGGCCTTTGACTACATCTTCACGATGACCTCGGGTGGCCCGGGCGAGGCGACCTACGCGCTGTCCTACTATGCCTGGCAATCGACCTTCACGAACCTGAAATGGGGCTACGGCGCGACGCTGAGCCTGGTGACGCTGGTCATCATCATGGTCTTCGCAAACGTCTTCATCCGCGTCTTCAAGGTCAGGTGGTAGGCAATGCCGCAAAGCGCCTTTGCCCGCACTGCCCGCACCATCGCCGCCTGGATCGTGGTGCTCATCTTCGTCTTTCCGATCTACTTCTGGGTGTCCGTCGCGTTCCGGGACGGCAAGGAAATCTTCGCCTGGCCGCCCATCATCGCCGACATCCACCCCACCGTCGCCAATTTCGAGAAGGTCTTCGGCATCTCGCTGGGCTTTGGCTACGGCACACAGGAAACGGTCGATCCCGGCGGCGGCAACTTCTACATGGCGCCCCGCGTGTGGGACACCATCGTCGTGGCCTGCCTGTCCACGCTGCTGGCGATCACGGTCGCCACCTTCGCGGCCTATGCCCTGTCGCGGATGCAGTTCCGGGGGCGGCACGCCTTCGTCAACTGGGTCCTGTCGACGCGCATGATGCCGCCCATCGCGGTAGCGATCCCGATGTTCTTCATCTTCAAGTCGCTGCGCCTTCTGGACAGCTACACCGGCCTTGTCCTGATCCACGCGGTGATGAACCTGCCGCTGGCGGTTCTGCTGATGAAAAGCTTCTTCGACGACATCCCCGCCGACATCGACGAAAGCGCCATGCTGGATGGCGCGTCGCGCTGGCTCACGTTCCGGCGGATCGTGCTGCCGATGACGAAGGGCGGCATCGCGGCGACGGCGGTTCTGTGCTTCATCTTCAGCTGGACCGAGTTCCTGTTCGCGCTGACCCTGACGCAGACCGGCATCAAGACCGTGCCCGTCGTGTCATCGACCTTCGTCACCTCGATTGGCACGGCCTGGGGCAACATGGCGGCGCTGGGGGCGGCGGCCATCGTGCCTGCGTTCATCGTGATCCTCTTGGTGCAGCGGCATCTGGTGCGCGGCCTGACGATGGGGTCCTTGAAGCAGTAGGTTTTGGGGCCGGGAAACCGGCCCCGGCGGGAAGACCGGCACCCGCGATGCCGGACAACATGGAGGAGGAGGACACATGAAGGACAGCATCAGGAAGGGCTACCTGGCGTCGGTCACCGACCGCTACGTCCGGGGCCAGATGGACCGGCGCACATTCCTGCGCTCGGCCGGGGCGCTTGGCCTTGGCGCGGGCATCATGGGGCTGCACCGCACGCGCGGCGGCTTCATCTCGCCCGCCTATGCCGACGAGGCGCTGCAACCCTCGGCCGACGTGATGGCCTGGCTGAAGGACGTGGGCAAACCCTTCGCGGGCACCACGCTGAAGCTGGCGACGGAATCCACCCCGCCGTCGAACGCGATCAACAGCCAGCTGAAGCAGTATTTCGAGGAAGCCTCGGGCATCAAGATCGAGATCGAGGTTCTGCCGCTGGAACAGGTGCTGCAGAAACTGACACTGGACGTTGCTTCGTCCCTTGGCACCTACGACCTGTACTACATCGACCAGTCCTGGGCGGCGTCGTTCAGCCAGGACGTGTTCGACCCGCGCGAACAGATCAGCGCCAAGCCCGAACTGGCGATGCCCAACTACAACATCGACGACTTCCTGCCCGCGCTGGTGGACGGGATCGCCAAGTACGAAGACCGCTGGGTCGGCGTGCCGTATGACATCCCGATCTTCATCATGATCTACCGCAAGGACATCTACGAGAAGCTGGGCCTGAAGGCGCCTGCGACGCTGGACGAGCTTCTGTCCAACTCGGAAGCGATCAGCAAGGAGATGGGGCCGGACATGTACGGCACCACCGGCCAGATGAAGTCCGGCCACTATTCGCTGGAGTGCGACTGGACGGCGTGGCTCTGGGGTCATGGCGGGTCGATCTTCGGGCCGGACGGCAAGTTCACCGGCAACGACGATGCGGGCCTTGCCGCGATGGCCTACTGGGACAAGCTGAAGAAGACGATGCCGCCGGGCGTGGACGGCTGGACCTGGGACGGTCAGGGCCAGTCGGTGGCGCAGGGCGTCGCGGCCTCGATGCTGTCCTGGGGCGAGTTCTTCCCCTACTTCGACGACCCGACCCAGACCAAGGTGTCGGGCCTGTGCGACGTGGCGGTGCCGCCTGCGGCCTCGTCCCTGCGCACGGTGGACCAGACCGGCTACGGCGAAATCCCCGGCGTCGGCCACCAGGGCGGATCGTCGCTCGCCGTCTCGCGCTATTCCAAGGCGCCGGACGCGGCCTGGATCTTCATGCAGTGGGCGACCTGCGCCGACACCCAGGCGCTGATCACGGCGCTCGGCGGCGGCACCGGGCCGACGCGGTCGTCGGTCTATGACGACCCGCGCGTGAAGGCGAACGCCCGGGTGGGCGCGGGCACGACCCGGCACCTGCCGGTCGTGCGCGAGACGATCGCCAAGCACATGGGGTCGGAACCCGACCTGCCGCCGTGGGCGCAGCTGTCGTCGGACACCATCCCCGTGGCGCTGGGCAAGTACTTCGCCGGCGGCTACGGTTCGGCGAAAGAGGCGCTGGACGACATCAAGACGCAGGTGGACGCGGTCGTCGCGGGCTGATCGCTGCGTCAGGAACGGGAAGGGGGCGCGGGCGTTCCGCGCCCCCTTTCGACACCCCGCCTTTCCGGCGGGCAAGGAAATGGGGGCGGGTGAAAGATGGCGACCGTCGAATACAAGGGGATCGGCAAGTCCTTCGGTCCGGTCGAGGTGATGCGCGATATTTCCTTCGGCATCGAGGATCGGGAATTCGTCGTGCTGCTGGGCCCCTCGGGCTGCGGCAAGACCACGCTTCTGCGGATGACGGCGGGGCTGGAATCCGTCACGGCGGGCGACCTGATGATCGGCGGGCAGCGGATGAACGACGTCCACCCGCGCGACCGCGACATCGCGATGGTGTTCCAGAACTACGCGCTGTACCCGACCATGAAGGTGCGCGACAACATCGGCTTCAGCCTCGAGGTCGCGAAGGTCCCTGCCGCCGAGGTGCGGGCGCGGGTCGATCGCGCGGCCGAGATGCTGAACCTGACCCCCTATCTGGATCGCTACCCCAAGGAGCTGTCGGGCGGCCAGCGGCAGCGCGTGGCGATGGGCCGCGCGATGGTGCGCGATGCGGCGGTGTTCCTGTTTGATGAACCCCTGTCGAACCTGGACGCCAAGCTGCGGGCGCACATGCGGACCGAGATACGCCAGCTGCACAACCGGCTGCAGACGACCACCATCTACGTCACGCATGACCAGATCGAGGCGATGACGATGGCCGACAAGATCGTGGTGATGAAGGCGGGCAAGATCGAACAGATCGGCACGCCCGACGATGTCTACGACCGGCCCGCCAGCAAATACGTGGCCGATTTCATCGGCAGCCCGTCGATCAACTTCCTGCCCGGTGTGGTGCAGGGCGGCGCAGGCGCGCCCGTGGTGCAGACGGCGCTGGGTCCCGTGGCACTGGACGCGGCGGCGGCGGTTCGGCCGGGGCAGAAGGTCATCTGCGGCCTGCGCCCCACTGACCTGACGGTCGATCCGGCGGGACCGCTGGCCACGACGGCGGTGCTGGTCGAACGGCTGGGGCACGACGCCCAGCTGTTCTGCGACGGCGGTCTCAGCGCCATCGTGGACAAGGCCGCCCGCTATGCAGAGGGCGAGGCGGTGCGCTTCAGCATCGCGCCGGGCAAGGTGCATGTGTTCGACGAGGGCACGGAACGGCGGGTCTGACGGGCGCTGCGCCCGCGCCTGACTCCCCCCTCACTGAAGGGGGAGGGAAACGCCCGGCCGCCCCCTGACGCGAGCCTGACTCGCGGGGCCACGCCCGCCAAATCGCTGCCCCCTCTCCCCTCGGGGGAGAGGGAGGGGGTGAGGGGCCCCCGGTCCGGTAACCGCGCCTTCAGGCCACCCGGTCCCCGCCGACCCAGGTTCCCCGCACCACCGCTGCGCCACCCGGAAGCCGCGCCACCCGGATCACGTCGGCCCGCAGGCCGACCGCGATCTGCCCCCGGTCAACCTGCCCGGTCACCCGTGCGGGCGCCGCCGTGGCCGTCGCCACCCCCCGCGCCAGATCGCCCCAGATATCCCCCAGCATCAAGGCCGAGGTCAGCAAAGCCGAGGGCACATAGTCCGACGACACGATGTCCAGAAGCCCTTCGGCCGCCAGATCGGCCGCCGCCACGTTTCCGGAATGCGACCCGCCCCGGATCAGGTTCGGCGCGCCCATCATCACGGCGATCCCCGCCGCCCGGCAGGCCCGCGCGGCCTCGACCGTAGTGGGAAACTCGGCGAAGGCCGCGCCGATGCCCGCCGACACCGCGACCTGCCCCTCGGTCGTGTCATCGTGACTGGCCAGCACCGCGCCATAGCGCCGCGCCGCAGCCACCGCTGCCGCCTCATGCACCGCGCCATAGCGCTCGGACAGCCCGCGCTGGTGCGCCACATGCAGGGCGAAGTCCGCCTCGGTCATCCCGTGCTTCCGCGTCACGTAGTCGTACAGCTTTGAAATATCACGGAATTGCCGCGCGCCGGGGGTGTGGTCCATCAGGCTGACGATGCCGATGCCGTCGTGGGGGCCGAACTTGTCCAGTTCCTCCACCAGCGTCTCGGAACAGATTTCCGCCCGCAGGTGCAGGAAATGACTGATCCGCAGCGCGCCCGCATTGCGCAGGTCCAGAATCTCGGTCGCAAGCTTGCGGGCGTATTCCCCATACCCGCCCTTGCCGCGCGACACCACCGACCCCACCCGCAGCGCATCGAACACCGTCGTCACGCCCACGCCCGCCAATTCCGCGTCATGCGCAAGTATCGCCGCGTCATGCGGCCAGTCCACCTTGGGGCGCGGCTGGATGTGGCGTTCCAGGTTGTCGGTGTGCAGCTCGATCAGTCCCGGCATCACCAGATCGCCGCTACAGTCGATCGCCCCAGGCGGAACCCCCGTTCCGGTGACGATATCGGCGATCACGCCCCCCGCCATCCGAACCGCCCCGGTGATGGTTTCGCCCGGCAGGACCAGCGTGGCATTGGCAAGGATCACGCCGCCAGCTGCATTCGGGTCACGGGCAGACAACGTGTCGGGCTGCGGAAGAAGCGTCATGGTGTCTCTGTCGGAAAGTTCAGGATAACGGAAAGGCTTGACCTTGGGCGCGCGGACATCCGGTATGATCGGCATCTGTCACGCCCATGTGACGCAACCGCCTTAAGGACGGGCGCATGGATGAACCCAGCCGCTATGCCATCTACTACGCCCCTCCGGAAGGGGACTTCGCCGATGCCACCGCATCCTGGCTCGGCTGGGACGCGGGCACCGGGCGCGCCGTCGCGCACCCCGATGTGCCGGGCCTGCCCGGGCCTGTCGCCGCCCTGACGGGCGAACCGCGCAAGTACGGCTTCCACGGCACGCTGATGGCGCCCTTCCGGCTGGACGACGGGCACGACACCGACAACCTGCACGACGGCATCGCCACCCTGGCAGCCCGCCTCCGGCCCGTCGTCCTGCCCGGTCTGCGCCTTGCCGCCATCGACGGCTTTCTCGCGCTGATCCCGGATGGCGAGACGGCACCCCTTGACCATCTGGCGGCCGAGGTCGTGCGCACGCTCGCCCCGTTCCGCGCCGCCCTGACGCCCGACGACATCGCCCGCCGCCGCCCCGACCGCCTGACCCCCCGGCAGCGTGAATATCTGGCCCGCTGGGGCTATCCGTATGTGATGGAGGAGTTCCGCTTTCATCTGACGCTGACCGGCAACATCGGCACCGATGCGGCGGGCGAGGTGGCGATGGCGCTGGCCCCCTGGCTGGCCCCCGTCCTGCCCCGCCCCTTTCGGGTGGCGGACCTGTGCCTGTTCGGCGAAATGCCGGATGGGCGGTTCCGGATTCTGCACCGCTATCCCCTGTCGGGTTGAAGGGCGGACAGGAACGCCGCAACCGACCGGTCGAGCGGGCCATCGTTGATGACCGTCTCGAAGGGAATGCCCGGCGGCATGTCGAACCCCGCCCGCTCGATCCGCCGGGCGATGTCGTCCAGCGTCTCGCGACCTCGCGCGGCCAGCCGCGCGGCCAGAACGGGAACGGGCGCGGACACCAGCACGACGGCGAGCCCCGGCACCGCTGCCTGCGCCGCAGGCAGGGCCTGACGCGAGCCGTTGAACACGACCGTGCGCCCCAGCGCCACCTCGGCCAGATAGCGGTCGGGAATGCCGTAGCTTAGCCCGTGCGCATCCCACCACAGCGCGAATTCGCCCTTGGCGCGGCGGCGGGTGAAGTCCTCGGGGGTTGCGGGTTCGTAGTCCTCGCCCCCTGCCTCGGGCGCGCGGGTGATGACGCGGCGCACGACGATCAGGTCGGGGCGCGCCGCGCGGGCGGCGGCGATCAGCGTGTCCTTGCCCGCGCCCGACGGCCCGACGATGGCAACCAGACGCCCCGGCCCGCCGCGGGCGCGCCGCCGCGCGGGGGGGGCCGTGGGGGTGCCCGGTTGCGGGTCGGCCTCGGTCATGCCGCGGCCTTCGGCGCGAACCCCGTCACGTCGACCAGCCGGTCACAAACCCGTGCCCGCGCGCCTTCGTCGTGGAAAATCCCCAGGATCGCCGCCCCCCGCGCCTTCGCCTCTTCGATGAGGCGCAGCACCACCTCGCGGTTGTCCTTGTCGAGGCTCGCCGTCGGTTCATCCAGCAAGAGCGCCGCATAGGGGTGCACGAACCCCCGCGCGATGTTCACCCGCTGCTGCTCGCCGCCCGAGAAGGTGGTGGGCGACAGCGACCACAGCCGTTCGGGAATGTTCAGCCGCGCCAGCAACGCCCCCGCCCGCGCCCGTGCCTCATCCGCGTCGGTGCCCAGCGACAGGAGGGGTTCGGCCACCACATCAACCGTCGGCACACGTGGCACCACGCGAAGGAACTGGCTGACATAGCCCATCACCTGCCGCCGGACCCGCAGGATCTCGCGCGGCGACGCGGTGGCGATGTCGGTCGCGCCCACGCGGATCGACCCGGCGGCGGCAAGGTAATTGCCCCAGACCATCCGCATCAGCGTGGACTTCCCCGCCCCCGACGCCCCCACCAGCCCCACGCATTCGCCGGGGGCCACCGACAGCGACGCCCCCGCCATCACCGGCAGGACGGTGCCGCCTTGCGTGTGCAGCGTGAAGGTCTTGGCAAGGTCGGTGACCTCGATCATCGGGGCGGTCATGAGCGTCATACCTGCAGGACAGAGGACACAAGAAGCTGCGTATAGGCGTGCTGGGGGTCGTCCAGAACCTGGTCGGTCAGGCCCTGTTCGACCACCCGGCCATCCTTCATCACCATCAGCCGGTCGGCGAGCAGCCGCACCACGGCCAGGTCATGCGTGACGATCACGACCGACAGCCCCATGCGGCGGACAAGCCCCCGCAACAGGTCCAGAAGCCGCGCCTGCACGCTGACATCGAGGCCCCCGGTCGGTTCGTCCATGAAGACGAGCCTTGGCCCCGTCACCAGATTGCGCGCAATCTGCAACCGCTGCTGCATGCCGCCCGAGAACGCGCGGGGGCGGTCGTCGATCCGGTCGGCGGGAATTTCGACGCGGGACAGCCAGTCGGCGGCCGCGGCACGGATGTCGCCATAGTGCCGCGCGCCCACGGCCATCAGGCGTTCCCCCACGTTGCCGCCTGCCGTCACGCCCATCCTGAGTCCGTCGCGCGGGTTCTGGTGCACAAAGGCCCAGTCGGTGCGCATCAGCCGCCGCCGCTCGGCCTCGCTCAGCGTGCGCGTATCGCGCGGGCCATCCGCCGTGTCGAAGATCACCTCGCCCGTGTCCGGGGCCATATGCCCCGCCAGGCAGGACAGCAGCGTCGATTTCCCCGACCCGCTTTCGCCCACGATCCCCAGCACCTCGCCGGGCCACAGATCGAACGTCACGTCCGCGCAGCCGATCCGCGCGCCATAGCGCTTGGTCAGGCCGCGGACGGACAGAAGGGGCTGGTCCGCGCCCCCGGCCGGGCGACCCCCCTCCTCTCCTCCCCCCTGGCAGGGGGGAGGGAGCGCCATATCCTGATACGTCATTCCTGCCCCCCCGCCACGCGCGACCGGCAATAATCCGTGTCCGAACAGACGAACATCCGCCCGCCCCGGTCGTCGGTGATGACTTCGTCCAGATAGCTATCGCCCGACCCGCAGATGTCGCAGGCATGCGGCGCCTTCGACGGCTCGAACGGATGGTCGTCGAAGTCCAGGCTGACGACCTGCGTATGGGGCGGCACCGCATAGATGCGCTGCTCGCGCCCCGCGCCGAACAATTGCAGCGCCGGGCTGTCCGACAGTTTCGGGTTGTCGAACTTCGGGATGGGCGAAGGGTCCATCACGTACCGCCCCTCGACCTTCACGGGGTAGGCATAGCTGGTCGCAATGGTCCCGTGCCGCGCGATGTCCTCGTAAAGCTTCACATGCATGAGGCCATATTCCTCCAGCTCATGCATCTTCCGCGTTTCCGTTTCGCGGGGTTCGAGAAACCGCAAAGGTTCCGGGATCGGCACCTGATAGATGAGGATCTGCCCCTCGGTCAGCGGCTGTTCGGGGATGCGGTGGCGGGTCTGGATGATCGTGGCCTCGCCCGTCGCCTCGGTCACGGCCACGCCCGCCGTCCGCTGAAAGAACTTGCGGATGGAGACGGCGTTCGTGGTGTCGTCGGCGCCCTGGTCGATCACCTTCAGCGTATCGCTTGGCACCAGACAGGCCGCCGTCACCTGCACCCCGCCCGTGCCCCAGCCATAGGGCATCGGCATCTCGCGGCTGGCGAACGGCACCTGATAGCCCGGCACCGCGATCCCCTTCAGGATCGCCCGGCGGATCATGCGCTTGGTGTCCTCGTCCAGGTAGGCGAAGTTGTAGGCGGGGTCATGGGCGGAGCGGGGAAGGGATAGGGGGGCGGTCATCGGGTCGCTCCGTCAACGGCGTCGGCAATCAGGGTCAGGGCACCTTCTGGGTTCATCAGAACATCTGCGTTCCAGAACCGGATCGTTCGTATGCCGCGGCGATGAAGGTCCGCATCGCGCGCCGCATCGCGGTGGCTGGTCGCGTGCTGGCTGCCGTCGCACTCCACGACCAGCCGCGCCTCGGCGCAGTAGAAGTCGGCGATCCAGGGGCCGATGGGCACCTGCCGGCGGAACTTGAGGCCCATAAGGCGGCGGTCGCGGAGGTGATGCCAGAGCAGCCGCTCGGCGTCGGTCATGTCTCGGCGCAGCGCGCGCGCGAAGCCGGTCTGTCTTGGGCTCTGCCGCATGGCCGCAGGCTGAGGCAGAGTTGATGAACGGTCGGTTAAAGTCCGGGCGAAGCACCCCCTCACCCTGACCCTCTCCCCCAAGGGGAGAGGGAATGGTGCCCGTCCTGCAACGCTGGTTCTGGCGACGACATTGCCGCATCGCGCTTTCCCTCTCCCCTCGGGGGAGAGGGTCAGGGTGAGGGGGTGCTTCGCCCTCCCCCTGCGCCACGTCACAGCACACACGTTCCCCTCTCCCCTCGGGGGAGAGGGTCAGGGTGAGGGGGCCGCGCAGCGCCATCACTCCGCCGCCTCCCGCAGCGTACCCGCCGCCTCGGCCCGCATCTTGCGGATCATCTCCAGTTCGCTCTGGAAATCGACGTAGTGGGGCAGCTTGATGTGCTCCAGAAACCCCGTCGCCTGCACGTTGTCGGCATGCATCAGCACGAATTCCTCGTCCTGCGCGGGCACCCCCACATAATCCTCGCCCAGCTCCCGCCACCGCAAGCTGCGGTCCACAAGGCTCATCGAGATCGCCTTCCGCTCGCTCTGCCCGAAGACCAGCCCATAGCCCCGCGTGAACTGCGGCGGTTCGGTCTTCGATCCCTTGAACTGGTTCACCGTCTCGCATTCGGTCAACTCGACCTCGCCAAGCGAGACGGCGAACCCAAGCTCGGGCATCTCCATTTCGACCTCGACCGCCCCGATGCGCAACTCGCCCACGAAGGCATGCGTCCGCCCGTAGCCGCGCTGGGTGGAATAGGCCAGCGACAGGATGAACCCCTCGTCCCCACGCGCCAGCGCCTGCAGGCGCAGGGCACGGTCGGCGGGCAGTTCCATCGGCGCGCGGGTCAGGTCGGGCGGCTCGCCCTCCGACACAGGCTCCTGCTCGATCAGCCCATCCTGCCCCAGGAACCCCGTGATATGCGGGACCGTGCCGCCCGCCGCGTCGGCCTCGGGTGCCACAGGCACCTCGCCCCCGGCCATCAGCGCGAAGTCGAGAAGCCGGTGCGTATAGTCAAAGGTCGGCCCCAGCACCTGCCCGCCCGGCGCGTCCTTGAAGGTGGCGCTGATCCGGCGGTCGCAGGCCATGTTGCCTGTCTCCACAGGCACCGTCGCCCCGAACCGGGGCAGGGTGGTGCGATAGGCGCGGATCAGGAACACCGCCTCGATCATGTCGCCGCGCGCCTGCTTGATCGCCAGCGCCGCAAGGTCGCGGTCGTAAAGCGACCCCTCGGCCATCACCCGGTTCACCGCAATCGCCAGCTGCTCGCGGATCTGCGCGACGCCCAGGTCCGGCACCGCGGGATTGCCCCTGCGCTCCTCGGCAAGCCAGGCATGGGCGTTATCGATGGCGCGCTCGCCACCCTTGACGGCGACATACATCAGCCAGCCTCCACATGGGTGGACCGGGGCAGACAGGCGAGCCGGTCGCCGCAGGTCAGGATCACGTCCACCCCCAGCGGGAACAGCCGCCGGTTTGTGCGGAAGGGGGCAGCGTCCGGCACCGACAGCTGCGCCGAACCCTTGATGCCCGGGCCGGTCAGCCGCGCGCCATCGGGCGCAAGGCGGGCAACCTCGCCGATCAGCGTGGCCGAGCGGTCGGGGTAGGCGGGGTCACCCATCGGAAAGCGGTCAAAGGGCAGGATCGCGTCCCACGGCCCCGCCGCGAACACCGCGCGGCCCGCATCCGTCACCGGCGCGCCGGTATGAAAGGCCAGCCACGCCCGCGCCGCCGCACAATCCGCCGCCCCCGCCAGATGCACGGGCGTCGTGCCGTCGGCCAACGTCAACAGTACCACCGCCGCCGCCGCCGACAGCCCGCCGGGCGGCACCGCCCCTGCGACCGTCACGATTGTCCCCGGCCGCGCCATCGCGTCCATGATCGCGCGGAACGCCACCGCCGCGTCAAAGGCGGGGGCGACGAAGCCGGTTCCATCTGCCGCCACGCCCATCACTTGTCCTCCCCCCGGACCAGCGTGAAGAACTCCACCTTCGTCGCCGCCGCCTTGCGCGCCCGAACCGCCTGCGCCGCCTGTTCCTCGGCGGCCAGCGGCCCGATCACGTCGCGCCGCAGCGCCGGGGCCGCTGCCGTCTGCAACAGCGCATCCACCACCGCCGCCCGCAGCGCATGGCCCTTGTCGCGGCCCTGAACGTAGGCATGCCCAACCTCGCCCGTCTCCAGCCGCACGGCGCAGCGGGTGACGGTCATCTCGCCCAGGTTGAACGGCGCGCCGGTCCCGCCCGTGCGCCCCCGCACCATCACCGACCCGATCTCTGGCGCGCGCAACACGCTGTGGGGCGGGCAATCGGGGAACAGCGCGGCCAGCCGGTCTGCCCCGGCCCGGGCCAGAAGGCCCATGTCCAGCGCTCTCTGAGGCTTCGCCCCGGCGGGGATGGCGGATACCGACATCTTGCGCGACCTGTCGAATTATTATACAACTAGACAAGTTGATACCGCGCCCGCCGTGCCAGAGCAACGGTGCCGCGCATGAATTTTTGATGACAGGGCTTCGCATGGGCCGCAACGCCGTCTGGACAACCATCGCCGGAACCCTTGCCGCCGACATCGCGGGGGGCCACTACCGGTCCGGCGACCGCCTGCCCAGCGAGGCCGATCTAGCGGCCCGTTTCGGCGTGAATCGCCATACCGTCCGCCGTGCGATCGCCCACCTGACCAGTCAGGGCGCGGTCTTCCCCCGGCGCGGCGCGGGCGTCTTCGTCGCCGCCGCCCCACGCGCCGACTATCCCTTGGGCCGCCGCGTCCGCTTTCGCCAGAACGTGCAGGCGACGGGCCGCACGCCCTCGCGTGACATCACCCGGATCGAGACGCGCCGCGCCGATGCCGACGAAGCCGCCGCCCTTCAGATTGCCGAAGGCGACCCCGTCCACGTCGCCGAAGGCGTCAGCCTTGCCGACGGCGAACCCCTGTCGGCCTTCCGCAGCGTCGTGCCCGCCGCCCGCTTTCCCGACTTCCCCGAGGCGCTCGCGCGCACCCGGTCGATCACGGCGGCCTTCGCCGAAGGTGGCGTCGCCGACTATGTCCGCGTGCTGACCCGGCTGACGGCGAAACTGGCGAGCCCGACGCTCGCCCTGCGGCTGCGGCTGGTCGAGGGCGCGCCGATCCTGCGCGCCAAGGGCGTGAATGCCGACCCCGAGGGCCGGCCCGTCGAATACGGCACCACCTGGTTCGCGGGCGAGCGCGTCACCCTGACCGTGACACCGGACGGCGACTGACAGGCACCGCGCAAAACATTCGACGGCCCGCGAAACTTGTCACATTGCCTTTGCCTAGCGCAGTTATCCACAAGGATCAAACGCGGTCGAACCATTCCGCCAGACAAGGCCGCCTACAACCCCGGGTTTCATGCATGTCGGACTTCCTGCCCCCGATGCGCCTTGTCGGCGCAACCGTGCTGCGCGACGGCCAGCTTCAGGACCGGTCGGTCGCGCTGGCCGACGGGAGGATCACGCGGGGGCCGCTGCCCGAGGTGGACCTGACCGGCTACTATATCCTTCCGGGCATCATCGACCTGCATGGCGACGGGTTCGAACGCCACATCGCGCCGCGCCCATCGGCCCCGTTTCCGGTGCAGACGGGCCTTGCCGGTTATGACCGCGAGGCTGCGGCGAATGGCGTGACCACCGCCTTTCTGGCGCAGGGGTGGAGCTGGGAAGGCGGCCCCCGCAGCCCGGATGCGGCGGAGGTTTTCTTTGCGGAACTGGATACTTACCGCCCCCGCGCGCTGACCGACCTGCGCATCCAGGTGCGGGCCGAGACGCACCTGACCGACGACGGCGCACGCCTGATCGCGGCGGTCCGGCGACATCGGATCGGGTTTGTGGTCTTCAACGACCACCTGGCCGAAGCCATCGATACCCGGCGCAACGCGCCGGCCGACTTCACCGCCTGGGCGCGCAAGATCGGACGCGATCCGGACGCGCTCTGGGCTTCGGTCGAGGCCGCGGCCTCGCGCGCCTCGCTGGTGCCGCGCCACTTGTGCACCCTGGCCGAGGCGTTCGATGCGATGGGCGTGGAATACGGCAGCCACGACGACCCCGATGGCGACACGCGCGAACGCTTTCGCATGATCGGCGCGCGGATCGCGGAATTTCCCACGTCTTATCAGGCAGCTGCGGCGGCCAAGGCGATGGGCAGCCCGGTCCTGATGGGGGCGCCGAATATCGTTCGTGGCCGCAGCCAGGCGGGCAACATCGCGGCGGCCGAACTTGTGGCGGCCGGGGCCTGCGATGCGCTGGTGTCGGATTACCACCTGCCCGCGCTGGCGCTGGCAGCCTGGCGGATGGTGGATACAGGGATGGCCGACCTGGCCCGCGCCTGGGGTATGATCTCGACGGCCCCGGCGGATGTGCTGCATCTGGCTGACCGGGGCCGGATCGCGCCCGGATTGCGGGCCGATCTGGTGGTCGTCGACAAGGCGACCCGCGCGATCGAGGCGACCATCGCCGGGGGGCGGCTCGCCTATCTGTCGGGGCGGGCGGCGGGGCGGTTTCTGGCGGGTTTCTCGGCGTTAAGGATGGCGGCGGAGTAAAGGTGCCGCGTGCGGTCTAACCCCTTGCGAACGCTGGATTAACGGAACCCTACAGCACCGTCAAAAGCGTATGGCACGCGTATGGCACCTGTATGGCAACCTGCCATACGCGGGGCTGGCGGGCGGGGGGTTAACCGTGATTTCGGGGGTGATTGGGGCGGGTGGCTTTCGGCCCCGGCGGGGCCCTCACCTTCTACCTTGGGGGGAGGGGAGGCGATCGCGCGGGCGGGGGGCGACCCCCTCCCTGGCCCTCCCCCTGGGCCAGGGGGAGAGGGGAGGCGATTGGGCGGGCGGAGTGCCTGCGTGGGGCGGAGTGCCCCCTCACCCTGACCCTCTCCCCCGGGGGGAGAGGGGAGGCGATGGGCGGACGTTGGTACCGGTTGAGGGCGACCCCCTCCCTGGCCCTCCCCCTGGGCCAGGGGGAGAGGGGAGGCGATTGGGCGGGCGGAGTGCCTGCGTGGGGCGGAGTGCCCCCTCACCCTGACCCTCTCCCCCGGGGGGA